>Ga0209050_1002280_pt1 | contig 16969 bp, 16 predicted proteins | sample Araplavi_mTSA_r2_FD_184276 | JGI IMG/M metagenome (GOLD analysis project Ga0209050, IMG submission 184276) | Arabidopsis root microbial communities from North Carolina, USA - plate scrape MF_Cvi_mTSA_r2 (SPAdes) (version 2) | ecosystem: Host-associated > Plants > Roots > Endosphere | place: USA... | reverse complement strand
AACAGGGTGGACTTGCCGACGTTGGGCAGGCCGACGATCCCGCATTTGAAACCCATAAAAACTCCGTGAGGTTCGGCGCATTGTTGAGTGGGCGCCGGTGTTGCAGCGCCCCTAGCGCCAACTCGCGACGGATGCCAGTCTTTGCCGTTGCGCACGGTTCAGACTTGCGGCTTTATCGCATCAGCCATGACGAAACCCCGCCTCCTCCTCGCCGCCGGCATCTTGCTGACCATCGGCGCGACCGCCGCGGTCGCGGCGCCCAGCCGCTTTGAGGAAGGCGTTTTTACCGAACTCAATCGCTTCCGCAGCGATCCCGCAGCCTATGCCGAATATTTGCGTGACTATCGTCCGCGCTTCGAGGGCAAGCTCCTCGTCAGCGACGACGATAGCGAGATCGACATCATGACGCGCGAAGGAGTCGCCGCGGTCGATGAAGCGATCCGCGATCTCCGCCGCGAAAAGCCGCTCGCCGAACTCGAATGGAGCGACCCGCTGGCACGCGCGGCGGCCGATCATGTCGCAGTCCAGTCGCGATCGGGCGCGGTCGGTCATTACACGAAGGGCAGCGGCCCCGGCGAACGTATGAAGGCGCGCGGTGGCGGGCCTTATGTCAACGAAGTGATCACCTATGGCCATCACACGCCCGAGGGCGTGGTCGACCAGTTGCTGATCGACGACGGCGTCCCCGACCGCGGGCATCGCCACAGCCTGTTGCGTCCGACGCATCGCTATGCCGGCGTCGCGTGCGGGCGGCATCCGGTGCACCGGACGATGTGCGTGACTTTGATGTCGCAGACGCGCGACGGTTCGCCGCCCCCGCCGCCGCAAAGAAAAGCGCCCTGACCGCAAGAGCTTGTACGGTGTATTGCTATAGTATAGCGGTTGCCATGTCTTGTATCGGGAGATGGCAATGCGTGCTGCGAAACTCGGTTGGCTGCTATCCTTGCTGATGGCGACGCCCGCTGCCGCCAAATCGCTGGCCGACGACGCGGCGATCGCCAAAACTGCAAAGAAGGCAATGACCGCGACCGGTGCGCGCGGTTTGGCGATCGCGACGATCGATAAGGGCAAGGTCGTTTCGGTGCAGGCGTTTGGCGAGCGCAATGCCAAGGGCGATCCACTAACGCCGCAGACGATCATGTATGGCGCGTCGCTGACCAAGGCGGTTTTCGCCTATTCGGTGCTGCGGCTAGTCGACGAGGGCAAGTTTGGTCTCGACAGGCCGATTGCGGCAATGCTCGAAAAACCGCTGCCCGACTACGGCAATCTCGATGCCTATGGCAATTGGGGCGATCTTGCCGGAGACGAGCGCTGGCGAACGATCACCCCGCGGATGGTACTGAACCACAGCACCGGTTTTGCGAATTTCTCCTTTCTCGAACCCGACGGCAAGCTGCGCATCCATTTCGATCCGGGCAGCCGCTACGGCTATTCGGGCGAGGGGATCATGCTGCTGCAGTTCGGGATCGAGAGGGGGCTGGGTCTGGATGCGGGCAGGGAAATCCAGCGACTTGTTTTCGATCCGCTGAAGATGTCGAACAGCAGTCTTGTCTGGCAACCCGATTTCGCCGCCAATCTGGCCGACGGCTGGGAACTTGACGGTAAGGCCGTACCGCATGACGAGCGCGGCCGCGTTCGTGCCGCGGGGTCGATGGACACGACGATTACCGATCTCGCCAATTTCGCGGCGGCGCTGGTGTCGGGGGAGGGGCTATCGAAGGCCGCACGCGCCGAATTGCTGCGGCCGGGCCTCGCAATCCGCTCGCGCTCGCAATTCCCGACACTGGAAGGGGATGCGCCCGCGGCCGAGCAGCCGGTGGGCGTCGCGTCGAGCGTCGGTTTAATCACCTTCACCGGGCCGCAGGGCGCAGCCTTCTTTCGCGGCGGGCACAATGATTCGACCGGCAACACGCTCGTCTGCCTCGAGAAGGGCGAGCGCTGCGTCCTCATCATGTCGAACGACGTCCGCGCCGAGGCGGCGTTTCCGATGATCGTGCACGACATCCTCGGCGAGACCGGCGCGCCGTGGCGCTGGATTTTCGGCGATATGAAATTCGTGTGACGCCGCCGCCCGCTCCCTGAAGGAAGCGGGCGGCGCGCGGTCTATCAATTCCCGACGGGCTGATTGTCGGTGCGGCGGACGACGATGGTCGACGAGCGCGGCTGCTGCCCCGCGACCGGCCAGTTGCCGGTCGGGTGCTGGATGTTGACGAAGAAGGTGCGAAGGTCGGGCGTGTAGGCAAGCCCGGTGATTTCGCAGCCGAGCGGGCCGACGAGAAAGCGCTTCGACTGCTTGCTCACCTGATCGACGTAGAACATTGCATTATGACCAAAGGCCTGGTCGATCGTGCGGCCTGCGACGCCCGAGCTGCCGGGGACGCTGTGGTCGGTCTGGACCCACATGCGGCCCTGCGGGTCGATGCGGAGGCCATCGGGGCTCGAGAAGGTGTCGCCGACGATATTGCCGACGAGGTTGCTGCCGCCCGATGCCAGCGACGGATCGCCGGCGGTCAGGAAGACTTCCCAGGTGAACGTCGTCGCCAGCGGCGAATCGCCTTGCTCGCGGAACTTCAGGATATGGCCGTGCAGGTTGGTTACGCGCGGGTTCGCCGGATCGACGACGCGGCGGCTGCTGTTGTTCGTCAACGTGCAATAGACCGCCTTGTTGTCGGGGGCGACGGTCAGCCATTCGGGACGGTCCATCACGGTGCCGCCCGCGACACGCGCCGCCGACTGACAGTTTAGCAGCACATCGGCCTGATTGTTGAAATTGACGATCGTGGCAGGCGGCGGCGTGGTGCTCTGGCTGACGTTGCCGGGGTCCGACGCGCCAGCGGTCAGGCCGTTCTGTCCGACGACCAGTGCGCGCCATTCGCCCGTGCCATCGGCGTTGAAGCGCGCGACATAGAGCGTGCCATTGTCGAGCAGGTCGGTGTTCGCGGCGCGGTTCGTCGTGCTGTATGCTTGGGCGGGGATAAACTTGTATATGCAGCCCGGCGTAGTGTCGTCGCCCATGTAGAAGGCGACGCGATTGGCGCTGTTCGTCATATACGCCACATTTTCGTGGTTGAAGCGGCCCATCGCGGTTCGCTTCGTCGGCTGCGCCAGTTCACGTCGCGGATCGATCTCGACCACCCAGCCATAGTCGTTGTCGGGCTGCGACAGGTCGAGATAATTGTTCATCGTTTCTTCGCAGGTCAGATAGGTGTCCCACGGGGTGCGGCCGCTGGAACAATTGTTCAGCATGCCCTTGATCGTACCGGACACGCGGCTGGCGGCCGGACCGCTGGCGCGATAGCTGGTGTTGCCGGTATAGCGGCGATTGAATGTCGATCCCGCCTGGATCGCCCATTTGCCGTCGCTGCCCTTGGCAATTTCGACGACGCTGATGCCGACCGCCGACAGGGCAAGCGCTTTCTGGTCGGTCGTTGCCGCTGCCGCGTTATAGGTGCCGGCCATCAGGATGTTGAAATCGGGCAGTTCGTGGTTGATCGCCAGCAGGCCGCGGTTGTTGGCATCGACGCCCGGAAATGCGAAATATTCCATGCCGTCGTGATTGCCGCCGGCCCATTTCTCGGCGATCGCGGGGGTCGCGGGGAAGCTGCCCGAATAGGGGGCGCCGGCCTCGACCGAATCGCCGGCTTTCAGCAGGACGTCGACGGCGTAGCCCGCGGGGACCGTGACCGCGTCATTCTGGTTTGCGGCGACCGCGGCAAAGCTGACCGCAAAGCTCGGCGGGGGTGTCGGAGTGGGGGTCGGCGTCGGAGTCGGGTTCGGCGGAAGCGTGACGCTCGGGTCGCCGCTCGTGTCGTCGCACGCAGCAAGGGCCATGACGGGGAGGACCGACAGGCCGAACAGGCCGTTCCTCAACAAGGTGCGGCGCGTCGGATTTTGGGCGACGATCGCTTCCAGGCTGTCGGGCCCGGGAAGCCCGTCGGCCTCGCGGCGAAACGGCGCGCGGGCTTCATCGGTAAGATATGACAATGCAGTTCCCCTGTTTTCGGTTGAGCCCGGACTCGCTGTCCGGATGAGGTGGCGCACCGATTGCAGAGGGAGGTGTCAGCTACATGGCTTCACCAAGTCGGGAGAGGTTGATTCATGTGACGCTTCAGTGACATGGCGAACGGTCAGTCGTGCACGGCCTTGACCAGCGGGCCGAGCGGCGATCCGCCCAGCCATGCGAGCTGCACCTCGGCCGAAACCTTGTTGATGGCCTCCTGCGGCTTGGCGCCGGGGTGGACCGCACGGCGCAGCGGCCGCGATCCCGGGGGCATCGCCATGATCTCCGCAATCGCGCGCGGCACATCGGCGGGGTCGGCGCTGCGCCCGCTGCCGTCTTCGGTTCCCATGCCCTTGGTAAATGGTTCGTAGGCCGCGAGCAGCGCCGCGTCGCTTCGTCCCTTCAATGCGCCGGTATAGATATTGCGGTTCTGCCACACGCGCGTCGGATAGCCGCCGGGCTGGATGATCGTTATCTCGATCCCGTGCGGGACGAGCTCGTAGGCGAGCTGTTCGGACAGGGCTTCGACGGCGAACTTGGTCGCCGAATAATGGCCGCCGCCGGGCACGATCACGCGGCCGAGCTGCGACGAGATGTTGAAAATCTGTCCGCGCTTCGCTGCGCGCATCTGCGGCAGCAGCGCGCGGAGCATGCGCTGGATGCCCAGCACATTGGTTTCGAAGATCAGCCGCGTCGCCTCCATGTCCTGGACTTCGACCGGCCCGGTGATGCCGATGCCGGCATTATTGACCAGCGTGTCGATGCGCCCGTCCGCAAGTTGCAGCGCTTTGGCGGCGCCCGATGCCACCGACGCATCGTTGGTCACGTCGATCTCGACGATGTGCAGGTCGAGCTTGTCCTTCGCGGCGTCAGCGGCGAGGCTTTCGGCTTCAGGGCGCGGGACATTCCGCATTGTCGCGATCACCTTCGCGCCGAGCCGGGCATAATGGAGCGCGCCGACGCGGCCGAACCCGCTCGACGCGCCGGTGATCAGCACGGTGCGGCCCTTCAGCGACGGGACCTCGGGCGTGGCGGCGTGAAGCAGCGCGGGGGCAGCGGCGGTGAAGGCGGCGGCGCCCGCGATAAGCTCGCGGCGGCTCGGGCTATGGCGATCGGACATGGGATGGCTCCTTTCGGGGCCATCATGCCTCAGTTGCGGCGCATCGCCAAATGCGGCCGTCAGCCCTGCAGGCGCAGCGCGAGATCGCTCTGGAAGCGGGCATCGTCGCCGTCGGCGAGCCATGTCGCTTCGGCCGCAATTGCGCCGAGTAGGTCGATCAGCGGCTCCATCTCGCTCTTGTGATAGTTTCCGAGGACGTGGCCGGTGACGCGGTCCTTGTGGCCCGGGTGGCCGATGCCGATGCGCACGCGGCGGAAGTCCTCGCTGATGTGCTGGATCATCGATCGGATGCCGTTATGGCCGGCCGCGCCGCCGCCCTGCTTGACCTTGACCTTCATCGGCGCGAGGTCGAGCTCGTCGTAGAAGGCGGTGACGTCCTGCGCGGTCAATTTGTAGAAATCGAGCGCGGCGCGCACGCTGCGGCCGCTTTCGTTCATGAAGGTGCCGGGTTTGAGCAGCAGGATACGCTGCGATCCGATGCGCCCGTCCTGAATCCAGCCCTGGAATTTCTTCGCGGGGGCAGGGAAATTATGGACATCGGCGATGACATCGGCGGCCATGAAGCCGACATTGTGGCGGTGCATCGCATATTGGGGCCCGGGATTCCCGAGACCGACCCAGAGCTGCATGCCATTCGCCTTTCTTGGAAGGCCCCTCCCGCCAGGGGGAGGGGCCGCCCGAATAAGATTAGGCTTCTTCGCCGCCTTCGGCAGCAGCTTCGCCGCTGTCGACGGTCATGTCGCCTTCGCTCGACTTCATCGCCGAGGGGGCGACGATCGTGGCGATGGTGAAGTCGCGATCGGTGATCGCGCTTTCGCTGCCCTTGGGCAGGGTGACGTTGCTGATGTGGATCGAATCGCCGACATCGTAACCGGTGACGTCGATCTGGATGTCATCGGGCATCTTGTCCGAATCGCAGATCAGTTCCAGCTCGTGGCGAACGATGTTCAGCACGCCGCCACGCTTCAGGCCCGGCGAGGCGTCTTCGTTGATGAACAGCACCGGGACCGCGACAGTGACCTTGGCATCCTTGCTGATGCGCAGGAAGTCGGCGTGGATCGGGCGATCCTTGACCGGGTGGAAAGCGACGTCCTTAGGCAGGGTACGCACCTGCTTGCCGTCGACTTCGATCATCACGATCGAATTCATGAAGTGACCCGTCATCAGCTGCTTCATCAGCAGCTTTTCTTCGACGTGGATCATCAGGGGTTCTTCTTTGCCGCCATAGACAACGGCGGGGACGCGGCCATTACGACGCAGTTCACGCGAGGCTCCCTTGCCTCCGCGATCACGCGTCTCGGCCGACAGCACCAGCTGGTCGCTCATCATTTTTCTCCGAAACAGATTTCACAGTCCGCCACGCCTCCAGGGATGACCATGGACGGAAGCGGCGGCGCTTAGCGAGGAAGCGGCCGAAATGCAAGCGCTGGCGCGTCTATTGTACGCGGCGGACCTTCAGTCCCTCGGCTTCGAGCATCGCCGGCACGCCATCGGACCCGACCAGATGCCCCGCGCCGACCGCCATCAGCACCGTCCCGGGGCGTTCCAGTCGCTGATGCACCCACGCGGTCCAGCGGCGGTTGCGGTCGGTGATGATCGCCTTGCGCGCCGCCGGCACCGCATCGACATCCTCGTTGATCACTTTCTCCAGCGCCGCTACATCGCCGCGGCCCCACGCAGCGGTCAGGGCGCCGACGTCTTTTACCGCATCGCCCGATTTTTCGGCGGCGCGCGTCAACAGCGTGCGCTGTGTCTTTGGGTCGAGCGTCTCGAATAGCATTAGTTGCTCGCGTGCCGTCTCCAGCCCGCCGATGGGCTTGCGGGCGTCCTCGAACTGCCGGGTGAGGCGCGTTTCTACACCGTTCGAGGAATCGAGCTCGGCATTTTGCGCCACGCGCTGACCCATCAGCACCATCACCGCCCAATCGTCGAGCGTGTCAGCCCCGAAATCGCTGCCGCTCGCCTCCAACGCCCTATAGCCCGCGAGCGCTTGCGGCGGGAGCCGCTTCTCTATCGCGAGCGGAGTGGTTCGGGGTGCAAGCGCCTGGAAGGCGGTGCCTGCCGTCGCCAGTTCAGCGGGCGACAATTCCATGATAAGTTCGTCCGCCGCACTGACGGCGTCGGCGACCTTGCCGCTGTTCCAGTCAGTGCCGCGCGGCAGCGCGTGCATCGCGCCCAGCATATAGATTTGCGTGTCGTCGTCGGCGACCAGCCACATCGCGGGCTTCGCCTGCTGTGTCGGCTCGGCGGTGCCGCACGCCGCGAGCAGGCAAGGCAAAAGGGCCGCCGCAAGGCGGCGACCCCGATGCTGCGAAGAGCGGACTATTCCCTTCAATATTTGACCCGTTTCACTGTCAGCCCATTTGCCTTCAGATAATCCTGGACGCTCTTCTCGCCCGCGAGATGGCCCGCGCCGACCGCAACGAACACGGTGCCCGGCTGGTCCATCCGTGCCTTCAACTGGTCGGCCCAGCGCGCGTTGCGGTCCCAGAGCAGCACCTTCCCGAGTTCGGGCGTCTCAGCGAGGCTTTCGTTCATCGTCACCGCCAGCGCATCGGGATCGCCCTTCGCCCACTGCGCGACCATCTTGTCGAGCTGCGGCCCCAGCTTGTCGAGGTCCCTGACCACCGAATTCAGGAAGCTGATCTGCTGGTTTTCGGGCAGCGTATCGAAATAGCCCAGCTGCTGGCCCAGCGTTTCGAGCCCCACAACCGGCTTCCCGGCCTTTTTGGCCGAGCTCGTCAGCAGCTTTTCGACGCCCTGTTCAGGATCATAGCCGAGCTTGGTGAGCGGCAGCACCGACAGGGTCATTGCAGGAAACCAAGGCTCGAACATATCGAACTGCGCGGGCGCTATGCCGAGGCTAGTGAGCGCGGCTTGATAGGCCTTGAGCTGTTCGGGGTCGAGGCGCGACGAAAGCGTCTTGCCGCTCTGGTCCATCGCCAGCGGCATCATTTCCTTTAGCATCGCCGCCTGATCTTCGGGCATCACCATTTCGAGCATCAACTCGTCGGATTTGTCGAATGCGGTCTTCACCGCCTCGTCGAACCAGCCGAGGCCGGGTTTCAGCACATGGACGGTGCCGAAGAGATAGATCGTCGTGTCCTTGTCCTTGACGACCCACAGCGCGGGATCGGCATCGGTCGTGGCCGGTGCCGCCGCCGCGGCCGGCTCGGCGGCATGGGCGGCAGGGAGTGTCGCGGACGCCGAGAAAGCAGCGATCGCACAGGTGTTGGCAAGTTTCTTCAACCAGGTTTTCATCGGGAAATCACTTTCGTTACTGGCGCTTATTGCCGGATCGAACGAGGAAAGGGAGTGCAAAATACTCAGCGGAATTTGAGCCACATCCAGACGATCGCGTTCACGACCATCGAAAACAGGAACAGCAGCATCGTGTCCGCAGGCGGGGCAAGGTCGGCCCGATTCAGGACCCACCAAACCGGGGCGGGAACGATGAAGGCGTACCAGCCGGCGAGCCCGGCCCAAAGCCACGCCCGTTCTTCATGATCGTCGATCGCGCGGTGATAGATAGTCATCGAAATCGCGAGCCCCACCGCCCAAAAAAGCGATGCGCCGATCGCGAAGCCAGCGCTGAGCGATCCATGGAATGCCGCTTCCACGCCGTCGCGACCAGCCGGCTGGTCGGCGACCATCCAGCCACCGATGATCCCGCCGAGCACGGCGGCAAAGCCAAGCGCAAAACGGTAACGTCGCTGGCGCGGCGATGCGCGACGGGGCGCTTTGGATGTTGCGACTTCAGTCATCATTGCTTCCTTCAAAACCGTCATCGAATATCTCCTCGATCGGCATGTGGAACAGCCGCGCGAGCTTGAAGGCGAGCGGCAGCGAGGGATCATATTTCCCCGTTTCGATCGCGTTCACCGCCTGCCGCGAGACATCGAGCCGGTCGGCGAGTTCCGCCTGGCTCCAGTTTCGCATCGCGCGCAGCACTTTCAATTTATTGTTCATCGGCGCCTCGCCAGAATTTCCACTCGAAGGATCACGGCCTTCCCATAGCGCATCGAAATGTCGGGGAAGGGAATTTTATAAGCCTTCAGGACGATCGGGTTTGGGGCAACGGGGTCCGGATCGTTCGTTCGTTTCGGCAATGGACTGGAGCGCCATCATCATGAGGGCGCTCCAGCCCAAGTCGCCAGCCGTCACCGGGGAGGCACGGCGCGAACGAAATCGTCCAAATCCTGTCATCGGCGCGGCGCGCCGATCATCAGCAGCGCGAGCTGGGTGCCGTCCTGAGCGCGGGCGATCGCGCGCTTCGTGCGCGGTTCGGCCTGTGCGAGGGCGGCCGAAATGCACGCCGCGCGGCGGCTGTTTTCGGCGGTACCGCGAGCGCCGGTACTGCAGACGGCGCGTGCCGCGCTCTTCAGGCGGGTGTCCAACCGGTCGCGATCGGTTGCGCGGCTCAGGTTCAGGTCGTCGATGCGGACGGCGGCGCTCTTGTCTTCGGCGTGCGCCGCGGCGGGAACAGCAACTGCGGTGAGCGAAAGGGCGAGGATCAGCGTGCGGGTCATCATGTCTATTCTCCTTGGATCGACTGGGTCTTGGTCAACTCAACCTGTCTTCATGTCAGGTATGCATGACTATATGTCGCGATTCGCTGACCATGTCAATAACACCTTACAAAAAGTTTTGTACACCTGACCAAGTCGCGTATTTTCGCGCCGTGACGAAAGGCGCGGAGCCTTGACCGTGCGGCATGGCTGGGCCAATGCGGCGACGATTTTTTGCACCTGCGAAGGAATACCGGCAGTGGCCGACGGGGCGGACAAGACACCACTCAGCTTTCAGGACATGATCCTGACGCTGCACGCCTATTGGGCGGCGCGCGGTTGCGCGATTCTTCAGCCTTATGACATGCGTGTGGGGGCAGGGACGTTCCACCCGTCGACGACGCTGCGCAGCCTTGGTCCCGAGCCGTGGAATGTCGCCTATGTCCAGCCGAGCCGCCGGCCCACGGACGGCCGCTATGGCGAGAACCCGAACCGGCTCCAGCATTATTACCAGTATCAGGTGATATTGAAGCCGTCGCCCGCCGACCTGCAGGAACAATATCTGGGCAGCCTCGCCGCGATCGGCATCGACCCGCTGCTACACGACATCCGTTTCGTCGAGGACGATTGGGAATCGCCGACGCTCGGCGCGTGGGGACTTGGCTGGGAAGTCTGGTGCGACGGGATGGAAGTCACCCAGTTTACCTATTTCCAGCAGATGGGCGGCTTCGACTGCAAGCCCGTCGCGGGCGAGCTCACCTACGGGCTCGAACGCCTCGCCATGTATATCCAGAATGTCGACAATGTGTACGACCTGCGCTTTTCGGACGCGGTCGGCGATGTCGCAGCGGTCAGCTATGGCGACGTCTTCCTCGAGAATGAAAAGCAGTTCTCGAAATGGAATTTCGAGGTCGCCGATACCGACACGCTATTCGCGGGCTTCAAGGCCGCCGAGGAAGAGTGCAAGCGCGCGATCGCGGCGAATGTGCCGCTCGCGGCCTATGACCAGGCGATCGAGGCGAGCCATCTGTTCAACCTGCTCCAGGCGCGCGGCGTGATCAGCGTGCAGGAACGCGCCAATTACATGGCGCGTGTCCGCGAACTCGCAAAGGGCAGCTGCAAGGCGTGGATCGACAGCCAGTCCGAACGCTGGACCGCAAAATATCCGGGGTGGAAGCTGTGACCGACTTTCTTCTCGAACTGCGCAGCGAGGAAATCCCGGCGCGGATGCAGGCCGGCGCGCGCGCCGAGCTGGAAAAATTGTTCCGGGCGCAATTGAGCGCCGCAGGCCTCGAAGCGGGCGAGCTCACCATCTGGTCGACCCCGCGCCGCCTTGCGCTGATCGCGAAGGGTCTTCCCGAAGCGACCGCTGCGGTCAGCGAAGAGCTGAAAGGCCCGCGCAGCAGCGCGCCGCCGCAGGCGCTCGAAGGCTTCCTTCGCAAGACCGGCCTGACGCAGGATCAGCTCGAAGACCGCGACGGCGTTTACTTTGCGGTGATCGACAAGCCCGGCCGCGCGACCGCCGAGGTGCTAGCCGAGGCGATCCCCGCGATCGTCCGCGGCTTCGCCTGGCCGAAGTCGATGCGCTGGGGCAAGGACAGCGCGAGCAGCGAAAGCCTGCGCTGGGTCCGCCCGCTGTCGGGCATCGTCGCAATCTTCGGCGAAGACCTTGTTGCATGTGAAGTTAGCGGGATTTCCGCAGGTTTCGCGACGCGCGGCCACCGTTTCCACTGCCCGGGCGAGATCACGATCGGCTCGGCATCGGACTATGCCGAAAAGCTGCGCGCCTGCCACGTCATCGTCGACCATGAAGAGCGCAAGTCTATCATCCGCGACGGCGCCGCCAAGGCCGCGACCGACGCCGGGCTGGCGCTCGTCGAGGACGAGGGGCTGGTGATCGAGAACGCCGGCCTCACCGAATGGCCGGTGCCCTTGCTCGGCCGTTTCGACGAAGCGTTTCTGGAAGTGCCGCCCGAGGTCATCCAGCTGACGGCGCGCGTGAACCAGAAATATTTCGTCGTCAACGATGCGGGCGGCAAGCTCTCCAACGGCTTCGTCTGCACCGCGAACATCGACGCGGTCGACGGCGGCGCGGAGATCGTCGCAGGCAACCGCAAGGTGCTTGCGGCGCGGTTGTCCGACGCGCGCTTCTTCTGGGATCAGGACTGCAAGACCAAGCTGGAAGATCACGCGAAAAAGCTCGACCGCATCACCTTCCACGAAAAGCTCGGCACCGTCGCCGACAAGGTCGAGCGCGTCGCGAAGCTCGCCGAATGGCTGGCGAACGAAGGCATCGTCCCGAACTGCGACCCCGCGCTCGCGCGGCAGGCAGCCGAACTGGCGAAGGCCGATCTCGTCACCGAAATGGTCGGCGAATTCCCCGAATTGCAGGGCCTGATGGGCGGCTATTACGCCCGCGCCGAAGGTCTGCCCGATGCAGTCGCCGACGCAATCCGTGACCACTACAAGCCGGTCGGGCAGGGCGATGACGTCCCGACCGCGCCGGTAACGGTGGCTGTGTCGATTGCGGATAAGCTGGATACTCTATTCTGCTTCTTTGCGTCTGATATGCGGCCAACCGGGTCGCGCGATCCTTTCGCTTTGCGACGAGCTGCGGTTGCTCAGATTATGCAAACGATGCAGACGGACTTGCGAGTAAGTCTGCGAGACCTGCTACGACAAGCCTATATCGTTCGCTTTATTCAGCTGGTTGAGAAGGCCATAGATCGCGACGAGCAGTTCGGCGAACTCACCGTCGGGATGCTTGAAAGCGAAGACCCAACAGCGAACATCCAGTCGATTATCGACATGGTAGCCGATCTGAACGCGGAAGGGGGATTCCGGGTCAAATTGGACTATGACATGCAGGCCGTAGCTTGGATGGTCGAAGCATTTCGGCTTTCGGCACACGAACGTCCAATTCGAGAGACATTGCTCGACTTCTTCGCCGACCGCCTCAAGGTCCAGCAACGCGAAGCCGGCGTCCGCCACGACCTGATTGACGCGGTGTTCGCGCTCGGCGGCGAGGATGATCTTGTTCGCCTCCTCGCGCGCGTGAAGGCGTTGCAGGCGTTCATGGCGACCGAGGACGGCACCAATCTGCTGGCGGGCTACAAGCGTGCGGCGAATATCCTGAAGCAGGCGGGCGAGGTGAGCGGTACCGCCGCGGCGTCGCCGCCGACCGAGACAGACGCCGCATTGCTCGCGGCGCTCGATGCAGCTGAACCTGCGGCCTCCGCCGCCGTCACCGAAGAGCGCTTCACCGACGCGATGGCCGCACTCGCTAGCCTCCGCGCCCCGATCGATGCCTTTTTCGAGGGCGTTATGGTCAACGACCCCGATGCTTCGGCCCGCAAATATCGCTTCGACCTGCTCGCGCGATTTACCGGCGCGGTGCATGGCGTCGCCGATTTCTCGAAGATCGAGGGCTGACCCTACGGCCCCTTTGAACGAACGAAGCAAAACTGAATCGACGAAGTGCGATTGCATACCTACCCAGCCGCAACCTCCTCCCCGGGGCAGCAGGAGCTACATATGACGACGATGGTGCATCTTTTCGGCGGCGACGCGACGACGAGCGAGCGATCGAAGGAATTGTTGGGCGGCAAGGGTTCGAACCTCGCCGAAATGGCCTCGATCGGCCTGCCGGTGCCCCCGGGCTTTACGATCACCACCGACGTCTGCACCGCTTACTACACCAATGGCGAGCAATTCCCCGCCGGGCTGATCGAAGAGGTCGCCGCGGGCATCGCGCATATCGAGGGCATCACCGGCAAGACATTCGGCGACCCCGCCGATCCCTTGCTCGTCTCGGTCCGTTCGGGCGCGCGCGTGTCGATGCCGGGGATGATGGACACCGTGCTCAACCTCGGGCTCAACGACCGCACCGTCGTCGGCCTGTCCGAAGCGTCGGGCGACCCGCGTTTCGCATGGGACAGCTATCGCCGCTTCGTCCAGATGTACGCCGACGTCGTCATGGGCCTCGACCATGCCGAGTTTGAGGAAGCGCTGGAAATCGCGAAGGAAGACAAGGGCTTCTACCTCGACACCGAGATGTCGGCCGAAGACTGGCAGGCGCTGGTCAAGGAATATCAGGCGATCGTCGAGCGTGAAACCGGCGCGCCCTTCCCGCAGGAACCGAACGATCAGCTCTGGGGCGCGGTCGGCGCTGTGTTCGCGAGCTGGGAAAGCGACCGCGCGAGAGTCTATCGCCGCCTGAACTCGATCCCCGCCGAATGGGGCACCGCGGTCAATATTCAGGCGATGGTGTTCGGCAATATGGGCGACACCTCAGCCACCGGCGTGGCGTTCACGCGCGACCCCGCGACCGGCGAGCGCGCATGGTACGGCGAATGGCTGATCAACGCGCAGGGCGAGGACGTCGTCGCAGGTATCCGCACGCCGCAATATCTGACGAAGGTTGCGCGCGAGAAGGCGGGCGCCAAGCCGGCGTCGATGGAAGAGGCGATGCCCGAGACCTTCACCGAGCTCGGCCGCGTCTTCGATACGCTCGAAACCCATTATCGCGACATGCAGGATATCGAGTTCACCGTCGAACGCGGGACTTTGTGGATGCTGCAAACGCGTTCGGGCAAGCGCACCGCGAAGGCGGCGCTCAAGATCGCGGTCGACATGGCGGCCGAGGGGCTGATCACGGAAGAGGAAGCCGTTGGCCGCGTCGATCCCGGTGCGCTCGACCAGCTTCTCCACCCGACGCTCGATCCGAAGGCACCGCGCGACGTGTTGACCAAGGGGCTCCCGGCGAGCCCCGGCGCGGCATCGGGCAAGATCATGTTCGACGCCGACAGCGCCGAAAAGGCGGCAGGCATGGGCGAGGCAGTAATCCTTGTCCGCGTCGAAACATCGCCCGAAGACATTCACGGCATGCACGCAGCGAAGGGTATCCTGACCGCGCGCGGCGGGATGACGAGCCATGCAGCGGTCGTCGCGCGCGGCATGGGGCGCCCCTGCGTTTCGGGCGCCGGCGGCCTGTCGATCGACGGCGCGGCGCGCGTGCTGCGCGTCGGTGGGCGCGAATTGCGCGAAGGCGATATCCTGACGCTCGATGGATCGACCGGCGAAGTCATGGCGGGTGAGGTTCCGACCTTGCTCCCCGAACTAGTCGGCGATTTCGGCGTGCTGATGGCGTGGGCCGACAAGGTGCGCCGCATGAAGGTGCGTACCAACGCCGAAACGCCGCAGGATGCCCAGGTCGCACGCGACTTCGGCGCCGAGGGCATCGGGCTGTGCCGCACCGAGCATATGTTCTTCGACGCCGCGCGCATCACCGCGGTGCGCGAGATGATCCTTGCCGACAGCGAAGCCGGTCGCCGCGCCGCGCTCGCCAAGCTGCTCCCCGAACAGCGCGGCGACTTCGCCGCGATCTTTGGGGTGATGGCGGGGCTTCCCGTCACCATCCGCTTGCTCGATCCGCCGCTCCACGAGTTCTTGCCGACGCGCGAGGAAGATTTCGCGGATGTCGCCAAGGCCGCTGGCGTCGGGATCGAGGCCCTCAAAGCACGTGCGAACGAGCTGCACGAGTTTAACCCGATGCTCGGCCATCGCGGCTGTCGTCTCGGCGTGACCTATCCCGAAATCTACGAGATGCAGGCGCGCGCGATCTTCGAGGCGGCGTGCGACGTCGCCGCCGAAACAGGCGCGGCGCCAATCCCCGAGGTGATGATCCCGCTCGTCGCAACACGCCGCGAATTCGATCTGATGAAGGCGGTCGTCGATGCGCAGGCGAAGGCCGTGTTCGCCGAGAAGGGCCGCGAGATCGCTTACCTCGTTGGCACGATGATCGAACTGCCGCGCGCCGCGTTGATGGCGGGCGAGATCGCCGAGAGCGCCGAATTCTTCAGCTTCGGCACCAATGACCTGACGCAGACGACGATCGGCATCAGCCGCGACGATGCGGGCCGCTTCCTGACGCAATATGTCGACAAGGGCATTTTCCTGACCGACCCGTTCGTCAGCCTGGACGTCGAGGGCGTTGGCCAGCTCATCGAGATCGCTGCCGAGCGGGGTCGCAAGACGCGTTCGAACGTCAAGCTCGGCATCTGCGGCGAGCATGGCGGCGACGCGCCGAGTATCCATTTCTGCGAAAAGACGGGCCTCGACTATGTCAGCGCCTCGCCTTACCGTGTCCCCATCGCCCGCCTCGCGGCCGCTCAGGCTGCGCTGAAACAGGGCAAATAACCGGGGGGCAAACCGCATGAAGAGCTGGCACCGCTATACGATCACATTGGTGGGCGGATTGGCGGTGGGGCTTGGTGCGGCGTGGGCGCTTACGAACGGGGGGCTCGGCGACGGCGGCATCCGGAACGGCCCGTGGACGACTTCGCTTGGTTACGGCACCAAGGCAACCGACCCGCTGACGCGCGCGATGGTCGCGCGTTCGGGGCTGCTCGCGCTGCCTGCGAAGGAAACCGTCTACTGGATGGCGAAAAACGACGCGAGCGGCGCTCCGCTTGACGGCAATTGCCGCTACAGCCTGTCGGGCAAGCCGCTCGATGCGCGCTGGTGGAGCGTGACGGTCTATGACGACAAAGGCTATCTCGTCGACAATCCGGGCCGCATCTGGTCGGTCAACGGCGCCAACGTCGCGCTCGACGGCAAGGGCGAGTGGCGGGTCGCGATCTCGCCGGACAAACCGACCGATGTCGCCTGGTTGCCCGGTATCAAGGGCCAGCCGTTCCAGTTGACCCTGCGGATGTACAACCCCGGCAAGGCCTTCCGCGCCGATCCCGAGAAAGCGGCGCTCCCGCAAATCGTGAAGGAGGGCTGCTGAGATGCGGAACTGGCTTGGCCCGCTCGCCTTCGGCCTGATTGTCGCGGCCGCCACGGGCTATGCTGCGATCTGGGCGATTCCCTATGGCCTGATGAATGTCGCGATCGAGCGGCTGGGGCAGGGCGGTATCAACACGATGTCTTATGGCAATCTGGCGACGCCAGAGCGTCAACCGGTCGTCCGGCCCAGCCCCGATCTCGCTTATTCGAGCTGTCCCTACAACATCTCGGACGGTCCAATCGCGATCGACGTTACGCCAGTTCCCGGCCGGTACACTTCGCTGAGCATCTTCGACGCGGCGACCGACGTGATTTTCGTGCGCAACGATGTCGAGGCGGGCGGCAAGCCGTTTCGAATCATCGTGGCGCGGGCGGGGCAGGCGGTGCCCAAAGGTGCCGAAGTGGTCCGCACGAACCATGATCATGGCATCGCGCTGATCCGTCTTTTGCTGAAAGAGCCCGCGGAAATCGGCGAGCTCGATGCGATCCGCCGTCAATCGTCGTGCGGAACGGTCACAAAGCTGAAATAGGGGGTTGCGCCCCCGCGCGACG
>Ga0209050_1002274_pt1 | contig 16997 bp, 11 predicted proteins | sample Araplavi_mTSA_r2_FD_184276 | JGI IMG/M metagenome (GOLD analysis project Ga0209050, IMG submission 184276) | Arabidopsis root microbial communities from North Carolina, USA - plate scrape MF_Cvi_mTSA_r2 (SPAdes) (version 2) | ecosystem: Host-associated > Plants > Roots > Endosphere | place: USA... | reverse complement strand
GCAATTTGGGCGTCGGCCGGGATCGGCGGCGGCTCGCCAGGTTTGCCAGTCTGCGGCAACACTGGGTCAAAGCGTTGTAGGACGACGAGATCCGCGCCGCCATGTCGCCAAACATCGCCCACCTTGGCGTCGACGCAGGTTCTGGGAAAGGCCCAGGTCAGGCCATCGGCGTCGCGGCTTCTGGCGCAAAACCACGCCACGTCGGAGCAGTCGGCGAGCAACCGCGCCCGACCAATCGCCTGACCGCCTTTGGTCAGCAGCTGCTGCTTGCCGGTGGCAAGGTCGAGGACGAGACGGTCAGCACTGTCGGCGCCATATCCCTGAAGGACAATGGGTTTGCCTTGACCGGGTTCGGCGGCCTGAGCCAAGCCGGCCGCCGCGACCGGTTGGGAGATTATCATGACCCAGGCCGCCACGCAGCAGCGGACGGCGTGGCGTTTGAATGTCGCAGATCCAAGTGCGGACTTTGTCGAGCGCATAACCGCTTCCTAGTAGTGCCAATAGCCGGGCGAGGGAACGTTGGAGGCGCCGTCGTGATACCACCCCATGCCGTCGAAGCTCGCGATAGTGCGGCCAAACGAGTTGGCCCAGGTTTCGTTCACGTCGTGATAGCCGCTCGCGGCATAGGCCGTGTAATAGGCCGGCGTTGGCTCCATGGCCCCCGTGGTCGGGTTGGGAGCGAGATACTGCTGCCCCTCGTTCTGAAACCAAGCTTGGGCGACATAATTGGCGATTTGGTGTCCGGCAGGTGTGGCGTGGGCGATTTCATGGGCGACTGTGAAATCGATGTTCGCCTGATCCGCACCTACCAAGTCCTTGGTCCGAATTTCGATATGCGCCTTCTCGGACAATGAAGTGGATGCAAAGGTCGTCGCCGCCTGAGCTTGGTCGTTGGGATTGGTAGATTGGTGAACTATCGTCCAGTCCATATTGTCGACCAGCGTGTTCAGCTCAGCACCAGTATAGCTATTGCCGGTCGGATCGCTGCCGACGCTCTTCGTCCCGTTGATCGACTCGTTGAAAACCGCTGTGTAGATCGACTCGATGACCTTGTCGGCGACTGCCTTGTCGTCGGGATTGTTCATATCGGCGAGGATTTTGACGTGGGTGGCGATGTAGTTATTGGCCCGGGTCGCCGCAGCGTTTAGCCGCGCGATCTCGATGCTTCCGTACGCGCCCGCCGAGTAGCTGGTAACGGTCGCTCCAAAGCCGACGCCGCCGCTCGAATAGGTCTTGGGGGCATAGACGATCACGGGCGAGACCGTGGTTGGCGCAGGATCGTTGCCGTGCCCAGGCGTAACCGTGATGTTGGGCGTCATGTCGGGCCTGATCTTCACGTCGGCCATGGCTTGTCCTTTTCCGAAGGCGTGCGGAGGCTATCGCTCGATCGATGATCGAACGGGATGTTTGAATTTGATGAGGCGCGCGCAGTGGAGCGCGTCTGCCTAGCTGTCGATGTTGAGGGCTGAACTGCGCTGGGTCGCCAAATCTGGGACTCCGCGCCGAGTCTCAAGGATGTTCGTCGGAATACGCATGGCGTCCTCGACACTCTCTACGAACTGAACATATCTAGGTCGCGACACCGAGGCGGGTCAAACGTAAAATGCAATCTTAGCGTTATTACGGCTGCCCGACACTTCTCAACGCCTGCCAGCTCCAGGGCGCGGCCTCTTAGGCTTGGTTCACGCTTATTACAGCGTCCAGCAGTAGCCCTTCGACACGAGGAGCAGTTATGCACTCAAGGTTAGCTAAGGGTCGGGAGCGGCCTATCAACCTCTTCCGTTCTTTGGCCGTTGCCGCTTCGTGCGAGAAGTCGGTCGATACCCTCGCAACTCTGCAGATGGCGCGGGCGCGTCGGGTTAGCGCTCGGGATGCGCTGTCGGCAGCACCACCGTCGCCGCCAGCCCGCCGCCCTCCCGGTTGGCCAGGATCAGCCGGCCACCGTGCGCCTTGGCTAGGGCCTGAACGATGGAGAGGCCCAGGCCCGTTCCGCCGGTGCGCCGATTGCGCGAGCTCTCCCCACGCTCAAACGGGGCAGTGATGCGAGCCAAGGTCGCTTCGGGCAAGCCGGGACCACGGTCCAGCACCGCGATGCGGGCCTCGTCGTCCGCCTCCTCGACCTCCAAGGTCACCGCGCCGCCGTAGGCGATGGCGTTGTCGACCAGATTGTTCAGCATCCGCCGCAGGGCGACCGGCGAGACCAGCACGGTCACCGCCGGGCCTGGCGACACCGTCAGGACCTGGCCCACCTCGGCGCGCAGGATCGCCAGGCTCTCGAGCTCGCCGCGCGCCTCGACGGGCCGCGCCCCATGACCGCGTCCGGCCTCCTGACGGGCGAACAGCAGGGTGTCGTCCAGGAGCTGGGACATCTCGGCGAGATCCTTGGCGGCCTTGGCTCGTTGCTCGGGATCGGCGATGAACTCGGCCCGCAAGGTCAGACGGGTCAGGTAGGTGCGCAGGTCGTGGGCGATCGCGGCCAGCATGCGGGTGCGCTCGTCGATCAATCCCCGGATCCGTCCGCGCATCGTGTTGAAGGCGTCCGACAGCTCACGGATCTCGCGCGGCCCGCCGGGCGGCAGCGGCGCGGCGTCCAGGTCGTCGCCGAACCGCGCCACCGCGCGCGCCAGGCTCTCGACCGGCCGGGTCGTCTGGCGCACGGCGACCAGGATCATCAGCAGAGTCACCGCCAGAAGAGCGGCGCAGGCCAGGATGATGCGCCCCAGATAGCGGCGGGCCGCCTCAGGGGCGCGTCGGCGCAGGGTCAGCACCGAGCCGTCCTCAAGCCGCACCGACAGGCGCAAGGCCGCGCGGCCCGGCATGAAGCCGTCGCGCAGCCGCCCGCCGCGCCGCACCTCGATCCGCCAGTCTCGTCCCGCCAAGACCCGGGCGTAGTTGGCGTAGCCCGGATCGCGGGCGTCGGCCGGGCGAGCTCGGCGCAGGGGCGGGGGAAAGTCCGTGTCGAGCGTCGCGCGGATCACCCCGGCGCCCAAGGCCTTGATCACCGCGGGCCGGGCCGGTGGTGGCGAGGCGTCCAGCGCCTCGACCATGGCCACCGCCTCGTCCGGCTGGGGCAGCTGGTAGAACCGCACCCCGCCGCCATTGTCCGAGGGCCAGATCAGCAGGGCGGCCCCCAGCACCAGGAGAACCATCAGTCCGGCCAGCAGGATGGCGGCGATGCGCGAGGACAGATTGTCGAGCAGCGCCATCAGAGCCGCTCGACCGGCGCGCTGAACAGATAGCCGCCACCACGCACGGTCTTGATCAGCCCTTCGCCGCCGGCGCCCGAGGCCAGCTTTCGGCGCAGCCGGCCCAGCAGGACGTCGATCGAGCGGTCATAGGGCGTGGCGCTACGACCGCGCGTCCAGTCCAACAGTTGGTCGCGGGTCAGCACGCGCTGTGCGTGTCGCAGGAAGGCCATCAGGAGGTCGTGCTCGCCGCCGGTCAGGGTGATGGCCCGCCCCTCCGCGTCGGAGAGGTCGCGGCTCGCCGAATCCAGTCGCCAGCCGGCGAAGCCGTAGATCTCGCCGCGAGGGACGGCGGCCACGCGGTGAACCTCGCGGGTGCGACGCAGGATGGCGCGGATGCGGGCCAGCAGCTCGCGCGGCACATAGGGCTTGGCCAGATAGTCGTCGGCCCCGATCTCGAGCCCGACCACGCGGTCGATGTCGTCGCCCTTGGCGGTGACCATCAGGATCGGCGTGTCGCCGGTGGCGCGCAGGCGGCGGCACAGCGACAGGCCGTCCTCGCCCGGCATCATGATGTCCAGCAGCGCCAGGTCGACCCGGCGGCGCGCGGCCAGGCGGTCGAAGGCTGCGACGTCCTCGCAGCCCACCGCCTCCCAGCCTTCCCGCCGCAGCAGGCCCAATGTCAGGTCGCGGATCTCGACGTCATCCTCGACGACCGCGATCAGGGTGTTGTCGATCATGGCCACAAGCCTTGCCTCAGCGGGGCGGCGCGGAAAAGGCCGACGGGGCCGCGATTACATTTCGACACGTTTCGTTGACGCCGAAACATCAGGGCGAGCGACGGAGGGTGTCTTCTGCCCGGCGACGAGGGACGTCACTCCACAGATGGAGACACTATGCGTAAGTCTGTTTTCGCCGCCGCCGGCCTGACCGCCACGGCCCTGTTCATCGCGATCGCTCCCGCTGCGGAGGCCGGTCAGCACGGTCGCACCGTGCGCGTTCAGGGCGCCCAGGGCCGCGGCTACGTCCACGACCGCCACGTCAGCCGCCAGCCCGGCGCGCTGTCGGTGTCGCGCGGGACCCAGACCAACGGCGGCTACGGCGTCGCCAGCCAGCGCAGCGCCCATTGGAGCGGCGGCGTCTATTCGGGCGACGCATCCCGCACCTTCAACAACGGCGCCTCGGCCAGCCGCGCGACGAGCATCGTGAACAATGGCGACGGCTCGTACAGCTACAACGCCAGCCGCATCGGCTACGACGGCGACACCCGTTCGGTCAGCGGCACAGTGAGCCGTCCCTGATCGTCACACGGGCCGGCGTGCGCCCCCGCGCCGGCCCGCCTCCTGCTTCGAAGAGATCCGTTTTGAAGAAGACCCTGCTGACCATCGCGCTCGCCGGCGCCCTGACCGCCAACGGCGCCGCCGACGCCCAGATCGGCTTGCGCGGCAAGCTGCGCGCGCGCATGGCCGAACGCCTGGAAGCCAAGAAGGCCGAGGAAGAACGTCCGATCGACCTGCAAGCCATCCTGCCCGGCGCCCGCAAGCTTGAGCAGCACTACGGGACCGATCCGGCCCAGGCCCTGGACGTCTACATTCCCCCGGGCAAGCTGCGCGACGCCCCGATCCTGATCATGGTCCACGGCGGCGCGTGGAAGATCGGCGACAAGGCCAACACCGGCTCCATCGAGAACAAGCTGAAGCACTGGCTTCCCAAGGGCTTCATCGTCGTCAGCGTGAACTATCGGATGTTGCCCAAGGCCATGGCGTACGAACAGGCGCAGGATGTGGTCGAGTCCGTGCAATGGGTTCAGGCCTATGCCGAGGACTGGGGCGGCAGCGACCGCAAGATCATCCTGATGGGCCACTCGGCCGGGGCGCACCTGGTCGCCCTGCTGTCGTCGAAGCCGTCGATGGTGGGCCAGCGTTGGGCCGGCACGGTGGTGCTGGACTCGGCGACAATGAAGGTCTCCGAGACCATGGCCGGCCGCCATCCGAAATTCTACGACGAGGCGTTCGGGTCCGATCCGGCCGACTGGGCCAGGGCCTCGCCCATGGACCAGTGGACGCCGTCGGCCGAGCCGATGTTCCTGGTCTGCTCGACCAAGCGCCCCGACAAGCCCTGCGATGACGCCCGCGCTTTCCAGGCCCTGGCTCGGCGCTCTGGCGTCCCGATGCCGGTTCTGCCTCAAAACCTGTCCCACGCTGACATCAACCGCACTCTTGGCTTGCCCGGCCCCTACACCGACGCGGTGGACGCCTTCATACGAGATCGGCTGGCGCGGTGAGAGGCAGGACCACGGCTCCTGGCGGTTTGAATGTCGCTGACCAGGAGCCCCGCCCAAGTCCGCTGATGGCGCATGCGCTGGCGCTGGCGCTAAGAGCCCCGCAGGCGCTCCGACCTAGGCGAAATCGATGGCTCGCCGGCCAAGACGCAGGTTGTACGGCCTATGATCTACTCGGCTGAAGCCTGAGCGTCCTGTTTGGCGAAATGCGCTTCGGAAAGGACGCGCATCAAGCTCTCGAGAGAGTAGGGCTTCTTGAGCAGCGGAAAGCCGTGGGCGCCTTCCTCGGCCAGGACGTGGCTATAGCCGCTGGTCAGGATGACCCGGACGTCGGGCCATCGGTCACGGACCTGATTGGCCAGTTCCACGCCGCCGAGGCCGGGCATGACCACGTCGGTGAAAACCAGTTCAAACCGGGCGGCCGGCTTCTCCAGCGCCGCCATGGCGCTCTGGCCGTCGCCCACGCGGGTCACGGCGTGCCCCATTTCCTCAAGCATGCTGGCGGCGAACTGGCCGACTTCGAGATTGTCCTCCACCAGGAGGATACGCAGCGGCGGAATCTCACAGTCGATGGACCGGCGGGTGATTTCGGCGGCCTCCTCCGGGACCGACATCGGCAAGTAGAGGGTGAAGGTCGAGCCGGCGCCTTCCAGGCTCGAGACGGCCACCTCGCCGCGCGACTGCTTGGCGAAGCCGTAGACCTGACTCAGCCCAAGCCCGGTGCCGCGGTTGACGGGTTTGGTGGTGAAGAAGGGCTCGAAGATGTGCGTGAGGGTCTCCGACGACATGCCAGAACCCGTGTCGGCGATGGAGATGGCCACGAACTCGCCGGGCGCAGCGGCATGTCCTCGCACCGCCGGGACGCCCGGGGCGCGGTTGGCGCGGATGCGGATGGTCCCGCCCTCGGGCATGGCGTCGCGGGCGTTGACGACCATGTTGATGATGGCCGTGTCGAACTGGCCTGGATCGGCCTTGATCCATAGATTGCCCGCATCGAACCGGACGTCGACGGTTACCGATGCGCCAGCCGAGGCGGCGATGATCTGATGGAGGCCTTCCAGCCTTGCGACGATGTTGAAGCTCTCGGGCTGCAGGGGTTGGCGGCGGGCGAAGGCCAGAAGCTGGTTGGTCAAAAGGGCGGCCCGCTCGGACGCCGAAGCGATCGCGTCGACATACTTCTGGCGCCGGGGATCTTGCTCGTCGCGCTGCAGAAACTCGGCGGAGGATCGGATCACGGTGAGCAGATTGTTGAAGTCGTGCGCGACGCCTCCCGTCAGGCGGCCGATGGCTTCCATCTTCTGAGCCTGAGACAGAGCCTCGCGGGTGCGCTCGATCTCCTCCTGCGCCCGCCGCTTTTCGGTGATGTCGCGGGTGACCTTGGCAAATCCCAGCAGCTTGCCGTTGTCGTCGTGGATCGGATCGATCAGCACGTGGGCCCAGAACCGTTCACCGTCCTTGCGCACGCGCACGGCCTCGCCCTCGAACTTGCCGTCTCGCTCGGCCGCCGCCAGGGCGCGGGCCGGCGCGCCGGCGGCGCGATCCTCCGGCGTGTAGAACATCGAAAAATGGCGGCCAACGACCTCGCCAGTCTTGTAGCCCTTGATGGCCTCGGCGCCGCTGTTCCAGTTGGTGATATTGCCCACCGGATCGAGCATGTAGATCGCATAGTCGCGAACGCCCTGAACCAGGCGCTGGAAGCGCTGTTCGCTTTCATAGAGCGCCACGTCACGCGCTTTGCGGGTCGAGACGTCCCGCGTGACCTTGGCGAAACCGATGACCTGCCCGTCTTCGATCACCGGGTCGATGACGACGTGGGTCCAGAACCGCGAGCCATCCTTGCGCACGCGCCAGCCTTCCGCCTCGAAACGCCCCTCCCGCGCGGCGGTCTCGAGGGCGCGGGCCGGCAGACCGGCGGCATTATCCGCCTCGGTGTAGAAGACCGAAAAGTGTCGGCCCACGATCTCTTCGGCTTGATAGCCCTTGAAGAGCGCCGCGCCGCTGTTCCAGGTGATGACGACGCCGTCGGCGTCCAGCAGATAGATGGCGTAGTCGGTGATGGCGTTGATCAAAAGGCGATGGCGCTCGGCCTCGTCGCGTGCGCTCAAATCCCGCGGTCGTTCAGTCATTGTGCTCTTTCACGGCACGTCCCGAACCCGTCGTATCGCCACCGGCTAGGCCGCGCAACGTGCGGCGGGGGCGAAAAGAAATCTAACTAACAGCCGAATATCAAATGACTTTCCAAGGAACGGGTCGGCCGCAGCCAAAGAGGCTGCCCGCAAACCTGACGGGCTGAGGCGAGGGCTCGAAGCGTGGCTGTCTGGTCCTTTCAAACGCTCACCGCTGCGATGGGCGCCACGCCGTGGGCGCTGATCCTAAGACAGGGCTTGAAACCGTCAGCGCCGATCGCGGTTGAGGCAGCGTGTCTCAGTCAGGTCGTCGACATTCATGAGCAAGCCCAACAGCCCTCCGTCCGTCACCGGCGCCGGGCGCCGCGAACTTCCGGCCTACGTCGCCAACGGCCTTGTCGGCCTGAGGGTGCGCGAGACGCCGCTGCATCCAGGTATGTGCCTCGTCAGCGGCTTCAGCGGTCAGCACTACGAGCGCCAAATCGAGGCCGCAGCCGTCGCCCCCTATCCGGTGGCCGGGGACCTGGCGCTCGACGGGGTGTGGCTGTCGGATGCGCCGCATCAGGTTTCGGAGCTGGAGCAGGCCTACGACTTCTCCTGCGGCGAGCTGACCTCGCGCTTCGTGTTTGAAGCGGTCGGGCGGCGGGCGAGCGTCGAAGTCGTGACCTTCTGCAGCCGACGGGATCCGACCTTGGTCTGCCAGGAGATCGCCGTCACGGTGGACAAGGCCTGCGCCCTGGGTCTGCGAGCGGTGATTGACGGGGCGGGCGTCGATGGCGCCGCCTTGCGCCATAGCCGAGAGACGCCGGGCGAGGAGGCCCCCGCCTGCGATGGCGCGTTGCTATGGGCCTCGGCGGGCGAACTCTCGACCTGCGGCCTGGCCCTGGCCACCGACATCCTGGGCGCGGGGGAGGTCGAGCCGACCCGGCCGCCGCTACGCGACGATCGCCTGGTCAGCGAATATGCGGTCGCCGTGCGGGCCAGACGGGTGGTGCGGCTGCGCCAGATCGTCAGCGTAGTGCCCAACGCCCTGCATGATCTTCCCGACCAGCAAGCCCAGCGGCTGGTGGCCAAGGCGCGAGCGGACGGCTTCGAGCAACTGCGGCGTCAGAACCGGACCGAATGGGACGAGCTTTGGAAGAGCCGCATCCGCATCGAAGGGGCCGATGCGCGCTGGCAGGGCATCGTCGACGCCGCCTTCTTCTATCTCAACAGCTCCGTCCATGCCTCGTCGCCGGCCTCCACCTCGATCTTCGGTTTGGCCACCTGGCACGACTATCACTACTACTACGGCCATGTGATGTGGGACATAGAGGCCTTCGCCATTCCCGCGCTGTGCCTCGTCCAGCCGCACGCGGCGAAGGCCATGCTCGAATACCGCTTTACCCATCTCGACGGGGCGCGGCGCAACGCCCAGTTGGTGGGCCGGCGCGGCCTGCAGTTTCCTTGGGAGAGCGCGCCGCGCAGCGGCCAGGAGGCCGCGCCCATCCCCGGCACGGCGGCCTGGCACGAGGACCACGTGTCGTTGGATGTGGCCAGAGCCTTCGTCTTCTATGCCGACGTCACCGGTGATCGCGAGTTCCTGCGCACCCGCGCCTGGCCGGTGGTCTCGGGCGTCTGCGAGTGGATCACCAGCCGGGTCTCGAAAGTGCGCGGCGGCTACGCCATCAAGGCTTCGATGGGCATCGCCGAGCGCCAGCAGCCCGTCGACAACGCCGCCTTCACCAACATGGGCGCTGTGGTGGTGCTGCAAGCGGGCTTGCGGATCGCCGAGGAGCTCGGCTTGGCGGCCGATCCGCTTTGGCGAGACATCGCCGAGGGCATGCAGATCCCCCGGCGCGGTCAGGCGGTGGTCTCGCACGACGCCTACCGCACCAATGAGGAGAAGGGCGCCACGCCCGACCCGCTCATGGGCCTCTTTCCGTTCGGCTATCAGATGACGCCCGACGAGGAGGCCGCGACGCTGTCGCTCTATCTCGATCTGGCCGACGACTATATCGGCAGTCCGATGCTTTCGGCCCTCTATGGCGCCTGGGCCGCGCGGCTCGGCGATCGAGCCCGGGCGCTTGCTCTGCTTGAGGCCGGCTATGGCCAGTTCATGTCCGGCCGTTTCCTGCAGACGCTCGAATATCGCGCCGACCGGTTTCCGGAGCAGCCGCAGGCGGGTCCGTTCTTCGCCAATATCGGCGGCTTCCTGACGGCGCTGCTGTTCGGCTTTACCGGGGTCTTCCCGTCGGCGGACGAGCCGGGAGCCTGGAGCCAGCGGCCGGTCGTGCTGCCCAAGGGCTGGACGGCGATCGAGGTCGACCGCCTCTGGGTGCGCGGCCGCGCCGTGGGTCTGAGCGCGCGCCATGGCGACACCGCACGCCTGGCCTAGAAAGCCTCCGGCGGCGGCTAGGTCGCCAGGGCTGCGAGCAGCGCCTGGGCCAGGGCCTGGCGTTGGAGGTCGTCCTCCATCGGCGCGGCGACCACGATCCTGTCGTCGGTGATGGTGACGCGGTCGGGCCAACGCTTGAGCCGGCCGGCCACGGCGTCGAGCACGGCGCCGGGCAGGGTCAGGGAGACGCCCTTGGGACCGCCGCGAACGCTCCGGACACCGGCGGCCTTGGCCAGGCATTGCAACCGTGTCCGGTCGAGCAGTCCGGCGGCCAGGGCGGGCAGGGCGCCGAAGCGGTCGACCAGCTCCTCTTCGAAGGCGTCGATCTCCGGCAGGGTCTCCAGGCGGGCCAGGCGTCCGTAGAGATTGATCCGGGTAACCGCGTCAGCGACGTAGTCGTCGGGGATCGCACCGGGCGCGCCAATATTGATCTCTGGGGTCCAATCTTCGGCCGGGGCCTCGCCGCGCGCGACCTGCACGGCGCGGGCCAGCAGGCGCTGGTAGAGGCTGGCGCCGATCATCCGTATGTGACCGGCCTGATCCTCGCCGACCAGATCGCCGCCGCCGCGCAGGTCGAGGTCGCGGGCGCTGATCGCCAAGCCGGAGCCCAGACGGTCGAAGGCTTCCAAGGTGGACAAACGCGCCCGGGTGGCGTCCGGCAGGTCCTCGTTTGGATCGTACAACAGATAGGCGATGCCCTGGGCGCGTCCGCGCCCGACCCGACCGCGAAGCTGATGCAGCTGGGCCAGGCCGAACCGGTCCGGTCGCCACACGATCATGGTGTTGGCGCGCGGCACGTCCAGGCCGCTCTCGATGATGTTGGTGGCCAGCAGGACGTCCCCGCCGCCATCGGCGAAGTCGACCATCACCGCGTCCGCCGCCTCCGGCGCGAGACCGCCATGAGCGATGCGGATGGAAAGTTCGGGCGCGAGGCTCGCCAGCTGTTCGGCCAGCGGGCCGATGTCTTCGATCCGCGGTGCGACCAGGAAGCTCTGGCCATTGCGCCGCTTCTCGCGCAGTAGGGCGGTGCGCAGGCTGGCGGCGTCGAACGGCGCGAGGAAGGTGCGGATGGGACGCCGCCGCGCAGGGGGGCTGGCGATCACGCTGACGTCCTGGATGCCGATCATCGCCGACTGCAAGGTGCGCGGGATCGGCGTGGCGGTCAGGGTCAGCAGATGACCCTGGTCGCACAAGGCGCGCAGCTGGGCTTTCAAGGTGGCGCCGAACTTCTGCTCCTCGTCGATGATCATCAAGCCGAGCTTGTCGAAGCTGACGTCCTTTCCCGCCAGCGCGTGAGTGCCGATGACGATGCGGATGTCGCCACTCTCCAAGCCCTGCTTCACGGTCTTGGCCTCGGCTGGCGTGACCAGACGCGACAGGTGCGCCACGCCGACGCCGGTCCCGGCGAAGCGGCGCTTGAACGTCTCGAAGTGCTGCCGGGCAAGGACCGTGGTTGGCGCGGCCAAGGCGACCTGACGCCCGCTCAGCACCACCGCCGCCGCGGCGCGGAGCGCGACCTCGGTCTTGCCGAAGCCGACGTCGCCACACACCAACCGATCCATCGGCCGACCCGAAGCCAGGTCGGCCAACACCGCCTCGATGGCCGCCGACTGGTCCGGGGTCTCGGGATAGGCGAAGCGCGCGGCGAATTTGGCGTAGGCGGCCTTGGGCGGGACGATCGGGTCGCAACGTCTCGACGCGCGCGCCTTGGCCATCGCCACCAGCCGGGCCGCGGCTTCATCGATATGGCGGCTGACCTCGGCGCGTCGCCTGGCCCAGCCGTCGCCCTTCAGGCGATCGAGGCTCACGGCGCTGTCTTGCGCTCCGTAGCGCCAGATCCGGCCAATCTCCTCGATCGGCGACAGCAGAGTGTCGCCGCCGTGATACTCCAGCTGGAGGGTGTCGCGGCCTACGCCATCGATCTCGACGCGCTTGAGATCGCGCAGGATCGCGACGCCGTGGTCCTCGTGCAGCACGACGTCACCTGGTCGCAGGTCGGGCTCGGCCAGCAGGTCCTGGACACTGGTCGCACCGCGCTGGGCGGTGCGTCCGCCGGCGACATCACTGGAGGCGATCACCGCCAAGCCGGCGGCGGTGTCGACGAAGCCGGTGTCGAAGTCGATCTCCAGGCTGCTCACGCCGCCCACGGCGAGGGCCATGGCCGTCGTCCAGTCCGCGACGGGCTCGGGCTTCAGGTCGAGGCCGCGCGCCAGGGCCCGGGCCAGAGGGCGGAGTTCCTGTCGCAGGCCCGTCAATACGACCCGCCGGCGAGCCAGGCGATGGCTCTCGACCAGGTCGCACAACGCCCGGCCAGGATTGCGCGACAGGGCGAGGTTCGGGACCGCTTCGACGCCCGCCAGATCCAGTGGCGTCTTGCGCCAGGTTTTCAGCGCGGCGCGCAAGGTCTCGCCCAGCAGGTGGAGCTGGTCGGGCGAGGCCGGCGCGGGACCGCCGGCGCCGCCCAGACTCTTGCGCGCCTCATAGGCTTCGAGAACGTGATCTTCGACCTCGGCCAGTCGCGCCATGGCCTCGGGGTCGGAGGACAGTCGGGCGCTGGGCAGCAGGTCGAACAACGAGGTGAGTGTTCCGTAGTGATCGGCCAGGGCGTGTTCGCAACCCGGCGCGCGATCGACGCTGACCGGATCGGCGCCGTCCGCCGGTTCCAGGATGAACTCGCTGGCGGGGCCTAGGCTGAGCGCGTCGACCTCGCCCTCGGAGCGTTGGCTCAGGGGATCGTAGATCCGGATCTCCGCGATCGTGTCGCCCTGCAGCACGATGCGCGCGGGACGGGCGGCGTCGGCCGGAAAGATGTCGATGACCTCGCCCTGGAAGGCTATCTCCCCCGGCTCATCGATCCGGTCGTCGAGGACATAGCCGGTGCGGGCGGCGAAGGCCGCCAGCGCGTCGCGGTCCAGTGGCTGGCCGCGCTCCAGCACGATGAACGCGTTGTCCAGCGCCTTGGGCGGTGGAAGCTTCTGCACCAGCGCCTCCGGCGAGGTGATGATCGCGCGCGCGCGGTGCGCCTCGGTTAGGCGTCCGAGCACCCGCAGGCGCCGGCCCATGACGTCCCGCGAGGGCGAAGCGCGGTCGTAGGGCAAGCAATCCCACGGCGGCAGCACCAGCACCTCGAGATCCGGCGCCAATCCCGCCAGCGCCCGCCCGATTTCCTCGGCGCGTCGCTCGCTGGAGGCAAGGTGAACCAGGGGCGGGCCGCGCGGACTGGCGAGCTTGCGCGACAGGGCGAGCGCTGTGGCCGAAGCGGGGGCCTGGCGGCTGGTCCGCTGAGCCTGTCGATGTGGCCGCGCGCCGGGCGCCAGGGTCTCGCCGACGGCAGGGGGCTGGGAAGCGGCCGGGGTCATACGCAACTCGGGAAACGGACGCTCGGCCATTTCCGAGCAGGCCCAGAACACCGGAGGGGGAAGGAGGTTGCAGCGCGGGGGCGCCCGTGTGGACCGGCGGCGGAGGATGCGGTTTCCAGTGATCATTTGACAGGCCGTGCGGTGGCGCGCGGGAACGGCCACGCTGGCAGCGCCGTTCATCTTGCCGCCAGTGACGCTTTGGGCGGCGACATGCCCGCAGGGACGGACAAGGTGAGGTCGTGGGGAGATCGATGGGCGTGAGAACGGCGGGGCGTCCGCTGCTTGGCGCCTGGCGGCGTCTGGACTTGGCGCGGGCGCTCGAAGCGGCCTCGCGCCTGGGCTATGCGGCGCGCGGACTGGTCTATCTGGGTCTGGGAGTCATCGTGCTGCTGGCGGCGGTCGACGTGACGCCGCGCGCCACGGGGGCCAAGGCGATGCTGGCGGCCTGGGCCGCCTGGCCGCTGGGGATGGCCCTGGTCGGTGCAATCGCGTTCGGCCTCCTGGGTTTCGCACTCTGGCGCGCCGTGCAGGCGATCTTCGACGCCGACCGCCATGGGGCCTCGCCCAAGGCGATCGCCGTGCGGGTCGGACAGGCGATCAGCGGTCTTATCTACGGCGGCCTGGGTCTATGGGCGCTGGAGCTGCTGGACGCCTTCGAGGACGTCGGCGAGGCCGATGAGGAACAGTCCGCGCGCGGCATGGCCGCGGCGACCTTGGCGCTGCCTCACGGCGAGGTGCTGCTGCTTCTGGCCGGCGCGATCCTGCTGGGCGTCGGGGTCGGCAACATCGTCCAGGGTCTGGCCCAGGATTTCGCCAAGCGGCTGCGCTGTGACGAGACGGTCTGTCACTGGGTCGTGCCGATGGCCAAGGTCGGCTATGCCGCGCGCGGGCTGGCGACCCTGCCCACCGGTGTCTTTCTGGTGCAAGCCGGACTGGCCGCCCGCAGCCGGGAAGCCCACAGCTGGGGCGGCGCCCTGCAATCGCTTGAAGACCGGCCCTTCGGGTCTTGGCTCCTGGGTATCGTGGCCGTCGGCCTGGTGGCGTTCGGTCTGTTCGGCCTTGTCGAGGCGGCGTTCCGCCGTATCCGCCCACCGCCGGAGCTGGCGTAGTGGGCAAGATCGACCGCATCGATCGCGCCAAGGCCGCCTCGCGCGAGGCGCTCGCGGTTCGACCCAGCGATCGTGGGCCGGTTCTGACTCGGACCCGGAACCTGAAGATGGCGCGTTCGGCCCATGCCTATGTCCGTGGCAGCACGGTCAAGTTCTACGAGTGGCTCGAGAGCGGTCCTCGAACCCTGCCGAGCGGGCCGCTGGTCTGGATCTGCGGCGACTGCCACCTGGGCAACCTGGGGCCGTTGGCCAACGCCAAGGGGCGGGTCGATATCCAGATCCGCGATCTCGATCAGGCCGTGATCGGCAATCCCGCCCACGACCTGATCCGTCTTGGCCTGTCGCTGGCTTCGGCGGCGCGGGGCTCGGACCTGCCCGGCGTGATCACCGCCCAGATGCTGGAGGCGATGATCGATGGCTATGAAGAGGCGCTGTCGCGGGACTTTGACGACGAGGCCCCGCATCCGCCGATGATCGGCGCGGTCCTGCGCGAGGCCCAGCGGCGAAACTGGAAGCACCTGGCGGCCGATCGCCTGCGCGGCGTGCGTCCGGAAATCTCGATCGGCAAACGCTTCTGGCCGATCACCCGCACCGAACGGGCCGAGATCGAGGCGATCTGCGCCAGCGACGCCGTGCGTGAACTGGTGACCAGCCTGAAGTCGCGCGGCGGCCAGGACGAAATCCGCCTGCTCGACGCTGCCTACTGGGTGAAGGGCTGCAGTTCGTTGGGGCGCCTGCGCTTCGCGGTGCTGCTTGAGGTCGATGGCGGTGACGAAACCCCCGACATCTGCTTCCTCGACATCAAGGAAGCGATCAGGGCCGCGGCCCCTCGCGACGAGGGCGCCAGCATGCCGCGCGACAACGCCGAGCGCGTCGTGGCCGGCGCCCGGGCCCTCTCGCCGAACTTGGGACAGCGCATGGCCGCCGGTCGTCTGCTGGACAAGGCGGTGTTCCTCCGCGAACTGATGCCGCAGGACATGAAGCTGGAGATTGTCGGACTGTCTCCGGTCGAGGCCATGGACTCGGCCCGTGCCCTGGCCCGCGTCGTCGGCGACGCTCATGGTCGCCAGATGGACGCCGCCACGCGCAGGACCTGGATCGCAGAACTGGCCCGCAATCGTTCGGGAACGCTGGATGCGCCGTCCTGGCTATGGTCCAGCGTCGTCGATCTCGTCGCCGTGCACGAGGCGGCCTATCTCGAGCACTGCCGCCGCTACGCCCTGGCGCTGTCCCAGCGCTAGCGGGCGGTCAACGTCTTTCCACGGCTTGGCCTTCGTGGCCGGGCCCAGGGGCTGCGACCGAGAGCGCGCCCTGTCCTAGGTTGAGGTGTCGGGCCTGGTCATGCGCAGCCTCTTGTGGATGTCCGTCGCGGCGATCGCCGCTTCGGCGGCGGCCACGGCGATCTGGTTGAGACCGCGCACCACGTCGCCCGCCGCATAGAGGCCATCGATCGAAGTCTGCTGATGGGCGTCGACGATGAGATTCCCGTCGGCGTCGTGGGTCGCCCCCCAGCTGACGGCCAGGCGGCTTTGCATCTCGCAGCCGAGCGCGAGATAGAGGCAGTCGAAGCGACGGGCCTCGGCCTCGGTTTTGCAGTGGACGCCGTCCTGGGCGAGGACCAGATCGCCTAGCGCGATCGGCAGGACGTTGACGCCGTGCTCGGCAAGGGCGGCGGGATCGGTGAGGATGTCGGGTGCGCCCAGGTGCAGCAGGGTGACATCCGGGGAATAGGTGGTCAGGAAGGCCGCCTCGCGCGCCCCCAGATCGCCATCGCCGAGCACGGCGATCGCCTGGTCGATGGCTTCGTAGGCGTCGCAGATCGGGCAGATACGCACGCGAGCGGCGCGGATCGCCGCCTCTATGCCGTCCACTGCTGGCAGACGATCGACGACGCCGGTGGCCAGCAGCACGAAGCGGCTCTCGATCGTGTGGCTCTGGCCGTCCTCGTCCTCGGCGAGGATCGAAAAGCCCTCCGGCGTGCGAGTGAGGGTCCTGGCCCGGGCGCGAGCGTGTTCGGCTCCGTAGAGCCGGGCCTGCTCGCCCATCTGACGCAGAAGGTCCGGGCCGCCGATTCCGCGCGGGAAGCCTGGCGTATTGTGGCTTTCGGGAATCCAGCTTGCGCGCGAGAGGCCGCCATCGACGATCAGGACCTTGCGTCGGAAGCGCCCGAGATAGGTCGCGGCGGTCAGGCCGGCGGGGCCTGCGCCGACGATGATGACGTCATAGGGCTTCATGTCTTGCCTGAATGCGACAGAGGGTTGCGGCGCAAACCGGTGACGGGAGCGAGCGGTTCCAAGGGATGACTGTGGGCTGTCGCCGGGAGGTCGGCCGCGCGCTCGAACGAGGTGAGCCCCGCGATGCGGAAGCGGCGCGTGATGTTGCGAATTGTGCGACCTGCTGCAGACTATCGTAGTTCGAGGGTTGAGAGCGCGGATGCACACTTTTTCCTGCTGTGCTTCAAGTCACATTTGAATTTACCGAACTTTGTCATGTGATCGCGCTAGCCGTCTGAGCTGCGGGCGGTTAAAGGCACCTCGTCATAATTGAAGCGAGCTTTCGA
>Ga0209050_1002267_pt1 | contig 17052 bp, 17 predicted proteins | sample Araplavi_mTSA_r2_FD_184276 | JGI IMG/M metagenome (GOLD analysis project Ga0209050, IMG submission 184276) | Arabidopsis root microbial communities from North Carolina, USA - plate scrape MF_Cvi_mTSA_r2 (SPAdes) (version 2) | ecosystem: Host-associated > Plants > Roots > Endosphere | place: USA... | reverse complement strand
GTTGGTGTGCGCCATGTCGATTTTGGCGCGTAGGACTTTCGACCCGTCCGGGTACTTACCGTCCTTCATCTCTGTGAAAAGTCTCTTGTTTTCCTCGACAGATCGCCGGCGATGAGGGCTATCTGTGCCTGGCTGAGTAGGCGTTCCTTTCTGCGATGCCATCTCTTCGCTTGTGCTGTCGTCTACATACGCCAGCCCCTTATCGATTAAAATGTGCGCATAGGTATACAGCTGGTCGAAGTAGTCGGAAGCATATAGTTCTTCAGACCAATGAAACCCCAACCACCTAACGTCCCCTTTGATGCTCTCCACATACTCGGTTTCTTCGGTTACCGGGTTAGTATCATCAAAACGCAGGTTTGTTTTGCCGCCATACTTCGAGGCCAGCCCAAAGTTCAGGCAAATGCTCTTGGCGTGACCCAAATGCAGGTAGCCGTTGGGTTCGGGCGGAAATCGGGTAGCAATATTCTTGTATTTTCCATCCTTCAGGTCCGACTCTACGATCTCTTCCAGGAAGTTCAAGCTCTTTTCTTCAGCCATATTGAATACTTAAAGGAGGCAAAGATAAATATTCTGCCTTTATTAAATACACAGGGCGCAATTTAAAGCGCCAGTGCCTTTTCGGCGGCATTTTGAAGAGACCATTGACCAATGTATGATTGTGATGCCAACACTTGCCTGTGTTCATACAAATACGGGCGGCAATTGACAAAATCTTGAAAAGGTCCTGGATTAGAAATTTAAAGTTGGCGGGAAGTCAAAAATTCCCACTGAATTTCAACGTGTTAGGAAATGAGAGTCCTCAACATCCCTAAGAAAATCTGCTCAACACATAAAAAGTCCGGGTGTTATTTAAATAACACCCGGACTTGCTCAGCCAATTCTTAGGGATATTTTGGTCTTTTTTGTTGCTGGTCTGTTGCCTGGGTTTTCGAGTGTCAGGCGTGAAACAAAAAATGAGGTCGCCCGGGTAGCGGATGGCACATGCAGTTTCCAGAATGCTTTTAGCATCCACTCCTTCCCGCAACAGCGTACACTACATTTCCGGAAACGTATATGGCAAACACCCTTATGTTATCGCTAGACGAGACCATACTCCCCGGTTTAGTTGATGCCATCATTGTATTATCGACACTGCCGTGAACCTTAACCCACGTCTTACCCATGTCCGATGACCTGAATATGCCATCCGGATGACCACATATTAAATAGTTTCCAATTTGTTTGATAGACGAAATGTTCCGAGAAGCGGGAAGTCCTGCATCAATCGTGTTCCAGGTCTTTCCGGTGTCAAACGAAACATGTATACTTCTCGATTTCGTTGTGGCGTTGTAGGATATGGCAGCAAATCCACCATCGATCCGTTCCACTGCAATACCCACTCCGCCTTCTCTGATCGCCCAATACCAATGTTCACCGTTGTCCGTCGAACGCATAATTCCACCTGAACTTGTGCCGATGAGCACGCCGTTCGATTCCACCAAACTGGCCATCCAGTCATGCTCAACAACATGCTTCCAGCTTTTTCCCTTGTCGGCAGATCTGTAAAGACCGCCTGCACCAGCGACGAATATTGTACCATTAGAGGTTTCCAGGACGCTGCCCACCCAGTTGCGCTTTGTTCCATTCATTACTTCTTTTAAAGTTGGAAATACCGGCGACCATGCTCCTCCCCCTGCCGGCTCCTTCTTTTGATAAACTTGCACATTCCAACCATACGCAGTGACGCCGGAAGGATTGAAGGCAATTGAACCGTCAAAGGGGTGATTACCGGCGTATCGCGGATCAACAGTATTCTCGTTTTCCCAAACGGGAGTTTTGAGGTTGCTTTTGCTGTAATACAGCTTATCCTTATACCGCAGATAGAGTCCAGCCTCGCCCGCGAAAAACGCCGGTTCTTCATTTTCTGGCAACGTATAGCTGATGTCCTGCCACGTCTTTCCTCCGTCCATCGACTGGTAAATGAGGTTCGTTGCTCCGGGCTTAGCATTACTTTTGGTCGAGTCGTTGACCGTGATTGATTTTACATTCTCTGCCGGAGGTACCAGCGAATTTTCCAACGTCGGCTCACCGGAAAAGAAAGTCAGCATGAAATGCAAAAAAGTCAGATGAAGTAGAGGCATAATGGGTAGCTTTTATTAATAGGCTAGTGCATCAAAGGTACCCGTGCATCGGATCTTAGTTGTAATACGATTGTAAAATGATGTTAACGAATTGTAAAAAGATTGGGAAGGGGCAATTTTTGTTGTTCCTGGAGCAGCTGTAAAACAATCTGGGAATAATTTACATGGTACTTTCCGATAGTATTGCTAACCATCATCAAAAAGGGTTTCCGAGCAGCTGACGATACGTATTGAGATGAGCTGGTATGATCACCAAGCATGCGCAAATCATCACTGAAACCTTGGCGTTCCACAGGGCTTTCTCTATTTTGTTGCGCGGCACCTTCAACGTTTTGATTCTCACTCTTGAGAAGATTTTGTGTCCGGAAGTAGCGGGGTCTAAACAAACAGAAAAGATTCCGTTCCCTCCGCTCCCATGCCTATATCGGTATGACGACGGAAAATACCGAGCCTTGGCCCGGCTTGCTGGTTACTGTTATTGATCCTCCTACCAGGTCCACTGCCTTTTTTACAATTGACAATCCGAGGCCAGTTCCAGCGATGCTACTCGCGTTATCACCGCGCACAAACGGATCGAATATTTTTGATAGATCCCCGGGATTTATGCCTAAACCCTCATCCCGGATTTCCACGTGCAATGCCGATGTCAGGTCGCGGACCGTTAACCAAACATGGGCATTTCCGGGGGAGAATTTTATTGCATTGCCGAGCAGATTAATGAAAATGTTTCGCAATAAGTCATCATCCGCCTCTATGTGCTTCGCTTTAAAGTCGAACTTGCTGTGAATACTATGTGAACGTTTGGTTGCGCCTTCGATCTCCTTTTTCAAGGATTCAAAAAAAGCGCGCACCTCAATATTCTTTTTTTTGAGGGTAATCTTTTGCTCGTCTGCCTGGCCGAGCATCAGCAGGTCTTGCAGCATCCGGATCATCAAGTCGGCCTGTTCAAGGACGACTGCGATCTTTTTATTGATTCCGTCAGGGGTCAGGCGTGTTCTGTATTTTCGAATATTGCCGGCAGCTATTTTGATGGTGGCAAGCGGCGTCATGAATTCATGAGAAGCCATGGAAGCAAACCTGCTCTTCCACTCAGCAAGCTCTTCTGTCTTCTTCAATACATCCCGCAATTCCCGTGTTCGCTCCGTTACCTTTATTTCGAGAGAGGCTTCCGTACGTTTATGACGCTCTATCTCATCATTCAATTCTGCTATTGCTATTTCAAGTTCACGGGTCCTTTCACCAACCGACCGCTCAAGCATATCGTTGACGACTTTCAATTGGGCTTTGCTTTGCCGTATGGCCGGTATTTCAACTACCTCCCACTTGCCAGTCCGTCTTGAAATAGCCACTTCGTGTACCTGCGCAACATCGAGCATATCGGAGGCCGTGCATTTTTCTAATGGATAAGTGCACAGTACCATCATGGGCTTTCCGGTAATCGTATTATTCAGTTCGCGTTCATACTCAATGAAATCTTTCCAAACCTGCCTTTCCAACCAGTCTTCGTTACCGTTAATCCGGATCCCTTCATATCCTTTTCCGATGGCTGCATTTAATTTGTCGTGCCATCCATCGATCACGTGTTTGGCGTCAAATTTTCCATCTCTTAAATACCAGTTTGCATGTGGCAAGACTTCGATGGCGTTAGCGGTAAGGTACGTATCAAGAAGCGGAATACCCTTGCGAAGGCTTGCCAGAGCATCATCCACCGATACCGGATCGCTGGTTACCCAAATACAAAATTCATTGTTTTCCAAACCAGCCTTAAAATACGGCACCAGGATTTCCAACAGGTCCTGCTTCGTATCAAAGAAATTACAGAAATGTGTACCCCAAGGCGCACTACCGATGATATCAAGACCGGTATATCTGAGCTGATTTCCAAAAGAAGTACTCTCCACTGGCGATGTTTGCTACATAAAAGCTAATAATTAAATCGCTCGAACTATGGATTCCAGCAGTTTTATTTTAAGTAAGTCTAAATGCCGTCACCATCGCTATCCTTTCACTGTTACCAGAAGTTGGAACATCGTCATTTAAAAGACTTAGGGTTCGGGGCCTCTTTTGTTCTCATAGCGTTCGGCCACTCCTAAATTAACCGTAACCACCTCTTAATCCCACATTTCCCCGTTCCGAGGCGGGTGGATTGGAAACCAACCTATCTTAAAAGATTATGACACATCCCTTCACGAACGATCTGGTTTTCCCGCTCGCGGCAGGCGGGCCGGTCTGTGTTTCAAACATTCCGTCCACAATGTCAATTGAGCGGTCGTTCAAGGCTTTGACTTTAAGCGATAGTCTAGATGATGATTAGCCGCACCTAACGATTGCCTTCCCGGCCTCCATCTACAACGATGAGGTTTTATCTGATTGGAGTCAGGTTTTCCCTGACTTCATTGGGTGATCGGGAACCCAAGATTTCATCCGCAGCAAAATAAACTGCGAAAAAGCCGTTTTACGCTAAATTTTAACTCTGTTTCCTGCGACAGGTTGCCTCTTTGGAAATCAGAATTATTCTGAATTTAGTTAGCCATCAATCGCTCATCTTTACCTTAAATAGTATACTCCCAATGTAAGAACAACGGATGTTGCATAGATGAGTAGTATGACATCTGAGCATCGTTGACACTCCATGCGCCGACTTTAAAACGCTAATTTTCTTAGAACCAATTGATTTGTGCTATATTTGTTTACACCACCATAGACTAACGGCATTGACAGAGGCGGTGCAACTGACCGCTTGAACCACACGGCCGCTCAGCTGTTTGGCTGTTGAAATGCAGACGCCAGATTTAGTGGTTACCTCCTAAATGGCCGGCCGGAAAACCGTTGGATCGTAGTAACTGGCAACATCGTAGCAAAATCCCATGTTATTGGATCTTCATCACTCGTTGGGAAACCCTAGGTGATGTATGGCGAACGTCAATATTTTGTTGCACGTCACATGACATCACAAACGCCTCAAATGTGCTTAAGTAATGAACATTCTTAGTCATAATATCCAAATCAGTAGCATGTCATTCGAAAATCTATTGAATGCAGGAACATCGTTTACCGCGCTGCCGTATGAGAAAAGGAGCATCCGTCTTGCCAATTCGATTGCCATCGGACTGGTTTTTATCCTCACACTGTTGTCGATCGTTAGAGGCAATTTCTTCAGCTTCAATCGTATTATTCTTCCGGTAATACTGGGCAACGCGATACTGATGCTAATACCTCTCCTTTTGAACCATCATGGTTATAGTTCGGCGAGCAGGATAGTGCTGTGCTGGCTGTTTCCAATTCTTCTCTTAGGGGATGCGTGGCTTGTTCTCGAAGTAGAGGCTGTGCGTGAAACGTCAACCTACCTGGGGTTCCGGATCTTCCAGGTTGCTATTGCCGGTCTTCCGTTGCTGGTCTTTAATCTAAAGGATTGGAGAAAAATAGCGCTCGCCTTCAGTGTTCCTGTTTTTGCCATCCTTTTCTATGACCCTCTCCTGGAGATGCTAAATGTCGGCTATGAACAAACAGGCCTTTCAGAACGTACTTATTATTACAATTTGGTCCGTACAATCGTATCGGTTCTTGTGGTCTGTTGGTCCGTCTATTCGCTCAAAAAAATCATTGAACGACAAGATGATCAAAATGCCGCCTTAATTCTCCAACTGAGTGTGCAGAATAAACTTATTGAATTCCAGGCCGGCAAAGAAATTGAAATGCTGAACAACGAGCTGGTTCAACAACTCGAGCAAGTGTCGAAGGCTGAGCAAAAATACCGAATGCTGTTTGAAGAGGCGTCCGATGGAATTATCCTCTCGGACGTAGAGGGAAATTTTATTGACGTGAACCCGTACCTGTGTGAACTGCTTGGCTACACCAGAGAGGAGCTTGTAAGGAAAAACTACCCTTCGATTCTTGACGAGAATGAACTGGCAGCACGGTCTATCGATTATGAAAAGATCAAAATCGGAGTTGGCATCACCGCCGAGCGTACTTTCAAATCAAAAGATGGCAGAGGGATTGCGGTAGAAAAGAGGTTCAAAAAAATTGACGACGCTCTATTTCTCGGGATTGCAAGAGACATTCGTGAGCGGAAAAAGCATGAGGCGGAACTCGAACATTCAAAATATCTATTAGGCGAGCGCCTGAAAGAATTAACGACGTTGTACGAGATCAGCAGGATTGTCAATGATAAGAACAAGGAGAAAGAAGCCGTCTTGCTTGAAATTGCGGCTGCGCTTCCTAAAGGTTGGCAATTCCCGGAGCTCTGTTGCGCAAAGATCTCCCTGCATGGAGTCGATTATGCTTCGGACGGGTATTGCGAGTCACCGCTATATCAGACAAGTCCCATTTGGATAAATAACCAGCAGGCAGGAATAATTAAGATCGTTTATTTAAAAGACCCGCAAGCCGGCGACGATCCTTTTATGGAGGAAGAGATGTCCTTGTTAAAAAGCGTCTGCAGTTTAATTCAAATTTATCTTGAGGAGAAAGAGACTGATGAGGCATTGAAGAGCACCCAGGCAAACTTGTTTTCCACGATTAACAATTCCGAATCGCTGATCTGGTCAATTGATAGGGAACGAAAATTGATAACCTTCAACACCAAGTTGCAATCTGTGATGAAAGAATACGCCAATATCGAAATCAAATTAGGAGAGCGATTAGCCAGGAGTACCGTTCAGAAGGAAAAGTTGTGGGAGGGCTATTACGCCGACGCACTGTCGGGTCGGGCATTGAGCTTTGAAAAACAAACCTTTGGGAGGAACTATTTCTACTCTCTCAATCCGGTCATTGAAGATGATGAAGTAATTGGCGTAAGCGTCTTTGGTCATGATGTAACTGAAATTACAGACTATCGAACGTCCCTTGAAGAAAAAGTAAAAGCGCGCACGAACGAGTTAAAGCAGGCGCTGGAAAAAGAAAAAGAGCTGGCTTTATTGAAGACGAGGTTTGCCTCCCTGGTGTCGCACGAATTCCGCACTCCTTTGGCAACCATACGGCTCACGATCAATCAAATAAAGCGTTATCGCCACCGGCTTTCGCTGGACTCTATTGACGACAAAGTCAACATCGTTCTCGAACAGGTTGATCACATGGCCTTCTTACTCGAAGATGTGCTTGCACTTGGTAAAGCCGAAGATCCCAGGCTGCAGATCAAGCGTACACCGATTAACCTGATAGATTTTTTCGATACCATCAAAAACCAAATTCAATCCGTCAACATGAAAAGCGATCATGTCATAACATGCCATTTCCAGTTCAGGAATGCAAATTGGGAGACCGACCCCGATCTTCTCCGGAATATCTTTTCAAATCTGCTTACCAATGCCATCAAGTTCTCTCCGGACGATAAACGGATAATCCTTGAGGGATGGGAGTCGAATGAAAGGCTGCATTTTCTAGTTAAAGATCACGGTATCGGGATCCCGGAAGCAGATTTACAAAGGATTTTCCTTCCCTTTGACAGGGGTACGAATGTCGCGGACATACCGGGTACCGGCCTTGGGTTATCCATCGTTAAAAAGGCGGTAGAGCTACTACAGGGAAATATCTCCGTAGAAAGCAAAGTTGGTGAGGAGACAATTTTCAGATTATCATTTCCGTGCTATGACGAAAAGGATAGTCGTCGTCGATGATACAAAGCACCTGGCAAGAGGTCTTGCAGAGGTTTTGGAAATGGAAGGTTTCGAAACAAGGTTTGCCTTTGACGGAATCGAAGCCTTGATTGTGATGAGAACATTTGTGCCCAATCTGGTTGTTACCGACCTCCGAATGCCAAAGATGGACGGATTCGAGCTGATCGATGCAATACGAAATGATGAGGGTTTGAAGGGCGTGCCAATTATTGCGATCACCGCGAGCATTAGCCCGGAGTGCAAAGACCAGGTAATCGAAACAGGAGCAAACCTGTTTGTTAAGAAACCCTTCAATGATGAACAGTTACTGGAAGTGATTAAAACGCTCTTAGATGAATAATACGATTAGAATCGTTTTGGTCGATGACCATACCCTGCTGAGGGATGCGTTGTCTATGGCCCTTCAACAAGTAGACGACTTCCAGATTGTTGCCAACTTCGCATCGGGCGAAGAAGTTGTCAATCAATTCCGTGAGGTGAATCCCCACGTGATCCTGATGGACATATTTTTAAAGGGAATGACAGGCATTGAGGCCACACGGTGGATTAAGGAAAGAAATAGCACCGTAAAAATTATTTTGCTATCAGGCGAAATCAAAAAAGAGTTGGTCACGGCAGGAATTCAAGCCGGCATTGATGGATATTTACCAAAGGACATTGACAGAAAGGCACTAATTAATGCCATCCGCATTGTGGCAAAGGGCGAAAAGTACTTCAACGAAACAATAGCAACGCTTGTATTTGAAGACTTCTACAGGAAAGAGATCGTCCACGCTCATTCCGAGCAGCAGCTCCGGAAAACAGATCTGTCAAAGCGGGAACTTGAAGTACTCGCGCTTATTGCAGAGGGCAAAAACAATCGGGAAGTTGCGGACAAGCTTTTTATCAGCGTAAAAACAGTGGATACTCACAGACTACACATACTGGACAAATTAGGCCTTAAGAACACGGCCGAACTTGTCAAATACGCTATCAAAAACAAGATCATCATTCTCGAGTAGTAGGCATATTTCTCAACTCCCATAAGAAAAAACCTCACAGGTTTAATAGTCGGAATTCTTATCGGTACGAAGCTTCTATTTTATTTTCCCTTAGTTAACGATTGAAACCGCCCAAAATCCACCTTATTCAACGAATTCGGTGCGTACTTTTCTGAATTCATAGAATCAAGGTCGCGCTGATTCTTCCTGGTTCGCAGCAACCCACCTTCGATCATAATAAATCCAAATATTATGATCCCTTCAAAAATCGAAAGAAGAATCGTGGCGGGCATCGTTAAGATTGTCCTCGCTTTTATGATGACGGCCGTTCTCACCACCCAGCCGTGCCTATCACAATCAAAGCCTGCGAGAATTGAAATGGACAATTCACTCCGCACAAGAGTCGCATCATGGGAAGACAGTTCGAGCCGATTGAAACCCCGCACTCGACCCGTCTATGTCGGATTTGACGTTTCGCTGGGTGCGCCCCACTATCGGATCAACAGTAATATTGAGGCCCTCAACAATCTATCCGTAAATTATTTCGGAGGAATGGTCGGTGGCGTTCTTGCTAACCCGATGGGGAAGATTAAAAGCGGAATCGGTATGTATTATTCGGGGGATAACGTCCCTCATACATTTGTTTTGCTGGCCGCCAATCTCTCCGTCAATTTGTACTTGCTAAGAATTAAAGAAGTTAAGTATCACACCTTGGAGCCTTACATCTTTGCGGGCGTTTCCGAGATGAAGAATAAATGCTATGGCCACTATCTGCCAGATCCTTCTGCGAAGATCAACTATAGTTCCTCTGATGAGCCCTACTTTGGCAGCGTCATGAGCACCCATTTGCTGGCGGGAACCGGTGTCGAATATCAAGCCGAAAATGACACCAAGAACTTTATTCATTTGTATGCAGAAATAAGCTATGGTAATAATGTCCGCACGCGCGCAACACGCGACGCCCTGGCTGATTCAGCCATTCCTAATAGTCTCTGGATAACCGTGGGAATGAGTTTCGGAAAATTTAAATAGACGACCATGACTAAAATGACAACGGTGAAGGAGGCGATGTTCCAGGGAGAACTCACCCTTTCAAAAAGAATAATTGAAAGATTTATTGAGAGCTGCTCACACGACCTGAAGTCACCACTTTGCTCAATCGAAGGATTGCTTACGATCGCTTCAAAATATCATGTCGTTGACGAGGTGAAAGAATGCCACACGATGATCAGCGATTGCGTTGGCAAGATGAAGCAAATGTTGATTTCGATCGAGGGTTACACCGTTCATCTTCAACGGGAACTGGAGCAAAATGAAATATTAGCCGAAAATCTAATTGACAAAATTCTGGAAGAAAACGCGAATGAAATACAGGCATCCAAAGTTGAGGTTAAGGTAGACGTGAATCAACCTATTAAATGGATATCCGACGAATATTGCAGCTATACGATCCTGAAAAATCTCATCACCAATGCCATCCTCTTTAGCGATCATGCAAAAAGCGCACGCGAAGTTTCCATTGACATTGCCGTAACCAAAGCCTTTGTCGCGGTCCGGATTACCGACAACGGAATCGGAATTCCCGCCGTGCAACAGTCCAAACTATTCGAGCCTTTTCATCGTACATCAAATCTTAAAAGTGGTCTCGGACTTGGGCTTTTCCTTGTGAAAGGAATGATTAATAAGCTTTGTGCAAACATTTTTATTTCATCACAAGCTCATATCGGGACCACGGTAAGTCTTCTTATTCCTAACAAAATCTCAGAATGAGAACGATTGCAATCAATTTTGCCCTATTTGCTCTAATGGTGTGCGCACCGCTTGCATGCCTAAGCCAGCATCTCGTACCTGCACTGACCGTCGAAAAGAACGTTGCGGGCTGTGAGTATGGCGCGTCTTTAACTTACCAACTAAAAAGTCTTACTTCCTTTGGAGCATTTTACCAGACGTGCCTGCCGCTCAAAACCGAGGGTACCAAAACGAAAAGAAATTTTACGGGCACCGTACTGAATATTCCCGTTGCGAAATCCCAGAACCTCAATTTCTACGTTCAGTCACGGTTCGGGCTCGTTGATCAACGGTTTTTCGTATTTGCACCCGCTGTTGATACCGAAATACGCCTGGTCGGCAAGGTCTGGATACATGCCAGTGCCGGGCTTCGCATGACCTATCCTTCGCTAACCACTAAAATTAGCTTTAAACTTTAATCAATATGAAACGAGCAGTAACACCAGCGCTTTCCTGGATTTGCAAGCACTCCCATCCCCTATCCGATCAGTTATAGAACTCCTTGAAGATTTGTCATGGCATCGGCCTTATACATCTAAACAAACCGCACAATGAAAACATGGACTCCATTTAAATCCGTATTAGTCTTCTTTATAGTACTCGGTGTTGCCGCTTGTGAAGATTGCGTGGAACCCACGCGCACTTTTATTATCAGGAAGGGTCATCATTTCTCGTCAACACGTGTGAGTGAAAGCCTACAAAGTAACGTCCTCGAATTTGACGCAATGTTTGATAGCACAGCGATATATGATCTCGGTGACGATGCTCTACAATCAAACAAGAACAAGCTACTTGGTTTTTCCGATTGCAATTCCCTTCACCATGAAAACAGCGCCCGATTTGCATGGCAATGGTTCAACAACAGGCTTGAGATATACGCTTATACCTACGTTAACGGCACACGGCAGGAGAGTTTCGTTGGCGTTGTGAAGATTGGCCAATTCAATCGATACTTTCTTTCAGTTCAGAAAGACTACTATCAGTTCCAATTGAATAATGGGGATCCAGTGAATATGCCAAGGGGAAATGTCTGCGAGCAGGGCATATACTACAAATTGTGGCCATATTTTGGTGGCTCCATCCCGGCGCCACATGATATCCATATTGTTGCCAAAGGTATTTAGCAGGGATTTTTTTCCGCTTGAGGATTTGATCACAAGCAAAAACGTTAACAAGAGCAATCAAGTTTGGCGTGTTAGCCCTGGGAATGCGAAGTGGTGTTGCTGTCAGGCTTGCACTTGAAGTTCTGCTCGCGACCATCTGCTTTTGTTACTGGCGCAAACGCGTAAAATCTCGTTCGGGATGTTTAGTCTCTTCTCTCGACGCTTCGGTGATTTTTGATCGCCGCTTGCTGCGTGCCCCACCTAACGTATTGATATTCTGCATAGCGCATATTTTATGCAGCAAGTATTTCCATAGGGCTCAGTTAAACCAAACGGCATAGCCCTGTCTCCTCAGGTCCCACGCAAGTTTTTCTTCCATTATCAACGCCTCTGCCCTGGTCATCGGCTTTATGTTTATGTGCTCGTACAAACTTGGACGTAGATACGTCCCGTATTTCTGTACAATGTTGGCGGATAGCTTATGCCCTTTTTTGTTGACGTACCCGGTTCGATGCTGCATAAATCGCTCTGCCGGAGTCTTACTCGTCATGCCGACATAAAGACATTCCAGTACTCCGTTGAATTGTGGATTGGCAAGTCGGAACTTTGTGTTTTCAGTAAAAACTTTTCGCGAAAGCTCAATTACGTAAACCCTATACCTCATAGGCGCCCGTTTTAGCGATCCAACACGTTTGGTGCCGCATTCGAAACTTCATCAAATTGCCGTGTGATCGTATTTATAATGTCCGCTATCGGCTGTACACGGGTTACGTGTTCAATGGCAGGGCCGGCGCACCACACTGTTTTATAGGTAGCTCCGAACGCAGCTTTTTCAACCGCTTTCATCCCACGGAAAGCCATGAGCATTTTAGCATACTTCTTCAAGGTCTTGTTGTTATTGAGGATGAACTCCAAAAGATTGGCTTTTGTACCGAGTTGTTGAACGTAGGGTGTGTTAATGACCGTGAGCGGTGAGCCCGAGAGCTTCGTTGTCATGACAATGTCTTTTTCGCCGTAATCGATCATCGCCTGTTTGTATTCCGGTGTGATATCGGATTCTTCGCAAGCGATAAAAATAGTTCCGATCGATGCTCCCGCTGCACCCCAATCGAGCACTTGCTTAAGATCTTTCCCTGTCGCAACACCTCCGGCGGAAATTATTGGAATGCTGCAGTTATTCTTTAATAGTGTGATAAGCTCATAAGGCGAAATTGATCCTGCATGTCCTCCCGCCCTGTTGTTTACCGCAATCAAGGCGTCTGCTCCCATCGCTTCAACTTTTTTCGCATATTTCAAGTCAACAACATCACAAAAGACTTTTATTCCCAACGGCTTGCATTGCTCAATCACTTCCTGGGGGCTACCCAGGGAAGTTATAATGAAATCAATTTTCAACTCCAGCAACGTTTTGAGTTGCGCTTTATATTTCAGATTGGAGCGGTTTACGATGAGATTCACGCCAAATGGTTTATCCGATGCTTGCCTTATCTCACGAATGGCCGCCCGAAGCTCCCCATCCGTTCTATAATTAAGCGCCGGAAATGCCGCAGTTATGCCGCTACGCAATGCGGCAATAACCATTCGACTGTTGGAGATGAGGAACATCGGTGCTAAAATGATGGGATACCGGATTCCCAGCAGCTTGTCAAGGGTTGTCATTGTCAAATATAGCAAAGCCTCGCTATGTTAGCGATCTCCATGGGTCTTCGATGGTGAATTCTTTGCCCGGGCCACTATCAAAGACAGATTTCTACCAAGTCCAGCGTACTCCGTCATTTCGGCTAACAACGACTTCATTTTGGCTAACGATGCTATAGCGCTATTGCCGAATTTTGCATAAACCAAATCAACAGGCAAATGCAAAAAACAATTTTTATAACAGGGGCCTCAAGTGGCCTGGGGAAAGCCGCTGCGAAATTATTTCAAAGCAAAGACTGGAACGTAATCGCGTCGATGCGAAACCCTGAAAAGGAAACCGAATTAACGTCATTGAAAAATGTAAAGGTGCTGCCCTTGGACGTGACTGTATCCGGTCAAATATTGAAGACTGTGGAAAACGTTTTAGCCGAATCAGATGTCGACGTAGTCTTAAACAATGCAGGTTATGGTTTGGTTGGGCCCCTGGAAGCCTTTACGGAGGAGCAAATCCAGACACAAATCCAAACGAATCTTTTTGGAGTGATCAATGTCTCACGGGCATTCCTACCCTACTTCAGAAAAAATGGGCGGGGAACTTTTATCAACATCACGTCCTCCTTTGGTTTGCTCAGTTATCCTACCTGCTCCATTTATAGTGCGACTAAATTTGGCATAGACGGATTTTCCGAAGGCCTTGCACTTGAATTGGCTCAATTTGGGATTCGCGTAAAAATAGTTGCCCCGGGCGGAATGCAGACAGATTTCGCTGGTCGTTCATTACAAGGTGCCCGGCACGATGCTTATCAACAGCTTGTAGCCAAAGTAAGCGAGGGCTATAGCGCAGAACAAGTGGCCAACTATACCAAAGCGGAGGAAGTGGCAAGGGTAATTTTCGGGGCAGCAACGGATGAGAAAAATCAACTGCGATACGTTGCCGGAAAGGACGCCATCGCCTTGTATGCAGAACGCTGTGATCTTGGGGCAGAAGCACAATTTCAAAAAATAAAATCTGATTTTTTGTTTTAACCTCTCCGCATTTTGTTTGTCACCAGGCAACGGGTAGTCGAAAAAAGTTGCAGTTTTAATTTGCTTAACTTGTCATGATGAAAAAACGTCCGGTCGTGTTCAATTCCCTGTCGCAACTCCATAAAGCCATGGGGCAACCTGCACCTGCACATCCATTGATCAGTATCATGAACTATGGTGAGGCCAAATTTGATCCGAAAGATTTTGAGCACGGCATTATACTGAACTTCTATAAAGTATCTTTTAAAATCAGCTTTTCGGGCAAGCTGAAATACGGACAAGGATTTTATGACTTCGAAGAAGGCGGAATGTCGTTCATTGCTCCAGGGCAGTTGTTACGTATGCAGGACGAGGAAGCAAATTATGACGGCATGACCTTGCATATTCATCCGGATTTTCTTCGACCCTACTCGTTAAATACCAGTATCAAGCAATACGGTTTTTTCAGTTATGCTGCAGCTGAAGCACTGTACCTTTCTGAAAAGGAAAAAACAACCATCTTAAGTGTCTACCGGTTTATCCAGGAAGAATTGAATGAGCGCATTGACAAGTTTAGCCAGGATGTAATAATTTCCCAGGTAGCGTTATTGCTCAATTATGCCAATCGCTTTTACGATCGGCAGTTTATCACGCGGAAGACCGTTAATCACGATGTGCTGAGTAAACTGGAATCAATGCTTGAAAATTATTTTAAAGATGAAAAAGCGTTGACGAGTGGCCTGCCCACGGTCAACCGGGTAGCGGAAGAATTACAGCTTACGCCTCGCTACTTAAGTGACTTGCTGCGTAGCCTGATCGGCCAAAACGCCCAGCAATTCATCCACGAAAAAGTGATCGAGAAAGCGAAAGAATACCTAAGCAAAAATGACTTGACAGTTGCTGAAGTGGGCTACCACCTGGGATTTGAACATCCGCAATCTTTTACTAAACTATTTAAGAACAAAACACAGTTAACGCCATTACAATTTAGGGCAACCCTCTCAAAAAATTAAGCCCAATAGTGGTGAAGTCGCTCTCCTCGGGAATCGTCCACATTCTTTAAAACAATGCGATCAAAATTGCAGACCATGACCATCAAAAATTTACTCAACGATTGGATTGCCGCCAGCAATGCCTTTGATACGGAAAAGTACCTTGGCTTTTATCTCCAGGATGCTGTTCTGGATGATCCCTCCGTAGGAAGGAAATTTGTTGGGCATGCGGGTATCAAAGACTACTTCGAAAGCTATTTCATCGGCTATAACACCAGCACCAAAATAGTGAAGCTGGCTTTAGTAGATGATCAGCACGCTTATCTGGAGGTACGCTTCACGGGAGATTTTCCGGAAGGGAAAATTGGAGGCGCTTTCGATCTCACTTTTAAAAACAAGAAAATATCCTCGGTCACAGCGAACTTAATTCATTAAAAACAATGAACCATACAAATTTAGATGACATCATTGATCGCTCCTTAGCCATACGCCAGAAATACCATGAACTGGAACGGGCACATCACGGCAGTGAATGGACTGCAGAAGAAGATGCCTTAGCTTACCTCACCGATGCCGGCCTGGTGGGTCGCGCCATCATGTCGCAACAAAAGCGATGGCCTAAGGCCGATTCGCGGGAAGAATTGGAACATAAGTTAGGCGAAAACATCTGGTGGTTGATTGTTTTAGCAAACCGTTCTGACATCGATATTAAAAAAGCAGTTGACAAGTTCCTGAAAAAGACGGAGAGTCTGCTGAAGTAAACACTCCTAGAAACATCGTTACTTCCAGTGGAGCGGCACGAAGTATCGAGCCCGGACTTCCTCCTGCAGATTTTTTATGGGTAACTGTGCTCGCCGCACAATTCGAAACCGTACCGCAGTTCAACCACCCGGTTTTTCAGAAGCGAAATTAAAAAACCTCAAATTTAGCCTGAATTGGCCGTTTCCGCCTTGGAGAAGCTACCCTTTAGGAGTCAGCGCATTAAATCTACGTACGCGTACGTTATATAATTAAATCTTTAGTTGTATAACTCAATAATAAGTTACACATTTGTGACATGGAACTGTTAACAAAAAGAGAAGAAAGGATCATGGACATTTTTTGGTCTTTGAAAAAAGGGTTTGTGAATGATATCATCGAGCGGCTGCCCGATCCCAAGCCACCCTACACCACCATTTCTTCTATTGTCAGGATACTGGAAGATAAAGGATTTGTGAACCATAAAGCGTATGGCAAGATGTATGAGTATACACCTGCCGTTTCTAAACTGGCCTATAAAAAATTTGCACTGAAGAGTTTCATTGCGAATTACTTTGACGGATCACTCGAGAATGTAGTTTCTTTTATGGTGGAGGAAAAGGAGTTATCCGAGGACGAGTTAAACGATATTTCAAAATTTATTCAAGACCTTAAAACCCGCAAGAAATGAACGCACTCCTATTGTATCTTTTGCAGGTTGCCATTTGCCACACTTTGTTTTATTGGCTCTATCGCGCATGGTATTCAAACCTCACCTATTTTAATATCAGCAGGATTTATTTGCTCAGTGCTACCGTGATAAGTTTCATCATCCCGCTTCTTCGTATTGGTGTATGGCAACCTTCGGACCATGGTTCGGGCCTGTTTTCCCTTGCCTTTAGTCAAGGAGGCGTCACACCGGTGAGCTCAGAAACCGCAGACCCTGCCCTGTCCCCCTTTGCCTTGGTCGATCTTCTGTTTCCTGCGCTGCTCACGGTCTACCTGCTGGGATGTCTTTTTGTCTCGTACAAATTGCTGCGCAGTCTGTGGAAAATTCACATGCTTAT
>Ga0209050_1002266_pt1 | contig 17064 bp, 15 predicted proteins | sample Araplavi_mTSA_r2_FD_184276 | JGI IMG/M metagenome (GOLD analysis project Ga0209050, IMG submission 184276) | Arabidopsis root microbial communities from North Carolina, USA - plate scrape MF_Cvi_mTSA_r2 (SPAdes) (version 2) | ecosystem: Host-associated > Plants > Roots > Endosphere | place: USA... | reverse complement strand
GTCTCTCGTTCCGACTTTTCAGATAAACCACCTGCTCAGTTCTGCTGCCCGCCTGCTCATTGTAGCAAGGAGCGGGGAACTTTGCGGGATATCTTCGAATCACAAATCGATAAACAGTTTCCCCCCAATGAAAAAAACAATTTTAGTTGTTGACGATTTTGCCAGTATCCGTGATTTTGTTTGCGAGACCCTGCAACGAAAAGGATACGACACCGTGGGCGCCTCCAACGGAAACCACGCCTACCAACTGCTGGCTGGAAAGCCCGAGGTGAGCCTGGTGCTCACCGACTATAACATGCCCGATTGCACGGGTTTCGAACTTCTCAAAAAAATAAAATCAAATCCTTCGATCGCCAGCGTGCCGGTGGTGTTCCTCACGACCGAAAGCAATCCCGATAAAATGCGCGCGGCCAAAGAAGCCGGGCTATCGGCATGGATCAAAAAGCCATACCGCGCCGAGACATTCTTTGCGCAAATCGAAAACGCCATGAACAATGGATAGCAATCAGAAGCGTTTTGTAGAAGACGCGCTCGATTTGCTGAACGAATTGGATGAAGGCCTCATGCAATTGGAGGCCAATCCAAACGCCAGCGCCCCCCTCGAGCAGGTCTTCCGCACCATGCACACCATCAAAGGCGGCGCCAACATGTTTGGCTTCGAGAAGATCGGTGAGCTGGCCCATGAATTGGAAACGCTCTATGACCTGGTGCGCCAAGGCCATTTGCAAATCTCCGATGGCCTCATCAGCATCACACTACACGCGTTCGATAAAGTGCGCGACCTTCTCAAAGAAAGGGACGCAGCAAAGATCGCGCAAGCCGACGACTTGAAAGACCATCTGCGCATAGCCGTCGAGTTCCTGAAATCCGTAGAGAGCCAATCGGCGGCCGCCAGGGGTAACCCCGCAGGGCAACGCGATGAGCTGGCGACGTTCTGTCTTCGGATAACGCCCACCATCAGCATGACGGAAGATGGCAACCACCCGCTGGTCTTCATCATCCAGGACATTGCCGCGCTGGGAACAGCGAAGACGCGACTCATGAAGAAAGCGTCCGGCGAAGTGGAGTGTTGGGAAGTGTTTGTTTCCACCACGACGTCGCAGGACGAATTGTCGAGCTACTTTCTCTTTGTTGAAAACGAATGCCATGTTCTTTATACCAAACTTGCTGTTAGCGATCTATTCGAACAACCCGAATTTGTTCTTCATCTTGAAACGCTGGGTAATGATCCGGTGGACCTCGCGAAGCTGGAACCTTTTATTGCCCATTCTCTGGAACGCGTTAAGGCGCAATCCGACGACGATGACGAGGAGGCAGGGTCGGTTACCCGGAAGCGCGTTCTCAATGACACCTACATCAAAGTAAGCAAGCGCAAGATCGACGACTTGTTGAACTGGATCAGTGAACTGATCATCCTCCAGGCGCAGCTGACCACCGCCACCAAGGGGATCAACGCCACGGGAATCCGCGAGGTTACGGAACAACTGGAGATGATTACCAATCGCCTGCGCGATACCTCGCTGGAGATCGGCCTGGTGCCGATTGAAACACTGGTGACCAAGTTCAAGCGCCTCGTACGCGACCTTTCCAAATCCCTCGACAAAAAAGTGAACTTCATTTCCGAAGGCGCCGACACAGAAATGGACAAGGATGTGATCGAGGTAATGAGCGAACCGATCATGCACATTGTGCGGAACGCCATCGACCATGGCATCGAACAGCCTGCCGACCGGAAGGCCGCAGGAAAATCAGAGCATGGCACCGTGAAGCTGAAAGCGTTCAACTCCAGTTCCTATGTGCACATCGTGGTCAGCGACGACGGCAAAGGCATCGACAAGCACCGCGTGTTGGCCAAAGCCACCGAAAAAGGTCTTGTGGCGGCCGACGCATCCTTGACAGACGAAGAGATCCTGGATTTTATTTTCCATCCCGGCTTATCGACGGCATCCCAGATCTCGGAAGTTTCCGGAAGAGGCGTGGGCATGGATGTGGTGAAGCAGAAGATCAACGAGTTGCGCGGATATGTCACGGTGAAGAGCACGCCAGGTGCGGGAACATCCATTCATATCAAGTTGCCCCTCTCGCGTTCCATCATAGAAGGATTGCTGGTGAACGTGGCGGACACCCGCTACGTAGTGCCGTTGAATGTAGTGGATCGCATCGATCGCATTCCCTATGAAGCGCTGAATCGCGACAACGCCGTGAACAAGACGGTCGTGGTAAACGAGCAGACGCTGTCCATTTTTTCGCTGCGCCGGGAATTTCACAGTACGGCGGCATTGCCGAAGACCACGGACATCATTTCTGTCACGGTGAACGGCATCAAGAAAGGCATTGCCGTCGATCGGATCGAAGGGAAAATGCAAACCGTATTAAAGCCTTTAGGCGATGCCTATCAGCAACAGGATTTTATTGCCGGCAGCACCATATTGGGCGACGGCAGCCTGGCGCTCGTACTGGATCCCTCCCGTTTATTCCTATTGTCTCATAATTAATTTCCCCATACATGAAAAACGATTCAAATGCATATCTGACGTTCGCCTTGGGCCATGAGAAATTTGCCATCAAGGTGGAGTACGTGCAGGAGGTGGTTGAGTTTGGACAGTTCACACGCGTTCCAAACGCACCGGCCTATATGCTGGGCATCATTAACCTTCGCGGCAGGGTGCTCCCGTTGCTGGACACGAAACTGAAGCTGGGGCTGCAAGCGACCGAGCGCACGGTAAAGAGCCGCATCATGGTGCTCGACATCCAGACCGGCGACGACAAGAGTCTGCAGATTGGCGCCATGGTAGACATCGCCCGTGAGGTGGTGGAGATCAGTGACGGCGACATTCAGGACGCCCCCGACTTCGAGAACCTGAAGACCGAGGCCCCCATCACCGGCATTGTGAACCAACAAGGCGACATCACCATGATCATGGACATCGCAAAAGTATTTTCCGTGAACGACATCGTAGAACTGAACAGATCCTTAAACTAGCATTACCCCTTACACTTTATGTTTACCATGACTATCCGCACCAAGTTGATCATCGCCTTTTCAGTACTCATCGTGCTGATGTGTGTGATCTTTGCCATTGCCTTCTTGCGATTCCGCGAAATGAACGCGCGAATAAACGAGATCACCGACGTGACATCACATAAAGTGCTGCTCATCGGCCAGATCAAACACGACATCACCGCCATTTCCCGGGATCAGAAAAACATGATCGCCACCATCGACGACGAGAAAATGGTGGAGATCGGTCGCGTGATCGACAAGAACATCAAGTCCATCAACGACAACATGGCCAAACTGGAAACCCTGAGCGACGGCGAAACCCTCACGCTGGTAAAGTCGCTGAAGGATATCCTCGACGATTATTTCAACGTTCAGGAAAACATCCAACGCATCGCCACCCAAAATACGGAGATCAAGGCGGAAGAGATTTCCGACAACGAATCCAAGATAGCCTTTGAAAAGGCTTTAACCATCTTGAATGAGGTTATCGCTGAGGTGACCAACAAAGAAATCGTATCTTCTCTTGTCGTGCTGAAGCAGGCGGTATCCCAGATCAACTCCATCGAGAAGGACCTCATCATTGCCAAGACGGACGACGACCTGAGCAAGCACCTGGGACAAGTGGCCGGCGCCGAGCGCATTGTGGAAGAAAACACCGCCGCCCTGGAGCGCAAGCTGACGGGCGAGGCCAAATTGCTTTTCGATCGCTATGAAATGCAATACAGCAACTATTATACATTCCACATGCAAGTGAGAAACCTGGCCCGTACCAACTCGGGGGGCAAGGCCGAAGAAATCTCCATCGTGCAAGGTGAGAAGATCGACGACCAGGCCGATGAAGTGATTGCCCGCATCTATGAGATCATCAATGCTCAATTGGAAAAAGACCAGGTGGACACCGACGAAATGTATGACAGCGTGGTGCGCACCATGATCATTGTGATCTTGCTGGCCATCCTGATCGGAAGCCTCGTAGCCATCTGGTTGCTGAAGGATGTCATGTCGTCTCTGAGCATGGCCACCGGCGCCATCAAGAAGATCGCCGCCGGCGACTTTTCGGCCGACGTGAACGTGAACAAGAAAGATGAGATTGGCGTCATGTTGAAAGAACTTCAGTTCATGATCGACAAACTGAGAAGCAGTGTGGACGTGGCCAAGCGTGTTTCTAAGGGGGACCTCACCATGGATTTCAGCACCATGCAGAACCGTGGTGGTGATCTTGACCAGGCGCTCGAGGAAATGGTGAGCAACCTTCGCGAGATCGCCACGACCATCTATAACGGTGCAGAGAATGTGTCTACCGCATCACAGCAAGTAGCCGCCGCATCACAACAGATGTCGCAGGGTGCGCAGGAACAAGCCAGCGCATCGGAAGAAGTGTCTTCATCGATGGAGCAAATGGTGGCGAACATCCAACAGAACACCGACAACTCCCGCGAAACCGAGAAGATTGCCAACAAGGCCGCGAAAGATATTCACGTGAGCAGCGAATCCGTATCGACTACCGTCGACGCCATCAAGACCATTGCCGAACGCATTGCCATCATTGAGGAAATTGCCTCGAAGACCGACTTGCTGGCGTTGAATGCAGCGGTGGAAGCCGCCCGCGCCGGGGAACATGGAAAAGGCTTTGCCGTGGTTGCCGCCGAAGTGCGCAAGCTGGCAGAAAGAAGCCAGAAGGCTGCTGCAGAGATCACCGAGATCTCGGGCAAGACCGTGAAGTCGGCAGAAGAATCCAAATTGTTGTTGGTGAATACGCTTCCCGACATCAACAAGACAGCCGAATTGGTACAAGAGATCGCCGCCGCCAGCGTGGAACAGAACACGGGTGCCGACCAGGTGAACGGAGCGATCCAGCAATTGTCGCAGGTAACGCAAGGCAACGCTTCGGCTGCGGAAGAAATGTCGTCCAACGCAGAAGAGTTGAACAGCCAGGCCGAAGAATTGAAGGCCGCGGTAAGCTACTTCAAACTCGATAGCCGCATGCACCTGAACAAGGCTGGCCGCCGGACCGGCATCAAAGTCTCTACCAAGCCCAGAGTGGCTGCCGCATTGGTACACGAGAATGGCAATGGCCATACCAACGGCAACGGCTTCGATCTGAAGCTGGACAACGACCATTCCGATAGCGACTTTACAGAATTCTAAACGCCCATCCGGATCCTGTTTCCCCTGGATATTTTGTCCCGGGGAAACAAAGGGGTCCCTCTAACCCCAGCCAAGTTTTTATGGAAGTTCCCGCCGATGGATTTTTCCGTATGGATGAAGAAAGCTTTTCGCGCCTGAGCCAGTACGTCACGCAAGAGTATGGCATCAAGCTGCCGGTGACGAAGAAATCCATGTTGGAAAGCCGCCTCAATAAAAAGGTGAAGCACCTGGGCATGCAATCCTACAAGGAGTTTCTGGATTTTATTTTCAGCGACGAAGGCAGACAAGGCGAGCTCTTCCACGTGATCGATCTGATCACGACAAACAAGACGGATTTTTTTCGCGAAGCGGCGCACTTTCATTTCCTGACACAGCAATTTCTCCCCCGCTACCAGGAAGAAACCAACCGGAACAACCTGAAAATATGGTCAGCCGGATGTTCGACAGGGGAGGAGCCCTACACGCTGCTGATGACGCTGGAAGAATACAAGAAAAATCATCCCGAGCTAACCTATAGCTTGCTGGCCAGCGACATTTCGATCCGTGTCATTCAAACGGCGTTTCAAGGCGTATACGATATCGAAAAAGTGGAGCCGGTGCCCCTGGAGATGAAACGTGCTTACCTCATGCGGGGCAAGGCCGATCCGAAGCTGGTGCGGGTGAAGCCCCAATACCGGAAGAAGATCCAATACAAACGCATCAACCTCATGCACGACAACTACGGTTTGCTCAAGGGCGACCTCGACATTATTTTCTGCCGTAACGTGCTGATCTATTTTGACAAGAGCACGCAGGAGAACGTGATCAGGAAGTTTTGCAGTCTGTTGCGACCGGGTGGGTTGTTGTTCCTGGGGCACAGTGAGTCCATCATGGGAATGAATTTGCCGTTGCGTCAGGTGAAGCCTACAGTGTATCAATTACGAAGTTGATCGTGATCCGGAAATTTTTTCTTCAAAACGGTCAATTCACCATTGCGACCACACCGGTACTGATTGCCACCGTGCTGGGTTCGTGTGTGGCGGTTTGTTTGTGGGATAAGAAGAAAAAGATGGGGGGCATGAATCACTATTTGCTGCCGGGTTCGGAAGAGGACAAGGCGGGCAATGCCGATCGGGGATTTACGGCCGTGAAGATGTTGATCCGTTCGCTGCTGAACCGTGGGGTGGATAAAATGGACCTGGAGGCGAAAATATTTGGCGGATGCAATTCGCTTTATCAGCAAAACGACCTGTACGAGATCGGCAAGCGAAATGTCGAAGTCGCCAGGAAAATATTGAAAGAGTATGAAATCCCCATTGCCGCTGCCGACACGGGCGGGCAATTCGGGCGGAAGATCATTTTTAACACCGGCACCGGAAAAGTGCGGGTACGACTATTGAAGCGAACAGCAACTGAGATCAATGAAGAAATCAATAAAGGTTTTAGTTATTGACGATTCCGCCCTGGTGCGGCAGACCCTCACGGAGATCATCAATTCCGACGACCAGTTGGAAGTGGTGGGCACCGCGGCCGACCCGTATTTCGCTGCGCAAAAGATCAAGACCTTCATCCCCGATGTGATCACCCTCGACGTGGAAATGCCGCGCATGGACGGCCTCACCTTTCTCAAAACGCTGATGGCCCAATATCCTATCCCGGTGGTGATCATCTCCAGCCTGACCCAGCGCGGCAGCCAATTGGCGTTGCGGGCATTCGACCTCGGGGCGATCGAAATTGTGGCCAAGTCGGAAATACGCAATACGAAAGAACACCTGGAGGAATCTTGTATCCGTATCACGGACGCCATCAAGGCGGCGCACATGGCCCCCGTCAAACGAAAGCGACTGGGCACATCGCCGCAGGAAAATACACCGGCTGTGAAACCGGACCCGGCGAATCCCGATTCTCCCATTTATAAGACGACCGATAAGGTCATTGCCGTCGGCGCTTCTACGGGCGGCACGGAAGCGCTGCGTTACCTGTTGCGTAACATTCCGGCCAATTGCCCGGGCATTCTCATCACGCAACACATGCCTCCCGGGTTTACAAAATCCTTTGCCGATCAGTTGAACACCCTCTGTGAAGTGACGGTGAAGGAGGCCTCCGACGGCGAGCGCGTCATGCGCGGGCATGCCTATATCGCGCCGGGCGGCCGCCACATGGAGCTCTACCGCAGCGGCGCAAAATATTATATCCGCATCCGCGACGGCGAATTGGTGAACCGCCACAAGCCTTCCGTGGATGTGCTGTTTCATTCCGTGGCACGCCATGCCGGCCAAAATGCGTTGGGCATTATTATGACCGGCATGGGCCGCGATGGCGCCGAGGGATTACTGACCCTGAAACAAAACGGCGCCAAAACCGTGGCGCAGGACGAGAAGTCCAGCGTGGTCTTTGGGATGCCCAAAGAAGCGATCAAATTAGGCGCGGCCGACCAGGTGCTGTCCCTGACCGACATGCCCCAGAAGGTGCGGTCATTTTTCTGATATAGGCTGGACATTCTCACGCGGGTTTTGGCCGGACAGTGTGCGAAACTTTGTTTATCTTGTCTACGTAAGCCTAACCTCGTGTCGACCCTTAAAATCCTGGCCGTTGAAGACGATCCCATTTATGCGGAGTCACTGGACCTTGTCGTCCAGGAGTTAGGGTATGAGCTGACCGGCATTGCCGACAACGCAGCCGGGGCATTGCGGTTACTGGAAGAAAATCCGCCCGATCTCATCCTCATGGACATCGAGATCAAAGACACCCTCAACGGCATTGAGCTGGCCGCCCGCATCAACCGAACCCAGCGCATTCCCATCATTTTTGTAACGGCATTCAAGGACAAGGACATTTTCCACCAAGCCAAGCTCACCGGCCCCGTCGCCTACATCATAAAACCGTATGATCCCGCCAGCCTGCAATCGGCCATCGAACTGGCCCTTTTCAGCGCGTCGAATCAACCTAAACCAGCGCAGGAAGTGCTGACCGCGGAAGCTTTTTTTATCCGGGACAATACCCGTCTGGTCAAAGTAAAGCTCGATGAGATTCTGATGGTGGAAGTGGACGAGAAATATTGCTTTATTGTGACCGGCCGTAAACGCCACATCATCAACATGCGGCTAAAGGATCTGCAGGAGAAACTGCCCCGCAACGAATTTGTGCAGGTGCACCGCTCATTCCTGGTTCGCAAAAGCGCCATCGACGAGATCAACACCGGCGACCAGACGCTGCGGGTGGCGGAAAAAACCATTCCCATCGGAAAGACGTATAAGGATCATCTTTTGGCTACGCTAAATTATTTGTCATAACGTATGGTGCCTCCTTCACACGTTGCGTTTCTAAAATTGCCCCTGTCGTTTTGGTTGGCGACTTCGAGCCTGGAGAATATTCCGGAGCCCATCAAATGTACCGGCGTCAAATTCGATCCGGATACGGAGGTCTTTACCTGTTTTATCCCGTTGCGATTTATGAACGTCGGTTTTCAGCACCTTCGCGAAAACCCGGTGATTGCGTTAGTCGTGACCGAGGTCCATTCCTTTGAGAGCTATCAATACAAGGGCAATTTTCTTTCCTACCGTCCCTGCACTGAAGCGGAGGTCGATTTTCAGCTGAAGTATATGGAAGAATTTTCGGATATCCTGGGTTCGTTCGGTCATTCGAAGATGGGATTGTACAATGCCTATTTCAAGTATCGCCCCATTATCGCGCTGGATTTCCAGGTGACACAGGTCTTTAATCAATCGCCACGGGCCGGAACCGGTGAAAAAGTTTGCGCATGACCGTTGAAGAAAACGTACACCTCGAAGACATCATGCCCGCCCTGCAAGGGGTGATCCCCACCATTGTGGCCACCGCGTCGCTGGATCACACCCCCAATGTGACCTATATCTCGCAAGTGTATTTTGTAGATGAAAGCCACGTGGCCTTGTCTTACCAGTTTTTTAACAAGACCATCCGTAACGTCCGCGAAAATCCGATGCTCACGGCCATCATCACCTGTCCCGTGCATTACGATTTGTATAAGCTCCTGTTGCGGTACGAAGAATCGCAAACCGAAGGCGAGATCTTCGATGCGATGGAGATCCAACTGGAGGCGCTGGCCTCGGCGCAGAAGAAGGAGGGCATTTTCAAGCTGAAGGCTGCCGATATTTACCGTGTGATCTCCATCGAAAAAATGTAAGCCGGCGTTATGGAAATGACAGCACTCGACAAGCTTTCGGCCAAACTGGAAACCTCGCAGCGGAAGATGAACATCATCAGCAAGGTTTCATTCGAGCTGAATAAACTGGTGAGCCTCCCGGAAAAACTCAACACGATCCTCGATATTCTCGACGACCAGTTCAATCTGTCCAACAGCATGATCCTGGTGCCCAACCCAGACCAGCAGCACCTCACGGTGGTGGCCTGTCACGGCTATGCCGAAGACCAAACCGGGAAGACCGTGCCCTTTGGTCAGGGCATCGTGGGGCTTTCCGCCGCACGGCGCAAGCACATCAACCTGACGGGTATACGCAGAAAGCAGCACTACATGGCCACGGTGAGCCTCGAAGGCGAACTCAACTTCGTGAAGCCCCTCGGTCTGGCCGACGCCGAGAGCCAAGTCGCGGTCCCCCTCATCGCCAACGCCGAACTGGTAGCCCTGCTCATGGCGGAAAGCCGCGAATTTTGCGTCTTCAGCAAGGAAGATGAAAACTTCCTCATCACCCTGGCGCAACCGCTCGCCGTGTCGATCCAAAACTCCATATTATACGACAGTATGGAAGAAAAGATCCGCGAACGCACGGCCGAACTCCAACGCCTGAACGAAACGAAAAATAAATTCTTCTCCATCATCAGCCACGATCTGCGCGGACCGGTCACGTCGTTTCAGAGCCTCACGCGACTGTTCAGCCACTATCACAAGCTGGGACAAACCGATAAGATCGATAGCCTCTGCGACAAAGTAGATCAGTCGGCCGACAACCTGAATCACTTGCTGGAGAACCTGCTCGATTGGTCGCTGAGCCAAACCAATGGCATCCAATGCGTCTTCGAAAAAATACCCCTGCTCGCATTCCTTCAACAGATCGCCTCGCTGTACAAAGAGAGTCTGGCAGCAAAAGAGATCACCCTCACGCTCTCCGTGGGAGAATCCATCGCGTTGCAAGCCGATCAGCATACCCTTGCCACGGCGTTCCGCAACCTGCTCAGCAATGCCATTAAGTTTACCCCCCGCGGCGGTGCCATCGCCATCGACGCCGTCAGAAAAGACAACGTGGTGGTCGTCCACCTCAGCGACACTGGCGTAGGCATCGACAAAGAAAAACTTTGCGCGCTGTTCACGCTGCAAGGACAGCGCACCACCTGTGGCACCGAAAAAGAAAAAGGCACCGGCCTGGGCCTCATCCTGGTAAAGGAATTCACCGAACTCAACCACGGCACCCTCACTCTCGACAGCGGACCTGGCAAGGGAACGCGCTTCACGCTCACCTTTCCCACCTAACAAAGGCGAAGTCCCCTTTACGCCTGTCCGCCGAAGTTTTCGCCAAGGGCCACCTTTGCATCTTTGCAGTTCAAAGCATTTGCGGGATACCCGTCCCATCATTCATTCCTCCCGCCAATCCCTTCATTCCAAATACCCCGGCGTTCATTCCATTCCCCGGTTCACCGTGCATCATTCAACGCTCAACCCCGTTCTGAGGATCATAAATGTTTTAATAAACCCATTATGAAAAAATCCCTGATCGCCGCTTCCCTTCTCACCGCCAGTGTGTGGATGGGATGTCAGCCCGAAAAAAAACAGACGGCTGTCGCAAGTGACGAGTATGAAATCGCCGACACGCCCAAACCCGTGCCGACCAAAGACGAACTGATCCAACGCGGTAAGTACCTCGTCACCGTGGGTGGCTGCAACGACTGCCACTCCCCGAAAGTGATGACCGACCACGGGCCTGCACCCGATCCAACCCTGCTGCTCTCGGGCCATCAACGAAACGAAAAGCTACCTCCCATAGGCAAGAACGCCGGAAGAAATGGATGGGTATTATTCAGCATGAACACCACTGCCTTTGTTGGACCGTGGGGACTCTCATACGCTGCCAACCTGACCCCCGACGACACGGGCATCGGCGCCTGGTCGTTCGAAAACTTTCTCACGGCCATCCGCAAAGGAAAAAGCAAAGGCCAGGAAGGAAACCGCGACCTGCTGCCCCCCATGCCCTGGCCCATGTATGCCAACATGACCAACGACGACTTGCTCGCCGTATTCACCTACTTGAAGTCGATACCTCCCGTAGAAAACCTGGTGCCCACACCGGTGCCACCTACGGAGTTATAAAGTTAGCCATGCCGTCCCCAGGATGGCAACGAAAAACCAACCCCTCTCTTAAAAAATCATAACCCAAAAAAATGAAAACAACTGTCATCACCTTCGCTGCCTTATCGCTTTCACTCACTGCTTTTGTATCAAACCCTATGGTAACCGAAAAAACAATCACCACCGCCACATCAGAACAAATGGCCGAGCGCGTAGTCTCCGCGCTCCGCGAATCGTCATCCGAACGCTATGCGGGTTTGTTTCCCACCGTGTCTGACTTTCACGCGGTCATGGAAGAAAGCGCCGAGATCTACGGAAGTTCTTTGCAAGACGCACAATCTGAATTCGAACGCACCTACAACGCCAACCTTGTGCCGGCCGTAAAAGCTTCTTTTGAATCGCTCCTCGAACGCGGAAAAGAAAAAGGCATCGACTGGAAATCCATCCGCTACGTCGGTATAGAATTGATCGAAAACACGTCGGAACGATTTGGTGCAGTTCCCGTAACGATCGTGTTTGCTTCGGCAGGAAAAGAATATCGCATTAAAATGGACAGAGCGATGGTGTTGAATGGCCAGTGGAAAGTGAGTCAATTCTTAAAGCTGGTTTGAAACGAGAGTCAGTAGCCAGTAGTAAGTAGTCAGTAGTTAGTGGCCGATGCTACCGTAATTTTTGGGGCCGGGAGCGGGGAGAAAATGCAGCAGCAAATCTGCATTCAAGCTCCACCTCCTGGCTCCCACCGTTTTAATCCCGACAGCTGACTACTAATTCCCAACCACTGACCATCGTCAACTGAATACCGAATACCGAATACCGAATACCGAATACCGAATACCGAATACCGACTACTAACTACCGACTACTAACTACTGGCTACTTACTACCGGCTACTGATTAAATCGTCCACCCCTCCCGATATTCCCGCTTCACAAATTGATTCGCTTCATCAAAGTTGGTGATCTTCATATTCTTCGCGTCCCACAGCAGCGTCTTCCTTCCAGGAGTGGTTCCATTAGGTCCTTGCATCGCGTAGCTGCGGAGGGCGAGGTTGCCCATGAGGACCGCCTCGGTGAATGGGCCGGCATATTCGAAGGGTGAGCTGAGTTGCATTTTGCCGTAGCCTTGCAGGCAGGCATCGACCCATTGTGTGTAGTGACCTTCTTCTCCTCCGGCGATGCGGGGGATGGTTTGCTTGGGTAGGGTTACAGTTTTCATAAGCGATGTGGGCAGCAGTGTGGGTGGGATGTTGTAGCATCCGGCGAGTTTGCCTTTAGTGCCTTCGAAAATGTAGCCGCTACCGTAGTCGCCGAGTTGTTCATTGGGCAATAGTTCTTCGGGGCGTTTGGGTAAAAGACCGCCGTCGGTCCACGAGAATTGAATGTTGCCTTTGCCATCCTTGCGGGGAAATTTCATGTAGATGATGGACGACGCGGGACAGCTTTCGTTGTAGTGGGCTTCTTCAAAGAATCCCGACCACGCGGTGGTGGTGCTGCATTCTACTTCCGTGGGGAAGTCGATGGGCAGGATGCGGAAGGCGGCGTCCATGATGTGGCAAGCCATGTCGCCCAGGGCCCCGGTGCCGAAGTTCCACCAGCCTCTCCAGTTGAAGGGGAGATAGGCGGGGTTATAGTCGATGAACTTGGAAGGACCGAGCCACAGATCCCAATCCAACTCGGCGGGCACATTGAATTTTCCCGTGGGTGTCGGGATGCCTTGCGGCCACACGGGGCGGTTGGTCCAGGTTTGTACTTTGGTGACCTCACCAATGAGGCCGGCATCGATCATCTCTTTGGCCGTGCGCACGTGATCTGCGGAGGCATACTGGTTGCCCATTTGTGTCACCACTTTATATTTCCTGGCGGCCGCCGCCAGCTCGCGGGCTTCAAAGATGGAATAGGTGAGAGGCTTCTGCACATACACGTGCTTGCCACGCTGGATGGCCGCCATGGCGGCTACCGCGTGTGTGTGGTCCGGCGTGGACACCGAAACGGCGTCGATATTCTTGGCTTCTTTGTCGAGCATGACGCGAAAGTCTTTGTAGTATTTCGCTTGCGGGAAATTGGCCTTCGACTTCACAGCCATGCGATCATCGACGTCGCAGAGAAAAGCGATCTTTGCTTTGGGATTTTTGGCAAACCCCGTAAGATCGCTCTCGCCTTTACCACCCACGCCAATGCCGGCGATGTAGAGCGTGTCGCTGGGCGGAATATATCCTTTGCCGCCCAGCACAAAGCGGGGCAGAATGGTGAAGGCTGCAGCAGCAACCCCTGCATGGCGAATAAAGTCTCTTCGGGAAACCGAATGCGGGGATGGAATTTCTTTTTTCTTCAGCGGCATGGTCGGGTTATTTAGCGTGAATGACTTTTTTAAACAGTAAAAAATTAGACAAAATCTTTAAGAAAAGAAATGCGACTGCTGTGATTGGTCGGTGAAGAACGCAAAAGGAGTAATATCTTATAATTTCAGGATAAGCCCCCGTAATTTTTTTCGACAAAAGACGTCTGTCGAAAATTTTTAAACGCGACCGAATTTGAGCAAAGAAATTCAGATGAACGCTGATGCTTCCGCAGGGATTACAGACATTTTTTTTGACTTGCTACACAACGCTAAGGCTAGTGTACTTCGTCAACTTTATAAAACAAAAGAGACTGCCCGGATGAGCAGCCTCTTTCTAAACCGTTTATTTTTTCAGACTACGAAAGCTTCCAGCCGGAGCGGTATTCGCGCTTCACAAACTGGTTGGCTTCGTCGAAGTTAGTAACCTTCATGTTTGCGCCATCCCAGAGCAACTTGATGTTGCGGCCGGGGTAGTCGAACTGATCGGGCTTGTCCTTTTTCGGATAGCGCACGTCGTGGCTGCGGATGGCGAGGTTGCCCATCAACACCGTTTCGGTCAGGGGACCGGCGATGTCGAACGGAGAGCTCACTTCCATCTTGCCGTAGCCGGCGAGACATGCTTCCACCCATTGGGCATAGTGCCCTTCGGCGCCGTTGGGAACGCGCTTGATGGTTTGCGCCACCTTCACTTCGTTGTTCTTCGAAGTGGGCAGCAAGCTGGGATACATACCATAGGTACCGCACATCATCTTGCCTTTCGTGCCGATGAAGATCACGCCGTTGCCGCCGTCGCCCATCGTTTCGTTCGGTCCCAGTTCTTCGGGTCTGGGAGGTTGGATGCCACCGTCCATCCAGTGCATCTTGATATCCGATTTTCCATTCTGACCGGGGAAGGTCAGGATCACATAAGACGAAGGCGGGCAGCTGTCGGGGAAATAGCCGCGTTTGAATTCGTCAACATAGACGCTGCCGACGCTGGCGGTAACATCCGTAGGATATTTCAATCCCAACACGCGGAACGGCGGTTCCACAATGTGGCAACCCATGTCGCCCAAAGCGCCGGTGCCGTAATCCCACCAACCGCGCCAGTTAAAGGGAACGAGCTTTTCTACATATTCTTTATGGGGCGCAGTGCCCAGCCACAGATCCCAATCCAGTTCTTTGGGAACCTGCGCTTTGTTTTCTGACCACGCAATGCCTTGGGGCCAAACGGGGCGGTTGGTCCAGCAATAGACAGTGTGCACGTCGCCGATCGTGCCGGCATTGTACCACTCCATCAATTGGCGCACGCCGTCGCCGGACGAGCCCTGGTTGCCCATTTGGGTAACGACCTTGTACTTCTTGGCAGCCTCCGTCAACGCACGGGCTTCAAAGATGTCGTGCGTCAAAGGTTTTTGAACGTAGACGTGTTTGCCCAGTTGCATGGCAGCCATGGCCTGTACAGCGTGGTTGTGATCGGGTGTGGAAACCGAGACGGCATCGATGCTCTTGTGTTCTTTTTCCAGCATGATGCGATAATCCTTGTAGTACTTGGCTTTCGGGAAGGCAGCAACGGATTTCGCGGCGCGACGGTCGTCCACATCGCAAAGGAATGCGATCTCTGCCTTGCCGCTTTTCGCGAACTGGGCAATGTCGCCTTCGCCTTTTCCACCTGCACCAATGCCGGCTACATAGATTTTGTCGCTGGGGGCCTTATATCCCACACCGCCCAGTACATGACGGGGCACGATCGTAAAGGCGGCTGCAGCAAGCCCGGCTTGCTTCATGAAATTCCTTCGGCTTACCGAAGGAATGGTCGTTTTCTTTAAAGGCATACGTCTTATTTGGGGTTTCTGATTGTTCGTTTTCTACGCGCTACGAATCGAATTTCACGCTGATCTCCAGCGTGCGCTCGTCGTACTTCATGCCATACTGATCCAACACATCCTGTGGCACGCCATTCCATTGGTTAGGTTGGTTGCCCACATAACCCAGGTCGGTTATGCCCATCTTGCTGGTGAAGAAACCGGTGGCCGTCAGATCGCGCATCGTATTGAAGAAGGCAACACCCTGTTTGTGTTCGGGTTTTGCTTTCTCGGGATAGGCGATGAGGTCCACCATTTCAATCTGCTGCTGCGGTGTGCAGGAGGCGAAGTCGGCGTTGAAGCGGTTCATGCATTGCAGATCCAGCCACTTCAGACCACCGCGCAACGGCGTTTGATAGCGCGGCATGTCCTTTACGATGAAGCCGATAAAATCAGGCACACCGGCCTCACTGGCACTGCCAGAAGTGGCATCCTTAGGGATGATGATGTCGACCAGCACGGTGATGGTTTTCATTTCGTGCGCGTCGAAGAACGTCTCGGCCTGAAGTTTGGCCTCGCGTACCTTTTCTGCTTCATTGCGATCGTACTTCAACTCGGTCGCAGGAGCGGCGGCAGTAGTTTCGGGCTTCTTATCCGTGTTGCAAGCTTCGAGCAACACACCGGCGCCAACGGATCCTACGGCAAGGGTTTTTAAATATTTTCTTCTGTCCATAATGGTAGATTATAGATTTTGTTTTTTCAGTTCGTCGATGATGTATTCGGATGCGCGCATAGACAGGGCCAGGATGGTCCAGGTCGGGTTCTTGTCGGCTTGCGACACAAACGGTCCGCCGTCCACCACAAACAGGTTCTTGCATTCGTGTGCTTGGTTGTACTTGTTCAGGGCCGAATTCTTTGGATCGTTGCCCATGCGGGTGGTGCCCACTTCGTGGATGATGCGTCCGGGTGCTTCGAGGCCATATTGATTTTCCTTTGTGCCATCGTTACCCCACGTCACCACGCCACCGGAGTTGTGGATGATCTCCGCGAAGGTTTCCTTCATGTGCTTGGCCTGGTTGATCTCGTGGTCGCTCCATTTGTAGTGGAAGCGCAACACGGGGATCCCGTATTTGTCGACGGTGTTCGGATCGATCTCGCAATAGTTGTCGCGCAATGCGATGGCCTCGCCACGTCCCGACATGCCGAAGGCGGCGCCGTAGAAATAGCGGTAGTCATCTTTCAGCGAAGCGCCATAACCACCGGCGTCTTTTACTTTGCCGTCACGGCCGGGGTATTTGCCGTTTGTGCCTTGGATACCAAATCCGAAACCATAACCGGGCATTCCCATGCCGCCATAATATTCGATGTGGTAGCCGCGGGCGAAGTCCAATTTCTTGTTGTCGAGCCACCACGGGGTGTATACGTGCATACCACCCACGCCGTCTTCGTTGTAACGCTTCCGGCCAATCAGTTTAGGGATAATGCCACCCATATCAGCACCGGTGGAGTCGTGCAGGTAACGGCCCACAACG
>Ga0209050_1002263_pt1 | contig 17094 bp, 7 predicted proteins | sample Araplavi_mTSA_r2_FD_184276 | JGI IMG/M metagenome (GOLD analysis project Ga0209050, IMG submission 184276) | Arabidopsis root microbial communities from North Carolina, USA - plate scrape MF_Cvi_mTSA_r2 (SPAdes) (version 2) | ecosystem: Host-associated > Plants > Roots > Endosphere | place: USA... | reverse complement strand
TACCATCCGGATCGCCCGCTGCCGAACCTCAGGGGCAAACTTGTTCGTCGTCTTGCTCATCGTAGACCCTCACTCTCAGGAGTTAGGGCCTCCGGCAATCCCGGTGCGGTTCAGTGCGCAGTCGCACTGGCTGCCTAATTTAACAAAACTGGTCTCCGAGTATCCATGACGTTCAAACAGAAGATTTGGGACAGGATGAATCGCCCTGAATGAGTAGTGCGATGCGTCCCCTGCACATCAACCACATTCGCCGGCAGAACCGACTTTCAGCGTCACATTCGAGTACGCTGCGAGCCACCCTCAGGGTCAGGACTCGTTGATCACAGCTAGAGGATGACGGTTGCAACGTTTGTACCCGCGCTGCCCGGGGACGCCCGCCACTTTCAGCGCTCGAACGTGGCGCGGGCGCGAATCGGGATCGGCGCTCGTGACCGGCGTCTCCCGGAATGCCCGCTTCCAGGATGAACACTGCGATCGGGCTTTACCCAATCCAGCCCAGGGCTCGGCCGTTTCTGTATCTTTCGGGATGTGTGCGAGCAAGGAGCGGCCATGAGCCGTCCCTGCTCGCATAATCCTCAGGGCCTGCCTCTAGATGATGCTGCCCTCATGCACGGTTTTGAACAAGTCGGCATTCTTGCTGTAATCGACGTTCACGCCGATGAGCACCGGCCCCGGCCGGTCGAACGCCGTGCGCAGCGCAGGCGCCAGTTCGTCTGGGCCGGCAACCTGGATGCCCGATGCACCAAAAGCCTCGGCATATTTCACGATGTCGACGGGCCCCAGATCGGTCCCGGAAGACCGGCCGTACTTCAGGTCCTCCTGCGCTGCGACCATGTTGTAGCTGCCGTCGATCCAGACCATGTGAACGAGATTGGACTTGAGCCGGACCGCGGTCTCCAGCTCCATGCCGGAAAACAGGAAGCCGCCGTCGCCGGACACCGACAGCACCTTTTCCGCCGGGCGGACGATGCTCGCCGCGATCGCCCAGGGGAGCGCCACGCCAAGCGTCTGCTGCCCGTTCGAAATCAGCACCTGGCGCGCACGAAAGCTCGTGAGATAGCGGCAGAGATAGAGACTGAACGAGCCCATGTCCGAGCAGAGCGTCACGTCCGGCGTCAGCATCTTCTGCAGTTCGGCAATGATCCGCAACGGATGAACCGGGTCACCGCCCTGCCCCGCCGCCTGTGCGATCAGTTGCGCCCGATCCGCCGCGATATGGTCGAGCAATCCACTGGACTGGTCGGTCAGGCCGGGGCGCGTAAGCCGGGCGGTAAGCTGGCCTAGGCTCTCTTCGATGCTGCCGATGATCTCGACGACGGGGTTATAGTCATTCTCGATATTGGCCGGCACCACGTCGATATGGATGATCGGCCGGTCGGAACCCCGGTTCCAGATCGATGGCCAGTATTCCACCGCGTCATATCCAATGGTCAGGACGACGTCTGCCGACTCCAGCAACCGATCGGCAGGCTGGTTGTCGATCTGTCCAACACGGCCGCCGAACGCCGCGAATTCCTGTTCCGAAAGCGCACCGGCGGCCTGGAAGGTGCCGACAACCGGAAGGATAGTCCGGCCCAGCAGGGCGCGTATGGCCTTGGCGGCATTGGGCTTGCTGGCCATCAGCCCTAGCAGCACAACGGGATTCTTCGCTGTATTCAGTATCCGGGCAGCTTCAGCCAGAGCGGGACCCGAACCGGGGCCCTGACCCGTTATCCCGCGAAGCTGGATGGGTTTGCACGCGGCGGCGCCTGCCATGATGTCCAGCGGCAGGCTGACAAAGGCCGCGCCGGGGCGATCGCTTTCGGCCGCGCGAAAAGCCGCGGACAGGACTTCGGCGGTTGCGGCAGGAGAATCCACCTCTGCCGAATATTTGGTCACCGGCTTCATCATCTCGACGGCGTCGAGCGTTTGGTGCCGGGCCTTCAATCGATCGGCAACCGCGACGGAGCCGCCCAGGGCCAGGATCGGATCACCTTCGGAATTGGCGGTGGCCAGTCCCGTCGCGAGGTTCGACACACCGGGACCCGATGTGGCGATCGCAACCCCGGCCTTGCCCGTCATCCGGCCGATCCCGCCGGCAATGAAGGCAGCGTTCTGTTCATGACGACAGACCACCGTTTCGATGCTTGAATCGACAAGCCGGTTGAAGACCGCGTCAATCTTGGCGCCCGGCACGCCAAACACGTGCGTGGTGCCGCGTTGCTCGAGGGTCTCCACCACGACGTCGGCGCCACGGAGCTGGGAATTCTGGGTATCCGTCATTGGAATTATCCGTTTTTAAGGGAAGATGGGAGGGGGGCATCGCCTTCGGCGGCGGCGATCTTCTGTGCCATATCGGGCCCATCCAGATCCGCCTTGAGGAAGGCATCGGTCGCCGGAAGTTCGATATGCACGTCCTGGATCGTGCAGAGCTGCGCCGTGGCAGCCTCGATCTCGAAATCGAGCACGTGGCCACCGGTACTGCGGTCCGCCGTCAGGAAATGAAGATGGAAGCCGGGCACGCCAAGAACGCCAGCATAGGCTGGCGTGCGAAAGCCCGCGATGGTGCCCTCGACATCGCTCAGGACCGTTTCCTTCTGGCCCTTGGCGGCATCCTGCAATGGCTGGAAAGGGCGATGCTGCTCTCGCACGGTACGGGTCGACACGCGCCTGAAGCGGCCATCAATGCGGATGGCGGTGAAGAGATTGTCCTGTGTTTCGTCCTTCAGGCGCGCCAGGGTGCCGGTCTTGTCCAGATCGCTGAGGGCCAGACAGCTATCCGCTTTGAAGAAGGTCAGGACGGCGAACGGGGTCTTCTGGTCATCGGATACGCGACGGGCAGAGCCGTCGGCGCGAAGTTGATAGAAAACGCCGTCGAACCCGACCATCTCGCCGTCGAGATCATTGAAGGTGCCCAGACCGAAATCACCATGGCGATGCAATTCGCCATAGCTCACCTGCCCCTCATACACGCCGTCGACCAATGCAGACATCAGGGATGTCTGATAAAGTGCGGCTCCATTTATATCTTTTGCTTTTTTGTCAAAAATTGCTCCGGATGACATCATGTCAATCGCGGTTAAAAATGGTTTTTTCATTTTTTACCTCAAAAATACAAGGCATCAATATTTTTACTATGTTATTTTTGAGAATTGGGGGGCAGTTTATCGTTTTTGAATAATACTTTAGACTGTGTTGATCTTGGGGCGTCACCGTCAACGACGGCGGTATTTCGAGTCCAAAGGAGCGATCGCTGGTCGGCGTGACCAGTTTCCGCTAGCTAATCCTGAATCCAGAAAGGGCGCTGCCGCTGGCAGGGAGCCTCCACGCCCGCCAGCGACCAGCTGAGAATGCCGGTACCCATGAACTTGGGGTAGGACTGGTCCAGGAAGCCGCGGATCGCGCCCTTGTAGCTGATCGTTGCCGAGCCGGTTTCGGTCGGAAAGGTTTCGGGATAGCGCAGCAAGCGATTGGCGTTGAAGGCCGCCCGAACTGGGACGCGCCAAGGCCAAGCTGGGCTTCGTCAAAATCGCCTACAACATGAAGCGCCTGATCTTCCACGAAAGCCGGCACGCAACGGGATAGTCCCTCATAGGACGGTTCGTCCTGTTGGAAACGGGCACAACACCAGAAGTTCGGCCGCTCCAGCGAGCAGCCAGTGTTTGTCGGCCGACACCTAATGACTGCCAATATCCGCAACGCGTCACGTCAAGCCCGGCACTCCCGCTTCGACCGATGCCGAATGCAAAATGTGCGCCGTGGCGTGACGATCGGTCCGGTCACTGATGGCCATCATTCGAACATCCAGCCGATCTCTTCGCAGGTCGAATGCCATGTAGCCTCGATGGGTTGAATCGAAAAAGCGGATCTGCGGGTTGGCGGGCATCGCATCCTTGTAGAAGTTCTCCGGCGGGCCGGACGAGGTTATGGATGACACCACGAATTCCGCCGCAACCGGCTTTTGGCCCGGCTTGTCGAAATCACGATAGAGGTTGTTCGCCCAGAAAGAATGGTAATCCCCTGCCAGTGTAACGGGATTGCGGATGCCGCTGGAAACCATCGTATCGATCAGTCGCCGCCGGGCCGCACCGAAACCGTTCCAGGTGTCGGTCCAGATCACCGGCCCCTTCGGCGTGTCGAACACCATCGGCGCGATCAGCAGGTTCTGGACGAGCACGTTCCATTCGGCCGTGCTGCGGTTCCAGCCCTCGTAGAGCCAGCGCTCCTGCTCGAAGCCCAGGAAGGTGCGCGAGGGGTCTTCCAGGTCCGGGCAATCGATCGCGGTCATGTGCCCCTTGCCCGAACCCTGCTCGATGCAGGCGGGCGGTGAGCGGAACTGGCGTCCGTCGAGAGCATCGAACTGCGCCAGCCTGCCCCAGAGCAAGCGATTATGGATGCGGTAACCCTCGGAGCGCATGACCCGGGAAAGCCGCACCGGAAGGTTCTCCACGAAAGCCTGATAGGCGGCCTGGCGTCGCTGCCGGAACCGGGCCGGGGGAAGCTGGTCCAGTTGCTTGGACCAGATGCCGGAATAGTCATCCTGGACTTCGTGATCGTCCCAGATGGCGATGGCGGGAGCGGCGGCGTGGAGCGCCTGGAGGTCCGGGTCGCTGTGATGCAGGGCGTAGCGTCGGCGATAGTTGGTCAGGCTATCCGCCTCGGGCAGGTCGCCATAGCTGCGCACACGGCCGCCGACGAGCGGCTGGCCGGGACTTTCATAGATGTAGTCGCCCAGAAACAGGGTAAAGCGGCTGTCCTCTTCCTGCGCCATGTGGCGATAGGCGGAGAAATAACCCCATTCCCAGTGCGAGCAAGAGGCCGCGGTAAAGCGTACGCGATCCACCGCGGCGTCGGGGCGCGGCGCGGTCCAGGCGCGGCCGGTCGGGCTGTTCACGCCCTGCGCGATGAAGCGATACCAATAGGGACGGTCGGGATCGAGACCGGAAACCTCGACATGAAGTGTAGATCCGAATGCGCGCCGGGCCAGAGCCTCGCCGACTTTCACGATGTGGCGGAAGCCTTCGTCGCACGCGACTTCCCAGCGTATCGGAAGACCGTCCGGCGCGCCGCCCATACCGTCCTCGGCAAAGATATCCGGTGCGATGCGCGTCCAGATTACGAAGCCGTCCGCTAGCGGATCACCGCTGGCAACACCCTGCGTAAACGGGTCCTGGGCGGCAAAGGCGCGGCCGCAGGTAAGGATCGCGGGAAAGCCGACGGCAGCGGCGGTAACGAGGCGTCTGCGGCTGATGCCGGTGCTCAGGAGGGGCATGGCGTTCTCTTGCTGGCAGCGAACCGGCGCGTACGGGGACACGCGCCGGACGTCGATCAATAGGTGTAGGTCAGGCGGACGCCGAAGGTCCGGACGGGGTTGGTCGAAACCGTCCGCGCGGAAATGAAGCGGTTGCGCGTTTCCTGCACATAGTTGTCGAACAGGTTGTGGACCCACAAGGTCACGCGGAACGCCTTGTCCGGCGGGGCTATGGTGAAGTTGGCGTTCGCCAGCCAATAGGCGGGGATGGTCGAGACATCGGATTCGCTCCAGCGGCTCGATCGATAGTTCCAGTTGACCTCGGGCGTGACCGACCAGTCCGCGATCGGAACCTGCCAGGATGCCGATCCCTTGTAGTCGATCTTGGGCAGGTTCAGTCGAACTCCATCGTAATCCTGGTACTGGATCTGGCTATATTCGCCCGTAGCCGGGTCCTGGGTGGCGGATACCGGGGCCATGTATTCGTCGAACCGACCCATCTTGTAGGCAAAGGACTGCGTGATCTGGAAGCCTTCTACCGGTACCACGGTGACTTCGAGTTCGCCGCCGTAGAGATGGGCGCGCGGCGCGTTGAGGATGCGGCCGACGCGGGTGTTGCCGGTATAGATCACGCCCTGGAGCTGGTAGTCCCGGTAGTCGTAATAGAAGCCCGACAAGTTGACCCGCAGGTGGTTGTCGCACAGTTCCGATTTCAGGCCGAGTTCGTAGGAGATGATCTTCTCGGGATTGTAGGGATCGCTCTGCGAGGGGATGCTGGAATTGTAGGTGGTGAAACCGCCCGACTTCACGCCGCGCGACACGCTGGCATAAGCGTGCGCCGTTGGGGCAAAGCGCCAGTCCAGCGCGGCCCGGCCCGACCACTCGTTCATCTCGAGATGACGGTCGGACGATGCGCGCAGAGTATAGCTGGGATAAACAATTTCGGTCTTGAAGTTCTCCAGGTCGCGCGTCTCGTGTTCGAAGCGCAGGCCGCCGGACAGCGTCAGTGAGGGAGCAAGGTCGTACTCGGCGTTTCCGAAGACGGCCGACGTATTCACCTTCTGGTCGTAAGTCGTCTTGAAGATACTCCCCGCACCGGCATATTGCGTAAAATCGGACAGGAAACCGCCGCCGACGTTCTCGGCCGAATGATAGCCGCCGACCAGCCAGCGGAATCGCTGATCCTGCTTCGAGGCCAGGCGCACTTCGCCGCTGTCGACGTCGATATCATTGAAGAAGTAGGTGCCGGCTTCGTTCGAACTGGTGGCGTCCCAGTCGTTGAATTCCTTGCGGGTGAAGTGGCGGTGGGCACCGATCGCCGTCAGGGTGCCGAAGCCCAGGTCGCTGGTCAGGCGGGCCTGCGCTCCGTAACTCGTGTTGTCGCGATAGGGCTTGGCGTCGCTGTCGGCACCGATGAGTTGGGCGAACTGGGTGGAAATCCCCCAGCCGGTCGCCCGGTGGTCCGTATCGGCCGGATACTTTCGCCCGCTGCCGTCGGTAAAGTCCTGAAGCAACTGAAGCCCGCGCCCATCCGACTTGTCTCGCATGTAGTCACCGGCGAAGTCGATCGTCGTCGTGGCACTAGGCTCCCAGCGCAGCTTGCCACGAATGGCCTTGGTGTCCTTGTCGCCCAGCTTTTCGCCGGTATCGCGGTTGTATTGCCAGGCACCGCCCTGGCTTGACGTGACGGCCACGCGCGCGCTCAGCGTCTCACTGAGGCCGCCGGTCACGAAGCCGTTCATCTCGAAGGCATCGAAGCGGCCGTAGGAGACGTCGAAACCGGCATGGAAATCATGCGACGGCGTGCCGGTGATGACGCTGATTGCGCCGCCCGTCGTGTTGCGGCCGTAGAGTGTTCCCTGCGGTCCGCGCAAGACCTCGATCCGTTCGATGTCGAACAGCGCACCCTGCGTCATGACGCCATAGGGCAGTGCCACTTCGTCGACATAGACGCCCACGGTATTGGTATTGTTGGCAGCATAGTCGGTGCCGCCCACGCCGCGCAGGCGGAACTGGGGTTGTCCGCCGCCGAACTGCTGGTCGACTTCGAGGCTGGGCACGCTGTTTTCCAGGTCTGTGACGGTCTGGATATTGCGGTTCTGCGCTTCTTCGGCCCCGATGACGGTCAGCGCGACCGGCACGTCCTGGGCGGATTGCTCGCGGCGCTGGGCAGTCACGGTGATCTCGGCGATGCCGCTTGCGTATTCCCCTGCGGCGACGACGCTATCCTTTCCCTCCCCCTCCCGGGCTGCCAGCTTCTGACCCAGCACGATCGTCTTGCCGTCGTTGCTGCGCAGTTCGAGCGGCGAATTGGCGATCAGGGCACGCACTGCGGCGTCCAGCGGCATGGCTCCGTTCAGCGGCCGGGAACGCAGGCTGGCGATCGGCCCCTGAGGGAAGAATATCTGCACGTCGCCCTGCCGCGCCAGTTGCGTCAGCGCGCTGGCCAGCGGCTGGGCGGGAATCGTGAAGGAGCGCACCGGTGCGGCGAGGGCGGGTGCGGTGAACAGGACCGATGTGGTGCAGACAGCAGACGTGGCAAGCAACGCCGCGAAAAGCGGCGCGCGGCGAAACCGTGCAGACATGAAATGAGACCCCTTGTGGAGGGCGCCCTGCGGCGCCTCTGTCCTCCAAGACGAACCGGCCCGGAAAAACCTCCATGCCGGCTTAAATTTTTTTAACGCGCCTGGGGGATCTGCCTTCGATAGCCCGGTGAACCGGTTCTCAGCGGGTCAGTACGAAAGTTCCGTCACGCGGTGTGACGCGGATTCCAAGGCCGCGATCGAGTGCAAACAGGAAGGCTTCGGGGTCTCGCGTCGTGAAGCGCCCACCGACAAGCGTGTCGGTGATAACCGGATCGGCGATCACGATCTTGTGGTCGAGATAGCGATTATATTCCCGTACCGCGCTTTGGAGCGGCTCGTTGTCGAAAAGAATTTCGCCCTGCTGCCAGGCGACCGTAGCAGCCAGTTGCTCCGTACTGGCCGGGCGTACGGACGGCAGAGCAGCCGACAGGAGCAGCCCTTCGGTTGATGTGGCGGTTATTCCCCCGTCGGCGGAGCTCCCGGCTTCGCGCGGCCCCGCAATGGCGCGCCCGCGAAGGACGGTGACGTCCATTGAGCCGATTTCGAGCCGGACGTTGAATCGCCCGGCGGTCAGGGTGGCGACCCGGCCCAGCCCGTTGACCTGGGACGGAATGCCGCATTCCAGTTCAAGGGCGACTTCGCCGCGCTCGATCCATAGGGATCGCTCGTCACGGGAAAAGCGCCATTGCAGGACGCTGTCGGTGTTCAGCATGGCACGGCTGCCGTCCGGTAGAATGATGCGGCGGGTTTCGCCGATCTTCGAACTGGCACTTTCCCAAGCATAGGCCTGGGTCGCGAAACCGCCGGCAGTGGCCAGACCGGCCATTCCGAAAGCCGCCGCCGAAAACACCGCTTTACGGCGCGTAAAGAGCGACGGCTCCGCATGCTCCAACGGCCTGCCCGCAGCATTCCAGACCGCGAGCGCACGCACGAAGGCGACGGCATGGGCCGGATCGGCGCTACGCCAGACCTCGAAATCGGCCTCGTCGATGGTGCCCGTCTCAGCAGTTCGATAGCGCGGGCCAGACGTTTCTCGAATGTAGAGATACTGATCCCCAGGTCCGCCGCTATGGCCTTCGAAGATTCTCCTTCGATCCGGCGGCGCACGAAAACGGTGCGGGTCCGCTCCGGCAAGTGTGCGAGGAAATCCGACACTCTCCGAAAACTCTCCCGTCCAGCAGCCACGCGGTGCTGATCGGGCCGTTCGTCGACGAGCAGCAGATGCTCGGCTTCGATGAGCTGCCGCATGTCGACCACGCGGCGGCGGCGCATCCGCTCGATCGCGATATGCCGCAAACTGCGTGCCAGATAAGCGGGCGGGTTCTCGATCGCGGCCCAACCCTGCACCGAGAAGAGGCGTGCAAAGGCTTCTTGCAACAAGTCCTCGGCTTCGTCGGCCGAGCCGGTTAGCTTTCTGGCAAAGGCGCGAAGCCGGGCCTCATGGGGAAGCACTTCCTCGACAAACCAGGCATCAATCGGGCGAATGACAGGCACGAAGCAACCAAGCAGGGGGACGGAGGGGGTCGCTCCTATGGTTCCGTCATTTCAAAACGATGACGATCCCACGTGGTTTGGTGAAACCCATCTCTGGAAAGGCATGATGAAAATTGTTGCAGTAGAGGATCTCAACTTCATCGACGGTCGGTGATTGATCGCCTCGCTTCTGGGATAGGCTCACCGCATTCTTCGCAATCAGGCAAACCCTCTCCGCTTGGCATGCGCGCGTGTGCGGCGGACACGGCATCATTTGAGCTATCTTCGATCTGATCCTGAAAGGCGCCATCGGGCGCCCAGCCATTAGCCATGGCAAGATCCTTCATTTGGTAAACCTGAGATAGGTTACCGAGTCCGCGATTGCAGCAGGTCGCGATACCGGCGCTCATTACTCTGCGCGCCGCAACAGCCGGACCGTGCCTTGGCGACGATTACCCTTCCCGTCAGGCTCGATCAGGGCTGCCGCTTCGTTGAAGAGGATGAAGGCAGCGGTAGCAGATCGCAGCACCCATCAGACAATCAGGAGCGCCGGAATTGCAACCAGGAAGGACGATGCGCCTGCCGCCACCTAGAAATCGGCCGAGGTCCGCCGTGAGGCGCTGGCAGGCCTCGTCGGCAAGCTCGTCGCCAAGATATTCCAGCGCGAGCCCGCGATCCAGGCTCGGCGCGATCTTCGCAGGTTCAAGCGTCATGCCGAGATCGAGCCGGGCAATACGGTCGCGGTATGGGGCTGCGGCCCGGCAAGAAATCTGCCGCGACCATCAGGCGGCTCGCGCACCTTGCGGAAAAGGCGGGCCGGCGGCACATACTGCCCCGCATGACGGTCCCTGATATCTCTGTTCCCATGAGCGCCAAGCAGCGCGCCGCATCGATCCGATGTGATGCCATGGTTCGGCATGCCTGTGACCAGATCATGGCGGTAGGTGTCGAGCGGTTCAGCCTCAATGAAGTTCTGCGCCTGTCGGGCGGATCGAAGGCGACTCTCGTCAAATATTTCGGCGACCGCGACGGGCTGATTGCGACTGCCATCGGTGTCGAAGCGCAGCGGGCGGTAAAAAATCTAGAACTGGAAAACACTGGCCGATTGCCGGTTCGCGAAGCACTGGAGAAGGTGCTGACCACGATATTACGTTTCTATCTGCTGCCAGGTTCCATTGCGCTGTACCGCGCCGTGGTTGGCGCTGCTGATCCCAAGGGGTCGGATGGCTTCTACACGCATGGTCACAAAGTGATAGTCAACGCAGTCGCCGGCATATTGGAAGCGCGCGGTATTTGCAGCGCCGCGTCTTCTATTGATAGCCGGGATATGGCCGACCAATTGCTGCACGCGATCCGCGCGGGCTTCTACGAAAGGGCGCTGATCGGCCTGCCAATAGGCCAGCCGGACGACTCTGCAATTGCGGAACGTGCCCGCCGCGTCGTCGCGATGATCCTACCCATGGCAAACAATGCAGACGGCGCTTGACGGGATAACTTCGCCGTATATGTACCGATGGTACAGATCGAGTGGGGGGATTGATGTCATATCTTCGTACGGCTTGGTACATGGCTGGATGGTCGCATGAATTGACCGATGCCGGGTTCGCGCGCGAGGTCTGCGGGCGTCAAATCTATTTCTATCGGCTGGAGGCCGGCAAGCCGGCCGCGATCCTCAATCGCTGTCCTCATCGCTTCGCGCCGCTCTCGCTGGGGACGCGGACGGGAGACGTGCTGGTGTGCCCTTATCACGGGCTGGGTTTCGACACGGACGGGAAATGCGTCCGCAATCCCTTTTCGGACCGCCTGCCGACAGGTGCTTCAATCCCGACTTTTGCGGTTTGCGAGAAGGACGGCATCATCTGGATGTGGGGCGGTGATCCTGCAGCGGCGGACTACGCGCTTGTTCCGGATTTCTCCTTTGTGCCTGATCGGCCGGGGTGGCGAACCATCACGGGCTACACCTTGATGGAGGCGAACTACGAATATGGCACGGACAATCTGCTCGACCTCAGTCACATCGAATTCGTGCACAAGGGCAGCTTTGCGGGCGAGGGCGTGATCTTTGCCGGCGAACATTCCGTGCGGCAGGAAGAGGATACATTGCATTCGAACTGGTGGATGCCGGGAATCCCGCCACCATCGGTCGGGCGAGCAGTGTTCCCCCCCGACGCGCTCGTTGACCATTGGCTTGAGATGCGCTGGAATGCGCCCGCCAGCATGCGCCTGAACATCGGCGTATGTCCTCATGATGCGCCCCGGGAGGCGGGCTTCGATCTGCCGCAGGCCCATATATTGACGCCCGCAAACGACCATCAGGCGCACTACTTCTGGTCGTCCAGCCGACCGAACGAGACTGAGAGCGCGGAACTGGACGCCATTCTGCTTACGATGTTCCGGCAAGCATTCGACGAGGAGGACAAGCCTATCATCGAGGCGGCCTATGCCAATGTCAGGGGCAATATCGATGCTGGAGGCGACTTCTGGGCTGAAAAGCCGATATCATTGGGCATCGACCGAGGTGGGGCAATGGCTCGTCGAATGCTGGAAAAAATGATCGCGAGAGAAGCTTAAGGAAATCACAGCTGAAAACTCGTATTACGAACTGCATTCGATAATGAGATGTGGTCCGCTTTGGGCCGGAACCAGACGTAACATGTATTCTGGCGGTTGGTGGCTGTACACCCCAATGGTCGTCATTCGCGACCGGTATCGCGGTTGCCGATCATCTCCTTTCGATGGCCTCAGTGTGCATTATCGCAAGACGGCGCCAATTTGGGGCGACCGGCGGTATTCTAGCTTCACTACCGGATGATTTCGCGGACCCGCAACCGGACCTTGAACCGATATTTCAGCGCCCAAACCAGATGGTAGCGATGATGGAATGTCGTGTGACAACCGCTGCGATAACCAATAGCCTGTACCTCGGCGAAAGTGAGACCGCCGGATGGCGTGAAGTCTTCCGCCGAGGGTACAGGCTATTGAGTGAGTCTCGGACTGAAACCAGCATCCGACTGAATGTGCAGGGTTACTCCTTCAAAAGGGACTCTAAAAAGCCTCCGTGTTGGAAGGAAAAAGCCAACAGCGATTCCCCCACAACAGGCGCCGAAGTCAAGGTGTGAGCGCCAGATCAATCCCCGCGCCGATGCATCTCCATAAGCCTCTGCATTAGCCGCAAATTAACGAAGAGCCTCCATTGGCCAGAAAACCGGTGGGGGCGGCTGATCTGTTGGCCGTGATCGGTAAATTAACGCAACGACATTGGAACAGGCGGACATGGTCGGACAGATTATTCGGGTTAAGGGGCTTAAAGGCGCAATTCTGACGACGACGGCACTCGTTGCCATTTCGCACTTTGCTCCGGCCCATGCAGGGACGGCTTCGAACCAGAGCCAGTTCGAAACGGCCCTGGCCACTGCCAACGCCGACCCAAGCCAGACGATCGCCATCACTGGCAGCTTCAACGTCTCAAGCCCCGCAGTCTCCGCCACGAACGACGTGACTATCAGCCTCGGCGCCAATACGCTTGGCATAACCGGAATGGGTGCAAACACCGGTAGCGTGAATATATTGGGCAGCGGCGGTTCCAGCGTCCTGCGCCTCACCGGCACGAACAGTTTCAACGGGCTGAGCGCTTCGAGCAGCATCGTCGCGTTCGACAGCGACAGCGCCCTCGGCACAGGGCCGATCACGCTCACGACGCAGACTTTTCGCGCGCTTCAGGACGTGAGCGTTTCCAAGACCATCACATTGGGCGGTATGGGCGCGACATTCGATACCGGCGGTTATGTCATGGCCGTGACCGGCGAGGTCGGTGGCAATGCACCGCTGATCGCCGGTGGAGGCGGCACGCTGGTTCTGACGGGCACCAACAGCTATACCGGCCAGACCATCATTGATGGCACCACCTTGCAGATCGGCAATGGCGGAACCACCGGCTCGATCGCCACGACGACGAACGTCGCACTCTCGAATAATGGTACGCTGGCGTTCAACCGTTCCGACGACATCGTCTTCAACCGCGCCGTATCGGGCAGCGGCCTGATCGTTGCGCGCGGCACTGGCGCCGTCACACTGGCAGGTGCAATGACGAACGGTGGCGTTCAGGCGGTGGCAGGCAGCGGCGGCGTCATATTGACAGGCAATCTGACCACGGCCGGGACCAGCTATACCGGTTCCTCGGGCGCTGCGGTTGTCGATCAGGGCGGCACCAGCATCGTCATCAACGGCAGCATCATCACCGCGACATCGAATGGCGGGCTTGAGGATGGTGTTCAGCTCAATGGCGGCACGCTGGCGCTCAACAGCGGCAGCATCACGGCCAAGACGTCGGGCGTCCATGTCCGGTCCGGCGGTGGCGTGATTGTAAATGCCGGCTCCATCACCGGCGGGGACAGCGGCATCAATTTTTCGGGCAGCGGCACGCAATCGCTGACGGTGACGGGCGCAGGTTCCTATACCGGCGGCAGCGATGGCGGGGATTCCGGTATCGTTGCGCGCGGCGTGAACGGCGATGTCGTTCTGGGCACGAACGCATCGTCGCTCGGCGCCGTATCGGGCAATTTCGGTATCGATGCGCAGCTCACCGGCACAGGCGCGATCGGCATCGTGACCGGCAGCACCGTCATCGGCAATGCGGGCTCGGCCATCACGGCGCGGGCCATAACGGGGACAGTCTCGGTCACGGCCCTCGGCAATGTCACCGCAACCGGCAGCGGCTATGCAGGCATCTACCTCACCGGAAATAGCACCGCCAACAGCGTCACGATAGGCGCCGCCGGTGCATCGAGCCAGCCGTCGGTGCAAGGCGCAATTGGCCTGCGCGTCGGCGGAACGGGCACCACCACCCTCGCCAATTATGGTACGATCGGTACCTCCGCTGTCGGGGGCAATGCCATTCAGGTCGATGCGGGCACGCTCGTCATCGAGGAGGCGGGCACCATCAACGGCAAGATCGCGGTGGGCGCCAACCGCCTGACCCTGAACTCCGCCACGGCCCAGACCCTGTCGGGCGCGATCACCGGCACGGGCACGTTCAACCAGAATGGTTCCGGCCTGCTTACCCTGACCGGCGTGAACGGCGGTTCCACCGGACAGTTTAGCGGCATCGCGAACATCAATGCGGGTATTCTCGCGGTGAACGGGACGTTCGGCAACAGCGTCACCAACAGTGCGGTCGTCAACGTCAATGCGGGCGGCACATTGCACGGTTCCGGCATCATCGCCGGTTCGGTCAATGTCGCTTCGGGCGGCACGGTCTCGGCCGGTAACTCGCCGGGCACGCTGACCGTCAACGGCAATTACACGCTGGCCAGCGGTTCAACCTCCCTGTTCGAGCTAGGAACGCCCAATGTGGCTGGCGGTGCGGGCAATGACCTGATCAACGTCAGCGGCAACCTGACCCTTGCGGGCACGCTCAGCCTCGTCAATGCTGCAAATGCCTCCGCCTCGCCGGTGGCGGGCGCATACCGTCTCTATAATTATGGCGGCACGCTGACCGGCAGTTTCGACACGGTGGCGGCGCCCACGGCGCAGTCCGCGACGGTTTACACCACCATCCCCGGACAGGTGAATGTGCTGATCGCCAATGCGGGTCAGTCCCTGCAATATTGGGATGGCAGCGACAGCACCGGCAGCGGTGCGGGCGGTCAGGGCGGCACGGGCACCTGGAATGCGGCAGGCACGAACTGGACAGACGCACCGACCGGAACCGTGAACACGGGCTGGAGCGCGGGCGTCGGCATTTTCGCGGGGACCGCAGGCATAGTCACCATCGCGGGCGCGCAAGATGTTCAGGGCCTACAGTTCACGGTGGATGGCTATCAGCTTGGCGGCACCGGCACGATCAATCTGACCGGCGATCCCTTCTCCACCCCGGACCAGAGCTTCGTCAATGTGGATGACGGGGTTGGCGTGTCCATCGCCAATGCGCTGACCAGCACCGGCGGCACGATCGGGCTGGTCAAGCTGGGAACGGGCACGCTGACATTGTCGGGTACGAACAGCTATACCGGCACGACCAGCGTCACCGCCGGTACGCTGATCGTCGCGGGCGGCGGTTCGCTCGCTTCGGACGTGTCGGTCACCACCGGCGCGACCTTCCAGAATGCGGGAACGGTCGCCGGTACGATCACCAATGACGGGACGCTCACCAGCACCGGCATCCTCAATGCCGGCCTGGCCAACACGGGCACGGCGGAGATTTCCGGCCAGGTCAACGGCGCGATCGACAATAGCGGCGACATTCTGCTTTCCGGCACGACCACGGGCGCGGGCGCGCTGGTGAATGACGGGCTGTTCGATCTCGGCGGCACCAGTTTCACCATCGCGTCCCTGTCGGGTACGAACAGCAACGCGGTGCTGACCAACGGCCAGTTGACGGTCGGGCCGGACAACAGCTCCACAAGCTATGCCGGTACGATCACTGACGGGGCAGGCACCACGTTCCTGACCAAGACGGGCAGCGGCACGCTCACCCTGTCGGGTGCGAACAGCTATACCGGGGCCACCACGGTCAGCGGGGGCGTCCTGAACGTGACAGGATCGCTTGCCTCCGCCGTGACGGTGTCGAACGGCGCCCTGCTGTCGAGCACCGGAACGATCGGCGGCCTGACTGTCGGCAATGGCGGGACGGTAGCGCCCAGCTTTGGCGGCACGATCGGCACGCTGAATGTGGCGGGCAATGTCACCTTTGCGACCGGCTCGACTTATCAGGTCGCCACGACCCCGGCGGGGCAATCCGATCGCATTACCGCCTCGGGTAAGGCCACGCTTCAGGGCGGCACGGTGAGCGTCCTTGCGGGCGGCAGCAACTACAACCCGACGACCCGCTACACGATCCTGTCGGCCAGCGGCGGTGTCACCGGAACATTCTCCAGCGTCACCACGAACCTGGCATTTCTGACGCCCTATCTGAACTATACGGGCGACACGGTGACGCTGGACCTGATCCGCAACAATGTCGCCTTTGGCGATGTGGCGCAGACGCCCAATCAGCGTGCCGTGGCGACGGCCCTTCAGGGTCTTGGCCTGAACTCGAATCTCCCGCTGGGAATCGTCTCACTCGACGCGGCGGGCGCGCGCAGCGCCTATAATGCCCTGTCCGGCGAAAGCTATGCCGCCATGCCAGTGGCGCTGGTGGATGAGGGGCGCCATCTGCGCGAGGCGCTTCTCCTCAATACGCGGCGTAACGGCGATGGCTTCAGCCTGTGGGGTGATGCCATGGATGACAGCGGCAGGTTCGATAGCGATGCGTCGCTGGGAACGGCCGTGCTGCATACGCACCGCAACGGCATCGTCACGGGCATCGACTATGGCCTGGACGGTTTCCGCGCCAGCATTGCCACCGGCTATTCCTACGGAACCTATAATCAAAATGCGCTCCAGAGCCGGTCCAGCGTGAAGTCCTATTATGCGGGCGGCACTGTCGGTTATCGCGTCGGCTCGCTGCGCGTTCAGGCGGGCGGCACCTATAGCTGGCACACACTGAATACCAATCGCGCCGTCGCTTTTGCCGGTTTCTCGGATGCCCTGCATTCGCGGCAGCATGGCAATAGCGCGCAGGGCTTTGGCGAGCTGGGCTATGCCCTGTTCGACGGGAAAGCGGTCAGGCTCGAACCCTTTATCGGCTATACCCATCAGCATGTGTCGGTCGACCCGACAACGGAGATGGGCGGCGCGCCGGCGCTGGCCGTGGCGCGCGTCAAGCGGGACATTGATCAGGCGCGTATCGGTTTCCACTTCACCGGATCAACGCCGGTGCCTGGAACCCGCGCGCTGTTCGAACCGCGTCTCTCGCTTGCCTATCAG
>Ga0209050_1002261_pt1 | contig 17101 bp, 12 predicted proteins | sample Araplavi_mTSA_r2_FD_184276 | JGI IMG/M metagenome (GOLD analysis project Ga0209050, IMG submission 184276) | Arabidopsis root microbial communities from North Carolina, USA - plate scrape MF_Cvi_mTSA_r2 (SPAdes) (version 2) | ecosystem: Host-associated > Plants > Roots > Endosphere | place: USA... | reverse complement strand
TGGCCAGATGCTGCACCACGGCCGGCATCGGGTTGGCCTTCATGGCGTAATGCAGGTGCACGTCGGGCGGCAGCGCGGCGCGCAGCTCGGCCACGCGCTGCGTCATGGCGGCGCGCGAGTAGGCGTAAAACGGGGTCTGGCCGACGCGCGCGGCCAGGCGCGGCAGCGGGATGCCGCCGATCAGCAGGCAGTCGTCCTCGAGCGCGAACTGCAGCAGCGGCGCATGCTGCGGGCGGCGCGGTGCTTGCATGCTCATGCGCCCTCCCCGAACACGTTTTCATACTGGGTCGACAGCAGCTTGCGGTCGATCTTGCCGTTCGGGTTGCGCGGCAGGCTGGCTTCGGCAATCACCACTTTTTGCGGCAGCATATAGGCCGGCAGGTGCGGCTTCAGCGCGGCCAGCAGGTCGGAGGCGGTCAGCGCCACGCCTTCGCGCGGCAGCGCCACCACCACGATGGCCTGGCCCAGGGCCGGGTGCCTGACGCCCAGCGCGGCCGCTTCGGCCACCTGGTCGCGCGCATACACCACTTCCTCCACCTCGGTCGGCGACACGCGGTAGCCGGACGTCTTGATCATTTCATCGTTGCGGCTGATGAAGTAGAGGAAGCCGTCCTCGTCCTTGCGCACCGTGTCGCCCGACCACACTGCCAGCTCGGTCAGCGGCAAGCCGTAATGGCGCGGCGCGATCGGCTTGAAGCGTTCGGCAGTCTTGGCCGGGTCGTTCCAGTAACCGAGCGAGACCAGGGCGCCGCGGTGCACCAGTTCGCCCGGCTCGCCTGGCGCGCATTCGGAACCGTCCGGGCGCAGCACCGCCACTTCGGCATTCGGGATCGCCTTGCCCATCGAATCGGGGCGGCGCTCCAGTTCTTCCGGCGGCAGGTAGGTCGAGCGGAACGCTTCGGTCAGGCCGTACATCAGGAACGGCCGGGCGTTGGGCAGCGCGGCGCGCAGCGCATCGAGGGTCGGGCGCTGCATGGCGCCGCCCGAGTTGGTCAGGTAGCGCAAGGTGCAGTCGGCCGGCCAGGACAGCGGCGCCAGCTGGATCCACAGCGGCGGCACGGCAGCCAGGCCGGTGATCTTTTCCGCCACCACGGCATTCAGCACGTCGCGCGGCAGCAGGTGGTTGATCAGCACGGCCGTGGCGCCGGCGTGGAAGGCGGTGGTCAGCTGGCTCAGGCCATAGTCAAAGCTGAGCGGCAGCACCGCCAGCAGGCGGTCGGCCGCCGTGTTTTCCAGGTAGCTGGCGACGCTCTTGGCGCCGGCCACGAGGTTGCGGTGCGACAACACCACGCCCTTCGGCTTGCCGGTGCTGCCCGAGGTGTACAGGATGGCTGCCAGGTCGCCGTCGATCACGCGGTGCGCTGCCGGCGCCCCTTGGCCGCCAGCCAGGGCGGCTTCCCAGCCCTGCACTTCCACGCCCGGCACGGCGGCCGGGGCGCCGGCGCCGACCGCGATCACCAGCTTCAGGTCGCGGCAATGGGCCAGCGCCTCGCCCAGCAGGCGCAGGCGGTCGACCGAGGTCACCAGCACGCGCACATTGCAGTCGGCCAGGATATAGGCCACCTGCTCCGGTTTCAGCAGCGGGTTGACGGGCACGAAGGCGCCGCCGGCGGCAGCGGCGCCGAACATGGCCGCCACGTTCTCGACATTCTTTTCCATGTAGACGGCCACCCGCTCGCCCAGGCCCAGCCCGTGGGCCAGCAAGGCATCGCGCGTGGCGCGCACCAGGCCGGCCAGTTCGGCGTAATCGAGGCGGCGCGTGCCATAGACCAGCGCCTCCGCCTGCGGGCTGCGTGTTGCGCTGTGGAAAATGAACTCATGTACCAGGTCGCTCATGCGGCGGCCCTCCTGAAATCTGGATCAAATGACAATTGTATGTGCAACTCATTGCTCCGGCAACGCGCGCCGCCAGCCGCCCGGCCCCGGCACGGCGGCCCGCTCGCGCTGGCGCAGGCGGCGCGTGGCGCGGCCTATAGTCTCATGCAAGGCACCGGCCAGGCCGGCCAGGGTGCGTGGCTGATACGCCACAATCCCCCAGCGCTCGCGCCGTTCGCTCATCCACAGCTGCTTGTAGGGGTCGTCGCCCTGCAGGTAGTCGACTTCCTGCACCCGCTCGACTTCCATCACGTGCTGCATCAGGTGGGCGCTCAGCAGCGTGCCCGGCGCATACAGCTTGGCCGACTCATCGTAGGCCAGTTTGTAGATCATGGCCTTGCCATTGCGCACAATCCAGAACTGGGCGGCCACCGCCTTGCCGTCCAGCCAGGCCAGGCCCAGCCGCAAGCTGCCCTGGGCCGCGCACAGGCGCATCAGGCCGGGCAGGAAGGCCGGATACGGTTCCGGCACTTTCCAGCTGTGGGCGTACACGGTCTCGTAGGCGGCAATCGCCTCCGGCAGGCGGGCGCCGCCGGTAACGATTTCCAGCGTGCCGCCGGCTTGCGCGAACTTGCGGCCCATGCGCTTGAGGGTGCTGCGCACGGCGCCCGGGCGCGCCGCCAGGTAGGCCGGCCAGTTGCTGTCGGTGGTCAGGAACCAGTTGCCGAAGGAGAAATACTCGAAGGGCAGCCAGCCCAGCCTGCGCAGCGCATCGAGCAACACCTGGTAGGCATGGCTGGACGGGTCCATCGGCTTCATGGTCAGGTGGCTGGCGCCGGGGAAGTCGCGCTGCATGGCCGCCAGCAGCACCAGCAGGTCGGCCGCCTTCAGGCAGGGGTTGAAGGCCGGCTGGTACAGCGAGGTGTAGAAATTGCTGAGCGCATGCAGCTGCCAGCCGCCGCTGTGCTGGACCGCGTGCAGCGGCAGCACCGCCTGCACCAGGCCGTCGCGCCGCAGCACATAGAAGCGCACCACGTCGTCGCAATCCATGACGGTTTCAATCAGGTTGCGGTACCAGTCGCAGCCGGCATCGCTGCTGCCCTGCCCGGCCTGCTCGATGCAGGCGCGCACGTCGTCCGGCAAGGCTTCCACGCTGCCGATCGCATCGACCGAGTAGCGGCCGTTGGCCAGGGCCTGGCGCTGGCGTTGCTGGCCACCGAGCACCTGGCGCAGCTTGGCCAGCGCTTCCACCGCGCTGTAGCGGTACAGGGTGTCGTGCTGGATCCAGCGCTGGGCCGTGCCCCATTCCAGCAGGTTCTGGTCGGCATCGGTGTAGAACTCGATGACCTGGCCGGCAAACTGGCCGAAGGCGCGCCGCAGCAGCTCGTGCAGCAGCAGCCGGCCCGGCGCATAGCGGGCAAACTCGGCATCGTAGGCGGTCTTCATCATGACCAGCATGGCGCCGCGCGCCAGCACCAGGCGCGATGCCACCAGCCGTTCGCCGAACCACAGTTCGTAGACCAGGCCGCGGCCTTGCCGCGCCGCCTCGACCAGCACGCCCTGGTAGAACGGCAGCTGGCCGCCGTGGCTGATGGCGGTGCCTTCGCGCCCTTTCCAGCTGGCCCCTTCCAGCGCCGCGTAGCGCGCCACCGCCTCGCCCACGGCCTCCGGCGCGCTCACTTCGGCAAAGCGCGGCGCCAGGCCGTCGGTGACGGCACGCTTCTGGTAGCGGCGCATATTCGATTGCAGGCTGCGCGAACGCGCCGACCAGTAATCATCGAAGCTGCCCTGCAGGGTGACCTGCATGGTCAGCGCATGGTTGCTGTGCAGCTGGAACGGCCGGCTGACCGCATTCACGCCGCCCACCAGCGGGTCGTTGCACAGCAGGTCGAGCTGCACGGCGCCGGCCGGCAGGCTGGCGCACAGCCCGTCAAGCACGCTGCGCTCGGCCACCAGGGTGGGGCCGATCTGCAGCTGGGGCGGCAGGAAGCTGGCCCAGCGCATCCGGCTGTGCGGGCGCAGGATGCACATGCCGTGCACCTGGCCTTGCTGCTCGAGCCAGAACAGGCGCTCGTCGCCGCGGCCGAAGTGCTGCAGCAGGGCATCGACAAAGCTGCTGTCGAGCAAGGGGTGGTCGCCACCGACCCGCTGGTTCAGGGCATCCCAGCGGGCGGCGTGGCTGCCCAGGCCGCCTTGCAGCGGCGCCGATTGCCAGAGGCTCATGCGAGCACCCGGCGCAGCTGGCTGCCCATCCACTCGAGCTGGTCCGCTTCCAGGCCCTGGTGGCAAGGCAGGTGCAGCAGGCGCAGGCGATAACGCCCGGCCACCGCACAATCGCTGCTGGCCAGTTCATCCCAGCGCCAGATCGGCAGGCCGGCATGCTTCAGGGCGGCGAAGCGGCTGTCCTCGGCCAGCAGCAGCGGGAACATGTACGGCGCGCAGCCATCGGGCAGGCTGGGCCACAAGGGCCGCGCCAGCGCCAGGCCGGCCACCTGGGCGGCCCAGGTGGCATAGTGCTGGCGGCGCTGGCGCGCCATCCGCTCGAGCCGGCTGTGCCGCATGATCCAGCGCGAGCCGGCCAGGCCGCTGCTGGCCGCCAGCGCGGCCTGGTACTGGTGCGACGGTTCCCGCTCGCTGCTGCGCACGTCGGCGCCGCAGGGCTGCGGCGCGGCCGCCGCCAGCGGCTGCCGCGCCGGCCGCCCGCGCCGCCAGGCGTCGCGCCAGCCGCGCGCTTCCTGCAGCCAGCCGCGCGGCGCCAGCGCTTGCGGCGGCGCGCCCCACAGCAGGCCGCCATCGGCGCAGGCAAAGAATTTGGAGGGACTGGCCACCAGGTAGTGGCCGCTGCCCGGCTGGCACAGCGGGGCGCGCTGCAGCGCCACCTGCCAGGCATGGGCGCAGTCTTCGACCAGGGCCACGCCATGCCGGCGGCACAGGGCCTGCACCGCCGCCAGCGTGGCGGGCGCCTGCGGCACGCCGAAGTAATGGGTCAGCAGCAGCGCGGCCACGCCGCCTGCGGCCAGGCGCGCGGCCAGCGCGTCCAGTGCGGGGCTGAGGTCGTCCTGCAGCGGGTAAAAACGGACCGCGCCGCCCAGCGCCAGCGCCGGGTCGAGCATGGTGCGGCAATGGTAGGCCGGCGCCAGCAGGGCGCCGCGCGCACCGACGCCGGCCGCCGCATAGGCGGCCGCCAGGGCGTAGCGGCCGCGCACGAAATGCTGGCCATGTGCCGGCCAGGCGGCAGCGGCGCGCAGGCGCAAATCGCCCAGGCGCAAGCCGGGCAGCACCGGCACGGCCGGCGCCGGAAAGTGGCAGGCAGACGGGTCGAAACGCAAGAACTCCAGCATCGGGGCGCCCACCGGGCTAGTTGAATCAGCTAAGCTTACCACTCGGCCTTCTTCCTCAGCAAAGAATAGTATTGGCATGTTATTTTATTCCAAAAACAACAATAAACATGCGAAATCGGCAATAATTTATTTTTTGCCCGGTTTGGCGCGGCGGCGCTACCGGGGGCAGGTATACTGCGCACTGACCGCAATCCTGGAGCATTACATGTATTTGGAAGAAGTAAAAACCATCCTGATCGACGTCCTGGCACTGGGCCCGGCCGGCCAGTCGCTGGACCAGCATTCCGCCCTGCTGGGCAGCCTGCCCGAGCTGGACTCGATGGCAGTCGTGCAGCTGATCGGCGCACTGGAAGAGCAGTTCGGCTTCAGCATCGACGACGACGAAATCAGCGCCACCACCTTTGCCACCCTGGGCAGCCTGGCAGCCTTCGTGCAGCACAAGCTGACGGCGTAAGCGCATGGCCACGGCGCCCCAAGCCTTGTTCCTGGCGCATGGCGCGGCAGCGCGCTTCGCGCTGTACCATGCGCCGCAGGGCCGCTGCCGCGGCGCCTGGCTCTACCTGCACCCGTGGGCCGAGGAAATGAACAAGGCGCGCCGCATGGCCGCGCTGCAGGCGCGCACCCTGGCCGCCGCCGGCTGGGCCGTGCTGCAGCTCGACCTGCACGGCTGCGGCGACAGCGCCGGCGACTTTGGCGACGCCAGCTGGGACAGCTGGCGCGCCGACGTCGCGCTCGGCCTGGACTGGCTGCACGCCACGCTGGGCGGGCAACTGCCGCAGGCCCCCGGCCTGTGGGGCTTGCGCCTGGGCGCGCTGCTGGCGCTCGACTATGCGGCCCGGCCGGCGGGCCGGGCGCCGGCGCAACTGCTGCTGTGGCAGCCGGTGCTGCAGGGCGCCAGCCACCTGACCCAGTTCCTGCGCCTGCGCGTCGCCGCCCAGATGCTGGGCGAGGGCAACGCCGACGGTGGCACCGACGCGCTGCGCGCCAGCCTGGCCGGCGGCACGCCGCTGGAAGTGGCCGGCTACACCCTGGCCCCGGCCATGGCCAGCGCGCTGGACGCCTTGGACGCCGGCCGCCTGCCGCCGCCCTGTCCCGTCAACTGGCTGGAAGTTGCTGCGGCAGAAGGCCGGCCGCTGCCGCCGCTCGCGCAGCGCGTGCTGCAAGGCTGGCAGGCGGCCGGTGTCGACGCCCGCGCCCAGTGCGTGGCCGGGCCGCAGTTCTGGGCTACCCAGGAAATCGCCGAGGCGCCGGCGCTGCTGGCGGCCACCTGCGCCCTGCTGCAGGAGGCTTGCCATGCTTGACGAGCGCGCGCTGGCTTTCGACTGCGAAGGCGAGACCCTGGTCGGCATCCTGAGCCCGGCCGCCGGCACGGCGCGGCGCGGCGTGCTGGTGATCGTCGGCGGCCCGCAATACCGCGCCGGCAGCCACCGCCAGTTCGCCCTGCTGGCGCGCCGGCTGGCCGCCCAGGGCATCCCGGCGCTGCGCTTCGATTACCGCGGCCTGGGCGACAGCAGCGGCGCCGCCCGCACCTTCGAGGACGTGGCAGCCGACATCGGCAGCGCCATCGATGCCTTCCAGGCCGCCGTGCCCGGCTTGCAGGAAGTGGTGCTGTGGGGCCTGTGCGACGGCGCCGCCGCCGCCCTGTTCTACGGCCAGCGCGACCCGCGCGTCAGCGGCCTGGTGCTGCTCAATCCGTGGGCGCGCAGCGCGGCCGGCCTGGCGCGCAGCACGCTCAAGCATTATTACTGGACGCGCCTGCGCGACCCGGCGCTGTGGCGCAAGCTGGCACGCGGGCAGTTCGCCGTGGGCGCTTCGCTGCGCTCGCTGCTCGGCCTGCTCGGCGCGGCGCGCCGGGCGCCGGCGCCAGCCACCGCCGCGGCCGCGGCGCCGCCCGCCCTGGCGCGCGACGGCAGCGCGCCGCCGTTGACGCCCGACCTGCATGCGCGCCTGCTGGCGGGCATGCGCGGCTTCCGCGGCCGGGTCCTGTTCATCTTCAGCAGCGCCGACCTGACGGCGCAGGAGTTCCTCGACATGTGCAAGGCCTCGCCCGGCTGGCAACGCCTGCTGGCCCAACCGTCCGTCCAGCAGCACACCCTGGAGGGCGCCGACCATACCTTCTCGCGCCGCGCCTGGCGCGACCAGGTGGCCGACTGGACCGGCGCATGGGTGGCGGCATGGTGAAGCGCGTCCTGATGGTGGCGTTCCACTTCCCGCCGCTGCGCGGCAGCAGCGGCATCCAGCGCGCCCTGAAATTCGTGCAGTACCTGCCGGCACTGGGCTGGCAACCGCTGGTACTGTCGGCCCACCCGCGCGCCTACGTCAACCAGGGCCCGGACCAGATGGCGGAAATTCCCGCCGAAGCCGTGGTCAAGCGCGCGTTTGCCTTCGACGCCGGGCGCCACCTGGCCTGGCGCGGCCGTTACCTCGGCTTCACCGCCTGGCCCGACCGCTTCGTCAGCTGGTGCCTGGGCGCCGTGCCGGCCGGCCTGGCGCTGGTGCGCCGCTACCGCCCGCAAGTGATCTGGAGCACCTACCCGATCGCCAGCGCGACCCTGATCGGCTACCTGCTGCACAAGCTGAGCGGGCTGCCCTGGATCGTCGACTTCCGCGATCCGATGACCGACGAGTTCTACCCGCGCGACCCGAAAGTGCGCGCCATCCAGCGCTGGATCGAGCGCAAGGCCGTGCACCATGCGGCGCTGGTGGTGTGCACCACGCCCAGCGCCGTGGTGACCTATACCACGCGCTACCCGCAGCTGCCGCGCCAGCGCTTCACGGTGCTGGAAAACGGCTATGACGAGGAAAACTTCCGCAGCGCCAGCGCGCTGGCGGTGGCGGCGCCGGCCGGGCGCCCGTTCACCCTGGTCCACAGCGGCATCATCTACCCGTCCGAGCGCGACCCGGTCCCGCTGTTCCGCGCGCTGGCCGAGCTGAAAGCCGCCGCGGCCATCGATGCCAGCCAGCTGCACATCGTGCTGCGCGCCACGGCGCACGACGATTACGTCGCGGCCCTGCTGGCCGAACACGGCATTGCCGACCTGGTCAGCCTGGCGCCGCCGGTACCCTACCAGGCGGCGCTGGCCGAAATGCTGTCGGTGGACGGCCTGTTGCTGTTGCAAGCGAGCAACTGCAACCACCAGATCCCGGCCAAGCTGTACGAATACCTGCGCGCGCGCCGCCCGATCATGGCGCTGACCGACGCCGCCGGCGACACCGCCGCCACCTTGCGTGCGGCCGGCGTCGACACCATCGCCCCGCTGGACGACAGCGCCGGCATCAAACAGGGCTTGCTGCATTTCCTGCAGCTGGCGCGCGCCGGCCAGGCGCCGCTGCCCACCCCGGCTGCCGTGTCTGCCGCTTCGCGCCAGGCCCGCACCGCCGAACTGGCACGCTTGCTCGACAGCGTGCTGCCGCAATCGCTCGCCTTGCCGGCAACGGCGGGCTCAACGGAGGAAATATGAAGACTCGCTTGCTGCTGCTGGCCGCCGCCCTGTGCGCCAGCGCGATTCCCGCCAGTGCCCGCAACTATTGCGGCGATCCCACCGGCCAGGAATGGGATTACCGCACCGCCACCCCGCAGATGCTGGCTGTGCTGGAAGGGCGGCACTTTACCAGCGACATCGAGATGGGCATCGCCGGCTATTCCGGCAAGCAGGGCGATATCGGCGCGGAATACGACTACACGCTGACCAAGATGCCCAACCACCCGCGCGCCCTGAATTCGGTGATCCGCCTGGCGCCACGCTATTCGAGCGGCCGGATGCCAGGCGCGAAAATGCTGATCGAATGCTATTTCGAGCGCGCCGTGCGCATCTATCCGGATGACTCGGCCACCTGGTTCGCCTATGCGCGCTACCAGTTCATGAAGGGCCGCGACAAGCAGGCCCTGAGCATGATGGAAAAGGCCCATGCGATGGCGCCGGACGATGCTGCCATCAATTACAACATGGGCCTGGCCTACGCCAAGCTGAAAAAATACGACGAAGCGCTGCCCTTTGCGCAGAAGGCGTATGCCCTCGAGTTCCCGCTGCCGGCGCTGAAGCAGATGCTGCTCAAGGCCGGCAAATGGGTGGAACCGCCGCCCGCGCCGGAGGCGGCGGCCGAGCAAGCCGAAGCCGGCCCCGCTGCGTCCGCGGCATCGGCAACGGCATCGGCAGCCGCGGCATCGGCAACGGCATCGGCCGCACCGGTCGCGTCGACCGCCAAACTGGCTGAGCCGGCTCCACCGACCAAGCCATGATGCAACTGCTGCGGCGGCGCACGATGGCGCTGGCCAGCCTGGCGCTGCTGCTGGCGGCAGCCAGCGTCTATCCGGCGCCGAAGCTGCTGCTGGCGGTGCTGCTGGGCGGCTACATGGCCCTGCTGCTGTGGCGCCCCCAGGCCTGGCTGGTGGCGGTGCCGGCCCTGCTGCCGGTACTCGACTTTGCCCCCTGGACCGGCTGGTTCTTCCTGGAAGAGCTGGACCTGCTGCTGCTGGCCACCTGTGCCGCCGGCTATTGGGCGCTGGGGCGCGCCGCGGCGCCCACCAAGCTGCCCGGCCTGGCGCGCTTCGCGCTCGGCTGCTTCATGCTGTGCTACGCGATTGCCGCCTGGCGCGGCCTGGCGCCGCTGGCGCCGCTCGACGCCAATTCCTTCGCCAACTACACCAGCCCCTATAACGGCTTGCGCGTGCTGAAGGGAGTGCTGTGGCCGCTGCTGCTGCTGCCGCTGCTGCGCGCCACCGCCGGCGACCAGGGCGCCAACCTGCAGCGCCTGCTGGTCCCCGGCATGATCCTGGGCCTGGCCGCGTGCAGCCTGGCCGTGGTCTGGGAGCGCCTGGCCTTTCCCGGCCTGTTCAACTTCGCCAGCGACTACCGCCCCACGGCGCCCTTTTCCGCCATGCATACCGGCGGCGCCGCGCTCGATGCCTACCTGGCGATGGCGTTCCCGTTCGTCACGCTGTGGCTGGTCAACCACCCTCCGCCGCGCCGCCTGGCCCTGGGCTTGGCCGCCCTGGCCCTGGGCCTGTTTGCCGGCCTGACCACCTTCTCGCGCGATATCTACCTGGCCTATGCGGCGGCGGGCGGCGTCATTGCCGTGCTGGGCTCAGCGCATCATTTGCGCAGCGGCACGCTGACGGCGCGCAGCATGGTGGCCTCGGTGCTGATGCTGGTGCTGACCTACTGGGTGCTGAGCCAGGTATTCGCCATCGGCGGCTACCGCGGCCTGGGCGCGGCGCTGGGCATGCTGGCCACCGCCCTGCTGCTGGCAGGCGCCGCGCCGCGCGTGCCGCAGCCGCCGGCCGCCGCCGGCCTGGCGCTGCTATTGCTGCTGCTGGTGGGCGCCATCGGCTGGCTCGGCTCGGGCGGCGCCACCGCCAAGGGCGCGTATGTGGCGTATGCCTTGCCGCTGGCGTGCGCCGCCGGCGGCACGGCCCTGCTGGCCCTGGGACCGCTGCCGCAACGGCCATGGGGCGTGCTGCTGCTGGCGGCGGCGCTGCCGGCCCAGGCGCTGGCCGCCGCGCTGGTGGCGCGCCATTACGGCGGCAACGATGCGCTGCCAGGCATTGCCCTGGCCATCGCGCTGGCCCTGGCCATGGGCGCCAGCCGCCTGCTGCCGCAGCGCCCCTGGCAGCTGGACCGCGGCACCCTGACCGTCAGTTTTTTCAGCGCCATCGTGTTCGCGGCCCTGATCCCGATTTCCAGCAGCTACTACACCGGCAGCCGCTTCGCCACCGTCGGCAACGACCTCAATGTGCGCCTGGAGCACTGGAGCGAAGCGCTGGGCATGATGGACGACAATGCGCTGACCACGGCTTTTGGCCAGGGCCTGGGCCGCTATCCGCAAGCGTTCACCTGGCAAAACAGCCACGGCGAAGTGCCCGGCACGCTCAGCTATGTCGACGAGCCGCGCAACCGCTTCCTGCGCCTGGGCGCGGCCCAGTATGCGCAAGGCTTCGGCGAAGTGCTGCGCATGCTGCAGCACGTCGATGTGCAGCCGGGCATGCACTACCAGCTCAAGCTCGACATCCGCCGCAACAGCGCCGATGCCGCGCCGGTGTCGATGGTGTGCCTGCGCTGGCTGATCTATCCGCTCGATTGCGGGGTAGTCAAGTTCGGCGTGCAGCCGCTGGCCGAAGGCTGGCAAACCGTGAGCGGCACGCTGCCGGTGCGCGGCGCGCGCGCCGCATGGGGTGCGCCGCTGGTGCTGGAGCTGTACAACCGCTCGCACAAGGCGCCGCTGGAAGTCGACAACGTCAGCCTGGTGGAGACGGAAACGGGGCGCGAGCTGATCCGCAACGGCAGCTTCAGCGACGCCAACGATTACTGGTTCTTCAGCAGCGACCGCAACCACATGCCCTGGCACGTGAAAAACTTTGCGGTCAACCAGCTGTTCGAGCTGGGCTGGGTGGGCGTGATCGCCACCGCCTTCCTGCTGCTGGCCGTGGGCGGGCGCCTGGTGGCGCGCGGCCTGGCCGGCGACAACTACGCCGCGGTCTGCCTGGCGTCCCTGACCGGCTGCATGATGGTGGGGCTGTTCGATTCCATCACCGACGTGCCGCGCCTGTCGACCCTGTTCCTGCTGGTCGCCCTGGCGGGCAGCCTGAAGGTGGCGCGCAAGCGCGTCAAGGTGCGGCGCAAGCGGGCCGGCGAGGACCAGGACGCCGATGCCGTAGCATCCTGAGGGTCAGGACGTCGAGGCCTTGATGGCGTGACGCTCCAGCAGGTCGTACAGGGTCGGACGCGACACGCCCAGCAGCTCGGAGGCCTTGACGATATTGCCTTCGACGCGGGCCAGGGCGCGCACGATGGCCCGGTACTCGGCTTCGTCGCGCACCTGGCGCAGGTTGAACGGTTCCTCTTCCACCGGCGCGCCGGACAGGCCCAGGTCGTCGGCCGTGATGGCCGGGCCGTCGGCCATGATGATGGCGCGCTTGATGCAGTTTTCCATTTCCCGCACATTGCCCGGCCAGTCGTGGTGGGCGATCTGGGCCAGCGCGTCGGGCGAGAAGTGCAGGTTGGCGCGGCCTTCCTGGGCGCAGAAGCGGTTCTTGAAATGCTGCGCCAGCAGCACCGAGTCGCCGTCGCGCTCGCGCAGCGGCGGGATGGTCAGCACGATTTCCGACAGGCGGTAATACAGGTCTTCGCGGAAGCGGCCGGCCTTCACCAGCTCCTTCAGGTTCTGGTGGGTGGCGCAGACGATGCGCACGTCGACCGGGATTTCCTCATGGCCGCCGACGCGCTCGATCACGCGCTCCTGCAGGAAGCGCAGCAGCTTGGCTTGCAGCGGCATCGGCAGGTCGCCCACCTCGTCAAGGAAGAAGGTGCCGCCGTTGGCCGCTTCCACCTTGCCCTTGGTCTGCTTGACGGCGCCGGTAAACGCGCCTTTCTCGTAGCCGAACAGCTCCGATTCGAGCAGGGTTTCCGGGATCGCCGCGCAGTTGATGGCCATGAAGCGTTCCTTGGCGCGCGGGCTGCCCTGGTGCAGGGCGCGCGCGATCACTTCCTTGCCGGTGCCCGATTCGCCCAGCACCATGGTGGTGGCCGAGCTGGGCGCCACTTTTTCCACCTGGCGGCACACTTTCAGCATGCCGGGGTCGCGCGAAATGATGCCGGCCAGCGGGGCGTCGGCGCTGCCCTGCTGCATGCGGCGGTTTTCCTGCTGCAGGCCGTGCAGGAAGAAGGCGCGCCTGATCACCAGCGCCAGCAGTTCCGGTTCGCACGGCTTCTGGTGGAAATCGTAGGCGCCCATGGCGATCGCCTGCACCGCATGGGAGCGGTCCTGGTTGCCGGTCAGGACGATGACCTTGGTGTCCGGCGCCAGCGCCAGGATCTGCTGCAGCGTGGCCAGGCCTTCGGTGGCGCCGTCGGGGTCGGGCGGCAGGCCGAGGTCCATGGTGCAAACCGCCGGTTCGTGGCGACGCAACTGGGCCAGCGCGGCTTCGCGGTCGCCCGCCACGACCACCTCGTAGTCGTCGAAACTCCACTTGAGCTGCTTTTGCAGGCCGGGGTCGTCTTCGATAATCAACAGCTTGGGTTTGCTCTGGCTCACAACAGGTCCTTGTGCCTTCAGGCGGCTTGTTCAATGGTTTGCTGGCGGTACAGCGGCAGGCTGACCGTGAATGTGGTGCCTTGCTCCGGCGTGCTGCGCACCTGCAGCGTTCCCCCCAGTTGCTGGATGTATTCCCGGCTTTCGAAGGCGCCGATGCCCATGCCGGCCGACTTGGTCGAGTCGAAGGGCTTGAACAGGCGTTCGCGGATGAATTCCTCGCTCATGCCGATGCCGGTATCGCTCACTTCGACCAGCACGCTGTCGCCGTCGCGCGCCAGGCGCACGCCCACCTTGCCGTCGCGCGGCGTGGCTTCGATCGCGTTCTGGATCAGGTGGCCCAGCACGCGTTCCAGCCGTTCGCCTTCGGCCAGCACTTTCAGGCCGGCATCGTCCAGCTGCAGCGTGGGCTTGGGCTCGAACGCCGCCTTCAGCGCCACGGCCTGCGCCAGCAGCGTTGCCAGCTCGTGCGGCACGGCGCGCTCGGGCGAGGCAGTACGGCTGAGCTTTTGCAGCATCAGTTTCATTTTCTGCACCGACAGGGTCACGGTCTCCATCATATCGCGTTGGAACTCGGGATTGTCGGCATGTTTTTCCGCATTGGCGGTCATCAGCGACAGCTGGGCCACCAGGTTCTTCAGGTCGTGCACCACGAAGGTGGACAGGCGGTTGAAGGAATCGAACTGGCGCGCCAGCATCAGGGCATTGTCGGCCTCCTGCTGGGCCAGGTAGGACGCGGCCTGGGTGCCGGCGATTTTCAGCAAGTCCAGCACTTCCCAGTTGAGCTTGACTTCGCTGCGCGAGGCCATCAGCACTACGAAGCCGGCCAGCCGGCCCTGCAGCAACAGCGGCACCACCAGCCAGGCCTTGGGGAACGCCAGCAGCCAGGCCGGCAGTGCCACCTCCGGGTCGTGCAAGTCGTGGGCGGCCACGTCCACCAGCCATTGCTTGCTTTCCATCAATTGGCAGAACGGCGAATCGGCCGCCTCGCTCGCCTGCTGGGCCTGCACATGCCAGGAAGCCAGCGGTTCGAAGCGCTGTTCGCGCCGGATCCACAGCGCGCCACCCTGGCTCTCCACCAGTTCGGCCAGGGCCGAGATGGTGCGCTCCCCCAGGTTGGGGCCGGTGGCCGACAGGGTGCGCGTGAAGCCCAGCCACTCTTCGCGGTAATCGTAGTTGTATCGGTAGAAGTGCTTGCTGATGAACACTTTCAGCCAGGCGCGGAAGGAGCCCGAGAACAGCACGCCGGCCAGCAGGAAGGTGGCGCCGAACAGGAAGGCCAGTTGCATCAGGCCGCCCCATGAACCGCCGACGAAGCGCAGGTAGTAGGCCGCCATGCTCATCGCCAGCAGGTAGACCGCCGAGCCCAGCAGGGCTGCCGAATGGAAGGCCACGCGCCGCGACACCGCCAGCTGCGCCGGCCAGGACGCGCGGCGCAGCAGGGCAATCGCCAGCAGCGGCACGATCAGGGCGTTGACCAGGCCGCGCGCCGCCCACAGTTCGGGGTCCAGCTCGCGCAGCAGCAGCATATCGCTGTACAGGTAGAAATCGTAGGCAAACAGGGCGCCGAGGCCGAGGCAGATGAACTTCATGGCCCAGCGCACTTGCACGCTGCGGTCGCGGTACAGCTGTTCCACCAGCAGCATGCCCAGCACGGCCATGCCAAGACGGCCGATCGCCAGCACATGGAAGGCCAGGCTGGACGGCAGCTGCTGCACCAGCAGGCTGGCCAGCAGCATGGCGCCATACACCGCGATGCTGGCCTGGAAGGTGCGCGCGCTGCGCTGCCACAGGCCCAGCATGGCCAGCAGCACGGCGGTCCAGGCGGCGTTGCGCAACCACTCCGCCCCTTGCAGCACCCACTGCGCCCACGGCACCACGGTGGCGCTGGCCATCACGGCGCCCCACAGCACCGTCAGCAGCGAAGCGGCGGCCAGCACGCGCTGGTGCGGCCGCTGGTCCGGGCGCTGGCGCCAGCCGGTCAGGACCAGCACGCTAAAGAACAGAAACGCCAGCGCGGCGCTGGCGTAACTGAAGGCGGCGATACTGGTCGGCATCAGGCCCCCATCTCCTTAGCGGCCTCCCCTGAACATGACCACCTTGATGGTATCGATCAGGACCAGCACATCGAGCAGCAGGCTGTTGTTCTTGACGTAATACAGGTCGTACTGCAGTTTCTGCAGCGCGTCTTCGACCGTATCGCCATAGCCATAGCGCACCTGGGCCCAGCCGGTAATGCCCGGCTTGATGCTGTGGCGCACATTGTAGTAGGGCACGCGCTCCGTCAGTTGCTCGACGAAGTAAGGACGCTCGGGGCGCGGGCCGACGAAGGACATTTCGCCCTTCAGCACGTTGAGGATCTGCGGCAATTCATCGATCCGCAGCTTGCGGATGATATTGCCCACGCGCGTGATGCGCGGGTCGTTCTTGGCGGCCCATTGCGGCGTGCCGTTCTTTTCCGCGTTCTTGAACATGCTGCGGAATTTCAGCACGCGGAACACGCGGCCATCCATGCCGACCCGTTCCTGCGAGTAGAACACCGGCGCCCCGTCTTCGATCACGATGGCGATGGCGGTGAGGATCATCACCGGCAGCGACACCACCAGCAGCGACAGGCTGGCCAGCACGTCGACGGTACGCTTCATGAAGGTGCGCATGAAGCTCTGGTCGAAGCCGCCGCCGAACACCAGCCAGGACGGCTGCACCGACTCGACCCGGATCTGGTAGGTTTCGCGCTCGAAGAAGGTGGCGGCATCGGTCACCTGGATGCCGTACAGCTTGCATTCGAGCAGTTCCTTGATCGGGAAGGCGCCGCCGCGGCGGTTCTGCACCGAGACCACGATTTCCGATACGCGCTGGGCGTTTGCCAGCGCTACCAGCGAGCCGCCTTCGGGCAGGTGCAACAGCTGGTTCTGCGGCACGCAGACCTGTTCCGACGGCACCGCCACGTAGCCGGCCACGTCGTAGCGGCGGTAATTGGTGTCGCGCGTGGCCAGCTCGCCGCATTCCTTGGCCATGGCGCCGCTGCCGAGGAAGATGATGCGGGTGGCGAGGAAATGCGTGCGCGAGGTCTTCATGAACATGGCGCGCGCCAGCAGGATGCCGGCGCCGGAAATCACGAACACCAGCACCAGGATGCCGCGCCCGAAGTACAGGTCGGGCGCCAGGTAGAACACCAGGGTCAGGATGCAGAAGCCCATGGCGAACGATGGCATCAACTGCAGGAAGAAGGGATTGCGCAAGCCTTCCTGGAAATTGATCTGGTACATGCCCAGCGCGGACATGCTGAACACGATGGCCGCTGCAAAGATACAGGCCGACATGAAGAAGTGGTCGAGCTTCGGTATGGCGAACTGCTCACCGTCAAAAAAACGCAGACCAGCGCCAGCGTAGAACGAGCCAATCAGGATCAACACCTCCATGAATAGCAGGCTGAAGACAACCTTGGAAATGTAGTGATTGGAAATTCTTAGCATTTTTATTCCCTCCCGCTTTACTGCTCATGCTGGCCGTGAAAGCGCGCGGAGCCTTGCGGCCATGTCTCGTTAACTATTCTTGCGGGGCCAGGTGGCGGACGTACCAATCCATGGCTTCCTTCAACCCATCGCCGATGCGGTGCGAGGGATCGAAACCCAACAGCTCGCGCGCCTTGGTGATATCAGCCTGCGAATGGCGCACGTCGCCGGCCCGGAATCCCTGGTATTGCGCCTGGTGCTGGAGCAGGTGCGGAAAGCGCTCCTGCAGCAGCTCGCGCATCATCAGGTACAGTTGGTTGAGACTGGTGCGCTCGTTGAGCGCCACGTTGTACACCTGGTTGGCGGCGCCCGGCCGGTCGGCCATGGCTGCCAGCAGGTTGGCTTGCACCACGTTGTCGATGAAGCAGAAATCGCGGCTGGTTTCGCCGTCGCCGTTGATGA
>Ga0209050_1002260_pt1 | contig 17106 bp, 11 predicted proteins | sample Araplavi_mTSA_r2_FD_184276 | JGI IMG/M metagenome (GOLD analysis project Ga0209050, IMG submission 184276) | Arabidopsis root microbial communities from North Carolina, USA - plate scrape MF_Cvi_mTSA_r2 (SPAdes) (version 2) | ecosystem: Host-associated > Plants > Roots > Endosphere | place: USA... | reverse complement strand
ATAGCCCAAAGCGCGTGCGGCCGTCTCGTTGATCATACAGGTGAGGCCCGTTTCTTTTTCCAGGAAGTTGCGCCCTCCCAGCAGTTTGAGACCGAACGTTTCCTGGTAGCCTTCGTCGATCCACATGACCCAGAAGGATTGCTTTTTGATATTGGAAGATCCCACAGCGTGAACGTCCTCGTCGTGGAAACGGATCTCTTGTCCGGGAATGTTCATGGAAGCCGTGCCCGACCGGAAAGCGGAATGCTGCATCACGTCGTTGCGGAAAGAGCGATAGCGCGTGCGCCGCAGTGAGTCGGAGTTGGTTGAGGCGGGTGCGCGCAGGGTGATGGTGTGGCTGGTGTTGAACCCCGAATCAAAGTGGCGCATGAACGTGAGCTGACGCCCGGCGATGAGCGTGATGCCAATGATGGCCACGGCCAGGAAAAGCTGGAAGACCATGAGACTATGCTGCAGCACATTGGCTTTGCCCCCGCCGCTGCCGAGCTTGTTCCTGAGAATGAGGGCGGGCTTGTAGCGCGAAATGAAAAGGGCGGGGTAGAACGCGATGAGTGTCGTGCCGGCCACAAAACCCGCAAAGTATAGGGCCCACGTGGTGGGTGGGGTTGGCCGGAAGGCAATGTTGGTAAACAACATGCCGGCAAATGGTCCTGTAAAAAGGAGATAGAGGCCAGCGCCCAAGCCAAAGGTGACGGTAGAAAGCACGACGGCCTCCAGCAGGAATTGGCCGCTGATGGCCGACCGCGAGGCGCCAAATACTTTCCGCACCCCGATCTCATCGGCGCGCTCCAGGGAACGGGCCAGCGACAGGTTCACGTAGTTTATCCACGCGGCCACCACGATGAAGATCGCCAGCGAGATCAGTGCAAACAAGATCGTTTTACTAATCGCCGGCTTGGCCTCGCCCGACAAAGCGCCGGCCGATGTATGCAGGTCCTCATAGGCACTCAGCGCATACCGCGCGGTGTGTCCCCGCTTCTCCAACGTTGTGATGTGCTGGTTGGCCATCTCCGTCAATTCGCGGTCGATGGCAGCGATGTCGGTCACGTGGTCCTTCAGCTTCACATAGGTAAAGGTCCACGGCGCGTTGAAGTCGCCGTCGCGCGAGATCCATCCATAGTAGGGCATGGTCGACCAGGAGAGGAGAAAGTCAAATTCCAGGGAGGTGTTGGCGGGGATATCTTCAAACACACCGGTCACCGTGAAGGGTAGGCGCTCGTTGAAGTAAAGGATCTTTCCCATCGGATCGGCGTCGCCGAAATATACGCGGGCTTGCGATTTTGAGATCATCACCGAACTGGGCGGGGTCAGGGACTGATCCGCCGAGCCGCTGATGAGCTTCAGGGGAAAAACTTTCAGGAACGAGCTGTCGACGTACAGCATGTTCTGATCCACGATGCGCACATCTTCGGTAAAGATATAAGCCTTCTCATTATACACCCGCGTCACGGCTTCCACCTGGGGCGCATACTCGTGCATCAGCAGCGCGGTGCGATCATGCGTACGCGCGCTTTGCAATACGGGTTGGCCTTGCTGATATTCAAAATAATCGACGCGATAAATGCGGTTGCCACCCGGGTAAAATTTGTCGTAGCTAAGCTGATAGCCCACATAGTTTGTCAACGCCAGGAACACGGCCATGCTGATGGACAGGCCGATCATGTTGATGATCGTGAAACGCTTGTGGCGTATGAGATTCCGGAGGGCGGTATTCCAATAATGTTTGAGCATCTGGGGGGCGGGCTATATCAACAGGTAAAATACTGAATTGAAATAATTCCGCATTGTTTTATTGTGAAATATGGCGGGAAATCCTGCCGGCTGGTGGGCGCGTTTAACGCAGGCGGGGACATCCCGGGTAAAAACATCGGTCATTTGTCGATAAACTCGTATTTTGCGCCAGCATCCCGTAATGGATTTACACTGAACTATGAAAAAAATCGTCTTCGTTACTTTGTTCAATGTGCTGATCGTCTCTCTTTCCCAAGGTCAGACGGTACTGAAATATCCGCATTGCAATTGCCAGGAAAAGATCACCTACTCCACCACCGAACCCAAAAAACCAGACGGTCCCTACGAATGGACCTGCAACGACGTGGTGATTGAAACGGGTCAATTCAAAAACGGCTTGAAAGACGGGGCGTGGATCAGCAAAAGCAAGCGCGGTGTCATCATCGGCCAGATCGAATACACAGATGGCAAATTGAACGGTGCGTACGAACTCTTTCACTCCGACGGCACACCCAAACTGGTGGCGCGTTTTGCAAACGGCAACCCGGAAGGCAGCTGGCAATACTTTAACGCCAAAACCAAAGTCATAAAGACCGGGAGCTATAAAAACGGCGTCCCCGTGGGTGTTTGGACCATCTATGACAAATTCGGCAAGAAGGTGTTGATGGAATACAATTTTGACCAGAAATCCGTAGCCCCCGAAACGCTCGCGCCCTATTACAAGAACAACACCATGCTCCACGACGATCAAAGCGAAGAGTTCGTCATCCTCTACTATCCCGATCGCGCACCGCGTGCCGAAGTGCAGCCGCTGGGTGGCTTCTTGCTGGCCAACGATTATTTTGTGGAGTACATGACCATCCCCGCGGTGATGATGGATACCTACACCAACTACAACTTTCAGGTGAGTGTTGCCGTCGAAGCCAACGTCGTGAAGGCGATCGATGTGCTTTTTGTGGACAAAATGGAATACCACCCGCAGATGCCATCCCTACCCTACATCGTGTCGACCAATCCGTCCGGGAAATTGCAACGGATAGACCATACGGTTTTGAACCTGAAATACCTGAAGGGAAAAATACAGGAAGCCATGAGCATCATGGGCCCCTGGGTGGGCACATCGGGAAAGCCCGTGGAGATCCACATTCCTTTTGTGCTGAACGACATCAAGCGCTAGCCTTTCGTGACACCAGTTTCGCCGCGCGGATAACCTTACTCCGAGCGAAGGCTATTCACCGGATTCATCAACGCCGCCTTTATCGCTTGGTAACTCACGGTAATCAACGTGAGCAATACCGCGCCCAAACTCACATAGAAGAAAATCCATTCGGAAATGCTGATCCGGTAGGAATAGTTCTGCAGCCAGCCGTCCAGCGAAAAATAGGCCACCGGGATGGCCACGCCGCAGGCAACGATGGTGAGCACCACAAAATCCTTCGACAACATTTGCCAGAGGTTGAACACGGATGCCCCCACGACCTTGCGGATGCCAATCTCTTTGGTGCGTTGTTCCGACACGAACGAAGCCAGGCCGAAAAGACCGAGACAGCTGATAAGGATCGCCAGCACCGAGAAGACAGACGCCAGCTTGCCCACCCGTTCTTCGGAAGCAAACTTCAATGCAAACTGCTGATCGGTGAATTTGTAGTCGAAAGGAACGGAAGGAATTATTTTTTTGAACACGGCTTCGATCTTGGGCATGGCTTCGCTGATGCTGACGTTCGGATCGATCTTCATCACGAACCAGCCGTGCCAGCCCTGCACAAAATAAATGGCGGGACGCACCGGTTCGAAAGGTGACTCCATGACCATGTCTTTAATGACACCCAATATTCTGTAATCGCGGTCCACACCATAGGCATCATTTTTCCAATGCATGATCTGCCCCACGGGATTTTTCATATTCATGTATTTGATCGCCGCCTCGTTTAATACGAATCCACTGGAGTCGGATGCGTACTCCTCGGAAAAGTCACGGCCGTCAACGAATTGCCATCCTACGGCGCGGCCGAAAGTATGCGAGACCGAAAGCGTGGCAAAGTTTGCTTGAAAGGCCGGGTCTTTGCCTTGCCAGTCGAAGCCGCCGTTGCCCGACCATGATTCGGTGATCTGTCCACCCGATTCGGCCACTTCTTTCACCACGCCGGTTTTCATCAGTTCGCTTCGAAGCGCTTCGGTCTGGCTGTAGAACTCTTCGGTTTTGCGTTGCACCATCACCAACCCTTCGCGGTCGTAGCCGATCGGGCGGTCTTTAGCATACATTACTTGCTGATAAATAATGATCGTTCCGATAATGAGCGATACGGAGACGGCGAACTGCAGTACCACCAATACTTTGCGCGGCAACGAGGCAAGCCGGCCCATCCGGAAGGTGCCCTTCAGCGCGCGGATGGCGTTGAACGACGAAAGGTAAAGGGCCGGATAGCTGCCGGCCAATACGCCGGTGACGATGCAGAAGAAAATACTGGCCACCCAAAACCATACATTGGTCCACGGCATCTGCATTTCTTTTGACGTGAGGTCATTGAACCACGGCAGGGCCACCGCGATGGCCACGAGGCTCAGCAGGAAAGCAAGGCCCACTACCAGGAACGATTCGCAGTAGAACTGCCATATCAATTGGCTTCGGATGGACCCGATGGATTTTCGAATGCCTACCTCTTTGGCCCGCTTTTCGGAACGCGCCGTGCTCAGGTTCATAAAATTGATGCAGGCCAGCAACAGTACAAAGCCACCGATCATACCGATGATGCGCACGGACTGAATGGGTCCGCTATCGGGCACGCCTTCCTTGAAGTTGGAAAATAAATGCCAGTCCGACATCGGGTGGAGCATGACCGCTGGGCTGTAGGCCAGTTCGGGTTGCATGGCCGGTATGTTGCGAATTACTTTGATCTCGGCCTCGCGGATATTTTCGTTCACCTGGGCGATGGTGGTATGGGGAGCGATCTCCGCATAGATGTACAGGAAGTGGTTGGCCCAGCTTTGCTCTTTCATCCACGTGTTGTTGATCTCGTTCAGCTCCCAGGGCATCAATATTTTCACATCCTTGAATTGTGTGTTATAGGGAAGATCCTCATACACGCCGGTGACCTTCATATCGATCTTACCATTGAGCTGGATGACTTTGTTCAACACATCGTCGGTTTCTCCAAACAATGCTTTTGCCGTGGAGGCTGATAACAAAATCGAATGGGGATCCTGTAGCCCCAGACGCGTACCCGCCAGCATGTGTAGCGTCAGCATGTCGGCCACGCCTTCTCCGGCATAGGCACCGCTTTGCGAGATGATCTTTTCGCCAAAAGATAAAACGTAGTCTCCCCCCGAGAAGGGAACAATGTGCTTGAAGTTACTGCTGTAGTTTGTTTTCAGCTCTTCGATCAGCGGGTGAGGAAGATGCCGTTGGCCTGTATAGGTTTTGCCTTCAAACGTGCCGCCCTTCATGATCTGTACGATGCGATCATAATTATCGTGATAGGTGTTGAACGACAGCTCGTCGACCACCCACAGACCGATGAGCATCGCCACGGTCATCCCCGCGGCCAGGCCACCGATGTTGATGGCGGAATATCCTTTGTTTTTCCGGAGGTTGCGCAGCGCAACGGCAAGGTAATTTCTGATCATGACATTACAGATTATGTGTTAAACACGACGTACCAAGCACAGGTATACCAATCCTATGCCATGCTGGAATGCGGCCCTGACATACCGCAAAAACGATTGTCTGCCTTGTCTCCTGTTCACATATCATCAAGTGCTGTACGAAAACGATCATGGACCAACCTATTCCGACCGCAGGCTTGCTGCGGGGTTGGCCAGGCCGGCACGGATGGCCTGGTAGCTGATGGTGATCAATGCGATGAGTACCGCCATCACACCACCCAATGCAAAGACATCCCAACTCAGTTCGGTTTTATAGGAAAAATCCTGCAGCCATTTGTCCATCATATACCACGCGACGGGGGCCGCGATGACGATCGAGATGAGGACCAGTTTCACAAAATTGAGCGTGAGCAACCGGAATATATTTTCCAGCGAAGCACCCAAGACCAACCGGATGCTGATCTCCTTTCCGCGCTGCTCGATCATGAAGGCCGAGAGAGCAAACAATCCCAGGCAGGCGACGATGATGGCCAGTACGGCAAACGTCGTGAAGATGTGGCCCATGCGTTGTACATCGTCGTACATACGGGCGAAGCTCTCGTCGAGGAATGAATAGCGGATAGGCTGATGAGGGACAACGCGCTTCCACACGGTTTCGATCGATGCGAGCGTTGTGGCCGGGTCTTTCGCATTTAGCTTCACCGAAATGATATTGGGGCTATTTCCCAGCTTTAACACCAATGGATTTATATCTGAACGGAAGCTGTCAAAATTAAAATCCTCTACCACACCAATGATGTTATAGGCTTCCCAATTCATCATGCGCTTACCGACGGGGTCGGTCAGACCGAGTTCTTTGGCCATCTTCTGATTGATGATGACCGCCGAGGAATCCGAGGCCATGTCGCGGGAAAAATCACGACCGGCGGCCAGCTTTAGGCCCATGGTCTTCAGATAATCGTGGTCGACGCGCCAGAATTGGCCACTCACTGATTTGTCGATCTTGTTTCTGCCCTCCAACCAAAACCCGTTGCCGTTTCGCTTTGTCCCATTGATGGGCAGGTAGTCGCTAACGCTGACACTTTTCACATTCGCCAATTGCAGCAGCTCGTCTTTGAGCGTCGTCAATTTATTGCCCAACGTGTTGGTGCCCTGGATGAGCAACACTTGTTCTTTATCGAAACCGACGTCTTTGTTCAGTATGTAATGCACTTGCCGGTAGATCACAAACGTAGAGATGATGAGGATGATGGACGTCGTGAATTGAAAGACCACCAACACACTGCGCGTCGTGGCATTCTTGCTGCCGCGGCTGATGTTACCTTTCAACACCTGGATAGGTTTGAACGACGACAGATAGAAGGATGGATACAACCCTGCCAGCAAACCGATCAAGACGCACGACCCCAGCATGACCGGCGCCAGCCACCACTCGCCCCAGGGAAAAGAAAGCGTCTTGGACGCCAACACATTAAAGTAGGGCAGGAACAACCACGCCAGGAGCAATCCTAGTGTGAAAGAAAGAAAACTGAACAGCAGCGATTCAATAAGGAACTGATTGATGATGTTGCTGCGGAAAGATCCCACGGTTTTGCGCAATCCCACTTCCTTCGCCCGGTTGGCCGACTTCGCGGTGGACAGGTTGATAAAATTGATGCAAGCGATGATCAGGATGAAAGCGGCAACCACTCCAAACAGCCATACGAAACGAATGTCTCCATGCGATGGCACGGGGTCTTCAATTCCCGCATTGTGAAGATGGATGTTGGCGATGGGTTGCAATTCATACTGTGTGCTTTTGCCCAGTTGTTTTGCGTCAGCACGACCTTGTTCTATCCATAAGGGTAACAAATATTTCTCCGTGATCCGGTCGAATTTCTTTTCCAGTTTTTTTACATCCGTTCCAGGGCGCAGCAACAGATAGGTCGGGTAGTTGGTGGCACCCCAATAATTTTGCTCGCCCGGCCAAAACTCGTGTTCCTTCATGGTGATGATGAACTGAAAATTAAAATGCGCGTTGGCCGGAAAATCCGCGATGACGCCACCGATCTTGTAAGGTTGTTTTGTATCGTCATTCACCACCATTAACTGGCCTACCGGATTTTCGCCCGAGAAATATTTGTCGGCCTTGCTTTTGGTAATGACCATGGTGTTGGGTTGATCCAGGCAGTGTGCGAGATTGCCGTACACCATCGGTACCTGCAGGATCTCCAGCAATTCCTGGTCGGCAAAAACGAACCCCTCTTCATAGGTGTTGTCCATCTGGTCATCGCGCCGGATCTGGTTGCTTCCTGCGCCGAAAAGTTCCCCGGAATTGTACCGGCCGACCTTCTCAATCTCCGGAAAATCGGCCTTGACCGCAGCGGCGAAGGGTGCTTGCATCCAAACAGCCCGTTCGGTCTCTCCTTTCTCCGTAAACACTTCCACGACCCGGTAGATACGATTGCCGTCGGGATAATGAAGGTCGTAGCTCAGCTCATCGCGGATGAACAAGGCGATAAGCAAGCACGCTGCAATACCCAGCGCAAAGCCGCCGATCTTTACAAAGGAATACATCTTTTGTTTGGCGAGGTTGCGCCATCCGATCTTGAAATAATTTCTAAACATAGCGTAGTGATTTGATGATGTTGTCGATTTACGAATGGCAAACGGTCGTATATAGTGGAGTACCTGGTACCAATAGTGCAGCTTGGCGCGCGCTGGGGTTGCCTTTCGCAGCATGGACAAGTATTTCTCGTCAAGATCTCCCTGCACTTCTTCCGCCAGGTCGTGACGAAGAAAGGCCAGGAGGAAACGCCGGGCAAGGCGGGGTGGTAGGTGTTGTTTATGCTTCATGTGTGCAAAAGACCATCATGTCATCTTCCCTGTTGCAAACCCGGGAAACTGTTTCCACAAGGAGATCCGGAAATCGCGCGCTGCACTCAGTGTTTTGCGTCCATAGGCCGTGATCGTGTAAATGCGCTTCCGCCGTCCTCCTCTCTCTGCCGTGGACGCTCCCATTTGCGAGGTCAGGAATCCCTTCTCCTCCAGGCGTGTCAGGGTCGAATGAACCGCACCGATCGATACCGGCCGCTCGGTTTGCAACTCAAATTCCTCTGCAATTTTAAACGCATAGGCCTCCTCTCCCAAGATGCCCACCAGCAGCAGGATAACCTCTTCAAATTCTCCCAATCGTGTCTCTATCATTCTTTATGTTACTAGATTGTAGAGGAAATATACCCAATTTCCGAATTTGTTCTACATTTTAGTATAAAATAATCCAAAAAAAAACGCCTTCACCCGGGAAAGCACATTCACCATACCTTCAATACTTACCCTTTATAAAAAGGATACGAAAAAAATTTATTTTTTCTTTTTATCCTGTTTTAATTTCCCCGCTGATATCCTTTCCCCACCTGCAGATTTCTGGATGCTAACGCCTGGCTCACGAATTCCGGCTCCTGGCTCCTGGCCTCTGGCTCCTTGCTTTTGAATGCTGACTCCTAACTCCACCTTCCTGTACCGCTCATAATATCCCTCCTCCTCCAACGCCGCCTCAGCATCCTCCACCGCTTTCAGCAGGCTGCTTCCGTTATTATAAACTTGTTTTGATGCCAGCCGCATAACATACCAAAGCGGCTCCAACTCCTTCACCATGGCCAGCGCCTTTGGGGTCAGGTAGAGCATACGCTTTCGGCCGTCGTCTTTGCCGGGCAGGGATTTGACGAGCTTCTTTTTTTCCATCTCCTTCACCAGGGCGATCACGGACGGGTGCGTGTAGCCAATCTCGTTGGCCAATTCCAACACGCTGAGCGGCGATCGTTTCGACAGGACGTACAGTACCGGAAACCACTTGGATTCGAAGTCGATCCCGTGCTCGTTGTAGATGCGGGTCACGTCCTTGCGCATGCCTTCGCTGAGCCGCATCAGGCGTGTTGACAAAGCGAGTTCGCCGAGTTCGTTGATGAGGTTGCTCATGGGGTCAGTTCGTTGGGGTGTGGCGGGCCTTCCAGGGTCAGTTGCATAAACACCAGATCCAGCCACCGTCCAAATTTATAGGCCACCTGGCGGATGTGGCCCGCATGTTCGAAGCCGAGTTGTTCGTGCAGGTGAATGCTGACCGCATTCTCTCCGTCGATGCCGGCCACCAACAGGTGGATGTCTTTTTGTTTGGCGATGGCAATGAGCGCTTCCAGCAACTTGCGGGCGATGCCGCGTCTCCTGAAATCGGGATGTATGTAAACGGAATGCTCTACCGTGTACTTATAAGCCGGACGCGTTCTGAATTCGCCATAGGAAGCAAAGCCTGCCACCTGGCCGTTCACTTCGGCAATGAGCACGGGGATATTGTTTTTCACTTTGTCGTCGTACCAGGCCTGGCGCATGTCGATCGTGTTGGGCTCGTAGTAGTACACGGCCGTGGTATTGAGGATGGCTTCATTGAAAATGTCCAGCATGCTTTGCACGTCGGCCGGGGTGGCGGGGCGCAAAAGAAGTTCGGGGGCTGATGGCATATGTTTTTCCGGGTTATTCCAAATTATGTAGTTGACTACATAAATATACTTTTCGGAAAATTTCGACGCAACGCTTTTTTATTTTTTTTGATCGCACCAGGAGCCCGCGGGACAAGCCTGCGGCATCTACTGCACGCAAATGTATTTGTAAATCGTTGGGAGATGCTTAATTTGGACGCCATTGATCAACCTATCCCGAAACACCATGCCGATCATCGCTCGCCCCAAATCAACTTCGTTATCATTTGTTTTTTCCCGCACGACAGGGTTTTTGCTTTTATTTCTCGGGTTGGTCATGACCGCGCAGGCCCAGCTTTCCAAGACCGAAAAGAAACTTGCTGCCTATGTGGACGCACACCAGGCCGAGGCATTGAAGCTCCTGGAAGAAGTGGTGAACATCAACAGCGGCACCATGAATTTTGACGGCGTGCGCAAAGTGGGTCAGGTTTTTCGCACGAAGCTGGACGCCCTCGGATTTAAAACCCAGTGGGTGGACGGCGCACCGTTTAACCGCGCGGGTCACCTCTTGGGCCGGCACACCGGCAAAGGAAAAACCATCCTGCTCATCGGACACCTCGACACGGTATTTGAATTGTCGAGCCCGTTCCAAAAATATACGGTGGAGAATGACTCGGTAGTGCATGGCCCGGGCGTCGGCGACATGAAGGGTGGCGACGTGGTGATCATCCAAACCCTGCAAGCCTTGAACGCAGCCGGGCTTCTGAAAGACATGAACATCCTGGTGGTCATGACCGGCGATGAAGAGATGAGCGGCGACCCGCTGTCGAAATCCAAGTACGACCTCATTGAAGCCGCCAAGGAAGCCGACATCGCCATCGGCTTCGAAGATGGCGACGGCCTTACGGAGACCGCCAACATTTCGCGCCGCAGTGCTTCGGGCTGGGTCCTGAAGGTTACCGGCGTTCCTTCGCACTCCTCGCAGATCTTCACCGACAAGATCGGCGCCGGTGCCATCTATGAGGCCAGCCGCATCCTCAATAGTTTTTACAACGACCTGTCCAAAGAACCCGACCTCACCTTCAACCCGGGCGTGATCCTGGGCGGCTCATCGGTGGAACACGATTTCGAAAAGAATGGCGGCTCGGCGTTTGGCAAAGAAAACATCGTGGCCAAGGAGGTCGTCGTCACAGGCGATATCCGCGCGATCTCTCCCGAACAACTGAGCAAAGCGCAGGAGATCATGAAGGGTATTGTGGCGCGTCACCTTCCCCAAACACAAGCCGAGATCACGTTCGACGAAGGCTATCCTCCCCTCGCTCCTGCACCTGGAAATTATGAACTGCTAAAATATTTCGACCAGGTGAGTAAAGACCTGGGCTATGGGCCCGTCACCGCCAACAAACCGCGCGATGCGGGGGCCGCCGACATCTCCTTCACGTCCGGGTACGTAGACATGGCGATCGATGGACTTGGGTTGGGCAGTGCCGGCGGACATACAATCCACGAGATTGCCGACCCTCGGACCGTGGCCCTGCAAAGCAAACGCACAGCGGTGTTGCTCTACCGCCTCACCCGGCAGAAGCCCGTTCCGAAACGCTAATTCATCCTATTTCTTCGGTTCATTTGCAGGGATGAGTAAGAACCGTTTATAAGGGAACCGCGAAGGTCCCAACCAATTTCCGTGTTTGTTGTTAGATGGTCTATGACTATCCAAATGCAAATCCTTTGGCTCTTTGTGCTGGCCATTCCTATCGCTTGCGTGGCTTGGACCGTTACCCACGAAGAGGTATTTCGTGAACCCCGGGAATACTGTATCCGGCGAAGCAAAGAGGGACGCTCCATCGGGGAAAGAAAATTTTTTTACCTCTTCACCTGTGAATATTGTTTCAGTCATTACGTCACCGTTGCCTTCCTGTTCCTCACTGACTACACGCTGTTGCTCCACGACTGGCGTGGCTACCTGTTGGCCGGATTCTCATTGGTTTGGGTGGCCAACATTTACATGAGCCTCTTCGCCTTGATCCGTATCGATCTCAAAAGGGAGCGAACGGAGATACAGGTATTGGAGGAGAAAGTAGAAAAATAACAAAAGGACTTCCTGCCCGCACGCCTTACCGCGGGTATAAAAATCACATTCCGTATTGGTGTCTTTGCCCTTTGCCTTTAAATTTAGGGAAAGACTTGCCACCCATGAACCTTCAGAAACTTTATGTTCTCGCTTGCATCACAGGATTTGTTATAGCATGTTCGCAAAAGAAAGAATCCGCGATCCACATGACTTATCCCGAAACAAAAAAGACGGACACCGTCGATACCTACTTTGGCGAAAACGTGAGCGACCCCTATCGCTGGCTGGAAGACGACACGGCACAAGCGACTGCCGACTGGGTTAAGGATCAAAATGACATCACCTTCGGATACCTTGAAAAAATTCCGTATCGCGAAACCATCAAGGAACGTCTGAAACAACTTTATAATTACGAACGCCTCGGCGCACCATCGCGGGAGGGCGATTATTACTATTTCTCCAAGAACACCGGTCTCCAAAATCAAAGCGTGATCTACCGGAAGAAAGAAGAACACGGAACACCCGAAGTATTCCTGGACCCGAACACGTTCTCTGCCGATGGCACCACGTCGCTTGCGGGATTGTCGTTCACTAAAGATGGAAGCCTGGCGGCCTACTTGCTGTCGGAAGGCGGCTCGGATTGGCGCAAGGCTGTCGTGATCCGCACAAAAGACAAAACGGTGGTGGAAGATACCCTGGTGGATCTGAAATTTACCGGCATCTCCTGGAAGGGAAATGAAGGCTTCTACTACAGCAGCTACGACAAGCCGGCGGGCAGCGAAATGTCATCGAAAACCCAGCATCATAAATTGTTCTATCACAAGATCGGAACGCCGCAGCGCGAAGACCTGCTGATCTTCGGAGGCGAGAAAACACCACGCCGTTATATCTTCGCCGGCCTCACGGAAGACGAACGCTTCCTCGTGGTGAACGCCGCCAACAGCACCACCGGCAATGAATTGTATGTGCAAGACCTGCACGACCCCCACGGCAAACTGGTGACCCTGGCCGACAACTTCGACAATAACCACAGCGTAGTGGACAACGACGGCTCACGCCTCATCATCCGTACCAATTTGAAGGCGCCCAACAACCGCGTGGTGGAAGTGGACTTCGCCCACCCCACCGCTGCACTATGGAAAGACATGATTCCGGAAACTGAAAACGTCATACAAGATGTCAGCATCGCCGGCAAGAAACTTTTTGTCAATTACCTGAAAGACGCCAGCACGCTCATCCGCCAATTCGATTACCACGGCAAACCCGAACGCGACGTGGCGCTGCCAGGCATCGGTACGGCCAGCGGCTTCGATGGGAAAATAAAAGAGAGCGATGTGTATTACACGTTCACGTCATTCACTTATCCGGCTACGGTCTTCAAATTGAATATTGCTTCCGGTACCTCCACCGTGTATGAAAGACCGAACGTAGATTTTGATCCCGACGCCTATGAAACCAAGCAGGTCTTTTATACCAGCAAGGACAGCACGAAAGTGCCCATGTTCATTGTCCACAAAAAGGGGTTGGTATTGAACGGCAAAAATCCCACCCTGTTGTATGGGTATGGCGGTTTCGATGTGAGCCTTACGCCAAACTTCAATACGTCGCGTATCGTGTGGCTGGAGAACGGGGGGGTGTTTGCCCAACCTAATCTAAGAGGCGGTGGCGAATATGGGGAGAAATGGCACCTGGCCGGCACCAAGCAAAAAAAGCAAAACGTATTTGATGACTTCATCGCGGCCGCCGAATACCTCTTTAAGGAAAATTATACTTCCAGCAATTATCTCGCGCTTTCCGGCGGATCGAACGGCGGGTTGCTCGTGGGCGCCACCATGACGCAACGACCCGACCTGGCCAAGGTGGCCCTCCCCGACGTGGGCGTGATGGATATGCTGCGTTACCATGTGTTTACCGCCGGCGCCGGGTGGGCCTATGACTATGGCACGGCACAAGATTCGAAAGAAATGTTCGAATACCTGAAACGTTACTCCCCGGTGCACGCGCTCAAGACCGGCACAGCCTATCCTGCAACCCTGGTTACGACCGCGGACCACGATGACCGGGTAGTGCCGGCCCACTCGTTCAAATTTGCAGCTACCTTGCAGGCCTCCCAGGCTGGAGAGAACCCCGTGTTGATCCGCGTGAATACAAAATCAGGACACGGTGCCTCCAATCTTTCGAAAGCCATTGAGACCGTTGCGGATCAATATACCTTTGCCTGGTATAATATGGGCATTGTTCCGGCGGTGGAGAAGAAGCGGATGTAGCTATTCGGTGATGTGCTTGATCTTTTCTTCGAGCTTCTTTTCGTCGAACCACGTCTGCCGGTATTCCACTACACCGTCGGCATCGATGATGTAGCACATGTTGGGGGCTTGACCGAATTCCATCCAGTATTCATTGTCGGGTTTGTCGATCACGACCGGCACGTGAATTTGATTTTCTTTTATCCAGGCTTTCGATAGTTCCACGCGCTCGCCATACGTTTTTGGCTGCTGGGCCGAAATGCTGTCGCGAATGTTATTGGGAGGTATCCAGATGTCGCTATCCGGCGAGTAGGGACTCATCATGTCGTTGGGATGGGCATCGATCGTATAGACCATGACCACTTCTATGTTCTTGCCAACGCGTTCGCTGAGGGCGTTGATGGAGGGGAGATTCCCGCGGCTAATGTCGCAGGTATAGCTACCGTTGATGATCATGACCGGCTTCCCCTTGTGAAGTTCGGCGTAGAGGTGAAACGGTTGTCCCTCGCCGGAATACAATGTGATGTCGGGCACGGTGTCGCCCTGGTGATATCCCAACATTTCCCATGCGCCTTCCGCCCCTTGTGAGATGGGGAGTGTGGTCTTTGCGCCATCCGAGGGAATCGTTTCGTCACCGCCAATGCAGGAAGACGCGACCAGGCATGCGGCGTAAGCCCACATTCGGATCTTTGTGCCGACACGTTTGCTTCGGGTGGGGATGAGGCCGGCCGGGACGGGGTCGGTTTGGGATGGTTGGAACACAGGTGGGTGGGTTGGACGTTTATAAATGTGGAGAATACGACATCGCCGTGCCGCATACTTTATACAGGAGGCCGGAGGGTTTCTTCAGGGGATCTTTTTGTTTTCTGCTATTTACCGCTCATCACCCGGGCTATACGCCATTTTGACACGGCCTGATTTTTTATGCGAGGGTCGGGAACGAGGAACCCGTATCACCCGGTTTTATTAACCGGTAGGGTTAGCGTTGTAGATTTGTTAAAAAGTTCGAAATCGATTGAAGATTATCGTTTCGTTAACGGGATATTAATGAGCATTCATCTTTAGTGCACAGCCTCTTTCACACCGCATCAACCCAGACTGAACGCGTGAATGCATGTGTTCCATCATTCACGCTATGGTTTGTCATTCTGTCACAGCGTTACCCTAAAAAATTAACGCACCTCCGAAAAAATGGTGGCGAAACGTGAACAACGGTTATCGGGATTTCGTTATCAGAATACTAACACGGGGAGGAAATTCTTAATAATACAATGACCTTGATTTTAAATGCACTTCCTCGCCGCGAAATAACTTTGTGTTATAAAAATGAATGGACATGGGACTCCCCTTACCCCATCAGAAACATATTCAATTTCTATCGTACACGTACGGTCTGGTCATTGGTACGATGGTTCTCTTCTCCCTGCTGATCCCAAAGACGCAGGACATCCTGCTCGTCAATAGCACGCACACCGAATTTCAGGACAACCTCTTCCGGGTCATCACCTACCTGGGCGATGGCGTAGTGTTTGTGCCGATTGTCCTCCTCCTGTTGTTTGTACGGTTTTATGATGCCGTGGCGGCGACCGCGTTGGCCATCTTGCTGGCCATTATCACTTCTGTTTTGAAGCGATTGATCTATGCCGACGCAGGCCGACCGATTACACAGATCGATAATTCCCTGCTCTACTTCGTGCCCGGCGTCGAGGTCCATTCGCACCATTCTTTCCCCTCGGGGCATACGGCCACCATTTTTGGTATCGTTGTTTTCTTTTCGTTATTAAGCGGTCGCAAAAATGTGTCGGTGTTGTTGCTGATCATCGGGTTGCTCGTCGGGTACTCGCGGATGTATCTTCTCCAGCATTTTCTGATCGACGTCACCGTGGGAGCGATCCTGGGGACGGTATCGGCGCTGCTCATCTATTCCGTGTTTGCCCATCGCAAGTATGCTCCCTGGATGGACAAGAATTTGCATATCCGCGTCCGCACCGGCCATCATCATACGTTCAACGAAAAAATGTTGAAGCACTAGCGGGAGCCTTCCCGGTTCCTCATGAAGGGCTTATTACCTTCCAGAAGGGTTCAATCACGACACCACCTCAGATTTGGGCTGAGGCTTTTGCAGGTGCACGGTGACAAAAGCGCCGGCCAACGCGCTCACGGCATTCAAGGCAAAGAAAATGATGGAAAAAGCCACGGCCTTGTTGGGCTCAATGGCGGTGTACTGTGCGGCGGTTAAAAAGATCAGCTCCCGTATGCCTACGCCCCCCACGGTGATGGGCACGATCGTGGCCAGTGAAGAAATAAAAAACACGACCATGTACTCACCCGTTTGGGCCGGGGCAATATCCAGCCCGCGAAAGATGATGAGCGCCACCAAGGCTTGCAGAAGTTGAATTAGGATGGCCAATAGATTGCCGGAAATCGTTATGGGCGCATACGCGGGGGAGATCCAACGCGTGATGAGATAGAAGACGGGGAACACCAATATCGCGGTGGCTACCGTGGGCCACAGCACCAGGCTATAGACATAGGTCACCGGGACGAGCAACAACAACACCGCCGACAGAAAAAGTATGGCCACGGCGCCGCTCACCCGGTCCCACATCACCGCCTTGAACACGTAGCGCCATGAATTGCCCAGTGTGTTGCTGATGAGGTAGATCTTATAGCCATCTCCGCCAATGCCACCCGGCAGGAAAAGATTGTAGAACATGCCTTTATAATACAGCAACAGGTTCTGCAGCGTAGTGAGGTGGATGTTCTCGGCGCGGAAAAACAGGTTCAACCGTAAGGCCCCGGTGATCTTGGAGAGGTTGAACAACAGAAAGGCAACAAGTATGAGGGGCACCGGCACGGCTGCGATCCACACACCCAGGGCAGGGAAATCAATGCGGGTAGATACCAGGTAGACTGCCAGGCCTGTGAGCAGGACCTTAATGAGCAGTTTCCAGTTCAAACGCTTCGGATTTGGTGAAAATTTCGCGGATGGTGTAGGTTGTTT
>Ga0209050_1002259_pt1 | contig 17109 bp, 9 predicted proteins | sample Araplavi_mTSA_r2_FD_184276 | JGI IMG/M metagenome (GOLD analysis project Ga0209050, IMG submission 184276) | Arabidopsis root microbial communities from North Carolina, USA - plate scrape MF_Cvi_mTSA_r2 (SPAdes) (version 2) | ecosystem: Host-associated > Plants > Roots > Endosphere | place: USA... | reverse complement strand
ACGATTTCACCGTGCCGGCCGAGGTTGTCACATACAGGTAAGCCGAGGTCACGCCGTCGGGAACTTTCACTTCAATTTCTTTTCCGCTTGCAGAAACAATCTCCGCTTCCGCATCATCGAACCGGACGCCTTGCAGGTTTTCAAAGAATTCGCCCTTGATGGTCACAATGCCACCGGCGCCGGTGAAGGCGGGATCAAAACTGGCAATGGTCGGCCCGGGTTGCTCGATCACAAAATTGAGTTCAGCTTGCCCGAACTCAGTAACCACCCTGATCTTGTTCGGCACATCAGCAAACGGCGCGTTGTCGGGAACGCGAATGATGATGTTGTCATTGCGCACCAGCGTGGTGTTGATGGGCGCCAACGATTCGTTGAAATACACTTCCCGGGTCGTGGCCAGGTTGTTGCCATAGATCACATACGTGGTCCCTCTCTTTCCGCTTTGGGTGGTGGAATCTTTTGCCACCAAACTCACACGCTCCAGGGCCGGTGTGCCGCCTTGTTCGTCGTCGTTACACGCCGTGAACAACGAGGCTGCACCGATCAACAGACCGAGGGCCGTCCATACTTTTCGTGTTATTTTTTTCTGTATATCCATAAGTTTATTTTTTATGCCAGGCCAAGGCCTTTCCATTTCTCAGGCCTCGCCCAGCGCTTTTGTCGATCAGTTAAAAACATAAGGAACGGGTGTCTTCGACAGGTTCGGGGCCCGCAACACTTCAGTGGAAGGAAGCGGTATCTTAAAGTTACCGTCGTCGACCGGGAACGTCCGGGTTTGATCATCGGGGTCCTCCACGATCGTCCACTTTGTTGGATCCGGGGTTTTATCCGGTGTGATCCGGTAGAAGCCCCGATCTTGTGTGCTGAGGATGTCGTAGGCTTTTTGCGGATTGTAGTAGTGCAGGCGCACGAAATCATACCACAGTTGCCCCTCCATCGCGAACTCCAGATGGCGTTCGTCAAAGATGTCCTGCCAGGTGATGACGCCCTTGGTCGACACGTTCGCGCGGCTGCGTACCAGGTTGTAATATTTCAGTGCCTCTCCATCGGAAGTGGATGCGGCATCACCCAATATCGCTTCCGCATAGATCAGATACACCTCTGCCAGACGCAGCATGTAGGTGCCGTTCTCGGTATGCTGTTGGGAGACTTTTCCGTCGTTGTCTTCGGGGCGGCCCACCACATATTTCTTCACCCATGCACGGTTGTTGTAGCCGCTGCCTCCGAGTGGGACGCGCAGCTCCTGTGTCACCGGATTGCCGGTGTTTGGATCGATCACTTGTTGGTGTATGTAGGTGTAGTGGTCGCCGGGAAACATAAACGTAGCCTTGCGACGCGCATCCGGTGTGTTGCCATTATCGATCAAACCGTCGTACTTGTTCAGCATATACAAGGAAGCGCCGATATCGCCACCCCATCCATCGGCAAAGCCGGTGATGCTGGAACCGAAGGCCAGGAAGGCCTGCACACTGTTCTGCGACCCCCAGTCCGCACCGTTGTATACCCATTGCAGGGCAAACAAGGTTTCGGCGTTGTTGTTGTTCTTGGTCTTGAACAGTTCTTCATAGTCCGTCATCAACGAAGCGCCGCTGTTTTCGATCACGTCTTTTGCCAGGATGCGGGCGCTGTCGAGAAACACGTTGTCGCGTGTTCCGCTTTTGCCCACGCCGGCGCGGGTCAGGTAAACTTTGGCCAGCATGCCTTCGGCGGAATATTTCGTGAGCCTTCCCTTTAGGATGGGCGTTTCCGGCAGGTGGGTGGTGCCATAGCGGATGTCGCGGGTAATGAATTCCCAGATAGACGGCACGGTATTGCGTGTGATCGTCGTGTCCTGAAGCAACGCGGTGTTGTCGGTGATGATCGGCACCTCACCCCAGTTCTGCACCAGGAACATATAGGCCATGCCGCGCATAAAGCGGGCTTCAGCGATCGCGTGCTCCACGATGTTCTCCGGCACATCTTCTCCGGCATACTTGTGCAGGTTGGTGATGAGGGTGTTGGATTGTCCTACAATGTTATAGAACGCACGCCATGCGCTCAAATTCTCCGCTGTAACACTCGTGGTTTTGAATTCCACGTTTTCCAATTGATACGAACCCGACGTCAGCACGCCGCCTCGTCCGTCGCCGATGCCGTGTGACGCCTTGTCGTTGTAGGCGAACCATACCACATTATACAACGGCGCGCTACCCGCCAATACTTGCTCGGGTGTTTTGTAGAAGTTGACATCGAGGATGGTATCCTGGGGAGGCTGCTCCAGAAAATCGCTGCCGCAGCCGGCAAACAGTCCAACCAAAAGCAGGACGGCCAGGGTGGTTTTGATAGGTATTATCTTTTTCATGTTCTTGCTTTTTTATCGATTAAAAATCAACGCCCAGGCTGAAAGTATACGAGGGCGTCATCGGATATCGTCCGTAGTCCACGCCGATGGATTGGTTGGTGGCCTGAGAATCGCGACCCACATAAGCGCCTACTTCCGGATCGTAGCCTTTATATTTCGTGAAGGTGTGCAGGTTCTGCATACCCACCGCCAATCGCAGTCCATGGATCACATTTTGATTTCCCAGGAGCGCCATCGGGAAATTGTAACGCAGCGTAACATTCTTGATGCGGATGTAGGAACCGTCTTCCACAAACTTGTCTGTGAAGCGCAGTCCATTGCCGTTCACATCGGGCGCCACAATGCGCGGGATGTCCGTGCCTGGGTTGGTCAGGTGCGCTTCCGAGCCGTCGCCTTCAACACGGGCGTAGTCGAAGGTTTCCGCCATGAGGTTCCGTCCCAGGTTGATGTTGTTGGGATTGGTGTTGTTGAATCGCAGAATGTTGTAGATGTCGTTTCCATACGACGCCGTCAACAAAATGCTCAAGTCAAAACCTTTATAGCTAAAGGTATTGGTGAATCCGAAGAAGGCTTTCGGCCAGGGATTGCCGATGTTGGTAATGTCCTTCTCGTCGATCTTGTTGTCGCCGTTCAGGTCTTTGTATTTTATATCGCCTACCCACACGCCACCGGGCGCCACATCCTGGCGACTGCCGTTGACCTTGGTCGGAATGGCGCTGTTGTTGATCTCATCCACGGATTGGAAAATGCCATCATACAAATATCCACGGAATAACCAGGGGGCTAACCCCACAGCCGTGCGTTGTGTCCAGTTGTTGCCCGAACCGCTATCGCCAATGAACCAGGCGGTGCGATCGATAAAGGCGTTGGCCGAATACAACTCCGTCATTTTTGGTCTGAATCCGGACACGTTGAAATTACTGGTCCAGGTAAAGCCGTTGCGCTGAATGTTGATCGTATTCAACGTGATGCCCCAACCACGGTTCTCCAGTGCGCCCACATTCACCGGTGGCGGTGCGATCGATCCTTCTGCACTCACACCCATATAATCCGGAAGAGGACTGGTCAACAACAAATTGCTGGTCTTCTTAATATAGAAGTCACCTTCCAGTTGGACACGATCCTGGAACAGGTTCAGGTTGAAGCCGATGTTGTTGGTCTGCGTCTCCTCCCATTGCAAGGAAGCGTTGGGGTAGCGCGATAACGGGAAGCCTGTTCCCCAGGGCGTGGACACGCTGGCCAACGGGCCATAATAAGATGTACCGCCTTGATTTCCCGTGAGACCTGTCTCCACCCTCAGTTTCAATTCACTGATGAAAGACACGCTTTGCATAAACGGCTCCTGAGAAATTCTCCAGGCTGCGGAAACCGCAGGGAAGTATCCCCATTTGTTGTTAGGACCAAACATGACGGAACCATCGGCGCGCAATGAACCCTGCACAAAATATTTATCGTTGTACGAATAATTCAAACGTCCGAAATACGACTCCATCGCCCAGGGTGAGCGGCCACCGGATGCTGTTGCCCCTTGTGTGTTCCCTACATTCAGATCGGGAACGGAATTTGTCACAAAGCCTCGCTTGGAACCACTCACGCTTTCCCATTGGGATTTCTGCGCTTCATGGCCGGCCAACACACTGAAGTTGTGTTTGCCAAAACGCAGGTCGTATTGAAGGATCTGGTTCCACAGCCAATACACGTTGTCGTTGCTTCCCGATGTGAGGCTGGCCACGTCGTTTGTTTTATCGCCTAGCCTATACGTTGGTGTAAAATAGTCGGTGCGGCCGAACGTCAGGTTTCCGTCGAAGCGGGTGCGAAACACGAGGCCTTTCAGAAGGTTGACATCAAAGCTCACACCGCCCAGCAGCTGGGTCTTTTTCTGTGTGTTTTGAATCAGGTTTGAGATGGCCACGGGGTTAAGCGGGGTGAACTGCACGCTGCTTCCGTTGACACTGTTCGCGCCACCCCACGTTCCATCGGGATTTTTTACCGGGATATTCGGGGCCAGTTGAAGGGCGTTCAGGATCGTGTTCTCCTGTGTGGCGGTGATCCGTTCTTTGGTTTGGTTTACGTTCAGACTCGTCTGAATCTTCAACCATTTGCGCGTCTGGTTATCCACGTTCAGGCGAAGTCCGGAGCGGACAAAGCTGGAACCGATGGCCACGCCTTCCTGATCGAAATGTTCGCCCGACAAATAAAAAGTTGTCTTATCGTTTCCACCGCTCATGCTCAGTTGATGCTTGGAGAGGGGCGCGGTTTTAAAGAGCGCATCTTGCCAGTTGGTGCCGGGACCCAGCAGGGAAGGGTTGGCAAATTCCGGAGGCGGCGTGCCCCCGGTGATGTCGCGGATCTCGTTGGTCATTTGCGCGAATTGAGGCAACGTCATCACCGACAGGTTCTTTGGTTTTTGTTGCAGGCTGTAGGTGAAATCGTAGTTCACTTTCATTTCACCTGCTTTGCCCCGCTTGGTGGTGATGAGCACCACGCCGTTTGTTCCACGCGATCCATAGATGGCGGTGGCGGAAGGCCCTTGCAGGATTTCGATGTCGTCGATGTCCGAAGGGTTGATCCCGGCCAGCACGTTGGAGGAGCTGGTGGCACCGTAGCTTAACGTAGAGGGCTGGATCTGCACACCGTCGATCACATACAGGGGTTCATTCGATCCGGTGATGGTATTGACCCCGCGGATGTTCACCGAAATGCCGCCGCCGGGTTGCCCCGTGTTCTGGGTCACATAGACGTTTGCGGCCCGGCCTTGGATGGCCTGTTCGATGGTGGTGTTGATGGTCTTCGAGATCTGGTTCGCACCCACGGAAGTTTGCGCGCCGGAAATATCGGTCCGCTTCATTTGTGTGTAGCCGGTCACCACCACTTCCTGGAGCGTGGCTACATCTTCTGTCATTTCGGTATCGATGCGGGTCTGGTTGCCCACCCTGATCTCCTGCGATTTGTAGCCGATGAAGGAGATGACGAGCACATCCTCATCGTTTGCCTGCAGGGTATAGTTTCCGTCAATGGTGGTCGTGGTCCCATTGCCGGTGCCCTTGATGAGCACGTTCACACCGGGCATACCATTGCCCGCGGGGTCCTTGATTGTTCCCGTGACGACGTGCTGGCCAAAGGCGGCCACACTCGTCAGCAGCAACAAAAACACGGAAGCCCTTTTGACAAAGCTTCGGTAGACTTCTTTCATAATCATAAATTTGGTTAAGTGGATAGAGTATAGTTTGTTTGGGTGATCCGCATTTCGCCTGCCGCCAGGGTTGCCTGAAGGAGGCCGTTTCTATCAGCCAGCCTCCCGGGCAACGCCCGAATCATACCTAACCCAGGTACTGTTCTTCGGCAGACAATCGTTTTGATTTCTTTCGATTTCACAAACGATTGCAATTCGTCATCACAAATTTGGACCGGAATGGCGCGGAGGAGGGTATGAAAATGTTGCGGATTACTTCCCGTGGCGTTAACCGGGGGGATGAAATGTTTCAGGAGACAGGGCAATTTGTTAACGGGGAGCGGCGAAAAGCGCGGAGCGGGCGAAAAAAAGGCGTTCAGGAGTCAGCCTAAACCTGCTATCAATACCGATCCAGACTCAATGTTTATAGACCTGGGGGAAGTCATTGTTCATCCCGATCACGATGGTTTTACCGTCCAGGACGATGATGCGGCGGGCGTCGCCGCGAAGTGAGAGACCGGTTTCTAACGGATCGGCTGCGCGGAAATGACCATGGCCATCCCCCAACAATACGGTACCGAAATTTCCCGTGGCCTTGCCAAAGCGCGACCGCGTGCCCGAAAAGTTGCCACCGGTCACGATGTCACCATGACCATCGCCATTGACATCCAGGAACGCCAGGGCCAGCACCGGGGCGAATTGAATTTGGATGGGCAGTGATCGCGACACGAAGCCGTTGCCGGTGTTCTCAAACAGGGTGGTTTCGAAGGTGGAGGCCTTCAAGAGGTGTCCCTTCTTCAAGTCCTCGGGTGTGAGCATGGTCTGAAGAGTGGCCTGCGTGTAGCTGGCATAATCCGGGAATTTCTTTTTGAAAGAAGGTAATTGATCGGTCAGTTCGTCGCGGGTGGGCATGGGATAGGATATCCCCTGGATGTAATAGCTCATCAATGGATCGATGGACCCGTTGTTATCTATATCTGAAGCAAAAAGAGAAACAGGTCGCTCGGCGATTGCCTTGAATTGATTGTTCATTCCAAAATTTCCAACCAGCAGATCCTCGTCGCCATCGCCATCCAGGTCTTCAGCGAGGATGCGATTCCACCAACCTTCTGTTGTCTCCTTACTATAGCGCGCCGATTGGTCGGTCAGTTTTCCTTTGTCGTTGATATATACCTGTATCGCCATCCATTCTCCCACTACGATCAGGTCGAGCCATTCATCGTGGTTCAAATCCAGCCATGTTGCGTCCGTTATCATGCCGGGGCGGATTAGGGCGGGAGCTATATCTGGGGTACGCTCGGAAAAATTTCCTTTACCGGCGTTGAACAGCACGTAGCTGCGCGGCGCTTCGGGATAACGGCCTGGGACGATTCTGCCGCCCACAAAAAGGTCGAGATCCCCGTCATGGTCGATGTCCGCCGGCCTGACACATGAACCGCTGGTGAGCATCAGGGGTAAGGGCACGCTGCTGAAATTTCCCTTTCCATCATTTCGATATAAATGATCCTGCAAAGCGACATCCGTCGTGTCGTATTCGTAACCGCCGCTCACAACATAGAGGTCCTGATCGCCATCCTTATCCATGTCAAAGAAAACAGCATCCGTATTTTCAGATGGTTCATCATCATTCCAGGCCTGTGGTTTCGCCACAAAGGTTCCCTCCTTGCGCTGCACAAAAACACCGGAGCGTTGTCCCTTTGCCCCGCCAACAAACACATCGGCAAGTCCATCGCCGTTGATGTCGGCGGAAGCCAATGCAGGTCCTTCGGTTGAATACATGCGGGGCAGCAGCGATTGCACCTTGAAATCGATGTACGGATTCTCCTGGTGCCGGAACGGGATGGCGTTTTCAATTTTTGTAAACCATTTAGGCGCTGGAATCATTTTTTCTTCATGTGCCACGGCATCTTTTTGTTGGATCACCAACACCTGGTCGGCCACCACGTTTTTCAACTTTTGCTGCTCCCCTCTCGGCCATACCACCACGAGCGAATCGACCTTCGAAAACTTGCCCAATCCAAAAAATAACATCGGCTCCACGGAAGATTGAAAACCGCGATAGGGGCACATCGTTCGCTTCAAGGTCTTCCCTCTGGAGAATACGGTCACAGTGGCACCCAACCCTGCGGTGTTCTTGTCGTTTCCCTGCAAGCGAATGTTGAGGTAATGATTGTGCATCACATTAGCCGCATCATTTCGATAGATGCCAGCGGCTTCATCCAGGTTGTTCATCACCAGATCCAGATCGCCATCGTTGTCCAGATCGGCATAGACCGTCCCATTGGTCAGATTTTTTGGCGCAAAGCCCCAAGTCTCACTCACATCATAAAATTCCATCCCATCTGCATTCTGAAACATGTAGTTATGCTCCTTACTGGAAGGCATTTTATTGAGCACATCTTGTAGGGTGGCATCGCGTTGTCCTTTCTGTGCCTTCATCGCCAGGTCCATCTTGTAGCGAAGAAAATCGTTGCTGGTGAAATTGCGTTTGAACCCATTGGATACAAACAAGTCCTGCCACCCATCGTTGTCATAATCGGCAATGAGGGCCGACCAACTCCAGTCGGTGTTGGAGATGCCGGCCAACTGACCGATCTCGGAAAAAGTACCATCTCCGTTGTTGAGGTGCAGCATGTTGCGCATGTACTGATGATGTCTTCCACTTTTCACCATGGCAGCATACACGTCATAGCGATCGGGCCAATAGAATTCCTTTTGACGTTGATTGTTGTCGGGCAGCATGTCCAGTGTGACCAGGTCCAGGCGGCCGTCGTTGTTCACATCGGCCATGTCCACGCCCATGGAGAATTGCGACATGTGGGTGAGCAGGCTGTCGCTCACTTCGTTGAAGAAACGGCCATGGTCGTTCAAAAGCACGTTGTCCTTTTCGGTGTAGTCGTTGGAGGTATAGAGATCGGGCCAGCCATCGTTGTTCAGGTCTCCATAGACAATGCCTAACCCATAATTAGAGGCTGGTCCATAGATTCCCATCGCGTCGCTTACATCGACAAACTTTTGGTTGTCGTTGCGAAACAGCTTGTTGCCGACGTAGGGCACGCGTTTGGTGTTATACCGCTGCGTGATGTCATACGAATTGGAAATGGTGAGCCGCGAGTGATTGAGGAGGAACATGTCGAGATCGCCGTCGCGATCATAGTCCAGGAAGGCGGCCTGGGTCGAATAGGAATTGTCGTCTAACCCGAAGTCCTTGGCCTGGTTGCTGAAGGTGAGGTTTTTGTTGTTGATGTACAATGCATTTTGCCGGAGCATTTCATGTTGCGGACCGGAGCGGCACACATAAATGTCCAGGTATCCGTCGGCGTTGATATCCACCATGGCCACACCGGTCTTCCAGCCGCTTTTGGCGGCTACACCTGCCTTTTCCGTGATGTCTTCGAAGGTGAAGTTTCCTTTGTTCAGGTAGAGCTTGTTTTCGCCTTGATTGGATGAGAAATACAGGTCGGCATACCCATCGTTGTTAATGTCGCCGACGGCAACGCCGCCTCCGTTGTAAAAATATTCATAGGCAAGAATGTGTTGCCCTACTGCTTCATGGTTCAGGTTGGAGAATGAAACACCGGTTTGTTCCGGCTCCAGCTTCTGGAAAAGGGGCTTCGTGGTTTCGGAAGTGGGCTTGCTGCAGGAAAGCAACCCGGAGAGTGCCGCGGCAAGGACGATGTAGGTTCGCATGCTGGTCATGAAGCGGTACGCCAGGCACCTAATTTACGATGGCATAGGCCATGGCGGAAGCAATAAATATATAGAGAATAATCTCGAGGACGAGCATGAAGCGGGAAAGTTTCTTCTTGTGATGGTCGACCGGCATGATGGTAGCTGCGAGGTAAATTTCTTCAAAGCTACGCTCCAGCCAAGTCCGGCACGGTTATCAAATCGTAATAATATGGGCTTGAAATGTTGCGTGACGCAAAATTTCTTAGCGCAGAACGTTAACCCGTGGGGTTGCAAATGTTAAGTTTATCCCGCCGCGGGCGCTGGGCCATTCTTTTTCGTGGCCACATAGGCTGACGGAAGCATCCCAAACTCGTCCTTGAAATACTTAGCAAAATACTTCGGGCTGTTGAAGCCCACTTTATAGGCCACCTCCGAAATGGTGAGCTGGCTTTTCTCCAGCAACTGCGCCGACCGTTGCAGCCGAATGGTGCGGATAAACTCCAGCGGCGCCTTACCGGTGAGGGCCAGCAACTTTTTATACAGGTGCACCCGGCTCATCCCCAACTCACGACTCAAGTCCTCTACCGAGAAGTCGGGGTTCTCCAATTGATCCTCCACCGCCTGGATGGCGTTCTTGATCAGTTTTTCGTCCAGTGACGTGATGTTGATGTCGGTCGCCTTCACCTCGATCTGCTTGCGAAACTCCTTGTGGAACAATTCGCGTTGATGGATCAGGTTGCGGATGCGCGACTGCAGGATCTCAAAGTTGAACGGCTTTGTCACATAATCATCTGCACCGATCTCGAAGCCTTCCATCTTTTGTTCTTCGTTGGTGCGGGCCGTCAGCAGCACCACGGGCGTGTGCGAAACGGCGGGATCGTTTTTGATCTTCTTGCACAACTCGATCCCGTTCATCACCGGCATCATCACGTCGCTGACCACCAGGTCGGGAAGATGCTGCAGCACCTTTTCCCAGCCCTCGCTGCCGTTGCGGGCTTCCAGGATCTGGTATTGTCCCTTCAAATTGTCCTTCAGATAGAACCGGAAGTCTTCGTTGTCCTCCACCAGCAGCAGCACCGGCTTTTTGAGTTGGGGGGATGGGTTGTCATGGGACGCCCACGCCACCACAGGCTGGCTTAGGGTGGTCTCTTCCCACTGCGGTGGGGCGTCCCGCACCGCTTCGCCCGAAATTTCAACGACGGGTATCCTCACCGTAAAGCAACTTCCTTCGTTTGGCGCGCTCTCCACGCTAATGGTGCCGTTGTGGGCTTTCACAAATTCCCGCGTGATGGAGAGCCCGATGCCGCTTCCCTGGTTCACCATCGTGCGCGGCAAATCATTTTGAAAAAAGCGCTCGAATATTTTTTCGTGTTTCTCGGCCGACACGCCGATGCCCGTATCCTTCACTTTTATCTCCATCCATTTCGACTCATCCTCCTGCACGCGCAACGCCATAGCCACATCCACCTTGCCGCCCTCGGGTGTAAATTTGAAGGCATTCGACAAAAGATTGAACAGGATCTTTTCCAGCTTGTCTTTGTCAAACACGGCCTCCAAAGACGGTACGCCGGTATGGAAAGCGAGTTCGATATTTTTCTTTTCCGACAGATCGGAAAACGAAAGCGTTGCTTCCTTTACAAACGCCACGATGTCGCCTTCGGAACTGTTCAGTTTCACTTCCTGGACTTCCATGCGTCGGAAATCGAGCAGCTGATTCACCAGGTTGAGCAAACGGCGGGCATTGCGATGGATGAGTTGAAACTGTCCGCGTTGCTCGTCATCTTTGGTAACTTTCAACAAACGCTCCAACGGGGTTAGGATGAGCGTGAGCGGTGTGCGGAATTCGTGGCTCACGTTGGTGAAGAATTTTATCTTCATCATGTCCAGCTCATGAAGCTGTTGCGCTTCCTGCCGTTCTTTTTCAATCCGGTATTTCATACGTTCGCGGCCCAGAATGAGCTGGCGTGAAAGCAACAATGCGCCCAGTATGATAAATACGTAGAGCACAAATGCGGTCTTCGTTTTCCAGAACGGCGGCAGGATGACGATCTTCAACCGCGCCGCCTTTTCGTTCCAAACCCCCTCATTGTTGGACGCCGTCACCAGAAAGGTATAGTCGCCCGGATCCAGGTTGGTATAGGTCACTCTGCGTTGCGTGCCGTCGGTGGTGAGCCATTCTTTGCTGAAGCCTTCGAGCTTATACTTGTACTGACTTTTCTGGGGGTGGAAATAATTGAGTGCTACGAACTCGAGGGAGAATACATTGTCGTTGTGGGGCAACGTGATGGTCTCTGTTTCGCCAATGGATCGCTCCAGGATCACTTGCTGGTGAAGTGTCTCCCCGATCTTTACACTTTTGTTAAAAATCTGCAAATCGGTGAGGATCACCTTGGGAATATTTTTATTGACACCGATCTCGTCCGGCCGGAAAATATTGAAGCCGTTCGATCCTCCAAAAACAAGTTCACCTTGCGGGGTTTCGCCTACAGCGTTGTCGTTGAATTGCCGGCCTTGCAATCCGTCCGATTCGTCGTAGTTCTTACAGGAAATTTTTACCGTGTACGAGGCCGAATCAAAGGCTATGACGACATTGGAAAGTCCGTGCGGCGTGCTCACCCATAAATTCCGCTGATGGTCTTCCACCAACGTCAGAATGGAATTGTGCGGCAAGCCATCCTCCTCCGTAAAATGCCGAAACGTTTTGGTGCGTGGGTCAAAGACATTGAGCCCGCCGTGCGTCCCCACCCAAACCAACCCGCGACTGTCTTGCAATAAAAAAAGTACGCTATTGTTGCTCAGGCTGCCGGGATCTTTCGGATCGTTGAGGTAGTGCACTATTTTGCCGGTGGACTTTTCCATGACATCGATCCCATAGCCGGTGCCCACCCACAAATTGCGATCCCGGTCCTCCATCAATGCCGGAACATAGGTGGAGTGAACGGAATTTTCCCCGATCGGATAGTGATGGAACTTCCGGGTCTGCTGATCGAAACGTTCCAGTCCCTGGTTCAACGTACCGATCCACAGTTGATGTTGCCGGTCTTCCAAGATCTCCCAGACATTGTCGTCGGCAAGGCTCGACGGGTTGTCGGGGTCGTGTTTGTAGCGTGTAAATTTCACTCCATCGAACATGTTGAGACCACCGAAATAGGTACCGATCCATAGCTTCTTATCATGCCCCATCCGCAGACTCACGATCACGTTGTTACTGATGCTTTGCGGGTTAGCGGGATTATGGAGGTATTGCGTGAATTTGTTTCGCTCACGATCAAAAAAGATAAGGCCACCGCCGTTGGTGCCGATCCACAAATTACCCTTCTCATCGCTCACAAATGCATTGATGTCATCAAACGGCAGGCTTGCCGCGCCGGGAGCATGCCGGTAGAGATTGAAGCGGATAATGTTTTCGTGATAATAGTCCACGCCCTGTTTGAAAGTGCCAATCCAGATAATCCCCTCGTAATCCTTATACATGGTATTGATACTGTTCTGACTCAAGCTCTTTTCATCGGAGGGATCGTTGAACAGGAAGCTAACCTGCTGCTCCTTCTTATGGATCAGGTTGATGCCGCCGTGGTCTGTCGCCACCCAGATCACGCCTTTGTTGTCTTGGACGATGCCCCGCACAATGCTGGTCTTCAACCGCAGCGGTGATGAGCGGTCGTCGATGTGAACAAATGTCTTTCCACCATTGGAGAAATGAAAAATCCCCCGGTTGCTATCGGCCACAAAAATCCAGGGATCGCCATCGGCGTCCACCGTGACAACGTATCGTTGCTCCTCGCTTTTCAGAAAATCGCGCAAGGCAAAATTGCGATACGTCACCGCGCCGGTTTTTACGTCGGCCTTTTCCACGATGCCATTCCTATGCACGAGCCAAAGATTTCCATGGGTGTCGTCCGCCAGGGAGACGATGTGATTGGTGGCGATCGAAGTGGTGTCGGCTTCCTTGTGAAAGAGCGGCGTCAGGGTTTGGGTGGCCGCCTGGAATTTGAAAAGTCCCAAGGTGTTATGGATAAACCAAAAATTTCCCTGGCGGTCTTTGCAAATGTCGTTGATGGTGCCTGCGGGGATACCGAAGCGGTCGAGGTATACGCCGGGATCATGATGAAAGGTTTCCGTTGCGGGGTCATACACATCGATGCCGGTCCAGGTAGAAATCCAGATCCTGCCGTCGGGATCCTCAAACATCTTGTTGATGTCGCTGTTGCGGATGGAGGTGGAGTCGCCGGCCGTGTTGCGAAAGACTTTGATGGCATAGCCATCGTACCGATTCAATCCCGAAAGCGTGCCGAACCACACAAAACCGCGGCTATCTTTGAGAAAGCACTTGATCTGGTTGTGTGACAACCCTTGGTTCACGTTGACGTGCGAAAATTTGTATTGCTCTGTTTGCGCACAAATCTCCGCAAAATCGCATACGAGGATCGACAGGATCAGGAACAGGTATAGTCTCTTCTTCACAGTTGAAGAAAAGTATGAAAAATCTTCCGGATAATCACGCGCTTGTTGCCGGGCGGCAGTGAGATGTTCGGATGGTCAATAAAAGCAGGCTTTGGATGATCGGGCTACAATTTCACCCGCTCCATTTTCGGCGCCAGCAAATGCATCATCCCCCAGGCCAGCAAATAACCAAAACCGCAAATGACGAACAAAATGTTGTACCCGATGGTGATGTTGCCCGCGGCTTTATAATGGTCCAGCAAACTTCCCACGAGCAACGGAAAGAGCATGCCTCCGATGGAACCGGCCATACCCCCGATGCCCACAACCGAGCTCACGGCATTTTTTGGAAACATGTCCGACACGGTCGTGAACACATTCGCACTCCAGGCCTGGTGCGCGGCTGCCGCCAAGCTGATGAGGGCAACAGCGATCCACACGTTGCCTGCGAATTGCGCGGTCATGATAGGCACCACGCACAAAGCAAAAAACAACATCGAAGCCTTGCGCGCTTTGAACACCGCCCAACCTTTCCGGATCAAATAAGAAGAGAGGTATCCTCCGCCGATGCTTCCCAGCGTCGTGGCCGTGTAGACAATCACCAATTGCAGGTTTGGTTTTTTCAGATCGATCTGATACGCTTCGGAAAAATAAGACGGCAACCAAAAGAGAAAGAACCACCAGATCGGATCGGTCAGCAATTTTCCAAATACAAACGCCCACGTCTGCCGGATGCCCAGCAACCTGCTCCACGAGGGCGAGGCAATATTTCCTTCTGCCTGCTCATCCACATCGCTGTGAATGTATTCGAACTCCGCAGCCGACAACCGTTTTTGTTTCGAAGGGATCTCGTAGAAGATGATCCAAAAAATCAACCAGATAAATCCCAAAGCACCGGTCCATATAAATGCCTGACGCCATCCATACATGCCCAGGATCCAAGGCACCATCACCGGCGCCACCACGGCCCCGATATTGGAACCCGAGTTAAAGATGCCGGTAGCAAAGGCGCGTTCTTTTTTTGGAAACCATTCGGCCGTGGCCTTGATGGCGGTTGGGAAATTTCCTGCTTCACTGATACCGAGAAACGCGCGCACCGCCCCAAATCCCAGAGTTGTATTGACCAGCGCATGCAACATCGCGGCGATGCTCCAGAACACCACCGAAACAATATAGCCCATCTTTGTACCGATCGCATCGACGATCTTTCCAAACAATAGCAGGCCTAACGCATAGGCTGCACTAAATGCCATCACAATCCTGCTGTAGTCCGTTTCTGTCCAGCCAAAGTCCTGCTCCAGCGTTGGCTTCAGCAACCCGATCACCTGACGGTCGATGTAATTGACGGTGGTGGCAAAGAACAGCAAGGCACAAATGGTCCAGCGGTATTTGCCTACGGGTTGGGACAGGTTTTGCACAATAAAAAAATTAAGGAAAGAAGTTTATTTTCGTATCGCCTTCACCAGGCGCAAGGTCTCTTCCACACGCTGTTTCAACAACGGCCAATTCCGTTGCTGAAGGATGTCTTTTGTAAACAATTGAGAGCCCATGCCCACACACATCGCGCCGGCCTTGAACCAGGAAGAAAGGCTTGCCTCGGTGGGTTCCACGCCACCCGTGATCATGAGTTGCAGATCGGGTACAACGGGCATAATAGACGACACAAAATGGGGCCCCAAAACCGAACCTGGGAAAAGTTTTATGATCTCCGCTCCCAACTGTTTCGCGTTCACAATTTCTGTTGGTGTGGCGCAGCCAGGGATCCACAGTTTGTCGTGCGCGTCGCAGACTTCGGCCATCTCGGGCTTCATGATGGGCGAAATGATGAAGTGCGCACCGGCATCTATGAAACGTTTCGTCATGGGCCCGTCCATCACCGTGCCAATGCCGAGCATGAGGTCAGGATATTTTTCGCGGGCACTCAGCAAATGGGAGAATACTTCGAAAGAATTTTTCCGGCGGTTTGTAAACTCAAACACACGGACGCCACCGGCATAGGATGCTTCCAGCACATCTTGCGCGTCTTTAGGATCGTCGTGTGTGAACAACGGAACCATGCCCGATGCTTTTATGGTTTCTACTATCTGTTGTTTGCTGAATGTCATGATCGTTATCGTAAAAGTTTTCCAATATTTTCACCCTTCACCAACGTCTCCACCTCTTCGACGGACGCCAGGTTCACATCGCCTTCCATGCTGTGTTTGAGCGCGGTGGCCGCGGCGGCAAACTCGACGGTTTGCTCATCGGTTTTGCCGGTGAGCCAGCCGTAAATAAGACCGGCCATAAAGGCGTCGCCTCCGCCCACGCGGTCAACGATGTGGGTAAGCGCATAGGTCTTGGACGTGCTCAAGGTTTTGCCATTCCAGATCACCGCCGATACATTATTGTGCGACGAGCTGATCGACTCCCGGTAGGTGCACGACACTTTTTGAATGTTGGGATATTGTTTCATCGCATGGTGGCTGACGTCTTCAAAAGTCTTGCCGCTCACCCCGATGCAGTTCTCAAAATCCGTAATGCCGGCCACGATGCGGTCGGTGAGTTGAATGAGTTCGGGCATTATATCGCGGGCGGTCTTGCCGTATTGCCACAAGTTGCGCCGATAGTTGATGTCGCCCGAGATCATCACGCCGTGTTTGCGCGCCGACACCAGGGCTTCGCGACACACGGTGGCGGCGCCTTGCGAGATGGCGGGTGTGATGCCGGTCCAGTGAAACCAGGCAGCGTCTTTCATGATGCTGTCCCAGTCCACGCTGCCGGGAGCAATGTGGGCAAAGGCCGAATCAAAGCGGTCATAGATGATGCGCGACGAGCGTTGCATGGCGCCGTTCTCCAGGAAATAGAGGCCCATCCGTTCGTCGCCATATAGAATATGGCGCGTATCCACGCCGTTACGCTGCAGGCTTTGGGTGGCCGCTATGCCCAGGTCGTTGCTGGGAAAGCGGGTGACGTGGGCCGCGTCAAATCCAAAATTGCGCAGCGATACCGCCACGTTGGCCTCGGAACCGGCATACAACACCTGAAAACTTTCCGCCTGCGTAAACCGGGCAAACCCCGGCGCAGAAAGCCGCATCATGATCTCGCCGAAAGTGACAATCTTCTTCTTCATCGTTACTCATATTTTACCGCGAAGGCGCCAAGACACAACGCCGGCACAAAGCCCTTCTCTGCGCCGTTCTTTGCGTCCTTTGCGCCTTTGCGGTTTAAAATCTTTTTTATGCAGGCACCGCCTTATTCAACCGGTTGCTCTCATAACACAATTCAATCAACCGTATCACATCCCGCGATTCCTCAGGCTTCACTCCCAATGGCTTCCCTTCCCGTATCGCCTCATAGACATTCTGATAAAATCCGAGGTAGTTGCCCGGCACAGTCTCCACAGCACCCTCCACATGAAGCGATCCTATGCTGGTGTTCAACGTCCCCCACCATTCTTTCCCCTCTATAGCCCATGACGTAGATTTCGGGCTCTTACCCTCTT
>Ga0209050_1002258_pt1 | contig 17118 bp, 19 predicted proteins | sample Araplavi_mTSA_r2_FD_184276 | JGI IMG/M metagenome (GOLD analysis project Ga0209050, IMG submission 184276) | Arabidopsis root microbial communities from North Carolina, USA - plate scrape MF_Cvi_mTSA_r2 (SPAdes) (version 2) | ecosystem: Host-associated > Plants > Roots > Endosphere | place: USA... | reverse complement strand
CGGTCCGTCGGCCCAGCAGCAGGCCGCTGCGCCCCAGGTGCTGTTCCAGCCGCTCAACAAAACGGTCACGGTGCGGAAGGGCGCCCAGATCCGGGCCAATCCGGTCTACAACGCCGCGGCGATCGCGCAGGTCAAACTGGACAACTACAAGCTCCAGGCAACAGGCCGCACCGCCAACAATCTCTGGTGGGAGGTGCTGCTGCCCAACGGCCAGACCGGCTATGTCGAAGGCCGTATGATCGGGCAGTAGAGAACCCGCGGCGGTCGGGCTAAGCTTCGGGCGGCATGTGCCACACATTCCGACCAGGAGCGGCGTTGGTATGATTCCCCGGCTCGCGTTTCTTCCCGCCGCAGCTCTTGCGGCGTCTATTCTCGCCGCGCCAGCCTTCGCTGATCCGGTTCCGCACGCGGTCACGCAGCTGGCCCAGGGCCAGAGCGAGCTCGACACCTGGAACGCGATCAAGAACAGCAAGAACGCCGCGGACTATCAAAAGTACCTCGATGAGTATCCCAACGGGAACTTCGCCGATCTCGCCAAGCTGCGGGTGAAGAAATACACGGTGCCGACGCCGGCGGCGGCTCCGCCGGCTGCCGCCACCGTCGATCCACAGCAGGCCGACATCGCCGCCTGGAACGCGATCAAGGCCAGCAAGAACGCCGAGGACTACAAGACCTATCTTCAGAAATACCCGGACGGCGAGTTTGTCGATCTCGCCAAGCTCCGCATCCAGCAGCTCGAGGCACCTCCGGCCGCTGAGCAAGCGACCCCGGAGCAACCGGCGGCGCAACCGGCCGCACAGCCGGCGGCTCAGCCGGCTGCGGTCGAGCCTCCGGCGCAAAAACCGGTGGAACCGGCAGCCGTCGAGCCGCCGTCCAATCCGACTCCGGCATCGGCACCGGCCCTCGCCTTCGACGCGAAGGATACCACCGTCTATGCCAAGAACGGTGGCCAGGTCCGAGCCGAACCCGACCCCAAAGCGGCGCTGGTCACCAAGCTGAAGACCAATACCGAGATCCACGCGAGCGGGCTTTCGTCCGACGGCAAGTGGTGGAAGGTCGAGGTCGCAGGGCAGAGCGGCTATATGCATCGCACCGTGGTGAGCGATCAGCCGGTCGCCGTCGCGGCGCCGAGCAAGAAGAAGTCGACCGAGCAGGCCGCGGTGGTCACGGGACCGGATGAGGATCTCTGCCCGCTGACCTCCAAGGCGGCACCGAACGACCGCGTCGCCGCCTGCGAGCGGCTGCTGGCCAAGGCCGGCGACGACAAGGCGAAACTGGTGGCGCTGGGCGATCTCGCGGCGGCGCTCAACCAGGCGGAACGCCGCGACGAGGCGATTCGCAAATACGAGCAGGCTGCGGCCCTGGCGCCGCGCGATGCTTCGATCTACTACAACATCGGCCGCGTCCGCCTGGAGCAGCGGCGCTTCAAGGAAGCCTATGCTGCCTTCGAGAAAGCGGCTTCGATCGACAACAAGAGCCCCGACATCGTCTTCCAGCGCGGGATTGCGTTCATGGGATTCGGCGATTTCGAGAAGGCCAAGCTCGAGGTGAAACGAGCGCTGCTCTCCAAGGACGATGCCGGCTATTACGAGAAGCTGGGCGAGATCGAGCTCGCGCGCGGCGATCTCGATTCCGCGAAGGTCGCGCTCGAACGCGGAACCAAGGCCGATCCCGGCCGCAAGTCGCTGATCCTCGCGGCGGTGAACTACTTTACGGGAAACAACGATGCCGCCGCGGGGCAGGTGGCGGCGGTGATCGACGATCCTTCCGCCGCGCTCTGGAACGCCGTCATCAAGCAGGCGAAGGGCGATGCCGCCGGTGCGGCGCAGGCTCTGGCGGCAGGCAAGGGTGCCGCCGGCGGCGTCTGGCCCGCACCGGTCTTCGATGCGCTTTCCGGCGCGACCAGTCTCGCCAAGGCGCGGGCGGCCGCGCGCGACCGGGACGACAACACCGAGTTCGAGCAGCTCTGCGCGCTCAACTTCTTCGCCGGCGAATGGGCCTATCTCACCGGCGACAAGGATGCCGCGCGCGCGGCCCTCAATGCGGCGGTCGACACCCGCGCCTACTGGACCCTGGAATATGCCGCCGCCAAGGCGCGGCTGGCGAATATGGGCGGCTGACTTGTGCCGGCCTGATGGCGAGGACTCCGGAAGTGGGGCGGTTCTTTAACGATTATAAAATCGGGTTCCAAGCCTTCGGCGGATATGGCAATATTCAGCCCATGATGGAAGCCCGACCCTTCACCCCGATGGTCCAGAAGCTGCGGGCGGCCGGCCTCCGGCCGACGCGCCAACGGATGTCGCTGGCGAAGCTCCTGTTCGATGCCGGCGACCGGCATGTGACGGCGGAGCAGCTCCACCAGGAGGCGACCGCGGCCCGGGTGCGGGTCTCGCTGGCCACCGTCTACAACACGCTCCACCAGTTTACGACCGCCGGGCTGCTGCGCGAGGTCGTGGTGCAGCCGGGCCGCTCTTACTTCGATACCAACACCTCCGACCACCATCATTTCTTCGTCGAGTCCAACGGCCACCTCGAAGACATCCCGGGGGATTCCGTTGCGCTGGCGCGCCTGCCGGACCCGCCGAAAGGGACCCGCATCGAGCGCGTCGAGGTCATTGTCCGGGTCACCCGGGACTAATCTCGAAGCTTGCCCGTTTCGCCTTTCATTTCAGGCGCAAGACGCTCTGTTTAGAGTTTTTCTAATCCGTTGACAGGGCCGGTTTCGGCTGCCTATGATTCCAGCCTGCAGCGGGTCCGTCTCCTGCACCGGCCCCGCTGCAGATCGTTTCGAAAAGAACACTGCCGAGAAACGACTCCGCCACTGCAAAGGGAGCAAGACGCACATGGCAAACCTCAAGAACTCCAAGACCGAAGGAAACCTGAAGGCGGCCTTCGCTGGCGAGAGCCAGGCCAACCGTCGCTATCTCTATTTCGCACAAAAGGCCGATGTCGAAGGCTACAACGACGTCGCCGCCGTGTTCCGCTCAACGGCCGAGGGTGAGACCGGCCATGCCCATGGCCATCTCGAGTTCCTGGAAGCCGTGGGCGACCCTGCGACCGGCCTGCCCATCGGCGGCACCGCGCCGAACTTGAAGGCGGCGATCGCCGGCGAGACCCATGAGTACACCGATATGTACCCGGGCATGGCCCGCACCGCCCGCGAAGAAGGCTTCGACGAGATCGCTGACTGGTTCGAGACCCTAGCCAAGGCCGAGAAGTCCCATGCCGGCCGCTTCCAGAAGGCGCTCGACACCCTCGGCTGATCGCTGCTGACACATCCGCCGGCGCCGCCCGTTCGCCTGAACGGCGGCCCGGCCGATGCTTCTCGAAACTATCTCGGATAGGGCGCCATGCGCGAAGGCAGCCTAGAGCCACCCGTCCGCCATCCTCTCCAGTGGCAGGACCCGGATTTCTACGACATGGCGAAGATCGAGGCGGAGATGCACCGCGTCTTCGAGATCTGCCATGGCTGCCGCCGCTGCTTCAATCTCTGCGATTCCTTCCCGCGTCTGTTCGACCTCGTGGACGCGCAGCCGGACGAGATGGCCGGCGTCGACCCCAAGGACTACAAGCAGGTGGTCAACGCCTGCACGCTCTGCGATCTCTGCTTCATGACCAAATGCCCCTACGTGCCGCCGCACGAATGGGCGCTCGACTTCCCGCATCTGATGCTGCGCTACCGCGCCGCGGAGCTGAAGCTTCAGCGCGAGGACCGCTATGCGAAGGAGCTCACCGAGACCGACCGCAACGGCAAGCTCGGGGCGCTGGCGGCGCCGATCATCAACGCCGCCTCGGTGTTTCCGCCGACGCGCGCCCTGATGGAGCAGACCGTCGGCATCGACCGCGAGGCCAGGCTGCCGAAATTCCACGGCCGCACCCTGGTGCTGCGCGCGATGGAAGAAAAGCCGGAGATCAATGCGCAGGCGCCGGCCTTCGGTCGCAAGGCGGTGCTCTATGCGACCTGTTTCTGCAATTACAACAACCCTGAGATCGGCATGGCGGCGCGCGCGGTGCTGGCGCATCTCGGCGTCGAGACCGAGGTGGTCTATCCGCGCTGCTGCGGCATGCCGCAGCTGGAACGCGGCGACGTCGCCCGCGTCGCCGAGCATGCGCAGACGGTGAGCGAAGCGCTGCTGCCCTATGTCGAGCAAGGCTACGACATCATCGGCCTCGTGCCGTCCTGCGCGCTGATGCTGAAATTCGAATGGCCGCTGATCCTGCCCCAGGATGCCAAGGTGAAGACCCTGGCCGAGGCGACCTACGACATCAGCGAGTATGTGGTGGATATCGCCCGCCGCGAAGGCCTGGCGCCCGGCCTGGCGGCCTTGCCCGGCGGCGTGGCGGTCCATATCGCCTGCCATGCCCGCGCCCAGAACATGGGCCAGAAGGCGGCGGAGATGCTGAAGCTCATTCCGGATGCGGATCTCGCCGTGATCGAGCGCTGCTCCGGTCATGGCGGGTCCTGGGGCGTCATGAAGGAGAACTTCGCAACCGCGCTCAAGGTCGGCCGCCCGGTCGCGCGCCAGGCGATCTCCTCGGGCAAGACCTTCATCGCCTCCGAATGCCCGCTTGCCGCCGAGCATATCGTCCAGGGCATGGAGCGCCTCGATGCAGAGAAGGCGCCCGAGCATTCCTGGCATCCGATCCAGCTCTTTGCCCGCGCCTACGGGCTCGACTGAACGCGAAGACCTACGGAGAGTCGCTTTGAAGAAAACGGAGATCAGCCGCTCCGACATCCTGCCGCCGAACGAATACGCCGCGAAACGCGGGGAGCTCAGGAAGGCGGTCGTCGCACTGAAGCGCCGGCGCCGGGTCGAGGTCGGGCCGGTCGCAACCTTCTATTTCGAATGCTACGAAACCATGCTGCAGCAGGTGCAGGAGATGCTGCATATCGAGAAGGGCGGCGAGGCGCAGATCGAGGATGAGCTCCGCGCCTACAATCCGCTCATTCCCAAGGGCAGCGAGCTGACCGCGACCGTCATGTTCGAGATCGACGACCCGGTGCGGCGCGCGCGCTTCCTGTCACGCCTGGGCGGCGTCGAGAACACCGCCTTCATCAAGTTCGCCGGCGAAATTGTGAAAGGCGTTCCCGAAGCCGACCAGGAGCGCACCAACGAGCAAGGCAAGGCCTCCTCGGTCCAGTTCGTCCATTTCCCGTTCACGCCGCAGCAGATCGCGCTGTTCCGCGACAAGGACCGGCAGATCATCGTCGGCTTCAGCCATCCGGAATACAGCCACATGGCGGTGCTGCCGGAAGAGATCCGTGCCGCTTTGGCGGAGGATTTCGCTTAGCGCCGGACCGTCATGCCTGGACTTGATTCGGGGGTTCCGGTTTGCGCAATGGCGCTTCTGACGGAGATGCGGCGCGGACCCGCTATTCCTTGAAGTTCTCGGTCGCGTCGACGCCCCAGATATCGGTGCGTTTCAGCCAGCCTTCGTAACCCTTGACCTCGAGCCGGCACCAGTCGCCGTTGCATTCCTCCAGCCGGCCGATGACGCCGGGGTCCAATTCGGCCACGGCGGGCGCGGTCTCGCTGGCGGCATCATGCAAGGTGCGGCGGGTCTCGATCACCACGGCCGTACGTTTGCCGGTCAAAAGGTTGACGCTGACCCAGCCGGTGACCCCCTGGTAGTCGCGGACATGCCGCCAGGTGTCCCATTCCTCGAATATCTGCACCGGCATCCCGGCACGCTGATAGACCCAGCGCTTGGGATAGTTCTCGCCTGGCCCGGTACGGAGATTGACCTCGTTGGACTTGAACGCGGCATAGCGCGGGAGGGGCAGTTGCTCTTCGGCATGGGATTGCTGCGCCGGAATGACGCAGGCGAGCATCATCAGGCCGATAAACGCGCGCGCAGGAGGCGAATCGAGCATTGCCGGATCAATCTAGATCGGATCGGAATCGCGTCAAGCCTCGACTTCGGTTGGATTTTCCGCGATTCCGGCGATCTCCGGCCGGGCGCTGGACAACGCTGCGCCCGGCTTGCTATTGCATGGTCTTCAGCGCCGGGGGAGGCGCATTTCGGAGGCTTTAAATGCCCGGCAAGCCCTATGTCGTCGTCACGCGGAAGCTTCCGGACAGCGTCGAAACCCGGATGATGGAGCTGTTCCGGGTGAAGCTCAATCTCGAGGACCGGCCGCTCGAGCAGGCCGAGCTCATCGAGGCGGTGAAGACCGCCGACGTGCTGGTCCCGACGGTCACCGACCGGATCGACAACGCCGTCCTCTCCCAGGCCGGGCCCAATCTCCGCCTCATCGCCTCGTTCGGCACCGGCGTCGATCACATCGACCTCGCGAGCGCGCGGCAACGCGGCATCACCGTCACCAATACGCCGGGCGTCCTCACCGAGGACACCGCCGACATGACCATGGCCTTGATCCTCGCCACCGCGCGCCGCGTCTCCGAAGGCGAGCGGCTGATCCGGTCCGGCGATTGGAAAGGTTGGGGGCCGATGTTCATGCTCGGCCACCGGATCTACGGCAAGCGGCTCGGCATCGTCGGCATGGGGCGGATCGGCACCGCGGTCGCGCGCCGGGCGAAGGGGTTCGGCCTCTCGGTGCATTACCACAACCGGCGCCGCGTGCATCCCAGCCTCGAGCAGCAGCTCGAAGCGACCTATTGGGAGAGCCTCGACCAGATGCTCTCGCGGATGGACATCATCTCCATCAACTGCCCGCACACGCCGGCGACGTACCATCTCCTGTCGGCGCGCCGGCTGAAGCTGATGCAGAAGCACTCCTATCTGGTGAACACCGCCCGCGGCGAGGTGGTGGACGAGAACGCCCTCACCCGCATGCTGGAGAAGAAGGAGATCGCCGGCGCCGGGCTCGATGTCTTCGAGCACGAACCCGCGGTCAATCCGAAGCTGCTGCGGCTCGACAACGTCGTCCTGCTGCCGCATATGGGCTCGGCCACGATCGAGGGCCGGGTCGATATGGGCGAGAAGGTGATCATCAACATCAAGACCTTCGCCGACGGCCACAAGCCGCCCGATCGCGTGTTGGAGGCGATGCTCTGAGCCGAGAGTTTGCACCGGTTGCGATCGAGATCGAGGATCCCGATCAGCCGGAGATCCGTGCCTTGCTGGAAGAGGCGGACCGCTACTATGCCGGCCTCTATTCCGCGGAAGAGAACTTCCTGATCGACGTCGACGCGCTCAGGACGCCGGATGTCGCCTTCTATGTCGCGCGCGATGCCGGCCAGCTGCTCGGCTTCGGCGCCATCGCCGCCCGCGGCGCCGATGAATCCGGTGCCGCCTGGGGCGAGGTGAAACGCATGTACGTGGCGCCCGCCGCGCGCGGCCGCCGGGTCGGGCGGCTGATCCTGGAGCAGCTTCTGGCCCACGCGAAGGACGAGGACATCGCCGTGCTGCGCCTGGAGACCGGAGACAAGCAGATGGAGGCCTTGAGCCTCTACCGTTCGGTCGGCTTCACCAACCGCGGTCCGTTCGCCGACTATCCCGACAACGAATCCTCGATCTATATGGAGCTGCGGCTCGCCTGAGCGGCGGCGCGGTGCTAGCCTTTCCCGAACACAAAATCGCGGGAGGAAGCATCATGGCGTTTCAAGGCAGCTGCCACTGTGGCGCGGTCAAGTTCTCGGTCGACGCCGAACTGCCGAAAGAGGCGATGAGCTGCAACTGCTCGATCTGCCGCCGCAAGGGCACGCTCATGGCGTTCTATCCGGCGGCGAAGGTCCGGGCGGAAGGCGAAGGCTCGCTCGGTGCCTACCAGTTCAACACCCACCGGCTGACGCACTGGTTCTGCAAGACCTGTGGCATTCATCCTTTTGCGGGCGGCATCGGGCCCGACGGGAACGAGATGCGCGCGATCAACCTGCGCTGCGTCCCGGATGCGGATCTCGACGCGCTCAAGATCCAGAAGTTCGACGGCGCTTCGGCTTAGCGGTCCCAGCTCTGGTTGGTGAGGACGACGCGATAGCCGTCGGGGTCCTCGAAGGTCTTGCCGTTCTGGTCCCAGTAGGGATTGTTCGACGACACCGGCTTGAAGCCGGCGTCGACCATGGCGCCGATCGCCGCCTGATAGGCGAGGCGCTGCGGCAGGTAGAGCACCAGCAGGTTGTCCTTGGTCGGCGCGCGGCCAGCCTTGTGGCCTTTGTGGCGAGTGAAGGCCAAATGATAGGCCTGGCCCGGATGGCCGAGGATGACACCGGCGAAGCCGTCGTGGTCGTCGAACCGGGTCAGGACCTGGAAGCCGAGCCCGTCGCAATAGAACGGCAGCAGCGCGTCGATATTGTCGGTCGGCCGGACAATCCGGAGCGTCGGCGTCCAGATGTCATAGCCTTGCGACATCAGCGGGTCGTTCAACACCCGCGGACTCAAGATTTAGAGCAGCACGGGCAGTCGGGATCCTTGGCGATGCGCACGGTGCGGAAGGCCGGCGCCAGCGCGTCGTAGATCATCAGCTTGCCGGAGAGCGAATCGCCGAGGCTGAGGATTTCCTTCAAGACCTCGGTTGCCTGCAGGCAGCCCATGACGCCCGCGACCGCGCCGAAGATTCCAGCCTCCTCGCAGCGCGGAATGAGGTCGGCGGGCGGCTGCTCCGGGAAGATGCAGCGATAGCAGGGATGCCCGTCGCCGAGATGCGCCTTGTAGGTCGAGAGCTGGCCGTCGAAGCGCAGCAGCGCGGCGCTGACCAGGGTCTTTTTCAGCTTGAAGCAGATATCGTTGAGGAGATAGCGGGTGCGGAAATTGTCGCTGCCATCGGCGATGATGTCATAGTCGCCGATCAGCCGTTCGACATTCTCGGCGTTCAGCCGTTCCTGATGCGTCACGACCGTGATGTCGGGATTGAGCGTGGCGAGCCGCGCCTTCGCGCTATCGACCTTCGCCATGCCCAGCGTGGTCTCGTCATGAATGACCTGGCGCTGGAGATTCGAGAGATCGACCGTGTCGTCATCCACCACACCCAGCGTCCCGACGCCGGCGGCGCCGAGATAGAGCAGCAGCGGCGCTCCCAAGCCCCCGGCACCGACCACCAGCACGCGGGCTGCGATCAGCTTGGCCTGGCCTTCCTCACCCACTTCGTCGAGGATGACGTGGCGGGCATAGCGTTCGAGCTGGCGGTCGCTGAGTTCGAGCATGGAAAGCGCGCTTTCGGCCGAGGGTTGTGGCTTCGCCCACCCCCGGCCGTGACGCCGGAGCGGACTTGCAGCCTATTCTAAGCCCTCGAACAAGGCCGTCGAGAGGTAGCGTTCGGCAAAAGAGGGCAAGATCACAAGAATGCGTTTTCCATCCATGCCCGGACGCCTCCCAAGCTCACACGCGGCGGCGAGCGCACCCCCGGAGGAAATGCCGACCGGCATGCCCTCGACCCTGGCGGCCTTGCGCGCCATGGCGAAGGCATTGGCATTGGAGACCGTCAGCACCTCGTCGATCACCGCGCGGTTCAGGTTGTCCGGGATGAATCCGGCGCCGATGCCCTGGATCTTGTGCGGGCCGGGCTGGCCGCCCGAAATCACCGGCGAATCCTCGGGCTCGATCGCCACCACTTTGACGCCGGGGATCTTCTGCTTGATGACTTCGCCGACGCCGGTGATCGTGCCGGCGGTGCCCACGCCCGCCAGGAAGTAATCGAGCTTACCGCCGGTATCCGTGACGATTTCCTCCGCCGTGGTCTTGCGGTGGATCTCCGGATTGGCGGGGTTGCTGAACTGCTGCGGCATGATCGAGTTCGGAATTTCCTTGAGCAGCTGCTCGGCGCGCTGGATCGCACCGGACATGCCACGCGGCGCCGGCGTCAATTCCAGCTCCGCGCCGAGGAGGCGCAGCATCTTGCGCCGCTCGATCGACATGCTCTCCGGCATGGTGAGGATCAGACGATATCCCTTGGCCGCGGCCACGAAGGCGAGCGCGATTCCGGTGTTGCCGCTGGTCGGCTCGATCAGCGTCGCGCCGGGCTTCAGCTTGCCCTCGCGCTCCAGCGCATCGATCATTGCAAGGCCGATGCGGTCCTTCACCGAGGACAATGGATTGAAGAACTCGCACTTGGCGAGAAGGTCGGCCTTCACGTTCTCCGACTTGGCAAGCTTCGCCAGGCGCACGATCGGCGTCGCGCCGATCGTATCCAGGAAGGTATCGTAAATCCGCCCGCGAAACTGGGCCGCTGCTTCGGTCATGACCGCCCCTGATTCTGAAAGAAGATGGCTAGGCCGTGTGAGCCTAGATGCTGAAGTCCAAACGTTGATGCGCGTCCGAACGTATGCCGGCGTTCTGCGCCTTCTGGCACAGATCTTCCAGCGTTACGGCATCGAGCTTGGCCAGCATTTCGAGCTGCAGCTGGCGCCAGAGCGGCCGGACGACTTCGAGTCCGACTCTCGATCCGGAAGCGGTCTCGACCGGATCGCTGCCGCCTTCGAACTGGCGGACCGCGCGGACGATCTCGCCCATGGAAATGCGGCGCCGCTCCTTGGCCAGCATATAGCCGCCTTTCGGACCACGATGCCCCGCCAGGATGCCCGCCCGCACCAGATGCTGCAAGACCTGTTCCAGATAGCGCCGCGGAATGCCCTGGCGCCCGGAGATCTCGCCGGATTGCACCGGCTGGGAGCCGCCGTAATAGGCGATGTCCAGCACCGCCTCGATTGCGAAGAGGAGGCGCTTGGACGGATGCAGCATCGCGACCGCCCTATCCATGAAGCCCATCCGTGTTGATCACGATTTCCGCCCGCTTGCCCGCCGCAGCACCGGCAACGCTCCCCGCCACGCCGGTCGAGCCGAAGCCGCCGGCGCCGCGCTCGGTCTGGTCCAGTGCCGCCGCCTCCGACCATTGCAGCCGTGTCACCGGCGCCACCACCATCTGCGCAATCCGGTCGCCGCGCTTGATGATGAAGACCTCCTGGCCGTGGTTGATCAGGATGACGCCGACCTCGCCGCGGTAATCGGCATCGATGGTGCCCGGCGTGTTCAAGGTGGTGACGCCGTGCTTCAGCGCGAGGCCGGAGCGCGGCCGCACCTGCGCCTCATAGCCCGGCGGCAAGGCCATTGCGAAACCGGTCGGGATCAGCGCGCGCTCACCGGGCGCCAGCTTGAACGTATCGGCGACGGCGGCGACCAGATCGAGCCCGGCGCTCTCCGCAGTTGCGTAGTGGGGGAGCGGCAGATCGGTGCCATGGGGCAGGCGCGTCACCTTGACCGTCACACTGTGGACCGCGATGACCGGCTCAGGCATGGACCGCCCTTCCGAAATGCGCCGCGATGCGGAGACCCAGGCGATCGGCGACCTCGATCTTGGTGAGGTCGGGCCAGTCTTCGCTGTCCTCGCCGGTCACGAGATGGATGGTGTTGCGGTCGCCGCCGAAGGTGCCGCGATCCGGCGAAACATCGTTGGCGAGGATCCAGTCGCAGCCCTTCTTCTCCCGCTTGGTCTTGGCGAAGGCGACCAGATTCTCCGTCTCGGCGGCAAAGCCGATAACGAGTTTGGGGCGCTTGGCTCCGGCATGCGACATGGTCTGTAAAATGTCGGGATTGGCGGCAAGTTCCAGCGCCGGCGTGCGGCCCGAATCGTCCTTCTTGATCTTCTGGTTGGCGGGCCGCGCCACCTTCCAGTCTGCGACCGCCGCCGCGAACACGCCCACATCCACGGGCAATGCCGCCTCGCAGGCCGCCAGCATCTCGGCGGCGGTTTCGATATGACGGGTGGTGACGCCGGGCGGATCGGGCAATCGGGTCGGACCGGAAACGAGAACGGTCTCCGCACCCATGCGTGCGAGTGTCGCCGCGATGGCATGGCCCTGCTTGCCGGAAGAGCGATTGGCGATGTAGCGCACCGGATCGATCGGCTCGAAGGTCGGACCCGAGGTCACCAGCGCCTTCAACCCCTTCAAGGTCGCATCGGCGAGCAAGGTCTCGATCCCGTTCAGGATGTCATGCGGCTCGGCCATGCGGCCGGACCCGACCTCGCCACAGGCGAGATCGCCGGCATCGGGGCCGACCATGCGGATGCCGCGAGCCTTCAAAGTCGCGACGTTGGCCTGGGTCGCCGCGTTCTGCCACATCATCACGTTCATGGCCGGTGCCAGCAAAACCGGCGCCGAAGTGGCGAGCAGGGCCGTGGAGGCGAGATCGTCGGCGATCCCATGGGCGAGCTTCGCCATGATGTCGGCGGTGGCGGGCGCCACCAAAACGAGATCGGCCTCGCGCGAAAGGCGGATATGCCCCATCTCGCTCTCGTCGGTCAGCGAGAACAGGTCCTGATAGACCTTGTGCTCGGAGAGGGCGGACAGGCTCAGGGGGGTGACGAACGCGGCGCCGCCCTTGGTCAGGACCACCCGGAAGCTCAGGCCCCGCTCGCGGCCGCGCCGGATCAGCTCCAACGTCTTGTAAGCGGCGATGCCGCCGGCGACGATCAGCAGGATCCGCTTACCCGCCAGCATTGGACCTCCAAATTCCACAGCTTCCGCCAGTATTTATGCCGCAAACCGGCAATTTTCAAGAATGGCGAAAACCCCAAGTCTACATCTAAGGGCCAAAGTCCCAGCGGATTGAAGAGAGGCGTGTCCCGATGGGAATAACAACTGTCGGCCGGCATCGTTCCCCACCGCCGCGACGGAGAATGTAGAACCTGGGTCGGGCCTGGAATCAGGACTTCAGCGCATAGCGCCCTATGAGAAACATGTCGATTCTGGAACCGCAGTCGGAGAGCGGCAGGATCAGCCGGCCATAGCGCACCGTCCGGCCCTCGTCATAGCGTTCCAGCTCCTCGTAATCGGGCGCGCCGATCTCCAGCACTTCCAGGTATTTCCGGCGCACGGTCTCGCGATGTTGGGGCAGGGGATATTCGTCCAGGGTCTTGCCCTGCATGTTGAAGCCTTCGGCGCGATCGATGTTGCTTCCCGAAATGCGGAAGCGGAAGACCACGGGGTCATACGTGATCTCGATCAGGTCGATGTTGCCGAGCGCGAAGCGCATCTCGACCGGATCGATATCGCCGCGGGTCGGCCAGCGCCGGTCGGCACGCTTGCCCTCCCAGTAATCGAAAAGCGCGACGAGCTGCGGATGCGGCAGGCTGTCCCGAAGCATAACCGAATGCTCCGTTCGAGACCGGACTCTGTCAATTGCCGGATCACATGCTCTAGTATGCGGCTCTGCTGATTACCTCACGAATCCGGAAGAGAATACATTCTTATGGGACCGACTCCCGATCCCGTCACCAGCAATCCTAATCTGCCGCCCAAGGCCGACGTTGTCGTGATCGGCGGCGGGATCATCGGCACCGCAAGCGCCTTGGAGCTGGCCGAGCGCGGAATCTCGGTCGTGCTCTGCGAGAAAGGCACCATCGCCGCCGAGCAATCGAGCCGGAACTGGGGCTGGGTGCGAAAGATGGGCCGCGACCCGCGCGAGCTCCCGCTGATCATCGAGAGCTTGCGCCTTTGGGACACGATCAACGAACGGGTGGGCGCCGAGACCGGCTTCCGCAAGGCCGGCATCATGTATACCTGCGCCGACGAAGCCGAGGTGGCGCGCAATGCGGCGTGGATCGAGCATGCGCGACCCTATCAGCTCGACACCCGCATGCTCTCGTCGCAAGAAACGGCGAACCTGCTGCCGGGCATGAAGACGCGTTTCGCCGGCGCGCTCTACACCGCCTCGGATGGCCGGGCGGAGCCGCAAAAGGCGGCGCCGGCGATCGCGCGCGCGGCGCAGGCCAGGGGTGCCGTCGTGATGGAGAACTGTGCGGTGCGCGGCATCGAGCGCGCGGCCGGGCGCGTCTCCGCGGTGATCACCGAGCGCGGCCGGATCGATTGCTCCGCCGTGGTGCTGGCGGGCGGCGCCTGGTCCAATCTCTTCTGCGGCAATCTCGGGATCGAGCTGCCGCAATTGAAGGTGATGAACTCGGTGTTGCGCACCGAGCCGCTCGAAGGATTGCCGGAGACCGCGACCTGGTCGGCGAAATACGCCTTCCGGAAGCGGCTCGACGGCGGCTACACCGTGGCGGACGGCGACGCCAACGATGTCGAGCTGGTGCCCAACACCTTCCGCTACTTCACCAAGTTCCTCCCCGCCATGAAGAGCCAGTGGAAGGCGCTGCGCGTCCATTTGAGCGGCGCCTTCCTCAACGAATGGAACACGCCGCGCGCCTGGAAGCTCGACGCGGTGACACCATTCGAGAAGCTGCGCATCCTCGATCCGGTGCCGAATGCCAAGGCGGCCGAGGGTGCGCTGAAGCACTTGATCGCAGCCCATCCCGGCTTTGCCGGTGCGAAGATCGCGCAGACCTGGGCCGGCATGATCGACGTGACGCCGGATGCGGTGCCAGTGATCTCGCGGGTGGAGTCCTTGCCGGGCTTCATCATCGCGACCGGTTTCAGCGGCCACGGCTTCGGCATCGGCCCTGCCGCGGGCAAGCTCGCCGCGGACCTGATCACGAACGCACGCCCGGTGGTGGATCCCAGCGCGTTCAGATTGAGCCGCTTCTTCGACGGCTCGAAGATCGAGCTGATCGGCGGGATCTAGGCGGCGCGGACTGTTCTCGCGATGGAGACAGCGCCTACCGCGTGAACAGCAGCCCCGCCGCCAGCACAGCGATGATGATCCAGAGCCACCAGTTGGATCCCGTGCGGTTGATGACCTTCAGCGCTTCCGGATCGAGCTTCAACCCGCCTTCGGCGAGGTGGCCCACCAGGCGGTCGATGTTGCGCATCACCGCGGGCAGGCGCTCCACCGCATGGATGAACTCGCGCCCCGCCTGTTCCAGGCGCGCCTGCGGGCCGCGGTTCTCGATCATCCACTGCTCGATCAGCGGCTGGGCGAGCTGCCAGATGTTGAGATGCGGATTGAGCTGCCGCGAGACGCCCTCGGCGATCAGCATGTTCTTCTGCAAGAGCAGCAGCTGGGGCTGCACCTCCATCTCGAAGGTCTCGGCGGCGGCGAAGATCTGGCCGAGGATCTTGGCGAAGGAGATCTCGGCCAGCGGCTTGCCGTGGATCGGCTCGCCGATTGAGCGCAAGGCCAGGGTGAAATCCTCGACCGATTGCGAAGCCGGCAGATAGCCGGCATCGACATAGACCTTGGCGATCCGCCCGTAATCGTGCTCGACGAAGCCCATCAGCATGTCGGCCAGGAAATAGCGCGTCTTGACGTCGATCCGGCCCATGATGCCGAAATCGACCACCTGGATCGCGCCGTCCAATCCGACGCTCATGTTGCCGGGATGCTGGTCGCCGTGGAAATAGCCGTCGCGGAAGGCCTGATGGAAGAAGACGCCGGCGGCCTTGGCCAGGATCTCGTCGACATCGAGGCCGGCGGCGCGCATGGCCGGCCCGTCGTCGAATGGAATGCCGGAAAGCCGCTGCTGGGTCATCACCCGGCGCGCGGTGCGGGCCCAGTCGATCTCGGGAACGCGATAGGTGGAATCGCCGTCGAAATTCTCACGCAGCTCGGAAGCCGAGGCGGCTTCCAGCCTGAGGTCCATCTCGACCCTGACGGTCGCCGCGAAGGTCTTCACCACCTCGACCGGTTTTAGGCGGCGGAGCTTTGGCTGCGTGCGCTCGATCACCTCGGCGATCCAGAGCAGGAGGTCGATATCGCGGGCGAAGGCGAGCTCGATATCCGGGCGCAGCACCTTGACCGCGACGGCGCGGCCTTCCGGATGCTGCGCATCGGGCGGCGTCACCGCGAAATGCACTTGGCTGATCGAGGCCGCGGAAACCGGCACGTCGTCGAACTGCAGATAGAGCATATCGATCGGGCTGCCGAGCTCCGCCTCGATCGTGCTGCGCGCCGCGAAGGCGCTGAAATGCGGCAACTGGTCCTGGAGCTTGGCGAGATCGGCCGCCACCTCTTCGCCGAGGAGATCCGAACGCGTCGAGAGCACCTGGCCGAACTTGATGAAGGCCGGCCCAAGCTCGCTCAAGGCATTGGCCAGGCGCTCGCCGGGGCGCAGATCGCCGACCGGCCGGCCGAAGATCACCCGGATGAAGAAAAGGACGACCGGCGTCAGCCCGGCGCCGGCCAGCGCTTCCTCGAACGGCGACAGCGCCCCGTGCCGCGCGGCACTGCGCGCCATCTGGAACAGGCGATAAAGCGAACGGAGTGCACGCAGCATGGCTCTAGATCCGCCAGCCCGAATGCAGCGCCGCGATCCCGGCGGAGAGATTGCGATAGGAGACGTTCTGGAACCCGGCTTCGGTGATCATGCCGCTCAAGTGATCCTGGGTCGGAAAGCGTCGGATCGATTCGACGAGATACTGGTAGGAATCGCGGTCCTGCGCCACATGCTGTCCGAGCCAGGGCAGCACCTTGAAGGAATAGACGTCATAGAGCTTGGCGATCGCCGGCACCGCGACATGCGAGAATTCCAGGCACAGGAACCGCCCGCCCGGCTTCAGCGCGCGATAAGCCTCGCGGAGTGCCTGCTGCTGGTCGCCGACATTGCGCAGGCAGAAGGCGATGGTGTAGGCGTCGAAGCGCATTTCATCGACCGGCAGGCTCTCTGCATTGCCGGAGACCCAGTCGATGCCGGAGAGAATCCCGCGGTCGATCGCCCGGTCGCGCCCGACCGAGAGCATCTCCGGCGTCAGGTCGCAGACCGTGACCCCGGCTTCGGGGGCACGTTCACGGATACGGAAGGCAATATCGCCGGTGCCGCCGCCGACATCGAGAAAGCTTTGGCCGTTCCTGGGATTGAGCCAGTCGATCATCGCCGCTTTCCACAGGCGATGGATACCGCCCGACATCAGGTCGTTCATCAGGTCATAGCGGCCCGCAACCGAGGAAAAGACCCCGCGCACCAACTCGGTCTTCTCCGCGGCATCGACGCGGCGGAATCCGAACCAGGTTTCGTTCTGTCTTTCGTTCATGCGCCGGACAATAGCGGCGGGATTCTGAATAGGCCAGTGCGTGGCGGGGTCGCAGCGGACTCACTTGCCCTCTCCCCCAACCTCTCCCCCATGTCGGGGGAGGGGAGACGGCGCAAGTCTCCGCGTTCTCTCAAAAGCAGCCTCTACACAAGAGTCCCCTCCCCCGGGCATGCAGGGGAATCGCATATGGCGGAGGGAGGGTTGTTGCATCTGCCTGGAAGATGGATTCTGAAGAAGACTCCCAATTGCGAGGGGGAGTTGGATGCAGAAGTTCACGAGTGTTTTCCGGGAGTTGCCG
>Ga0209050_1002256_pt1 | contig 17159 bp, 15 predicted proteins | sample Araplavi_mTSA_r2_FD_184276 | JGI IMG/M metagenome (GOLD analysis project Ga0209050, IMG submission 184276) | Arabidopsis root microbial communities from North Carolina, USA - plate scrape MF_Cvi_mTSA_r2 (SPAdes) (version 2) | ecosystem: Host-associated > Plants > Roots > Endosphere | place: USA... | reverse complement strand
CGGCACACGGCCCGACGGCGGCAGGTAGTCAGGATCGAACCACGGCTTGGCGGACAGCGACTCGTGCGTCGTGAAATTCCAGTCATGCGCGAACACCGACATCAACTGCGTCACGATCGGCCCTTCCACGCGGAAGTGCGTGTCGTGGTTGGTGGCGTCCCCCGCCAGCGCGCTGACAAACGCAGCCCGCACGTTCATGCCGCCCGTAAACCCCACACGTCCGTCCACCACCAGCACCTTGCGGTGGCTGCGCAGATTGGCGTAGGGCATGCGCAGCACGCCCATCGGATTGGTCATGAACCGCGCCACCGGCACGTTCGCCTTCGCCAGCATGCGCACGATCGGCGGGCGTGAATACTTGGAACCCACGGCGTCGATCAGCACCCGCACCTGCACACCGCGCGCCTGCGCTTCGATCAGCGCCTCGGCCACCTCGCGCCCGATCGGATCGTTATCGAAGATGTAGCTCTGCATCGCCACCGTGTGCCGCGCCTCGCGGATGGCCTGCAGCATCGCGGGATACGTCTCGTCGCCACCCGCCAGCGGCCGCACCTGGTTGCCGCCCAGCAGTTCGAACCGGCTGACGCGGTCGCCAAGCACTTTCAATGACGCAAACTGCTCGCCCGATATGGGCACCACATCCACCGGCGCCGTCGCGACCTGCCCAGCGTCCTCGAGCATCGCGTCGTCCCGCTGCTGCGACACCCGCGTCTTGCGAATGCGGTTGATCCCCGCCACGAAATAGAAAAGCGCCCCGAGGATCGGCGAGAACATCGCCACCCCCACCCAGCCAATGGCCGCCCGCACATCCTGCTTGGTCATCGCGGCATGCACCGCCGCGCCCGTGCCCGCCACGATGCTGATGGCAAAGGCAACATGAGGCCAGTATTCGATCAAAAATGCGTGTATGCGATCCATGGCGATGGCTTGAAACACGGCCTCCAGTGGTTAACCAGCGCAAGAATAGCAAGGCTGCCGCCGGTGGCAAGACTACTTTTTAAAGGCGATTTCACACCCTTCAAAAAAACGTGCTAGAATTCGGCCTCTTCGTTGTTGAGCAGCTTTCGAAGCAAATTTGAAAGGCGCAAAACGACGAAAGCACTGAAGGAAACTGAAGTGCAAAGCAGTACCAGAGGTGGCTGTAGCTCAGTTGGTAGAGTCCCGGATTGTGATTCCGGTTGTCGTGGGTTCGAGCCCCATCAGCCACCCCAAGAATTCATTTGAAATCAGCCGCTTTTAGCGGCTTTTTTCTTTTCTGGCGCTAATTAAATCCAATAATCCAGGCGCTGGATAACAAGTTTTCATGTCGGGTCGCGGGCCAAAGCGCTCGTCAAATCGCACCATCACGGCGCACATCAAAGCGCACACCAAAGCGCGCATCAAATCGCCCGTCAAAACGCATCGCAAGGCAAAATTCGACCGGCCGCCCCGCTGCCGGTCGAAGTTGCGAATGAACGGTGTCTGCCACCCATGACACGGTTGCGCCAAGGGATGGCTATCGCAGCGACACCGGGATCAGCCACCCTGCTCCAAAAACGCCTGCAAAGCGGGCACCGTATTCAGTACATGCTGGCGCATCGCGGCCTCGCAACGTGCCGCGTCGCGGGTCTGTAGCGCGTCGATCAGTTCCTGGTGCGATTCGCGCACGCGCAGCACGCGGCCGGGTTGGGCAGCCCAGAGGCGCATGTAGGGTTCGACAACCGAATGCAGTTCTGAGATCTGATTCAACAGGCGCGGTTGTTTACAGAAGCTGCACAGGTATTCATGGAATTCGCGGTGCGCGGCGGTCCAGTCAAGATCTTCGTTTGCGCCCTGGTCCAGCTGCTCGAGCATGTTCGACAGCCGGCGGAGGTGTTCGGGGCCCATGTTTTCCACGGCATTGCGCGTGGCCAGCCCTTCGAGCACGGAGCGCATCTCGAAGACCTCGAGCATCTCCTGCTGATTCAAGCCGCGCACCACGGCGCCGCGATTGGCGCGGATCTCGACCAGACCTTCCGACGCCAGGCGGCGCAGCGCGCCGCGCACGGGCATGCGGCTGGTGCCGATCTCAGCGGCCACCACGTCGGGCACGAGGCGCTGGCCGGGCGCGTAGCGGCCCAGGCGGATTTCGCGCTGTAGATGCAGGTACGCCTCGTCCTCGGCGCTGATGGCTGTCTTCTGGAATTGCAGCACTGACGTCCCCGGGCTTGGAAAGCCGCCATGATAGATAAGGGCAAAAATAACACAAATTGGATCCAATGATCCATGGATGCAAATACCTATGGCCGGGGGTTCGCGCGTTGCGTTTAATCCAGGGCAGGACGCGGCAGACCGCGCCCGCTCGGCCGGAACGGGCATCAGACCCGACCCGGCCCATACGCTTTCCATAACGCGATCAAGGGGAATCCATGAAATTTCGTCTCATCCGGGCGCTGGCAGGCGCCGCCGCGATGGCCTTCGGGGCGCAAGCGGCCGCGCAAGCCACGGACTGGCCGCAGCATCCCGTGCGCATCGTCGTGCCCTTCCAGGCCGGCTCGGCCACGGACCTGATCTCGCGCCAGCTTGGCGCGGCGCTGTCCGCCGAACTGGGCCAGCCCTTCGTCATCGAGGCCCGCCCGGGCGCCGCGGCCGCGATCGGCAGCGCGTCGGTCGCGCGGTCGGCGGCGGACGGCTACACGTTGCTGATGGGCGGTCCGGCCGCCGTCGTCACCAACCGCTTCCTGCAGAAACGCCTGGCCTACGACCCCGACGCTTTCGAGCTGGTGTCGATGGTGGCCTACACGCCGAATATCCTGCTGGCCAATCCGTCGCAGCCGTTCAAGACGCTGCCCGAAATGGTGGCCTATGCGCGCGCCAATCCCGGCAAGCTGACCTATGCCTCGTTCGGCACGGGCACGACCTCGCACATGGCGGGCGAGATGCTCAAGTCCGTCGCTGGCATCGACATCCTGCACGTGCCCTACAAGGGCGCCGGCGAAGCCATCCCCGCCCTGCTGAGCGGTCAGGTGTCGATGTACTTCGACACCATCATGACCGGACTGCCCCAAGCCAAGAGCGGCTCGCTGCTGGCGCTGGGCATGTCCAATTCGCAGCGCTCGGCGCTGGCGCCGGACATCCCGACGATCGCCGAGCAAGGCTTCTCGGGCTACGACATCGCGCCGTGGTACGGTCTGGTCGCGCCTCAAGGCACGCCCGCACCGATCCTCGACAAGCTCAACAAAGCCGTCAACAAAGTGCTCGCCGACCCCGCATTGCGCGGTAAGCTCGCCGAAGCCGGCGCCGAGCCGCGTGGCGGCAGCCGCGAGGAATTCGCCGCCTTCATCAAGGCCGAGATTCCGCGCACCAAGCAGCTGATCGACCAGGCCGGCATCACCCCGCAGTAATTTTTCCAACGAGTTCCAGCACCCATGTCCTCCCCCTTCGATTGGTCTTTTCCGTACGCTTCCCGAAAAATGCCGGTCCTGGCCGCCAACGCGGTCGCGACCAGCCAGCCGCTGGCTGCGCAGGCGGGACTACGCATGCTGCTGGCCGGTGGCAATGCCGTTGACAGCGCCATTGCCACCGCGATCGCCCTGACCGTCGTCGAGCCCGTGATGAACGGGATCGGCGGCGACATGTTTGCCCTGATCTGGCACGACGGCCAGCTTCATGGCTTGAACTCCAGCGGCTGTGCGCCGGCCGCGTGGACGCCCGAGTACTTCAAGGGCCGCGACGCCATGCCGGGCACCGGCTGGGGCACGGTCACGGTGCCGGGTCAGATCGCGGGCTGGAAGGCCTTGTCCGACCGCTTCGGCAAGCTTCCCTTCGCCAAGCTCTTCGAACCCGCCATCGCGTATGCCGAGGAAGGCTTTGCGGTGTCGCCCACCATTGCGCGCCAATGGGCCAATCAGGCGCCCAAGCTCGCGGCCGAGCCGGGCTTTGCCGAGGCCTTCCTGCCGCAGGGCCGCGCGCCGCAGGCGGGCGAATGGTGGCGCTTTCCCGACCAGGCCAAGACCTTGCGCGACATCGCCGAAACCGGTGTTGAAAGCTTCTACCGCGGCGAACTGGCCCGCAAGATCGCGGACTTCGCGGCCAAGACGGGCGGCGCGCTCAGCGCCGTCGACCTGGCCGAACACCAGGCCGAATGGGTCAAGCCCATCTCGCAGTCGTTCCGCGATTACGAGCTGCACGAAATCCCGCCCAGCGGCCAAGGCATCTCGGCGCTGATGGCGCTGGGCATGCTGGAACAATTCGACCTGGAAGGCATGGGCCGCGACAGCGCCGACTACTACCACGTCAGCATCGAAGCCATGAAGCTGGCGTTTGCCGACCTGCACCATCACGTCGCCGATCCGCGCCACATGCGCACCGACGCGCGCGCCCTGCTCGACCGCGCCTATCTGGCCGAGCGCGCCCGCCTGATCTCGATGGACCGCGCCAGCGTGCCCACCGCGGGCACGCCCGCCACCGGCGGCACCGTCTACCTGACCGCGGCGGACGCCAGCGGCACGATGGTGTCGTTCATCCAGTCCAACTATCACGGCTTTGGTTCGGGCGTGGTCGTGCCGGGTACCGGCATCAGCCTGCACAACCGTGGCCTGAATTTCGTGCTGACGCCCGACCACGTCAACCAGGTCGCGCCGCGCAAGAAGCCGATGCACACCATCATCCCCGCGTTCGTGACGCGCGGCGGCCAGCCGGTCATGTCGTTTGGCGTGATGGGTGGCTCGATGCAGGCGCAAGGCCATCTGCAGATGGTCACGCGTCTGGCGGCCTTTGGCCAGAACCCGCAGGCCATGAGCGACGCGCCGCGCTTCCGCGTCGAGAAGGGCCCGGTCGTGAACGTGGAATCGCACCTGCCGGCCGACGTGGTCGACACGCTGCGCGCGCGTGGCCACAACGTCGCGGTGGCCCCGGTGGACAGCCTGGAGTTCGGCTCGGCGCAGCTCATCTGCCGCTTGCCGCAAGGCGGCTACGTGGCGGCGTCGGACTCGCGCCGCGACGGACAAGCCGTCGGCTTCTGACGCGTTGCGGGGGCACGCCGGACGTCCCTTGCGGAAGTTCGGCGACAATCCGTGACCTGCCGGCGCGCGCCCGTGCGCTGGCAGCCTGCCGCCTTCGCGCGCCGTCACATCCCTGCAGCAGCGCCGCCCGATACTGCCGCGTCGCTGCATGAAGGACCGAAATGCCCCACCCGGCTTCACCGCCCCGCCTCAAACGCGCGCGCTCAGCGCAGCGTTTTCTTCTGACCCTGCAACGCTTACCCGCCTCGCTGGCCGCCGTCGGCCTGCTGGTGCTGGCGTCGGCGCCCACGCCCGGCCGCGCCGCGCTGCCTGTGGCAGTCGGTGGTCAACCGCTGCCTTCGCTGGCGCCAATGCTCGAACGCGTCACGCCGGCCGTCGTCAATATTTCAGCGTCTACCGACGCTGCGGCATCGAGCGGCGACCGCGCGTCCACGCCCGGCAGCCTGCGGCAGAACGTGGGTTCTGGCGTCATCGTCGACGCCACCCAGGGCAACATCCTGACCAACCATCACGTGGTGCGCGGGGCGTCCGCCATCCGCGTGTCACTGCAGGACGGGCGCAGCTTCAACGCCACGGTGGTAGGCAGCGATCCGGACACGGATCTGGCCGTGCTGCGCATCGCCGCGCAGCACCTGCAGGCGCTGACCCTGTCCGACTCCAGCGACCTGCGCGTGGGCGATTTCGTGGTGGCGATCGGTGATCCCTACGGCCTCGGACAGTCGGCGTCGTCCGGCATCGTGTCCGCGCTGGACCGGTCCAGCCTGCGCGCCGCGGGCTACCAGAACTTCATTCAGACCGACGCGTCCATCAACCCCGGCAACTCGGGGGGCGCGCTGGTCAATCTGAACGGCGACCTGGTCGGCATCAACACCATGATCTACACGCCGTCGGGCGGGAATGTAGGCATCGGCTTTGCCATTCCGTCGAATCTGGCGGGCGAAGTCATGCAGCAACTGTTGCAGCACGGGCAGGTGCAGCGCGGCGGACTTGGACTGGACACGCTGGACATCACACCGCGCAATACCCGCCAGCTCGGACTGGCGCCGGGATCGACCGGCGTCGTCGTGGCGCGCGTCGCCGATGGCTCGCCGGCGCAAAAGGCAGGCGTCCAGGCCCGCGACCAGATCCTGTCTATCGACGGCAAGACAATCGGCTCCAGCGCCCAACTGCGCAACGCGGAAGGCCTCTTGCCAGTCGGGCGCCAGGTGCGGCTGGGATTGTCCCGCGCCGGCGCAAGGACCGAGGTCCTGCTGCGCATCGAGCCGGAGCAGAACGAGCGCTTGCATGCAGGTGCACTGGACGCCCGGATGATGGGCGTGGAGTTTTCCGAGGTGGGACGCGCGCAACGCGTGCAAGGCAACGACGGCGCCGCGGTCAGCGCCACGTTTCCCGATCGCGGCCCCGTGGCCGCGCGGCTGCAGCGCGGGGATATCGTCATCGGCGTGAATCAGCGCCCCGTCAGCACGCTTGCCGACCTGCGCAACCTGCTGACCGGCGCGGGAGCGCAGCCGCTGGTGCTGACGCTGCTGCGCGGACGGACCGCCTACACGCTGCAGGTGAACTGAGCGAGGCGCTGCCCGGGAATCGTGGCAGAATGGCCCGACCCGGCGTTCGGCGCCGGTTCCAAGGCAAGCCGTCACGACAAACCATGCATCGCGGGCGCGCCCGGCCCGCCAGAAGGAGCACGGATGAACCGCATTCCGCCTCACACCCGCCAAAAGCTGCCCCGCCTGCTGCTGGCGGCCGGCCTCGCAGTCATCGCGACCGGCGCGGCCGCACAGGACAAGGCGCCGCAGATCATGCAGGTGCCGGCCGACAACCGCATCGTCTGGCAGGCGCCGGCGGAAGGCGACATCACGTATGAATGCCGGCTGACGCAGACCGACGGCGCGCGCTACGCGTGGGTCATCGCGGGCGCGGCTGCGACGCTTGGCGCGGGCCAATCCGGCCAGACCGGCACCTACAAAAGCCCGCCTGAAACCTGGCGGGCAGCCGACGGGTCGACGCTGACCGGCATGGAAACCGTGCGCGCCAATGCCGGGCCGGACCGCCTGTACGACCAGCTCGTCCTGGCCAATCCGTCGTCGGGCGTGGGTCTGTTGACCGGCGTGACCTACATCCAGCGGTTCGTGCGCGCGGGCGGCGGCGCGCCGCAGACGCCCTGCTCGGCGGCCAACAAGGGCCAACGGGCGCAGGTCAAATACCAGGCCGATTACGTGTTCTGGAAACCGAACTGAGGTTGGTTCGCTGAACGGACGTCCGGCGTCGGTCGCATTGCGGCAATGCACCGCGCCGGTCGTACCGCGGCTGCCCCCCAACGGCGGCCCCTGCTGCGCCGCTCGTGCGCCCCCATCGGGCAGATGCCCGGCGTTACTGCGCGACGGACATGCCCTGCTTCAAGGCATCGACCAGCCCGGGATGCCGGGCCTTTTCCTGCGTGAGCGTGTAGGCGGAAAACGTCACCACCTTCTTGCCCGACGCCGCGAACAGCGCCGTCAGCTCGGCCGGGCGGCCCGACAGTTTGCTGGTCGCGTCCACTTGAAAAACGCCGATGCTGCCGACCTTGAACGCGCCGTCTCCCGTCTTCTTGAACGTCGGCACCGCTTCCTTCTGCTGCGACTGAAAGCCCGCGGCCATCGCGCCCAATGTGAACGCGTCGTCATCGCCGACGGCCAGTTCGACCGGCACATCGATCACGATGATCGCCTGCATGGTGGCGCGATTCAGGTAGATCTTGCCGGAGACCTCGGGCGTTGCCGGGTCCGACGGAAATTCGGTTTCGGTGAAGCCGGCGGGGATGAGGACCTTGAGCTTGCCGTCCAGCACCTGCAGCGTTTGCGGCTGCGGCGGGGGAGCGGCGGCGGCGTCCGCCGTCGCGCCATTCGGGTCTTGTTGCGCAGCAGGCGATCCGGCGGCCGGCGAACCGGCGGCCGGCGAACCGGCGGCCGGCGATCCGGCGGCGGGCGATCCCGCGGCGGGCGATCCCGCGGCGGGCGATCCTGCGGCCGGAGGAGCCGGTGTCGGCGATGCCGGTGCCGGCGCGGCTGGCGCTGACGGCGCCGGCGCTGCTGGAGCAGGTGCTGCTGGGGCAGGTGCTGATGGGGCGGGCGCTGCCGGTGCTGGCGTAGCTGCTGCTGGGGCTGGCGCTGCCGGTGCTGGCGTGGCTGCGGCCGGCGCGGCTGGGGCGGGCGCTGCCGCTGCTGACGCGGCAGGTGCCGGTGATGCCGGCGCTGGCTTCGCAGAAGCCGATGCCGCAGGTGCAGGTGCAGGTGCGGGCGCCGTCGATGCCGCCGCCGGCGCTGCCGCTGCCGCTGCTGGCGGCTTAGCCGCAGGTGAAGCCGCAGCAGGCGCTCCGCCTGCGGCCGCCGCATCCCCCGGCTGAACATTCTGTGCCTGCGCAGAGGCGCCCGCGGCCATGGCCAGCGTCAACGCCAATGTCATTTCTGCGAGCCGTGCGTTGTGCGTGTGCATAGCTATCCGATGATTAGGCTGAGCGTTCAATACTACAACGACACTCACCCTGCCCTCGGGCGATGAGGGTCGGCAGGGTGATCCAAAATGCTACGCAATCCGGCCTCAAAAAATGACGAAGCCCGCGCAAGCCTGCGCGGGCCTTCAAATTGCCATGATCGGAGTTCGGGTGAGCGGACTGGGAGTGGAGCTAGGGAGGTGGCCGCTTTTTTCGCGTCTGTGGCCGGGTAAGACGCCCAATCCGCTCAGTGCAACCGCGGTGCAGGGCGCAAGCGGCGCGCGCCTGGCGCGCGCCGCTCATCACGTCTGCCGCTTAGAAGCGATGACGGACACCGACCATGCCCACCGTGCTCTTCACGCCGTCGATGAACGCGAAGTCCGTGGCGTAGGAGCCCAGCGCGTACAGGTTCGTACGCTTGGACAGGTTGTACGTGTAGCCGATGCTGTACACGTTCATGGCCGAATCGCCACCGGTCAGCAGATCGCTGTCCGGATCGGCACGTTGCCACGAAGCCAGGATGGTGCTGGCGCCAAGCGGAACGGTCACGCCGACCATGTACGAATTGGCCTTGAAGTCTTCGACGCCAACGTTCGAGCTGAAGCTCTTGGCCTCGGGGCTGCCGCTGCCGAAGGCGTTGATGCTTTGGCCGGTGAACCAGCCGTCACGCGTCTGACCGAACGCGGCAGCCAGCTTCACGACTTCAAAGTCGTACGAAGCGCCGATGCTCCAGGCCTTGGGCGTGGCGTCATTGCCAAGCTGGTTGGCCGGGTTCAGTTGGTCGTACGTCAGGGCGACGTTCAGCGGACCGTTCACGTAGCGCACGCCGGCCGTGATGGCGCGGGTGTTGTCAGCGGTGCGGAAGCCGGTCTGTGCGGCGGTCGTGTCGGCGATGTTGAACGAGTAGCCGACGCCAGCCTGGAAGCCGCCGAACGACGGGGTCGAGTACTGGACCATGTTGTCGTAGCGGACCGTGTTGGCGGCGCTGAACGCGTTGCCGATGTTGGCTTGGCCGTAGCTGGCGCCGAACGGATCGATCGCGCCCAGGTACTTGGAAGCGATGTTGGTCTGACGGCCGAATTCCAGCAAGCCCCACGACGAGCTCTTCAGGCCGATGGTGGCTTGGCGGCCGAACAGGCGGCTGCTCTGGCCCGACTGGCCGTTGGCCGAGTTGAAGCCGCTTTCCAGCGTGAACACGGCGGAGAGGCCGTCGCCCAGATCTTCCGAACCGCGCAGGCCCCAGCGCGAACCGCTGGAAACGCCGTTGCTCATGCCGACCTTGGATTCATGGTAGCCATCGCCCTTGATCCGCTGATAGCCCACGCCCGTATCGATCAAGCCGTACAGCGTCACCGAGGTTTCCGCCTGCGCCATGCCGGACAGCGCGGCAAAGATGGCGGTGGCGAACAGAGTCTTTTTCATTACAGATTCCCATTGATGTGAACAGACATGCGCATGTGGCCAGACCCGCATTGCAGGCGGCACAGTGATGCACACGGCGCATGGCAGGAACGGATTCTAGGGACGCAATATGTCAGTTCTGGGGACACAAGCGATTTCGCAGCAAGAAATGGAAATAATCGCTTTTTTGTGGCGCGACGCCGACAGCGGCGCGCACATCGGCCACGCCGGCAGGCGTGTCATGTGCGTGTGCTATGAAGACAGCATGCGCGCAAACGTGCGCAGCAGTTGGCGCGCATCGTGCGTGGGGACGAGGCCCGCCACCATCGCCGCCACGTCGTGGCCCTCCGCCTCGAACACCGGCGCGCGGCGCGACAGGCACGCCGACATCAGCGTCGGCGAGAACTCGGGATGGAATTGCACCGACCACGCGTTCGGCCCATATCGCAGGACCTGATGCGGATCGTGCCGCGAACGGGCCAGCACTTCGGCGCCCGGCGGCGGCGTCAACACGCTTTGCTCATGCGTCAGATTGGCCAGAAAACGCCGCGGCAGCGCGCCAAGCAGCGCATCGTCGCCAACGTCCGCGCAGAAGTCGATGGCATGCTGGCCGATCTCGCGGCCCTGCGGATGAAAGTCGACGACGCCGCCCAGCGCGTGCGCCATCAGTTGATGGCCGTAGCAGATGCCCAAGAGCGGCAACCGCGCGCCATGCGCGCCACGCAGCCATTCGGCCGTGCGCTCGCTCCAGGGCTCGCGATCCGTCACCATGGACCACGATCCCGTCAGCACCGCGCCGGACACGTCATTCCACGTGGGCAGGGGTTCGTCGTCGTGGGGCTTGAAGACCCGCACCGGCAGGCCCGGATCATCAAGCGCGGCCAGCATCCAGTCGGATTGTTCGCCTTGCGCCTGCCGCAGATCTTCGGGCGGGCGGCCCATCTGAATGATGGCGAGCGGTTTTCGGGTCATGGACAACGATTCTGCGGAAAGGAAGACGGAGTTTACTTTCCGAACAGGCGCCGCAGGCGCTGGGACTCCGCGAGGTTCAGGCGCTTGGCTTCGTCTTCGGCGTAATCCCGCTCGCCGACATCGTAGGACCCTTCGTGCAGGCACTTCTTGCGATTGGATTTGCACTCATCGTTGGACCGGGCCGGCGTGGTGGCCGCCATGCTGGCCTTTTCCGCAGCCGTCGGTTTGCTGGACGAGCACCCCGCCACCACCGCGACAAAAAACAACGCCGCGCCGCAGCGGCTGATCGTGAATATCGACATTTTCCCGGCCCTACAGAAGTGCTATAGCCGCTTTTATAGCAAACGCGCGCGGGGAAAGGCGTGTTAAGTCGTAGCAGACGCGCGATCCGATTCAGCGCGATACCGCAGCGCCTCTATCACCAGCGCCAACGCCGGCGAGAGCTGCCGGCGATTTGCGTAGTAAAGGTGATAGCCCGGAAACACCGGCCACCAATCCTCCAGCACGGGCGCCAGCCGGCCCGCTTCGATGTGGGGTTTGACCAGGTCATAGGGCACATAAGCCATGCCCATGCCATCGAGCGCCGCCTGCAGCATCAGGAACGTATTGTTGAACACGGTCTGCCCGTTCACGCGCACGCTCAGCGCGCGTCCATCCTTTTCAAAATCCCAGGCGTACAGGCCGCCGTGCGTGGGCAGCCGCAGGTTCACGCAACAGTGTTCCGTCAGTTCCTGCGGCGTGGCGGGCAGTGATCTGCCGGCCAGGTAGCCCGGCGACGCGGCGACCGCCATGCGCAGGTCGGGCGCGATGCGCACGGCGATCATGTCCTTGTCCACGCGGTTGCCCACGCGCACTCCCGCGTCGAAACGTTGCGCAGCGATGTCGGTCATCGCGTAGTCCACGCTGAATTCGATCTGCACGTCCGGGTACTGCCGCAGAAGCGGCAACAGGCGCGGCCATAGCGCCGTCACGATGGCGTGGTCATGCGCGGTGATGCGTACCGTGCCCGCGGGCTTGTCGCGCATTGCGGTCAGCGACTCCAGCTCCTGCTGTATTTCGCTCAGCCGGGGACTCAACACACTCAGCAGCCGGGCGCCGGCTTCAGTAGGTGAAACGCTGCGGGTCGTCCGGGTGAGCAACCGCACGCCCAGGCGGCGATCGTGCCCATTGCCGCGTTGGCGGCAACCGGCGACATCGCGCGGCTGAACGCGGCGCTTGAACAAGGTCTGGATGCCGGATTGACGGTCAGCGATGCCAAAGAGGTGCTGGTGCAGCTGTACGCCTACGCCGGCTTTCCGCGCAGCCTCAATGCCCTGTCCGAACTGATGAAGGTAAGGCAGGCTCGCCAGCAACGCGGCATCCAGGATGCGCCCGGCGCCGAGCCCAGCCGGCCGATCCCGCAGGGCGACGCGCTGCTGGCAGCCGGAACTGCCAATCAGACCAAGCTATCTGGCGGCCCGGTCCAGGGCCCCTTGTTCGACTTCGCTCCCGTTGCCAACGAATACCTGCGCACGCACCTCTTTGGCGACATCTTCGAGCGCGACAACCTCGATTGGCAAAGCCGCGAAATTGCTACGGTCAGCATGCTGGCCGCACTGACGGGCGTCGAATCGCAACTGCAATCGCACATGCGGATCAGCATGAACGTGGGGCTGACGGCGCCGCAACTGCGCCAGCTTGCCCAGGTGCTGGCGTCACAAGTCGACGCGCAGACGGCCCGCCGCGCAACGGACGCGCTGGACCGGCAATTGCTGGTGCAAGCCGGCAAGTGACGGCAAGGGCCGCCTCCTGTGCAGGCAGGACCGGCCCCGGACACTGGCGAATTTGTCCCTTTAATGAACCAACCCGGGATTTTTTGGGCAAAATTCCGGACTCAAGCAATGATCCCCGCCACCCGAGGCAAGGCAGCTTGTCGTGCCCTCCCCCTGGACTCCCTTCATGACGCAATTGCAAATCAACGGCCAGACCAAGGACGTCAACGTCCCGGATGAAATGCCGATCCTATGGGTCCTGCGCGATGAATTGGGCATGACCGGCACCAAGTTCGGCTGCGGCATGGCCTTGTGCGGCGCCTGTACGGTGCATATCGACGGCACGCCCGTGCGATCCTGTCTTACGCCCGTCTCCGTGGCCACCGGCCGCCAACTCTCCACCATCGAAGGCATGGAAGCCGATCCGGTCGGCCGGGCGGTGCAGGCGTCCTGGGTTACCAATAACGTCGCGCAATGCGGCTATTGCCAGGCTGGCCAGATCATGACGGCGGTAAGCCTGTTGAAGGCGACTCCCAACCCGACCGAACAACAGATCGCGGACGCCATGAGCGGCAACATCTGCCGCTGCGGCACGTACCCGCGGATCCTCGCGGCCATTCAGCAGGCCGCAGCCCGCCTCGCCCAAGGAAGCAAGCAATGACCGCCGCCGTTCAGCATTCGCGCCGCGCCTTCCTGCAGGGCAGCCTGGGCGTGCTCACGCTGGCCGTCACCGCAAAGGGATGGATCACGGCGGCGGTGGCCGCCGAACCGGCTGCCAAAGCATACGGCGCCGACAGCATGCCCGGCGGCACCGTGGACGATCCGCTCGTCTTCGTCAGCATTGCTGCCGATGGCGCCGTCACCATCGTGGCGCACCGTGCCGAGATGGGCACCGGGGTGCGTACCAGCCTGCCGATGGTGGTGGCCGACGAAATGGAAGCACGCTGGGAACGCGTGAAGGTCGTGCAGGCCCCCGCCGACGAATCCCGCTACGGCAATCAGAACGTCGACGGTTCGCGCAGCATGCTCCACTTCCTGATGCCGATGCGGCGCGTGGGCGCGGCCGCCCGGCAGATGCTCGAAGCGGCCGCGGCGGCGCGGTGGTCCGTGCCCATTGCCGAGGTCAAAGCCGAACAACACGAAGTGCTGCATGTGCCGAGCGGCCGCCGTCTTTCGTATGGCGACCTGGCGGCGGACGCGGCCAAGCAGCCCGTGCCCGCGGGCAACGCCCTCAAACTCAAGGCCCGGTCCGAATTCCGCTACATCGGCAAGGACCAGGTGCGCCTGGTCGACCTTGAAGCCATCGGCAAAGGCCAGGCGACCTACGGCATGGACATGCGCCTTCCCAGCATGGTCTACGCCGTCGTTGCGCGCCCGCCCGTCGTGGGCGGCCGGGTGCGCCGCGTCGACAGCGCCAAGGCGCTCGCCGTGCCCGGCGTGCTGAAGGTCGTAGAAATCCCCGTCATGCAAGGGGCGCCCGCCTTCCAGCCGCTAGGCGGCGTGGCGGTTGTGGCGCGCAACACCTGGGCCGCGCGGCAGGGGCGCGATGCGCTGCAGATCGAATGGGACGACGGTTCGAACGGCGCCTATGACTCCGTCGCCTACCAGCAGACGCTGCAGGCGGCGGCGCGCGCGCCCGGCAAGACGATGCGCAATCAAGGCGACGCCGCGAATGCCTGGACCAACGCGCCGGAAGCCGAGCGCGTATCCGCGGAGTACTACGTCCCGCACCTGGCCCACGCGTCGATGGAGCCGCCCGTCGCCACCGTGCAAATCCAGGGCGATCGCGCCGAGGTCTGGACGTCCATCCAGAATCCGGTCGCTGCCCGGGACGCCGTGGCCGCGCGCCTGAAGCTTGAGCCCGCCAACGTCAAGGTCAACGTGCTGCTGCTGGGCGGCGGTTTCGGCCGCAAGTCCAAGCCCGATTTTGTGGACGAAGCGGCCATCGTCGCCGGCGCCATGCCCGAAGGCACGCCGGTCAAGCTGGTCTGGACCCGCGAAGACGACATCCATCACGACTACCTGCACACGGTCTCGGTCGAGCGCCTGGAAGCCGTCATGAACACGCAGGGGCATGTCCAGTCCTGGCTGCACCGCAGCGCCTCCCCCACCATCGCGTCGTTGTTTGCGCAAGGCGCCAAGGGGCAGCAGATGTTCGAGTCCGCCATGTCGGCGATCAACATGCCCTATCGCATTCCCAATGTGCGCGTGGAAACCGCCGAAGTCGAAGCCCATGCGCGCATCGGCTGGTTCCGGTCCGTCGCCAACATTCCGCATGCCTTCGCGGCCCAGTGCTTCATCGACGAACTCGCGCATCGCGCGGGCAAGGATCCTCAGGCATTCGCGCTGGATCTCATTGGCCCCGCGCGCCAGATCGATCCCGGCACGTTGGCCGACACCTGGAACTACACCGAATCGCCTGAGCGCTACCCCTACGACACCGGCCGCCTTCGCGGCGTGATCGACGCCGCGTGCAAGGGCTCGGGCTGGGGCCGCACACTACCGAAGGGGCATGGGCTCGGGCTGGCCTTCTGCTACAGCTTCATGAGCTACACCGCCACGGTGGTCGAGGTGGCGGTGGACGACAAGGGCGAGATCCGCGTCGTCGCCGTGGACATGGCGATGGACTGCGGCCCGCAGATCAACCCCGAACGCATTCGCGCGCAGATGGAAGGCGGCGCCATCATGGGGCTGAGCCTGGCGCTGACCAGCGAGATCACCTTTGAAAAAGGCCGCGTCAAGCAAAGCAACTTCCACGACTACGAGGTGCTGCGCCACAACGCCTCGCCGCGCGTGATCCGCACGCATCTGGTCAACGACGACCACGCGCTGCCACCGGGCGGCGTGGGCGAACCGCCAGTGCCGCCCGTCGCCCCCGCGCTGTGCAACGCGATCTTCGCCGCGACGGGCAAGCGGATCCGCACCCTGCCGGTCCGCAAGCTGGCATAAGCGGAAAGCCAATCTATGACTGAATCAGGGCCGTCCGCCATGAACGCCTTTTTGATCCAAAGGAAGCACGCCCATGGAAAGCGTTGATGTCCGCGTGCTGCGCGCGGCGCGCGACTGGCAGGAGGCCGGGCATCGCCTAATGCTGGCTACGGTCGTCAAGACATGGGGCTCGTCGCCGCGGCCCGTGGGGTCCATGATGGTGCTGCGCGAGGACGGCCGTTGCATCGGCTCGGTGTCCGGCGGCTGCATCGAGGACGACCTGATCCACCGCTACACGCGGGCTTACGGCGACGGAAGCATTCCACAATCGGCGCCCGAACTCGTCCGCTACGGCGTCACGGCCGACGAGGCGCACCGGTTCGGACTGCCCTGCGGCGGGACGCTTGAACTGCTTCTGGAATTTGCACCGGACAGCGGAATACTGAATGAACTGGTCCGCCGGCTCGAGACCGGCCAGCTCGTACAGCGGACGGTCGATTGCGCCAGCGGCGCGGTCACGCTGAGCGACGCCTCGGCGCCGGAGGCCCTGCATTTCGATGGCGTCACCCTATCCAGCACGCTGGGCCCGCAGTACAGGCTGTTGCTGATCGGCGCCGGGTCGCTGGCCGAGTACGTCGCCACCATGGCGCTGTTCAATGACTTCGCGGTCACCGTGTGCGATCCGCGCATCGAGCATCTGGGCACATGGTCCGTCGACGGCGTGGCATTCACCACCGAAATGCCCGACGACGCCGTACGCGCGCTGAACCCGGATTCCCGCACGTGCATCGTGGCGCTCAGCCATGACCCCAAACTTGACGACATGGCGCTGCTGGAAGCGCTGCACAGTCCCGCCTTCTACGTCGGCGCCATCGGCTCGCGCCGTAACGCCGCCAGCCGCCGGCAGCGGTTCATCGAGCATCTGGACGAAACCGAAGCATCCGTGCAGCGGCTGCACTCGCCAGTCGGTCTGCACATCGGCAGCAAGACGCCGGCCGAAATCGCGGTGAGCGTGATGGCGCACATTCTGGCGGTGAAGAATGGCGTGATGACGGGATAGGGGCGCCGCCGTTCGCAAGTGATGTGTACCTGTCTATACTAGGAACCGCATCTTTCCTTGCTTATGTGTTGCACTCCCAGGATCCCACCCGTGGCCGCTTCTCCCCCCCGATTGCCCGTCCCGGCGAATGCCCTGCCCGCCCCGCTGTACGCGCAGGTCAAGCAGATGATCGCGCAGCAGATCCGCAGCGGCGCCTGGCCCGCGCATTACCGCGTGCCGTCCGAAGCCGAGCTGGTCGATGAACTGGGATTCAGCCGCATGACGATCAACCGCGCGCTGCGCGAACTGACCGCCGAAGGCCTGCTGGTGCGGATGCAAGGCGTCGGCACGTTCGTCGCGCAGCCCAAGGCGCGCTCTGCGCTGTTCGCCGTGAACAACATTGCCGACGAAATCGCGGCGCGCAACCACCGCCACCACAGCCGCGTCGTGCGGCTGGCCGAAGAACCGGCCGGCGCTGAGCAAGCTCAGGCGTTGGACATCCGCGCAGGCCAACCGGTGTTTCATTCACTGATCGTCCATTACGAAGACGACGTACCCATCCAGCTTGAAGACCGCTACGTCAATGTCCGCCTTGCGCCCGACTACCTGCTGCAGGA
>Ga0209050_1002251_pt1 | contig 17189 bp, 10 predicted proteins | sample Araplavi_mTSA_r2_FD_184276 | JGI IMG/M metagenome (GOLD analysis project Ga0209050, IMG submission 184276) | Arabidopsis root microbial communities from North Carolina, USA - plate scrape MF_Cvi_mTSA_r2 (SPAdes) (version 2) | ecosystem: Host-associated > Plants > Roots > Endosphere | place: USA... | reverse complement strand
TGTTTCCTGGTGACGGTATACGATCCGGCGGTTTTTATCGCGCAAGAAAAGCGGTGTGATTGCCGGTGGGGTTCTAAAAGAAACCGGCCGTGCATCGATGTAGCGCAGCACAAGCGCCTGGTTCGCCTTTGCAGCGCGCACCGTCTGTTGTTTGCCATCCGCCCAGCGGATGAAAACCGAATCCACGACATCCAAATTCCCAAGACCAAAATGAAGCCCGGGTTCCATCGTGGATTGATAGCCGCGATACGGGGAAACTTCCTGGTATTGTATGCTGTCGCCGTGATAGAGTGTGACCTTCGCCCCATAGCCATCCAGGTTTCCAACAGGGCCCTTCAAGTTGAGTTCTAGAAAATGATTTTTCCCGTTGCGCCGTTCGGCATGATTCTCAAACACAAATGCCGGCCCGTTGATGTTGTTCGTCACATAGTCCAGGTCGCCGTCGCCATCGAGATCGGCATAGGCCGCGCCGCTGGAATAGGCTGGCGTGGTGAACCCCCAAGCCGCAGACACATCAGAGAAGGTGAGGTCGCCCTGGTTCCGGAAAGCAAATACGGGAAGGTGCGCGCCGTCGATGCTGCTGAGCGCCTCCTGCATTTTTTTCTTTTTCGACTGGTCGTTCTCCTGCTGCATGAATTCCTGCATCCGGTAGCTCACAAAATCCCTGTTCGTGATATCGCGCGGGTAGCCGTTGGTGATGACCAGGTCTTTCCAGCCGTCGTTGTCGAGGTCGGCAAACAACGGGCTCCAACTCCAGTCGGTGGCTTCCACACCGGCCAGTTGGCCGATCTCGCTAAAGAGCGGCTCGCCGCTGGGGTCGTCGCCATCGTTTAGCTGGAGGGTGTTGCGCATAAACTGGGGCGTATAGCCGTATTGTAGCTCCGAACGGTAACGGTCATAGTTCGTGGAGCCGAACATCAGCTTCTGGCGTTTGTTGTCCGGGGGCAACATGTCGACGGCCATCACGTCCAGGCGTCCGTCGTTGTTAAAATCCGAGACGTCGTTGCCCATGGCCGAGTAGCTCGTGTGTTTGAAATACTTTGCCAGGCGGTCGGTGAACGTTCCGTCTTGATTGTTGATGTATAACAGGTCATTCGAGAGGTAGTCGTTCGATACATAGACATCGGGCCAGCCGTCGTGGTTGATGTCCTGGATGGCCACGCCCAATCCATAGCCTTCGATGGTGATGCCGGCCTCCGCAGAAACGTTGGTAAAGGTTTGGTTGCCATTGTTCCGGTAGAGCCGGTCGGTGTTGATCATCTCGCCCTTCACGCGCTTCGGGCGGATCACGTTGGGGCCGGTCTGGTCCATAATGTTGGTGAGCAGGTAGACATCGAGATCGCCATCGCCGTCGTAGTCAAAGAAAGCCGCTTGCACGGAGTGGCCGGTGTCGGCCAGGCCATAGGCTTTGGCGCTTTCCGTGAACGTGTTGTTGCCGTTGTTGATGTAGAGCTCATTGGCGCGTTGGGCGGGGTCGGCCAGGGGGCCGGCATAACACACATAAATATCGAGGCGACCATCCTGGTTGATGTCGACCATCGAAACGCCCGTGGCCCATTTCCCGGACGACTTGAATCCGGCTGCCTCGGTAATGTCCTCAAATTTCAGGTGGCCTTTGTTCAGGTACAGGCGGTTGCCGGTCATGTTGGCAGCAAAGAAAATGTCGGGCAGCCCGTCGTTGTTGATATCGCCTGTGCCGACACCCCCTCCATTATAGAAATATTCAAAGGAGAGAATGTTGAGGTTCTCGTCTTCGTAGAGTGTGTTGTTGAAATCGATCCCGGTTTCTTCGGGCGAAAGCAACGTCATGAGCGGTGGGGTTTTGTCTGGTGAACAGCGGGTCAGGCCTAGGCAGGCCAGTATCGCCAGGGCGAAAAATCGACGGCTTGAAGGGTTCATCCTGAGTGTATTTTTCTGAGGTACCGGAAGGCTTCACTCCCCTTTTCCGGTCTACAAAATCCAGCTCAAGATAAACCTACACACGCAAAGATCGGGGTCCTTTTTCGGATATATTTTCTGCTCCGCGCCTCCCAACACGCGAGACAAAACCGGTGTGCTACTCCTCTACCGCGTCCAGTATTTCCTCCATGATGGGAACGCCCTGGTCCACCGGATCGGTACCCCAATGACTCCCCGACATGACCACGACCAATTGCAACGCGGGCACCACAAAAATATACTGCCCGCCGTAGCCCCAGGCGAAAAAGGATGAAACCGTTTTCCCTTGGTGATCAAAATCTTTGGTCCACCAGAAGTAACCGTAGCCAAGACCCGGGCGGGGTTGAATTTTGGGTTGCGTGGATTCTTTCACCCAATTGGCCGGCACCACCTGTTGGCCATTCCAACGTCCCTGGTTTGCATAGAGCAACCCAAACTTGAGCATGTCCCTCGGCCGCAGGTCGATATCGCCGATGGCACCCATCGGTGTCGGCGTGTCGATGTAGTATGCTTCAATCCCCAGCGGCTGCAGCAGGCGTGTCGTGAGTTCATCTTTGTTTTCCATGTGCGTGGCCTGGCGCAACACGGCGTTCATCAGGATGTGATTGAGTGAATTGTAGGCAAACACCGGTGTCGCCGTCGCCTTGCGCGGGAGCAACAGCAGGTGTATAAATTGGTCGCTGTCGCTCGCGGCCTTTACCAGGCTGTTGCGTTCATCGCCATAGTCATACGTCTGTTCGTCCCAGGCAATGCCGGTGCTCATGGTGAGCAACTGGTGGAGCGTAATGGTTTTATGCTTTTCGTCGCAGGCCCATTTCTCATAGCCGGGCAATGTGGCGCACAAGGTTTGTTGTGTGCTCTTGATCTCCTTCTTCCCGATCGCGATGCCGGCCAGGGCCGACACCAAACTCTTTGTCGCCGACTGGATGTTGTACACCTTGTCGGGATGGATGCGGTAGAAATATTCTTCGACCACCAACTCGTTGTTCCGGGCCACCAACAGGCTGTGGACGTCCTTGTACTTTCCCTTCACCAGGTGGCTGATCACACTATCCATCGCCGCCGACGACAATTTCTGAGCTTCCCGGGTGTTCGTCTTTAGGCCGTCCTCCATCAACGCAGGTGGTTTATAGGTATAGACCGGCGACGACAGGGGGTGCAAACCCGAAACGGTATCGGGCATCACCGCCTTGAAATGCAACGGATGGGCCAGGGTATCTTCATCGATCCAAATGCCTTCGATGCGATTTGTCTTTGCATCGAAGCGGCCTTTGTATTCAGAATAATATTCCTTCATCCGGAAATGAAGCGAGTCGCCAAAAAAGTAGATCGTATCCAGCGGAAACGGATTGGCCTTGAACGTCACGTTGTACAATACCGGAACAGCTCCCTGGTTGTCGAGAAAAAGATGATAGGTGACGTCGGGCATGGACAGCAACCCCAGGTAGCTGGCGCCTGGTTTTGGCGGGTTGTTCGCACAACCGGCCAGGACGAAAAAAAGAAAAATGTAGCGCTTCATGTATACGGGTGCGCTAGGCGCCTTTATGTGAGAGCCTCGATTGCAGACTCCAACTGCCCGGGCCGGTGAAAAAGAACAGCAGGGCGATCAGGGCAAAGAGAAATGGATGTTGATCTTCATAGTAGAATTTACCGTGACCTACAAAAAAACAAATAAACAACATGTCTGTCATCAGGAACAAGGCGGCCACGCGCATGAAAATTCCCAGGCAAAAACAGATGCCCGTCACCAGTTCGAGTCCTTTGCCCACATACACCATGACGGTGGGTGCCGGGAGTTTTTTGATCACATCCCAGGTCGTGTAGCCTTCCATGAGTTGAGGATTGAACACCTCCCAGCCGTGATAGGCCATCAGCAGGCCGGTGATGATGCGGATAACGGCCAAGCCTTTTTGTGGTGAAACCGGATCACTGGTAAGAATTTTTGCAAGCATACAGCGGGTGTTTTAAGGTGTCGCTTCTGGTGAACGATTCGACACATTAAGATAAGTTATTTATATTTAAAATTCTATCGCCGGCAACCCACGCGTCGGCGGAGCGTCTGGTCTTGCCGGACATTATGAACGAACACAGGGATCATGGAGAAATTCTTTGACGTTGTCTCCCAACTCACCACCCTGTCGGCCGAAAGCCGACTGGCACTTACGGGCATACTCAAAAAACACGACCTGAAGAAAGGCCATATCCTTGTGCACCTTCACAAAAACCGCCACCGACCAAACCTTCCAGGAATTGCGAAAATACTTCTCCGAAAAGCAAGTCGTCGAAATCACCTGGCTAAACGCCACAGAAAATTATTACAACCTGATGGCAAAACCCCTCGGCCTCCACTCCGATGAATTAAAACACTCCGCCTAAAATTCTTTGCCGTGAAAAAAGAAGCCCGGGCACACACCCGGGCTTCTCCTTCTCACAACATAGTCAACAAAAAAATCAATGCAACAATAATTCCCTTTCCGCAGGCGCCACCTTGCTACTTTCCTTCACCGGCTCCGGCTTAGCTCCCGTTTCTGACTCAGGCGTTTCGATCGCAGCCTCTTCCTGCTTCGACATGATCATCCGCGCCTGTATCTCCTCTCCCGTCATCGTATAGGGAATGCCATTGTCGACGCTGATGGACACCAGCAATTTTTCCTGTAGCAGCCACTCTTTCTCAAACGGTATCCTGCCGTCTTCATCCGGCACAATGGCCTGCGACAACTCCTGCGTAGTGATGCGCACGTGGAAGTCTGTGACCTGCTTGCGCACAAATCCGCCTTCAAATACTTTGATGTACAAACGGTCGAGATCAAAGTATACGTGGGGAATGATGATGGCGGGCTTCGTCTTCCGTACTTCCATTTCCGGATCACCCAACAGGTTCAACGCCAGCACCGACCACTTGTTGTAATGATCCAGTGGGCCACGGCCGCTCGTCAACAGCACATTCAAACGGCTGTTGTGCATCAGGCCGATGTGCCGCGTGTTCACCAGCTCATGGAAGAATGCGCGTTCAAAATCATCGCCCAGCCCAATCCAGGAAAACCGCGTGTGGCCCACGTAGGCCACAGCACCGCCGTGTGGATTGTTGACGAGGCTCTCCGACATCGAGTCGGCATATTCATAGTCGTTGGTGAGACACGAGTCGGCAAACGCGATAAAATACTTGTTGCCATTCGTGGCGTTGCCGGCCGTCCAGCTGTCGACGCCGCAGCAACCGCCCATCGATCCGTGTCCCGACAAGCTGAGGAAATGGTGACCGTCGTTCAAAGCGGTTTCGAGGGCCGCGCCGGTGAAGCGTTGCACGGGGGCTGCGTTCCGGTTGGCCACCGGCAAACTGTCGATGTCCTCATAGAGGCGATTGAACCGCCGGAAGAGCGGCAACTCGGCGTCGACTTGTATACGCAGTGCCTCGGAGTCCATCATCGAGCCGTCGGCTTCCGTGCGGTCGAGGATAAAATACTGCGGTGCAATGTCCGATGCGTTTCCATAGATCACGATGGTGTTCGTGATCAACGGGAACTCGAAGTGTATGCCCCACGGCAGGTTGAAATCGACCACGGCGGGGCGGAGATCGGTGGGACTGAAGGCATAGTACCAGCCGCGAACACCGGGTGCTGCATTTCGATCATACGGGATCAGCCACACGTCGGTCTCGTTGATCCAGGAGATCAACTCCCATTCCCAGTCACGTGTAAAGTCAGCGTTCGTTTGAAGAATGGCGCGGCTGTGGGCGGCGTCGGTATAGAATTGTCCGGCCGGGGGCGGATTCATCGTGGTAGACGAGTAGCCGATGCGACCACCCCAATTGGTGGACACCAGCAACATCTTGTCGAGGTAGTTACGATCGAGCGATGTGCCGTCTTCCATTCTGAACTTTTCATAGGCCAGCACCTTGTCTACAAAAACTTCCGCTTCCGAAGGCGACGAGGCCGGGGCGCGACCCACCATGATGTCGGCGTGCCAGTTTACCGGGTCAAAGTCGTTGTTCCATTCGTGTTGTCCATAGAGCCGGTTGTTGTTCGGATCCCAGTCGTGTTTTCCGGCGATGCTGTAGTTCGGGCCGAAGAGACTCGCGTAATAAAAGTCGGTGGGGATGGTGTTCCAGGTGTAGTGGAAGCGCAGCGGCGCGTGGATGATGGAGGCATCGCCATCGACCCGCACAAAGTTTGTCGGCGTGGCCGAATAGGTGGTGTAGGTTTCGTCGGTGCAGAAGTACCAGCCCAGCCGGCGTTGGAATTGCGCGGTCGTTTCAAAGAAATCAATCGGCAGATGAACGAGGCCGTTGATGCGGACATTTTCGAGCGGATGTAGGGTGAGGTGATTCAGCGGCGCTTTTTTCGGGATCAACCTTCCCGTGTTCTTGTTGGTGAGTCGCAGATAGCTGTCGTTCACGCTAAACCATTCTCCCAGCGAAACGGCTTTTATCTTGGTGAACGTTCCCGTCCAGAAGGCCTCGTTGTCGTGGGGCGGATTGTTGGCGGTTTGTTCGTTCACGTCACCGCGACATTCGCCCGCAGCCAAGCGCACAGGCACGATCTCGATGTCGCCCCCCAACAAACACCAGGTGACACCCCAGGCGGAGTGCGCGTATTTTAAAAAGTTGCGGATCACTTCCTGGAGATCGACCGCGCCCGTCTTGAAGTTGCCATAGACACCGTTCACGATGTCGGTGATGGTGACCACGCGGGCCTTCAGCCCTTTTTCACGTTTCCAGTCAACGAGTTTTCCAAACGCCGTCACCATGTCGCCCACGGCGGTCGCCGGCTCCATGGTTTCGCTGTTCCAGCGTTTGTTGTCGGTGATGATCAGGTAGTCGTATTGGCCGAACACAAACCAGGGAATGTGCGTGACGTCGAAGACCTCGCGGGGATTGATCACGGTCTCTTTGAGTTGATCGACCAGGCTCTGCTGAATGGCTTTGTTGGGCGACAGCGAGCGCATGGTGGTCTTCCGGTCGATCTTTTCCGAGCGTTGGATCGTATAGGTGATCTGCAGATCGATCACTTCGTTCAATACGGGAATAAAATCGGAATTGATCGTGATGGGGTTGATGCGTATGGCGGCGATCAGGTTGTTGCCCGCCAGCGTGGTGTGCAAGAGCTCGGCCACGGGAGCCGGCTTGCTCAAAAAATCAGTGTACACTTTCGGGTCAGGCATGGGGCCATTGGAAAAAGGAATGGCCCGCGGCTCCAATTCCATTTGATCGACGGCCCGGTTGATGGATTCCATCCGTTCCTTTTCAACGCGAAACGTCTCGCGCGCCGAGGCTACTTGCAGGTCTTGCACCGGCGCAATGAACACCGGCTTCTTGAAGAGCTTCTTGGTCGACTCCACGGTGGCCTCCAACTTCAGACTGCTGGCATTGGCTGGTAAGGCAACGTTCACAATCTTGGAAGGCAAGGCAGGCGTACCCGGTTCGTTCATACTCTTAAAATCTTTGCTGTATTCAAACCGCACGCCAAATGGCGTTTCCTTGATCCTGAATTCCTCAGGACTGATCTCAATTCTGAAAGCAAAAGCGTTCTCAGAACTCTGGTGCTCCTTCTGACTGCTCAAGTGTACTTTCATGTTTTTTGAATTTAGGTGATTACTCCGGACACAAACAATTAAACGCAAAGAGCCCATCTCGCTGCGGGGATGCAGTCAGATGGGCTCTGGGGTTCGAAATTGGAAAATTAGATCGGAACAGCAAACACAATTCTCACTTTAGTAGGGCATGCTTTTTGAGAATTGACAATGCTGCCGTGATAAGGTGCGCGCACGAACATAATGGCAGTTATTCGACGTGCGCAAAAGATAGACCATATTATTTTTGCGTAACGGAAATCAGGGAGCAGCCGACCTCGCTTCATGCCCATGTCCCTCAGAATGGCGATCAGAGTTTCGGAGAAAAGGTGTACAGTTTTTGAGTTTTGTCGTGGCTCGTCGTCATTCCCGGCATGCCCTGTGGATAGGATGCTCCTTCTGTGATCTTTGTAAAATTGATATTGACGTGCGTGAACTTGCTCACATCGATTTGAGCATCCTTCGATGCAAGTTCATCGGGAGCTGATATTCCCTTTACCCTTCATCGCTTCCCCGAAAGCTCATCCAGGCGACGTCGCTCCTGTTCACTAAGGCTGTCCATGCCCCGGTTGGCAATCTTGTCGAGCAGGCGATCTAATTCCTGTTGTCGCTTGTTGCGTCCCGCATTGTAGCGCTCGTCTTTGGTTTCGTAAGCATTGTTGCTGAAATACGTTTTGTAGAGGTATGCACCGATACCGATCAGGATGAGGATGCCGAAAATGCCCATGGGGAGATCTTTGAAAGATTACAGCGGGGCAAGATAATTATTTTTTTTCTCGCGCGCCAGTGAGCCGCCGGACTTGCCGTTGTCGGAACATCACGCACATACCGCGTTAAATCGTTTTATTATTGACCATCCATATTACGCAGCCGGTCCAACCCAATCCTACATGATCTAACTGTCCGCCCACGGATGAAGTTGTTCGATAAAGGATTTTGGCTCGCGGAAATCCCCGCGTATAAGGGTAAATTAACATTGGAAAACCTGGCTGAATAGTTGATATACGCCTTCCAACCCTAAAAAAAAGTAACCCCCATGAAACCCTTTATTCTTAGCGCCTGCCTTTTGGCCATCGTCTCCTCTTCCTGCGCGCAAACAACCGGGACGCCACCCGACGTACAAACCCGCATAGCGCAAGTCGAAGAAAGCCTCGCGGGCGCTGTCGTGCTGGAAGGCCAGAAGAAATGGACGCTCGAAGAACGCATGAAGTTCTATCACATCAAGGGCCTGAGCATCGCCGTGGTCAACGACTATACATTGGATTGGGCAAGGGCCTATGGCTGGGCCGATGAAGCCGAGCACCGGAAAGCAACCACCGAGACCGTGTTCCAGGCGGCGTCCATCAGCAAGTCGTTGAATGGTGTAGGCGTGTTGAAGCTCGTCCAGGATGGAAAGATCGATCTCAACGCCGACATCAACACCTACTTAACCCGTTGGAAGTTTCCATACGACTCGCTGTCGAAAGGAAAACGGATCACCGTCACCAACCTCTTGTCGCACACGGCCGGGCTAACGGTCCACGGCTTTGGCGGCTATATACCCGGCGACCCCCTGCCTGCTGTTCCGGAAATTCTCGATGGAAAGAAGCCCGCCAACTCCGAAGCCGTCCGCTCCATGTTCGAGCCCGGCCTTCGCGTGGAGTACTCGGGCGGTGGCACCACCATTTCGCAGTGCATCGTCAGCGACGTCACCGGTGTTCCTTACGACCAATACATGTGGCTGAACGTGCTGCAACCGCTCGGCATGACCCACAGCTTCTACACCCAACCGCCGCCTTCGTCGCGCAAAGCCTCGCTGGCCACCGGCTATATGGGCGACGGCCAGGCGTTGCAAAACAAATATCGCATCCATCCCGAACAAGCCGCTGCGGGCCTGTGGACCAACCCGACCGACCTGGCCAAATACATCATCGAAACACAACTCTCCTGGAAGGGAAAATCAGCCAAGGTATTGTCAACGGCCAACACCAAACTCAGGCTCACCCCCGTGCGCGACGCGGCCGGCCTGGGGGTCTTCGTGACGCAGCGGGGCACCGATCTTTTCTTTGAACACGGCGGCTCCAACGTAGGCTTTCGCTGTGTGTACATGGGCGGCGTGGAAAGCGGCGACGGCGTGGCCATCATGGTGAATTCAGAAAATGGCGACATCCTGCAAGAGATCGTCAACAGCGTGGCCGGCGTCTATGGGTGGCAAGGCAACTATGGCGGCAAGGTCAAAAAGATCGTGTCGCTCCAGCCCGCGCAGTGGAAAGCGCTGGAAGGCTACTACGAACTGGAAGGCAACAAAGACGCACACCTGCAGTTCACGACAAAAAATAATCAACTGATCTTGAAGCAGCTTTGGGATGGACGCGAGGTGACGTTCGATGCCGAATCGGAGTTGGAGTTTTTCAATCGGCAATTTCCTTTTCCGTTAAAGTTCAGCAAGGATCCTTCAGGGAAGGTGAGCCAGGTGCTGGCTTTTGAGCGGGATACCTGGAAGCGGGTGGATAATTATACGCCGGCGAAGCCTTGAGATCAAAGGGTGAACCACGGAGACGCAAAGCTTAAACACCGATGACACGCACTTGTTTGCGCCCGACTCCGCGTCTTTGCGCCTCTGCGGTTCAAGATATTTCTTCGCTCTAAGCCGGTATCACTTCACTCTATAAACATACTCCTCGGACGTATCGTCAGAATTGATATCGAACACACCCTGCGCAAACTCCTCATACGACCGGCCCTTGATGACATCGGTGAAGTTCAAGCTGCCGTACACCAGCTTGCTCATGTCGAGCTTGGGATACTTGGCCACAAGTTCGGATGGGATGGACAGGCCTTTCACGGCATAGCCCGGAGGAGCGTTCACGGTCCACCAGGTGTACTCCTTGCCCACGACGTTTGTCCATAGGGCGGTGCGATAGGTGTAGTCGCGGGAGAACTCGAACGAAAAATTCTGAATGTCGGTGTTGGATAGCGAAGCGGTAAACGTGGGCATGTCGAAAGACAAGTCGATGGCGCCTTTTTGATGATAGGTGGTGGACCCGTTGGCATGGACGTTGATCACGGTCATGTCGTAAGTATCAAAGCCATCCAGGTAACCGATCACGGGATGGTCCGACAGGTTGAGCCAACCGGTGTCCATCAACGTAAAGTCGAGGGATTTCTTGGCGTCATAGCCCCGGATGATGGCGCTGTTCTTTCCGGGAAAATTCAATTGAACCTGGTGTGGATACGGCATGAAGTCCGTCAAATAATCCCGCTCGATGACATCGTCTGATTTTACGCCCGTCGCCATATAATACACCGGCACGTCCGAGCGCCAGCCGTACAATAAAATATCAGAGGGCACACCATAAAATGAAAGATCGACCTCGAGGTTTCCCTCGCTGATGGAACCGCCATAGCTGTAGCCATAACCATTGGAAATGCCAACGATGGCCGTGCCCGTATAATTTGAAACCCGAATGGTCGCCTCACCTTTTTCAGGCGTGACCGGATGATCTACCGTGACCGTTTTTAAATGCAGCGTTGTTCCACTGGCGACATTGCCCCAGGTGGTGAAACTCGTCTGTTTGTTTTCTCCTTCGTATTCGAAATAGCTGAACAAGGTTACATTGATCTTGTCGGGATGCTTTTCGCTCTTTAGCGTAACGGTCTGCCCATCGGCATAGGGCTGCGTATCCAGGATCTCACCATTTTCATCCGACGCAAAGATCCATCTGTCGCCCGGCTGGCCATAGTCCTTATCCACCTGCAGGGTTAGGATGGTCTGGGGTGCAATGGGCTCGCTGTCTTCGTTGTTGTGGCAGCCGGCAAGAAAAACACCAGCACAGGAAAGCAAAAGCGAGGTAGCGATTCGGGGGTAACGCATAGACGGTTTGTTAAGGCTGGTTCTGACAGCGTTACAAATATACACATCTTTTCAAAATCAATTTTTTATAGGACATCGCTATTCCGCAACGATCAACTTGCCCCACATTCGCAACCCGCACGACACCCAAAGACACCACCTGCCGACGGCCTCGTCCACGAAACGACGGAATGTGGCCCCAAGGTTACCTCTGATGTTGTTCGCCCATATATTGCGCCTATACTTTTTGGAGCCTTTACTAAACGCACAACGAATGATCTCTAACGCAACGAAACACATCACGCGCGTCCTGCTTTGCGCGTTCCTCGTCTTCACCTTTCAAGCTTGTGTGGTGGCCACACACACCACGCCAAGCGGCAAAGTGCCTCCCGGCCAAGCTAAAAAGATGACGGGCAGCCAGTCTGCAAAGCCTTATGCACCGGGCCAGCAAAAGAAGAAAAGCAAAAGCAAGTAACCGAACACGCGATCCATTTCTAAAGCAGGGTCTCCTTCACAGGGACCCTGTTATTTTTTAAACAGATAGACCTGCACCCCGACGTGCAGCGTGATGTCCCAATCCTCGTAAGGATCTTCTGCGCCATCCCGTTGCGTGACCTTCAACTTTTCAAAGCAGGCCATTCCTTCCACGCCCACATGCGGGGTAATAAAATAGGTGACGCCGAAGCCGGCCGCAAAGGTCCTGATGTTTTTTCTGATGGCGCTGGTCGTCGTAAACCCAGTGGTGGATTTTTCGGTCTGCCACCCATAGGTATGGCTGGCCATGGGAAATACGGCCCAGTGGCCAAAAGGAAAATAGTAGCGCACCGACGGCCCGAACGCATAGGTCTCCAGCGACATCGAGCGATCCGGATGCTTATGACTCACATACATCCATGGCGCCACCAGGCCCACGGCCAGCTTGTCCTTCACAAAATAAGAAACAACGGGAGTGACTCTGACCGAGTAGCTTTTTACTTTAGCGCCAGCGTCGGTCCAATGACGTATAAGGGGATAGACGGTCGCGCCGGTCATAAAACCACCACGCTTTAGCTGCGCGTAGCCGTGTTGAAAGAGCATGATGGTGAGGGCAGCACAAAATAAAATGGCTTTCATAGGAGGTATAGGGGTTAGGTTAGTTTCCAGCAACGTTCGCAAGGAAGAGCACTTGCAAAATCATGTGTCTAAAAACAAAAAGCGTACCGCTTTTTCCTCGCCCACCACCTTACTCAAAAGTTAAACCGCAGAAACGCAAAGGCGCAAAGAAACGCTTGTCTTTCCTTTGCGCCTCCGCGGTTCAAATGAATTCCCTACTCCGTCTTCAACCCCTGCACCGCATTCGCCTTCACCACTCTCCGGATCTGCGCGGCGACCGTCACCACCAAAACAGAAATCAAAATAACCACCGCGATCGTCACACTTGAATAATCAATCGGCATGTGGACCGCATACGCCATATTCATCACCATCTTCATCAACACATAACTCGCCGGCGCGCCCAACGCCAGCGCCACGGCAAACAAGATCACATACTGATCGGCGATCTTCACCGTGATGTGCTTCGCACCCGCCCCCAACACTTTCCGGATACTGAACTCCTTCACACGCCCCGCCACATTGAGCTTGATCAACCCATACAATCCCAAACTGGCCAGCAACACCGCGATGGTTGCAAACGCACGCCACACTTTGCCATGGATGCCGATCTCCTGAAAATAAAATCCCCACACATCCTCCTGGTGACCACCCTGAAAAGGCGTCTCGGGAAAGAGCTTTGTCCACTGGCCTTGCAGCGCCTGAAGCGTTTGCAACTCCGTGCCGGCCTGTGCTTGTACCGACATATAATGAAAGTCCGCTTTTGGCGCCACGCTAAAGATCGTCGGGCGCAACGGGCGCGAGAAACTGTAGCTGTGGAAATTCTTTAACACGCCCACCACCTCATACTCCATCGTGTCGATCTTGAACGTCTGCCCGATCGGGTCGCGCCACGCCATGTTCTTCACCATAAGTTCGTTTACTACCACGGCTTGTTTGTCGCTGCCCTCTTCGTGGTGAAAGCCGCGGCCGGCTTCGAAGGGAAGGCCCATTGTCTCGAAATAGTTGGCGTCCACGGCGTAGTGGTCTACTTCGTATTCGCGCTCGGGCAGGTGCAGCACCGTGGTGGTGTGACGCTTGCCCAACTGGTGCGTGGAGCCGGCGATCGACACCACATTTGGATTTTGCAGCAGGGCCGCATGGAGTTGCTCGAACGCGACGCCATCCGGCACTTCGGCATAGACCACGCGGGACGGTTCGTAGCCCCAGCTGCGCTTGGCCAGGAAGTCGGCGTTGCGCGTGAAGGTGATGCCGCCACTCACGAGCACGCAGGCCAGGATCAATTGGAACACCAGCAGCCCTTTCGTGAGCGGGTTGCTCTGCCCGAACTTTACCGATCCCTTCAGGATGTTCACCACTTGAAATTTCGAGATATAGAACGCAGGATAAAGACCCGACGTGATGCCCGTGAACAACAAGATGGCCGGCAGGTAGATCCACAGCTTGGGGTCGTTGAGCTTGAAGCCCATGCTGAAGTCGAACGCGCTCTCAAACCAGGGGATGAACAGGAACATGCCCAGCGCCAAGCCAATGACCAGGGCAAAGGCCGTGATGAAGACATTCTCCGTCAGGAACTGCACGATCACGAGGCCGCGGGCGGCGCCGATGGATTTGCGGATGCCGATCTCTTTCAAGCGCTTGGCCGCCGACACGATGGCGATGTTGATGTAGTTGAAACACGCCAGCAACAACATGGCCAGCGCGATCACAGCCATGTAGACGATGGACGCATAGTTGCTCTTCGAGCTGTGCGAGATGTCGTCGCGAATGTCTTCGGAGGTTTCGTGTAGTGTGGCCAGCGGCGCGAGGCCAAAGGCGGTGATGGCCCACTCTTTTTGCACCGCCTCGTTTTGCTGACGGCGATATTTCTCCATGCCCTGGCGCACCTGCGCCGCCTCCGCCGGGTTGTCGAGCTGGACGAACGTGGCGTTTACAAAGGCTTTCCAATCCTGCAGGTCATAGCGGGCTCGGCTGTCTTTAAGTTTTCGAAGTTCACGAGGAAGTCGAAGTCGAACGAGCGCGACTCGGGAAACTTGGCGGCCACGCCCGTGACCTTGAAAGCCTTGTTCACCTCTTTGCCAAAGATCACCACCATGTTCTGGCCGATGGGGTTGGTGTCGCCAAAATATTTGATGGCCGCTTCTTCGCTCAGCACGATGCTGTTCACGTCGGCCAGCGAGCCGGGGGTGCCCCACTTGAGCGGGAAGGTGAACATGTCGAGGAACTCGGGGTCCACAAAGCGCACGCGTTCGTGGAAGACGTTGTCGTCGTGTTTCACCACCACGTTGCGGTCGTCGAGGCGGCACACTTTTTTGATGTGGGCAAAGTCGTGGCGCAGCATCTCGCCCAGCGGGCGGGGTGTGCGGCCGAACTGTTGCACGCTGCCGTCGCGGTCGGCAAAGAAGGTGGCGAGGAACACTTCGTGCTTATGTTCATGAAACTGGTCGCGCCCAAACGTCCACCGCGCAAACGCAAAGGCGAACACGCAAATGCCGATCGCCGCCGACAACCCAAACACATTGATGAAGGCATTCAAAGGACTCTTCATCATGTTGCGCATCGAAATCTTAAAGTAGTTTTTGAACATAGCGACTTGGTTTAAATTTCTAAAGACCTCAAAATTCTTTAACAGCGCCGGCCGCAACAACTTCACCGCCTCCCAGGCATACAAGCGCCGGGCCTTGGCCACAGAGAACTGTTCAAGGTTATCGCGGAAACATTCTTCCATGTCGCCTTCGATTTCTTCGAGGTATTGCTTTCTGAGGAAAAAGCGCAAGAGCCGAAGGGGCCACTCCGGCGGCTGGATATCGTTGGGCTGGGTTATCATTTCGTTTTTATGTTCCGCGGAAGCGGTGGTGTCGTCAGTGGACTCTCCTATTCAAGCTTCAATCTGTCTGCTTTTTTCAGATTGTTTTTAGATCGTGCGACAGCTGTGGTATGGCTTCCCAAAGCCCGGCGCGGACTTCGCGCATTTCGGCTAGCACCTTGCGGGCATAGCTTGTGGTGGCGTAAATGCGTTTGCGTTTGCCTCCTCTTTTTGCTGTGGCTTCGCCGAACTCGGAGGTGAGGAAGCCCTTTTCTTCCATGCGCTTCAAGGCGGACTGAATGGAGCCTACGCTGAGCTTTTCTCCCAGGCGCGACTCTAACTCGCGCTTGATTTCTACGCCGTAGGCCTCTTGCTGGAGGGCGGCTACGGTGAGCAAGACGAGTTCTTCAAATTCGCCCAGTTTGGTGATTTTCATGGGTTTTGGGTGATATTGTTCGTGATTGTAGTAGATATACGTGGGATATTGTTCGTGGTTGCAGTTTATATGAGAATTCTTGATTGTTCCTTCACGGATATAAAACTCGCGCCTTTAATAAAGGGGGCAACTAAAGGTGATAACTAACATTGTTATAGCCATTACCAGAGTTACAGAAAACATCGAGTTTTTTTTCGTAATATTATTCTCATAGAGCCCATCTATTCTGTCCATGACAATGGCAGATGGATGGGCTTTTTTTATTCTTAGCAGCATTAACCCCCCAGTTATGAAAAGACCAAATTCACGTTTCTTCCTCGACAACATCAAATCGCTCACTCTTCTTTGCATCAGCTTAGTATCGCTCCCATTATTGGCTCAAAGACCATCAGTTGCATCAATTCAAAATGAATTGAGATCAGTTAACAGCACTACGGTGAACACCGACAATATGATTGTCTCCTATCGAGGACTAAGTCGTTTCATGGCAGGGAAAGTGGCAAGCTACCTTTCTGACGGAGGCGATCTTTCTTTGTTCAGTAACTACGCGGTCTTGAATACAGACGACGGCCGTTTAAGTATCAATCATAACTTTGCTTTTAAGGGCTCCGAGGAGCGCGTTAAGTCGCTGTTAACCGCTGGATTTAGGCTAAACGTAGCGGATGCTTTTTCGACCATTTTAAGTAATAGCAAATTCTCAAATGATATTGGCGCAACTGTAAAATATACCTGGATTGGACGTGGATCAGCCTTCTTTGACTCAAAGAGTCAAAGAGAAAAGCTGGCAATCGCAGCGGATCAAGATGGACCACAAAAAAAAGAGGCAAATAGGCAAAGAGCAAAAACACTTTCAGAATTAAATGCAAATCTCTCTAAGGAAGCAACAGATTTCGAAGCCCAACTTGGGAGTATGGATCAGGGAGACCTAAGCGCCTCAGACGATATCGAAGCAGCCAAACGCACACTACGAGAAAAGTTTTACAAAGAGCTTGAGGACAAATACATGAAGTTATTCGCTGAGCGTGAAGCGAAACTGCTTGAAGAAAGAGGTTCTCAAAATCTAATAACCAGCCATTGGATTAGTGTCAGCGCATACGTACCCATTACAACAACAAAATATAACGTTGCACAATCTTTTTCAACAAATTTCGGAGACAAGGAAATTTATCCTTGGGAACTGGCTGTGAGTTATACAAGAATCTTAGAGTACAGAAGGTACGGCCGATTCTTTCTTTATCTCGGCGCGAGTCTAATTCAAAATAACACTATAAAAACAGATCACTTAACGAAAGTAGACTTGAACTCATATAAAACGCTTGGTGGCACCGATACCCTTAACTATGCCCTACTGGAATCAAACAAAGCTTACATTGGAGAATACGCAGACTTTATTACCCCAACATTCAAGGGTCAGATCGTATGGTTTCCTCCGGCTTGGAGCGTCGGCTTAAGTCTAATGGCAGAACAGAATATAGGAAAATACAATCCTTTAAACACCAAGATTGGAATACCCGTAAGGT
>Ga0209050_1002250_pt1 | contig 17192 bp, 13 predicted proteins | sample Araplavi_mTSA_r2_FD_184276 | JGI IMG/M metagenome (GOLD analysis project Ga0209050, IMG submission 184276) | Arabidopsis root microbial communities from North Carolina, USA - plate scrape MF_Cvi_mTSA_r2 (SPAdes) (version 2) | ecosystem: Host-associated > Plants > Roots > Endosphere | place: USA... | reverse complement strand
GTCCACGACAGCGATATTGGTGTTGAACCGTGCCAGCCGCAACGCCGCGCCGGACACATAGACGAAAGCCGCCAGCCAGCCCCAGCGGCCCAGGTCGTTCAGGATCCATTCATACATGACCAGCGCAGGCGCCACACCGAACGACGTCATGTCGGACAGCGAGTCGTATTGCTCGCCGAATGCGGACTGCGTGTTGGTCAGACGGGCCACCCGGCCGTCCATGCCGTCCAGCACCATGGCGACAAAAATGGCGATGGCGGCGACTTCGAAGCGGTCGTTCATGGCCTGCACAACGGCGTAGAACCCGGCAAACAAAGCGGCGGTGGTGAACGCGTTGGGGAGCAGGTAAATGCTCCGGTGGCGGTTCTCGGAATCGCGCATGGAAAAATTGGGCATGGTCTCAATAACTTACGACGGACTTTGAAAGGTTAACCTATCTGGCCCTGCTTGCGGGCTACAGCAAGGATCGTGCCCGGCCCCATTTGGCGCCAAAGCGCCCAAATGGCTGCGAAAAGGCCAAAAAATAAGAAAAAAGCGGCATGCCCATGAAAGGCATGCCGCTTCGATCCTGACCGGCGGGGCAACGCCCCGCCTGCCGTGGGGATCAGTTCTTGGACTTGTCCACCAGCTTGTTGGCGGCGATCCAGGGCATCATGGCGCGCAGCTTGCCGCCCACTTGCTCGATCTGCGATTCCGCGTTGATGCGGCGGCGCGAGGTCAGGGTCGGGGCGCCGGCGGCGTTTTCCAGGATGAACTTCTTGGCGTATTCGCCGGTCTGGATGTCCGTCAGGCACTGGCGCATGGCCTTGCGGGTTTCGTCCGTGACGATCTTCGGGCCCGTTTCGTACTCGCCGAATTCGGCGTTGTTCGAAATCGAGTAGTTCATGTTGGCGATGCCGCCTTCGTAGATCAGGTCGACGATCAGCTTCAGTTCGTGCAGGCACTCGAAGTAAGCCATTTCGGGCGCGTAGCCGGCTTCCACCAGCGTGTCGAAACCGGCCTTGATCAGTTCGACGGTACCGCCGCACAGCACGGCCTGTTCGCCGAACAGGTCGGTTTCGGTTTCTTCGCGGAAGTTGGTTTCGATGATGCCGGCACGGCCGCCGCCGTTGGCGCTGGCGTACGACAGGGCCACGTCACGCGCGGCGCCCGACTTGTCCTGGTACACGGCCACCAGGTGGGGCACGCCGCCACCCTGCTTGTACGTGTTGCGCACCGTGTGGCCGGGGGCCTTCGGGGCGATCATGATGACGTCGATGTCTTCGCGCGGCACGACCTGGCCGTAGTGCACGTTGAAACCGTGGGCAAAGGCCAGGGCGGCGCCCGCCTTGATGTTGCCGTGGACTTCGTTGTTGTAGACCGAGGCGATGTTCTCGTCGGGCAGCAGCATCATGACGATGTCGGCCGACTTGACGGCTTCCGCGACTTCCTTGACTTCCAGGCCGGCGTTGGCGGCCTTGTTCCACGAGGCGCCGCCCTTGCGCAGGCCGACGATGACCTTCACGCCCGACTCATGCAGGTTCAGCGCGTGGGCGTGACCTTGCGAACCGTAGCCGATGATGGCAACGGTCTTGCCTTTGATGAGGGACAGATCGCAGTCTTTGTCGTAGAAAACTTTCATGTTGTGCTCCAGATTCCAGTATTTGGATATTCGTTTGATTCAGATGTAGGGTGAGGCAGGCCTGGAAGGCCGGTCAAATCTTCAAAATCCGTTCACCGCGTCCGATGCCGGACACGCCGGTGCGCACGGTTTCAAGGATGGCACTGCGGTCCAGGGCCTCGAGGAAGGCCTGTACTTTTTCCTGCACCCCGGTCAATTCGATGGTGTAGGACTTGTCGGTGACGTCGATGATGCGGCCGCGGAAGATGTCCGCCATGCGCTTCATTTCCTCGCGTTCCTTGCCGACGGCGCGCACCTTCACGAGCATCAGCTCGCGCTCGATGTGGGCGCCTTCGGTCAGGTCCACCACCTTCACGACATCGACCAGGCGGTTCAAATGCTTGGTGATCTGTTCGATGACCTCGTCCGAACCGGTCGTGACGATGGTCATGCGCGACAGCGTGGAATCCTCGGTGGGCGCCACGGTCAGGGTTTCGATGTTGTAGCCCCGCGCCGAAAACAGGCCCACCACGCGCGACAGCGCGCCGGGTTCGTTTTCGAGGAGGACGGAAATCACGTGCTTCATTGCGGGGCCTCCTTACAGGTCTTCAGAGCCGAGCAGCATTTCAGTCAGCCCGCGGCCGGCCTTGACCATCGGCCACACGTTTTCGGTGCGGTCGGTGATGAAGTCCAGGAAGACCAGGCGCTCCTTGTGCTTGCCGAACGCTTCGCGCAGCGCCGGTTCGACGTCGGCGGGACGCTCGATGCGCAAGCCCACGTGGCCATAGGCTTCGGCGACCTTGACGAAATCGGGCAGCGAATCCATGTACGACTCGGAATAGCGCGAGCCGTAGTCGATCTGCTGCCATTGGCGCACCATGCCCAGGAAACGGTTGTTCAGGCAGACGATCTTGGGCGTCAGGCGGTACTGGTGGCAGGTCGACAGTTCCTGGATGTTCATCTGGATCGAGGCCTCGCCAGTGATCACGGCGATGTCCTTGCCCGGATTGGCCATCTGCACGCCCATGGCGTACGGCAGGCCCACACCCATCGTGCCCAGGCCGCCGGAGTTGATCCAGCGGCGCGGCTTGTCGAACTTGTAGTACTGGGCGGCCCACATCTGGTGCTGGCCGACGTCCGAGGTGACGAAGGCGTCGCCGCCGGTCACTTCCCAGAGCTTTTCCACCACGTACTGCGGCTTGATGACTTCGTCCGAGTTGGCGAACTTCAGGCATTCCTTGCCGCGCCACGTCTCGACCTGGTCCCACCATTTAGCGAGCGAGGCCGGCTTGTGCTCGGCGGCGGCGATCTCGAACTGCGCGCTGAGATCGGCCAGGACGTCCTTGACGTTGCCCACGATCGGGACATCCACGCGCACGCGCTTGGAGATCGACGAGGGATCGATGTCGATATGGATAATCTTGCGGGCGTTCTGCGCAAAGTGCTTGGGATTGCCGATCACGCGGTCATCGAAGCGGGCGCCGATGGCAAGCAGCACGTCGCAGTGCTGCATGGCCATGTTGGCCTCGTACGTGCCGTGCATGCCGGGCATGCCCACGAACTGGCCGCTGCTGGCCGGGAAGCCGCCCAGACCCATCAGGGTGCTGGTGCAGGGCGCGCCCAGCTGCGTCACGAGCTTGTTGAGCTCAGGCGCGGCGTTCGACAGGATGACGCCGCCGCCCGTGTAGATCATGGGGCGCTCGGCGGCCAGCAGCATCTGCACGGCCTTCTTGATCTGTCCCTGGTGGCCCTTGTTGACGGGGGCGTAGGAACGCATCGAGATCTCGCCCTTGGGCGGCACGTACTTGCACTGCGCGACGGTGATGTCCTTGGGGATATCCACCAGCACCGGACCGGGACGGCCCGTGCGCGCAATATAGAACGCGCGGCGCATGGTTTCAGCCAGGTCCTTCACGTCGCGCACAAGGAAATTGTGCTTGACGCAGGGACGCGTGATGCCGACGGTGTCGCATTCCTGGAAAGCGTCTTCGCCAATGGCCGCAGTGGGCACCTGCCCGCTGATGATGACCATCGGGATGGAGTCCATGTAGGCGGTGGCAATGCCGGTGACGGCATTGGTCACGCCCGGACCGCTGGTCACGATGCAGACGCCGACCTTTTGCGACGAGCGCGAGTAGGCATCGGCCGCGTGCACGGCAGCTTGCTCGTGACGAACCAGGATATGCTGGAATTTGTCTTGCTTGAAGATTGCGTCGTAGATGTAGAGCACCGCGCCGCCAGGGTAGCCGAAAACGTGTTCCACGCCTTCATCGGCCAGGCAGCGCACGACGATATCGGCGCCATTCATTTCCATGTTGTAGTTCCTTTCAAAACCGGCCCTGCAACCCTGACTGCTGCGCGCCCGGATACGGCGGCAACTGAACCCATACCGGTTACGACAACATGATCCGGCGCTTAGCGGCTCACGGAGCCACGCCACCCGGACACCTTGCCGACCCGGCACACGCTCGACAGAACGCAGTGCAAACGCCCCTGGGGGACGCTGGAGGTCGAAATGGAAGCCTTGGCAACACACGCTTGTGGCGCGGCCAACGGCAGGTGAGACTTGCTGCACAACGGCTGGGATGTGACCCTGGCCGTTCGCATCAACGCTCCGGTATCGGATAGGCAGACCGAAGCAAGTGGAGCAATTTACCGCGTTGCGTCAAAGGTGGCAAATCGGCTTTTGCCGACCGTTGCGTGGAAGGTTCGGTCACTATCCGGCCCCAAAACGCGCGATGCCCTCTCTATACTTGTTGCGTCGTCCAGAACCGAGCCGCCGCCCATGGATTTACGCATTGCCAGCATTCGCCGCTTTCTCTATAGCCACTACTTCTTCGGAGGGGTGCGCCAGGGGGTCGGCATGCTGTTGCCCGTGCTGGTGCTGGGCGGCCTCTTCGGCAATTACACGACCGGGCTGGTAGCGACCTTCGGCGCGCAATGCCTGGCCATCATCGACCAGCCGGGCGGTCCGCAGCGGCACCGCACCAACGAAATGCTGGGCGGCGCGGCGCTGGGCACCATCACCGTCATCATCACGGGGCTGGCGTCCTCGCATCCGGTGCTGATCTGGCTGGCCGTCATCGCGCAGTGCTTCGTCTATTCGATGTTCACCGTGTTCGGCAAGCGCGGCGGCCTGATCGGCTTTGCAGGCCTTCTGCTGATGACGCTGACCATGCACTCGCCGCTGGCGCCGCAAGAAGTGCTGGCCCATGCCGCCGCCACGCTGGGCGGCGCGCTGTTCTATGTGGCGTTCAGCCTGGGGTTTTCGCGCCTGTTCTGGCTGCGTGAAGAGCAACAGGCCATGTCCGTCGCACTGTTTGCCACCGCCGACTACGTGGCCGCGCGCGCAAACTTCTACGACGAAACCGCCGATCTGGACGAAGCCTACCGAAACCTGATCCAACGCCAGTCCGTCATGACCGAAAAGCACCAGGCGGCCCGCGACATGGTGCTGCGCGCCCTTCCCCGCGGCAAAGGCCTGGGCGACCGCCAGCGCGTGATGATCTGGAACATGTTCGTGGACATGCTGCAGTTGCTGGACACGCTGGTCGCCACGCACACCGACTACGCCGCGCTGCGCCGCACGCTGGCCGGCAACGACTGCCTGATGTTCATGCGCGACGCGCTGGTGAAGATGTCGCTGGAACTGAACCGCATCGCGCTGGACGTGTCGCGCGGACGCAAGGTGCAATACCGCAGCAGCGCCAAGGCGGAACTGCGCGCCATCGAGTACGAGATCGAGCAACTCAAGCAGCAAGGCCTGGGCGAACGCGATCCGGAGATGCTGGCGCTGATCGTGCAGGTGCTGCGGCGCCTGCGCAATTCGGCGCGCATCGTGGACCGGCTGGCCGATCACACCGCAGCCTCGCCCGATGCCAAGCCCACCGACGTGCTGCGCATCAACAAGTCGCTGACGCGGTTCATTTCGCGCCAGGAATTCCGCTTTGGCCTCTTGACCAGCAACCTGCGGCTGGATTCCCCGCACTTCCGCTATGCGCTGCGCGTGACGGCCGCTGCCGCGATCGCCATGACGCTGGCCAGCCGCTGGCTATCGCCCGAGTTCTCGGCGCACAACTACTGGATCATGCTGACCATCGTCATCATCATGAAGCCTGGCTTTGCGCTGACGCGCCAGCGCAATGGCTGGCGGCTGATGGGCACCCTGATCGGCTGCATCGCCGCGCTGCTGCTGTTCAACGTGACCGACGAGCCCAGCGTCCTGTTCGCCGTCCTGCTGGGCGCCTGCATCATGGGCAACAGCATGGTGCAGCTCAACTACATGGCCAGCGCCATTTTCAATACGCTGTTCGTGGTGCTGGTGTTCCATTTCGTGTCGCCGGGCACCGTGTCCATGTCGGTGATCGGCGAACGCGCCATCGACACGCTGCTGGGCTGCGCGCTCGCGCTGGTCTGCAGCTACATCCTGCCGTGGTGGGAGGCGCGTTACCTGAAGCCGCTGGCTTCCGCCGCAACCCGCGCCAACCGCGAGTATCTGCTGGCCGGCCTGCGTTACGTCGAAGCCATGCAGGCGCACGGCGCGCCCGTGGGCGCGGCTGCCACCGACACGCCCGCCGTCACCGACGCCGACCTGGCCTGGCGCCTGGCGCGTAAGAACGTGCACATCGCCTTCAGCAATTTCGCCGAGGCGTTCTACCGCATGATGAGCGAGCCCAAGTCGCATCAAGTGGACGTGCCGGAGCTGAACAATCTGCTGATCCAGAACCATGTGCTGGCCTCGCAAATTACCGCGGCAATTCCGATTCTGGCGGCGCTGCCCGCCACGCCCGAGCCGGTCCGGCAAGCGCTGGACGGCATGACCGTGCTGCTGGATGAAAACAGCCCGCGCGTGCCGCTGGACCTGCCCACGCAGTTCGACACTGCGGGCGATCAGGCTGCGCTGGTCTATCCCGTGAAGCAGATGCTCAAGGCCACGCACATGATCCGCCAGGAACTGCAGGCGCTGGCCGATCCGCTGCATGCGCCGCCGGTGGCGGCCGCGGCGTCGTAAGCCGCCGTCCGTCGATTCGACGGGCAAAAAAAATGCCAGCCGGGCGGAGATGCCAGGCCGGCATTTTTTGTGAAAGGGCGAGGTCCCAGCCAGGTGTCTGACACCTTCCCCCGCCGCCGACTTCGTCAGTCCAGCTTGCGGCGAAACACCAGCTTGTCCGCCGACGACGCCGACGCGTCGTACGCGTAGCCTTCCAGATCAAACCCCTGCAGCCCTTCCGGCTTGGCAACCTTGTGCTGGATGGCGTAACGCGCCATCAGGCCGCGTGCGCGCTTGGCGTGAAAACTGATGATCTTCCAGGCGCCGTTCTTCCAGTCCTGGAACACGCATTGCACCACCCGCGCCTTCAGGACCTTCTGATCGACGGACTTGAAGTATTCCTCGGAGGCCAGGTTGATGACGACCGGCGACTTCTGGCCGGCCTGGCGCTCGTTCAGGTAGTCCGCGATGGTGCTGCCCCAGTACTCGTACAGGTTCTTGCCCTTGGGGTTCTCCAGCCGCGTGCCCATTTCCAGGCGGTACGGCTGCATCAGGTCGAGCGGGCGAAGCACGCCGTACAGGCCGCTCAGGATGGCGACGTGCTCCTGCGCCCAGTCGAGCTGCTTGGCCGACAGGGTGGCGGCGTCCAGGCCTTCGTAGACGTCGCCATTGAAGGCCAGCACGGCCTGGCGCGAGTTGGCCTGCGTGAAGCTGCGCTTCCAGTGCGCGTAGCGCTGGACGTTCAGCTCGGACAGGGCCGGGCTCAGGCTCATCAGGTCCGAGATGTCCTCGGCGGTCTTGGTCTTCAGGACCTTGATCAGGCCGGCGGCCTGATCCACGAACATCGGCTGGGTATGCGTCTCGACGTGCAGCGGCGAGTCGTAGTCCAGCTTCTTGGCGGGGGAAAGCAACAACAGCATTCAGAATTTCCTTGTTTAGCGCGCCGTCCAGCCGCCATCGACGGAGACGGTCGTGCCGGTGATTTGCGCGGCGGCGTCCGAGGCCAGGAACACGGCGGTGCCGCCCAGTTGTTCCGGCGTCACGAATTGCAGCGACGGCTGCTTTTCGCTGAGCAGGTCGCGGGCAGCGGTTTCCTGGTCCACGCCATTCTTTTCAGCCAGCGCGGTGATCTGCTTTTCGACGAGCGGGGTGCGCACCCAGCCCGGGCAGATGGCGTTGGCGGTGATGCCCTGCCCGGCCGTTTCCAGCGCCGTGACCTTGGTGAATCCCACGACGCCATGCTTGGCGGCCACGTAGGCCGACTTGCTGGCCGATGCCACCAGGCCATGCGCGGACGCGATGTTGATGATGCGGCCCGAACCCTGCTTCTTCATGTGCGGCAAGGCGGCGGCGGTGCCGTGGAACACGGCGGACAGATTCAGCGCCAGGATGGCATCCCACTTTTCGGCCGGAAAGTCTTCGATCAACGCGGTGTGCTGGATGCCCGCGTTGTTGACCAGGATGTCGATGCGGCCAAGCTGGCAGACGGTGTTTTCGACCAGCTCGCGCACGGCGGCGCCCTTGGAAAGATCCGCGCCGTCGTAGATGACCTTCACGCCATGCTTGGCGGCAAGCTCCGCGCGCAGCTTCTCGATTTCGGCCGCGTCGCCAAAACCGTTCAGGACGATATCGGCGCCCTGCTCGGCGAAGGCCGTGGCGATACCCAGGCCGATGCCGCTGGTGGAACCGGTGACAAGCGCTACTTTTCCTTTGAGCATGAGCTTTCTCCTGTGAGCTGGCGTGGGGAAACGAAACGGGCTTCAAGTGTAGCTGCCCGGCAAGCCGCCAATCATGCCATGCCCTTACCCGCTGCGGGGTCAAGCGGTGGGCGGCTTGTCCGAGGAGGACGACGGCGCGGCGTCGGCAGACGGCGCAGTGTCCGTGACCGGCAACGCGTCCGTCACAGGCAGGCCCGCCATGCCGCCGTATTTTTCCGGCACGCGCTCTAGCACCTTGATCAGCACCGGCACCACGCCCATCGACACCGCGACGATCACCGACAGCACGTCGCGCTGCTCCAGGTTCACCAGATGGTTGTCCCAGGCTTCGTTGAAGATGGCGAAGCTGAACTCGCCGCCCTGGGCCAGCACCAGCGCAAACAGCAGCCGGTGATAGCGCGGCAGCCCCAGAAAGCGCGCGAATCCATAAAGGATGACGGCCTTCACCGCCAGCAGCGCCGCGACGCCCGCGCAGATGAACATCCAGTGATGGGCCACGACCTTGAGGTTGATGGACATGCCGATGGCCACGAAGAACAGGCCCAGCAGCAAGCCCTTGAACGGGTCGATCGCTTTTTCCAGCTCATGCCGGTAGCGCGACTCGGCCATCAACACGCCCACCAGGAATCCGCCCAGGCCCGCCGACAGGCCCGCATAGTCGAATAGTTGAGCTGCGCCCACCACCATCAGCAGCGCCGCGGCGGTAAAGAGTTCGTTCAATTCCGCCTTCGCCGCCCAGCCCAGCAGACGCAGCCGGTAGGCCAGCGCCACGACCGCCACGGCCACCAGCGCTTCTTTGAAGGACGGCGCGGAGGTCCCGTCCGACCCCAGCAATCCGGCCGCGACCAGCATCGGAATCGCCGCCATGTCCTGGAACAGCAGCACGCCCAGCGCCGAGCGGCCCAGCGGCGTGCGGGTCAACTGACGCTCGTCCAGCAACCGCAGCGCCACCGCCGTGGACGACAGCGCCAGCGACAGACCGCACAACACCGCCGCCTGCCACTCCATGCCCGCCAGATGCCGCAGCGCCGCGCCGAACACCACCCCCAGCAGCAGGCCGCAGACCAGCATCTGCAGGGTGCCCAGGATGAAGACTTCGTTGCGCATCGCCCACAGGCGCTTGGGCGACAGTTCCAGCCCGATGATGAACAGCATCATCACGACGCCCCACTGCGACACGCCGATCATCGTGTCCACGTTCGTGACCAGCTTGAAGCACGACGGTCCGACGAGAACGCCCGCGATCAGGTAACCCGGAATGGCGCCCAGCCCCAGTCTTTGCGTGATGGGCACGCAAAGCACGGCCGCGAGCAGAAGGATGAGGATGAGGTCCATGGAATGCGCAGAGGGCGGAATGGGGTGAATTCTGGCCAAAGATTGCGCCGGCTGAAAGCCGGATGAAACCCGCTGTGGTCCTTTTACCCGTTCTTTTTCGCCCCCCTTTACACAAAAGAAAAAAATCCTGTAGAATTGCGGGCTTCGCTGCTCCGACAACGAAGATCCTTCCGACCAGGGATCTTTTAGTGAATGAAAATTCACCGCTGCGGAACCCAGCCACGGAGAGGTGGCAGAGTGGTCGAATGTACCTGACTCGAAATCAGGCGTACGGTATCCCCGTACCGTGGGTTCGAATCCCACCCTCTCCGCCAAATTCATTAGAATCTCTGGCATGACCAGAGATTCCAGTAAACGCAGGGAAAAGAAAGGTTCCGGTGTGTACAAACATGTGCACCCCATGGACGCTTATCTGCACCTTCGCCCGAGTCCCGCGCGCTTTATATTCGATACCCTGTACCTCGGGACGTCCAGGCGCTTCGTGGCAAGCGCTATGAACGTCGTTCATGCTCCACCGAAGACCCTCGGCAAGCCCGCCTTGTCGCTGCCAAGCTGGTTGCCCAATGGGAACAGGAGTATCAACGCCTCCGCGACAGCGCCGCCGCATTAACGCCCCCGTTAGTCGAAGCAAAGTCGACCCCTCTATCTGACGAACTCATTGAGCAGATATGCCATCGTTGGTACGGCTCTTCAATAAGGTCGGATGACAGCGAGACCAGGGCATTCCGACCGAAGAACTTGATGAACTGGAGACCTATCTCCAATCGCTCGAACGAGACGCCAGGCAGATTGCTGCACAAGGCAAAGGCGCACCAAGCTATCCAGTCGTCAAAGATGCGGTTATCGAGTTTGCGGAAACCATGGGGTTGGACATAAGCGCCACTGACGCGCTGCTCCAGCAACTAGTCAAGAAATTTGCTGCTACCCAACTTAAGGTCTCCAAGGAGCTGAGGAGCAGGAGCAACGGGGATTTCATCGAAATCCCCACCATCCCGCCGAACTTCGCCCTGCCGTCTATTCTCACATACATGCCCGAATGGGAACGGCTGCACGTCCAAGGCCTGCGTCCGAACACGATTGAGTCGTACAAGTTCGAAGCTCACCAAGAGTGCCATTAATGAGAGAAGCAGACCTCGCCAACCCTTCACAGTGGAGTTCGTCAACCGCCTCTTCCGTTCGGAATGGTATAAAAGGGATGAGAAAATTGGCTCTAGCAGAATTGTGCGGGATTGGTCTGCCCGTTATTGGTTCCCCTTGATATCCCTATGTCAGGGGTTCAGGCCGTCCGAAATCAGCGGCCTGATGCTAGATGATGTGTACTACGACGATGGTCTTTTGGCCTTTCGCATAAAAGAAGGCAAGACGGAAGCGACCAATCGCTCCGTCAGCGTCCATCAGAAGTTGATTGACTTGGGCTTCGACCAGTGGCTAGCGGGCCGAAAGAAACGAGGCGGTAAACTGCTTTTAGACGTCTTTGAAAGCTACGAGAGGAATAACGACGCCTTCACTCAGAAATTCAATCGCTACATCCGAGACAAGCTAGACGCCACCGCTGGATATACGACCTACAGCTTTCGCCATCTATGGGAAGATACTCGACGAGCCGCAATCGCTCAACATCAGAATGCAGCGTGGCCTCCCGGGATGAGGGCTCAGATTAGTGGTCGTGAAGACGGCCAGAAGGAAGAAGGGTCCGCTGGCGACTATGGGAACGGCTACAGCGTCAAGTCGATGAAACCGTACTTGGATTCGGTTTGGAATTCGCAAATTCTCCTTCCAAAGCCATATGAAGCTTGACACACGTTAACGCGTCATACAACCTATTGCGGCCGATAGCGACCATACAGAACATTCAAAGAAGGGACGCACGCCCGATGCTAAATCAAATCCACAAAACAGAGGGCACAACGCCTGGCGAAAGAGAACTCACAAGGCTCGCCAACCTATCTTTTTTTGGACTTTGGAGCTACGCCTCGGTTCACAGGCTTAAAGGCAATGGCAGCATCAAGCACGAAGTTGCTGACCTTCTTGTCGTATTCGGGAACGACGTAATAATATTCTCCGAAAAAGACATCACATTCCCTGACTCAAACAACATAGTCGAAGACTGGGGCCGCTGGTTTCGGAAATCAATATCAAAATCGGTAAGCCAACTAAGAGGTGCCGAAAAATATATAAAATCCAAAGACAATGCTCTATTCCTCGATGAAAAATGCACCAAACCGTTTCCGTTCCAACTAAATGCATCTGAACTTCGGGTCCACCTAATCGCCTTCTGCAGAAATTCATGCGAGCGAGCCAAGGGCTATTTTGCGCAAAACCAAGAAGAAGGCGCATCAACTAGCACTGGGACCCTTGTCTTCCTCTCCCCACTTCGTGAGCAGGAGATGCTGTTGAACCCGTTCCACATCGGAGACTTTGACCCCAAAAAGCCCTTTATCCATGTCTTCGATGAAGACTCCTTGAGTCTTCTGTTGACAGAGCTAGACACTGGCCCCGATTTTATAGACTATCTATGTGCGCGAGAGCAATCAATCCGAGGTAAGACAGTATCGTTCTTCTATGGCGAGGAAGACTTTCTTGCTGTCTACCTGAAAAATATACAAGCCAATGGTTTTGGCTGTTTCCGCGCAGACAAGTCCCTACCTACAGCACCCGAGAATGCTTTGCCTACCATTGAAGAGGGAATGTGGCAGCTCTTCAAATTATTGCCCTACTATGCTATCCATGAACAGCAGCGTAAGCACGCGGGATTCTGGAAATCGGTAATCGACGATTTTTCGCAATCCATTTTGACTGCAACGGTCGGCGAAGCACGCGAAGAATCACTAGAAACACACGAGCGAGCGCTTCGTGCAATGGCGTCGGAAAATAGGATATCGCGCGCTGCTCTTGGACATGCGCTTCTTGAAAAATTCCACACCGTACCAACCAACGCGCGCAGCGCAAGGGTGGTTCAATCCTCATCAAACCCAAACCGGCTTTATATCTTTTTACTCTTTCCCTGGATAGATGAGCACAAAACTTACGACGGCTACAGGGCGGAGCGCACCGCGTGCATGAAACTTTATGCACGCGCAGCGCAATTAAAGTATCCCGCCTATTCTGAAATCGTTATTCTGGGAGCCGACACCAAAAATTCGTCGAAAGGAAGCTCCGAGACGGTTTTAGTTGTCAAAGGCAACCCCGAAATGCCGGAAAGGGAAAAGGCGGAAACTCTGGCAATGATGGAAGAACATAGGGTACTAACTGACATAAGTGAGCTTAAGCATGTTAGTCGCTCAACGTATGCACCAACCACAGGAAATGTTTTCGGAAATTGGCGACCCATACCGTCTAATCCCCCCGGCGTTAACCAACCATGCTATTGCGGCTCGGGAAAAAAATACAAAAAATGCTGCCGCCCATGAATGCTTAATAGCCTTAAAGTGGACCCGGCCACACACGGGGACTGAACGTCACTCGCCCGTGGCTCTGTAGAGTGCGTCCAGCACGATACAGCCCGGCAAAGCGACCTAGCGTCGCCGGGGTTGGGGGAGCCGAAATGCGTGAGGGGCGACCCTAGCCCCGGTATGCGCCCCAGCGGATACAGCATTTTGGGGGCATAGCCCCGCCCCCTGTTGCGTAGCAGCAGGGCAACGCCGTTTTAGGGAAACGCTGCGTAAGCCAGTGCACCGCTCCTAGGGCGTCCAGCTGTAGGAAAAAGGGGGTTGCCCTGCTGCGAAGCAGCGGCAGGGGGCGCGTCGTTTCTGTCGTGACACGCACTAGCGTGTAGCCCCGTACCTCGCGTCCAGCGAGGGCTTGAGGGGCGGTAGACAGCGCTGCCGCCGGCAGCGTTTTTTTTTCTCGTCGCTATACATGGAAAGCACATCAGAAAGCAGATGCGCTGACACTTCCCGGAGCGACTGATGACGATAGACAAGAAGGCGGTAGGCCTTGAGCAAGAGCTGGCAATGCTGCACTACCTAGCCCGGTTTGGCTGGTTGACGGTATCCATGTGCGGAGAATTAGTTTTCTCCAGAAAATCTCAGAAAGACGCCTTGGCACGGCGCCTTCTGAACAAGCTCGCAGCCAACAAAGAGGCGGAACGCCACCTAGACACAGGCGTGGGCTTCTGGCTGCTGTCGAGGAAAGGGGCAAAACGGTTGGCCAGCGAGGCAAACCTCAACAGGGAACCCCTTGGGGTCCAGAAGTTGGGCAACATGCGCCACAGAGCCGCATCAAATTGGCGGCCCATCAATGCAATTGCATCAGGACATCAGGTCTGGACGGAACACGAGATTCAATCAGGCTACGCCCCCTTCGTAGACTACCAAGGAAAGATTCCTGACGGACTAATCGAGACTGAAGAGGGGGCAATCTGGATTGAAGTAGAGAATGCCTATAAGAGCAGAATCGAGCGCGAGAAAATCCTCACCCTTTGCGAGCGGAACCTATCCGGGGATACAAAACCGGAGATGGCAACAGGATGCTATCTTTTCCGCATTGAAATTGTCTCGACCAACAAGGAGCCTCTCGCGGCACTGTACAACGACTTCCTCTCAAGCCATGAAAGAGGTTACATGGCAGAAGCGGAGGCGTCCCTTGTGACACATCAAGGTACGAAATCAGCCAAAGCTATAACATCGCCGGCGAGATTAGCGGCAATCTGTGGTACGACCTACTCGCTATTAATCAATGAGCAATCGCCCCGACAGCGTCGGGGCGATTGGCATCAGAAAACGAGTTCTATACGGAATTTTCCCACTACTCCCATTTGCGCATGCGTTGCCCACTACCCTTTGTCAGCGTCATAGCCCTCAATCTCCGCGATTAGCAGCTCAGCGCTCTCGCAGCCTTGCTGACGCACAACCGAAAGCTCTAATGCATCCCTATAATCATCATCCGGAAGCTGTCGATGGGTGGCAGCCCTAAAATCGCCGTTCTTAGGAACGCTCAGCCTGTACAGGTTAGTCTTGTTGTATCCGCGCTGACCTGAATTCTTTAAATAACCGAAGCCTTCGAGTTTCTTTATCAATCGAGAGACATGCGCCCTATTTGGCTCACCCTTGGCCATATATCCTAACAACTCCGCGAGTCTAGCCTGGCTCATATAGCACACCCCATTTTGATTGGCATGCAAGCACATGACGCAATAAAGGTGAATCAGTGGAAATGCGAGTCGTTTATCGAGAAAGACATGTGGCGGGATTTGCGCAAACCGCGCTACCCCAAAGTCATTTAACGGTATCCAGCTATTTTTAATGCTTGTTTTTTGGTTCATTGACGGTTCAGACATCGTAGCGCTCCATGGCGTTGATAGTCTGAGGTCTAGCGGATAACCTTTATTCTTTGGACACCCCTCCAAATCCAGGGTAAGGGGCACGGACGGCACCGCCGTCCCTTGGCCAGGGAGCGAGCGCAGCGAGCAAGGCAGCAGCTATGCTGCTGCGAAGGACGGCCTTGCCGTCCTTCCTGTTAGTAAGCGCAGCGAGCTAGAGTACTGCACGGCAGCTTGTTAGGCTGCACGCCCAATGCACCGTGGAGTATATATTTTCTGTTAGGTTGCACGCCCGGTGCAGCGTGGAGTATATATTTTCTGTTAGGTTGCACGCTGTGCAGTAAGGCATGTCTGGATTTTTTGTACGAGACGGCTGATTATCAGCTGAGAGCAGCAGCGAGCCCTTCTCCAAACAGACTAGCAAACTAATCCTTGGCGGACCTCCGGGAGCCAACATGACCCGCAGCATGTGCACGGTGCACAACGCAGTTGTGCTGAGTCACATGCTGCGGAAAAGTGAAGGAAGAAGGCCCAGCGGCAGACGTGGAGCATCAGGAAGGTGGCTGCGAAGTCCAGCAGGACTACTCGAAGGCAGCCAGTGACGCGAAGTACCCCGCCATTGCCAAATGCACGCGCATGGTCACCACGCTTAGCGACCATCTGCATGTGTACACAGGTGGGTACAAATGATAGACTGGAACCTCTAAAAATTCTTGTACATCAGAGCCTTAGGATGTTCAACGGAACATCCCACCCTCTCCGCCATTTTTACATACGCAGAAATGCGTAGAAGTACGGAAACCCGCACCAGCTAACGCTCTGCGGGTTTTTGTTGTCCGGAAGGGTCCGCCGGAGTGCGCTAACAGCCGGGGTTATGAGGGGGTATATCTGGGGGTACTATTGGCTCGTCCGGCCAGATACCTCCAAAACAAGGCCCCTCACAGATGCCACCGTTCGCCAGGCCGAGCCCGCTGAAAAGCCCTGCACACTGTCTGATAGCAGCGGGCAGTACCTACTTGTCAACAACGCCGGAAAGTACTGGCGTGGAAGCACCGGTACGGCGGTAAAGAGGAAGTCATGGCCTTTGGCGTCTTCCCACGGGTGACGCTCGCAACGGCCCGGAAACGGCATCACGACGCCCGATCAGTCCTTGAAGCAGGCATGGACCCCATGGCATTCAAAAAGGAGGCATCGGAGCCACGGGCCCCTGACGTTTGGAGTTACCAGGGTTCAGTGGACAAGAGTAGTATCTGAACCGATTGGGGATGATCCATGTCTGCGAACAAGACGCCAAGCAAAGTAAGGCGAGCATACAAGTTCATTGAAGCCCATAGCGACGAGTACAGCATTTCGGCTATGTGCCGGGTTCTTGGCGTGGCGCGTGCTGGCTACTACGCTTGGCTAAGTGATCCAATTTCTGATCGGACGCAGGAGGACGTTCGGCTTCTCCGTTTGATTCGTGCCTCTTTCATGGCGAGCCATGGCATCTACGGCGCTCCCCGCGTCTTGCAAGACTTACGAGAACGCGGAGAGACGTGCAGTAAACATCGAGTGGCTCGACTCATGAGAGAGAACGGCTTGCGGGCCTTGCACGGTTATCGCACAAGACATATTCCGGTACCCAAGCAATCACCACTGATCCCCAACCTGTTGCAGCGGAGATTTACGGTTTCGAAGCCCAATGAGGCCTGGGTGACAGACATCACCTACATTCGAACGTGGCAAGGATGGCTTTACTTGGCCGTAGTGATGGATCTTTTTTCCAGAAAGGTCATTGGTTGGGCCACAAAGCCAACGATCCATCGAGAATTAGTCTTAGACGCTGTGATCAAAGCCGTACGACATCGACGTCCTCGGGGCACGCTGATCCATTCAGACCAAGGCACTCAGTATGGCAGTGATGCTTGGCGGCGCTTTTGCAAGGTCAATCACCTTGAGCCGAGCATGAGTAGGCGGGGAAACTGTTGGGACAACGCTGTAGCCGAGTCCTTCTTTAGCAGCTTGAAGAAGGAACACATCAAAAGGCATATCTACTCCGATCGAGATGCTGCCCGAGTGAGCTTGGCGGAGTACATCGATGATTTCTACAATTCCGTGCGACGGCACAGCTACCTCGGCGGAGTTAGTCCGAATGAATTCGAAGCTGCACATAGCAAGCGGAAATAGGGTGTCCACTGAACCCTGGTAACTCCAGTTTGACCTCGCTGCCCGGCGGTGGTGGACACATGGGGCGCCCAGTCGCAGCACACGACACGCGGATTACGTCCTGTGCCCCCCCCCCCCCCCCCC
>Ga0209050_1002249_pt1 | contig 17197 bp, 14 predicted proteins | sample Araplavi_mTSA_r2_FD_184276 | JGI IMG/M metagenome (GOLD analysis project Ga0209050, IMG submission 184276) | Arabidopsis root microbial communities from North Carolina, USA - plate scrape MF_Cvi_mTSA_r2 (SPAdes) (version 2) | ecosystem: Host-associated > Plants > Roots > Endosphere | place: USA... | reverse complement strand
GTTCGGTGTCGGGCCAGATCCACTTCTGCATGCCCTACTCGATGATCGAGCCGATCCGCGACGCGCTGACCTCCTCGCTGCAGGGCGAAGCGCTGGAAGTGGACAAGCGCTGGATCCGCCTGATGACGCAGCAGATCCAGATCGCCGAAGTGGAACTGGTGGCCAAGCTCGGCACCGCCAAGGTCAACTTCGACGAAATCCTGAACATGAAGGTCGGCGACGTAATCCCGCTGACCATCCCGGAAACCATCGAGGCGACCGTGGATGGCGTGCCTGTGCTCGACTGCACCTACGGGGTGTTGAACGGGCAATACGCATTGAAAGTGGAGAAACTGCTGGCAAACGCGGATAATATGAAATAAAGCTAGGAGAGAAACATGGCGGATAATCAAGACGACGATACAAGCATGGATGACGATTGGGGCGCCGCGATTGCCGAGCAGGCCGCTGCCGAGGCTGCTGCCATGCAGAACCAGGCCGCCACTGCCGCCGTGTTCAAGGATTTTTCCAAGCAGCCCAACAAGACCGAAACCCATAACGATATCGACTTCATCCTCGATATCCCGGTCCAGCTGACCGTGGAATTGGGCCGCACCAAGATCGCCATCAAGAACCTGCTGCAACTGGCGCAGGGCTCGGTGGTGGAACTGGACGGCCTGGCCGGCGAACCGATGGACGTGCTGGTCAATGGCTGCCTGATCGCGCAAGGCGAGGTGGTGGTGGTGAACGACAAGTTCGGTATCCGCCTGACTGATATCATCACGCCTTCCGAACGCATCCGAAAACTGAATAAATGACGCATGCCTTTCGCCTGCTGCGGCCGCTAACCATCGCGGCCGCCCTCTGCCTCGCCGGCGCTCCCGCCCTGGCGCAGCAAGCCCCCGCCCCCGATACCATTTCGACCAGCTCGCAAGCTGCCCCGGCCAATGCCGTCAGCCCGCTTGCGCCTGGCGCCGAACAGCCGGCCGCGCCGGCCGCGGCCGTTACCGCCCCGGCCGCGACGCCCGAACAGCAGGCAGCCCTGGCCGGCGCGCGCGCCGCCAACACCCAGGCCCCGGGCAATGCGCTGGCCGCGCAAGCGCCGTCCGCTGCCGGTTCGCTGGTGCAGACCATCCTGTCGCTGGGCTTCGTCATTGCCCTGCTGGTTGGCCTGGCCTGGCTGCTGAAGCGCTTCGGGCCGAAGCACATCACCGGCGGTACCAAGGTAAAGCTGGTGGGCGCACTGAGCGTCGGTGCCCGCGAACGCATCCTCGTGGTGGAAGTCGGCGAGCAGTGGATTGTGGTCGGCGCTTCTCCCGGGCGCATGAATGCCCTGGCCACCATGCCGCGCCAGGAAGTCGACGAGTCCGAACTGGCCGGCACGCAAACGGTGCCGGGCGCGAACTTCGCCGAGTGGTTCAAACAGACGATCGAAAAGCGCAATGGCAAATAAACGCGCCCTGTGCCTGGCTGCCGGCGCCGCGCTCGCCCTGCCGCTGATCGCAGCCGCCGAACCGACCATCCCGGCTTTCACCAGCACGCCCGCAGCGGGCGGCGGCACCAATTACGGGCTGACGCTGCAGACGCTGATCCTGATGACGGCGCTGACCTTCATCCCGGCGGCGCTGCTGATGATGACCGGCTTCACCCGCATCGTGATCGTGCTGTCGCTGCTGCGCCAGGCGCTCGGCACGCAGTCGGCGCCGCCCAACCAGGTCATCATCGGCCTGTCGCTGTTCCTGACCTTCTTCGTCATGAGCCCGGTGTTCGACAAGATCTACACCGACGCCTGGGTGCCGCTGCAGGACAACAAGATCACCATGCAGCAGGCCATGGAGCGCTCGGCCGCGCCGCTGAAGACCTTCATGCTGAAGCAGACGCGGCAGTCCGACCTGGCCCTGTTCGTCAAGATTTCGCGCAGCCAGGAACTGCAGGGGCCGGAAGACGTGCCGCTCAAGATACTGGTGCCGGCCTTCATCACCTCCGAGCTGAAGACCGCCTTCCAGATCGGCTTTGCCATCTTCATCCCCTTCCTCATCATCGACATGGTGGTGGCGTCGGTGCTGATGTCGATGGGTATGATGATGATGTCGCCTGCCGTGATTTCGCTGCCGTTCAAGCTGATGCTGTTCGTGCTGGTCGACGGCTGGCAACTGCTGCTGGGTTCGCTGTCCCAGAGCTTCTACTAGGGAGGCTGGCAATGACGCCTGAAACAGTCATGACCATGGGCCGCCAGGCCATGGAAGTCACGCTGATGGTGGCCGCTCCGCTGCTGCTCGTGGCGCTGCTGATCGGCCTGGTAGTCTCGATCTTCCAGGCCGCCACCCAGATCAATGAGGCGACCCTGTCCTTCATCCCGAAGCTGGTGGGCGTGTTCGTCACCCTGGTGGTGGCGGGACCGTGGATGATTTCCGTGATGGTCGACTACATGCGCCAGGTGCTGACCGGCATCCCATCGCTGGTCTCGTGACCAATGCTGGTCGTCACCGCCGCTGAACTCAATACCTGGATCGCCGCCCTGCTGTGGCCGGCGGCCCGCATCCTGTCGCTGATCGCGGCCTCCCCCATTTTCGGCAATGCCCGCATCCCGCAGAACGTCAAGCTCGCACTGGGCGTGCTAATCGCGATGGTGGTGGCGCCAGCCGTGCCTGCCATGCCGGCCCTCGACCCGGCCGGCTGGGCCGGACTGTCGGTGCTGGGGCGTGAAATCGTGATCGGCGCCGGCATGGGCTTCGCGATGCGGCTGGTGTTCGCGGCGGTGGAAATGGCGGGCGAGATTTCCAGCCTGACCATGGGCCTAGGCTTCGCCAGCTTCTTCGACCCGATGTCGCAAGGCCGCTCCTCGGCGGTGTCGCAATTCCTGGTATGGGTGGTGACGCTGGCGGTGCTGGCGGTGAATGCCCATCTGGTGCTGATCGAAGCGCTGGCCGAAAGCTTCTACACGCTGCCGGTGGCCGCCATCCCGTTCCACAACGACGGCTTCTGGGACCTGGCGCTGTGGGGCTCGAAGATCTTCACGGCAGGCCTTCAGTTATCGCTGCCGATCGTCGCGGCCCTGCTGATAACCAACGTCGCGCTGGGCATCCTGACGCGCGCCGCGCCGCAACTGAACCTGTTCGGTATCGGCTTCCCGATTACGCTGGGCGTGGGCTTCCTGACCCTGACCATGGCCCTGCCCTACATGAGCATGCCGATCCAGGTACTGGTCAACGAGGGCGTAGAAAAAGCGCGGCAATTGCCGCGCGAGTGGGATAGCAGGAAAAAAGTCGGGGTCAGCTCTGGCAATCAGACACGGCCTCAGCCGTAGGCGACGCCTACGGCTGAGGCCGTGTCTGATTGCCAGAGCTGACCCCGACTTTTTAAATGCAAGCCTCAGATCAAGTTGAACAACGACAAGCCGGCCAGCGCCTTGTAGGACTTCTGCGCCGCTTCCAGCGTGGTTTGCTGCTGCGTGAAGCGGGAAATGGCTTCCACCGGATCGAGGTCCACCAGGTCGGATATCTGGCTCGCATACTGCAGGTTCAGGTCGTCGCCTGCGCTGTCGAGATGATCCAGTTCGCTCAGGCGGGCGCCGACTGAAGCCCGCACCGACAACACGTTGTCCAGCGAATTGGTGATGTTCTGGTTGGCCAGGTTGAGGGCGTTGGTCAATGCAGCCCCGGCCTGCGGCGAACCCGCCGGACCGCGCAATGCGCCGATCAGGGTGGTCATGGTTTCAAACACCGACTGGTTCTTGCTGGGGTCGACCTTGAACACGTCGCCGTTGGCTGGTGCACCGGTAATGTCCATCTGTATGCCATCGAAGGCAATCGGTTGCCCGGAAACATAAGGAGCGCCAGTCACCACGGCGGTGCCGGTCGTGACGTCGTTCACGGTATAGGTCGTCACGGCCGGCGTGCCGGCAACGCTGAAATTCAGCGTGTAGTTGTGGCCCGTCACAGCCGCGGGATTCTTCACCACGCCCGGCGAAATGATGCCGGTGCCGCCGCGCGTGTAGTTGTTCGGGTCGACACTGGTCTGGAAGGTGCCGTTGCCGGTGATATTGCTTTCGAAGATGGCCGAGCCAGTCTCGCTGGTGGCGATCTTGCGTGACGACGCTACTTGCAGTTCGCGCTGGCCCTGGTCGCCGTTATAGGTGGCGCCGGTGGCGGAACGGGTAAATGGCTGGATGTCGCTCTTGTAGCCGGAGAACAGGTAAGCGCCGGTGCCATCGGTGGCATTGGCCTGGCCCAGCAAGTCTTCCAGCCGCCCCTCCAGTTCCTTGGCCAGTGCTTCGCGGTCGGCCGGCGTGAAGGCGGGATTGCCGGCAGCGATGATCTTGCTTTTCACTTCCTGCAGCAGGTCGTCGGTGTTCGCCAGCGTATTGTCCACCAGCGACAGCGAGGAATTGGCATTGGTACGGTTGGTGGCGAACTGGGTATTCATGTTCTGGGACTGCGACACTTCCAGTGCGCGCGCGGAGGCGACCGGGTCATCCGACGGGGTCACGACGCGCCGCATGGTCGACAGCTGCAATTGCGTCTTCTGCAGTTGCGCCTGCAGCGTGTTCAGCTGGCTGACGCCGTTTTCATAAATCGTCCGGGTGGCAATACGCATGACCATGATGCAGTTCCTTCAAAAATCTCAGTTACCCAGCGACAGCAGGGTGTCAAACAGTTCGCTTGCCACCTGGATGACTTTACCGGAGGCCTGGTAGGCCTGCTGGTAGCGCAGCAGGTTGGAAGCTTCTTCGTCCAGGTTGACGCCCGATACCGAATCGCGCGCGGCCTGCGCCTGCTGCACCGTGGTGTCGGCTGCCGCGCCGGCGATCTGCACTTCGCGCGTCTTGTTGCCAACGAAGTTGACCATTTGCGCGTAGCTGGCCTGGAAGGTCGCATGGCCGTCGTCCAGGATGTTCTTGGTCTGCAGGCCAGCCAGCAGCACCCCGTTGCGCGCGTCGCCCACCCCGCTGCCGGGCGAAATGGTGAACTTGTCGTTGTTGGCCGGGTTGCCGGTGATGTCGATCTCGATGCCCTGGAAGCTCATCTTGGCACCGGAGGTATACGGTACCGGCGTGCCGGCCGGATAGCTGGTGGTGGTGCCGTTGACGGTGACGTCGACCGCCGTCGGGAAACCGGTGAGCTGGTTGGTCGCGCTGTTGTAGGTCAGCGTGACCGGGGCGGCCAGCTGGTTGCCTGGCAGCAGGTAGTTCGCGTTCACAGCGCCAGCGCTGATCTTGGCGGTACCGGTGTTGGCCGCCGGCACCGAGGTGCTGACTGGCGCGCCCAGTGCGATCTTGTTGCGGTCCTTCAATTCCACGCCGAAATCCTGCGCCGCGTTATACGTCGGGCGCACCAGGAAGTGGTCGGGGCCGCCGGCGGCCCCGGTGATCGAAAACGCTACGCCATCGATCACTTGCGGCTGGGTCTGCGGATACGGTGAAATGGTTGTGGTCGCGCCATCGCTGGCGCGCGTCACGACGAAGTTGGTGCCGTTGTAGTTGATGTCGTAGTCGGAGGTGGTCAGCTTGGCCGCGTCGACCACTACCGCGTCGATTTTCACCGTGCTCGATGGCGAATTGCGGGTGTCATAGCCGACGTAGGCGTGGATGTCCTTGAAGAAATTGCCGCCCAGGTTGCCGTCCAGGTCGATACCGAGCTTGTGCTGGTCGTTGAAGGCATCGGCCAGGCCGGCAGCAATTTTGCCGAGGTTGGCATTTGCCACATCCAGCCCACTGTTGCGGAAATCGATCAGCCCTCCCAACTGGCCGCCGGTCAGCACGCTGTCGGGCAGCTGCGAGAAAGTGCCGCCCTGGGTGCGATAGCCGACCACGATGCGCTCCGGGTCAAAGGTCGAAGGCGCCGTCGCCAGTTCCTGGCTGCGATTACCGATCACCAGCGGCTGGCCGGTGCCGAACGACACGTTCAGCATATTGTTCTCGGCCGGCCTGACAGTCACCTGGACCTGCTTGTTCATTTCCGCGATCAGCGCGTCGCGCTGGTCCATCAGGTCGCTCGGCAGCGCCGATGGGTCGACCGACAGGCCGGCAATGGTGTTGTTCAGCTCGGCGATACGGCGGGCAAAGGAGTTGATTTCGTTAACACTGGCGGTGACGCCGCTGTTGACGCCTTCGTTCAATTCCTTCATGCGGCTCGACAGGCCGTTAAAGCGCGAGGCGAGCGATTCCGCGGCCGACAGCATGGCCTGGCGCGCCGCGGTCGATTGCGGGTTCGAGTTGGCGTTCTGCACGCCACTGAAGAAACCCTGCAGTGCAGGACCGAGGCCGACCGTGGTATCGGCCAACAGGTTGTCGATCTGGCTGACCTGGTTCAAATAGGTGTCGAATTGCGCCTGGTTGGTCTGGGCGCCCAGCAGTTGGCGGTTCAGGAAGTCGTCATAGACGCGCTTGATCTGCGCCACTTCGGTGCCGGTGCCGATGAAACCTTCGCCGGTCTGGATCGGCTGCGTGGTGCCCTGCACCACTACTTGCCGGTTATAGCCGAGCACGTTGGCGTTGGTAATGTTGTGCCCAGTGGTGGCCAGGCCCGTCTGGGCAGCCAACAAACCACTTTTACCGATGCTGAGTAAGGACATTTTATTAATTACCTTCGCTAGATATTCAGTTTACGGCACATCCGGACAAAACTTGATGTTTGTCAGGCAAGAGTGCGCTTGATGATGCCAGCCAGCTTGGTGGCATAGTTGGGATCAGTGGCGTAGCCTGCGCGCTGCAGGCCCATGGCGAACCCGGCGGCGTCGGTGCCATTGGCCGCTGCCAGCGCTTTTTCATAGCGCGGGTTGTTGCTCAGCAGGCGCGCGTAGTCCTTGAAACTGTCCGCATAGCTGTCGTAGGCGCGGAATTTCTCGACGCGGGTCTGCGGCTTGCCGTTGACATATTCGGTAGTGGCCGTTTCGACAACACGCCCCTTCCAGTCCGGGCCTGCCTTGATGCCGAACAGGTTGTGGCTGTTGCTGCCGTCGCGGCCCTTGATTTCGCGGCGGCCCCAGCCGGTCTCCAGCGCGGCCTGGCCGAGCATGAACTTGGCCGGGATTCCGGAAGCGCGGCTGGCTTCTTCCGCGTGGCTGGCCAGCTTGTCCTGGAAGCTGCGCACGTGGGCCGGCTTGTCGCTGGCCACTGCCGTGCTGGCCGCCGCCTTGGACATCGCCGCCGCTCCACCGCTAGCCTCGATCGAGCGCTGCAGCTTGGCCTGCTCCATCAGGGCGCGCGTCATGGCCGGGTCGGTCGGCACGCCATCCATTGGCGGCAGGGTCTTCGACAGTTGGCGCACCAGCACGTCGGCCAGGCCCAGGCCTTTCTTGGCGATGTCCTGGCTGGTCTGCTGGTCGAGCATGGTGGTGAACATCTTGGTTTGCTGGTTGTCCATCAAACCGTCTTGCGGCGTGGCGTCGCGCATGCTCTTCATCATCATGTTGACGAACATGGCTTCGAACTGGGTAGCCGCGGTTTTCAGCGCCTCCGGCGAACCGGCACGGGCCGACTGGCGCAGCTCCGACATGCCCTTGGTGTCAATGGCAAGATTGGAGCTCAGGTCGGCGGAAGCGGTACGCGGGATCATATCGGCGTCCTCAGATGATTTCCAGTTCGGCGCGCAGCGAGCCCGCTGCCTTCATCGCCTGCAGGATGGCCAGCAAGTCTTGCGGCGAAGCGCCGATGGCGTTGAGGGCTTTCACCACGTCGGCCAGCGATGCGCCGCCCTTCAGCATGATGACTTTGCCGGAGTCTTTCTTGATGTCGACACTGCCCTGCTGGGATACCACGGTCTGGCCGCCGCTGAGTGGATTCGGCTGGCTGACCTGGGTGTCGGCACTTACCGATACTGACAGGTTGCCGTGCGATATGGCGCACGTCTCAAGCGTGACTTCCTGGTTCATCACCACCGAACCGGTGCGGGCGTTCATGATGACTTTCGCGGCCTGGCGCGCGGGGCGCACGTCCATGCTTTCCAGCTCGCCGATAAAGGCCACCCGTGCATCGCTCGACGATGGCGCGGTAACGCGGATGGTGCGTCCATCCTGCGCATAAGCCACGCCGGCGCCGTACTTGTCGTTGATGGCGTTGACCACGCGGCTGGCGGTGGCGAAGTCCGTGTTATTCAGTTCGAGGCGAATCTGGTTGCCGTCGCCCAGCGTGGTCGGCACCGCGCGTTCCACCGTGGCGCCGCCGGAAATGCGGCCGACCGACAGGTGGTTGACGACGACGGCGGCACCGCCGCCCGGCGCCTGTGCGCCAACGCCGCCCACCAGCACATTGCCTTGCGCCATGCCGTACACCTGGCCATCGGCGCCCTTCAGCGGCGTCATCAGCAGCGTGCCGCCGCGCAGCGATTTGGCGTTACCCATCGAGGAAACGGTGACGTCGATCTGCTGGCCCGGTTGCGCGAACGCAGGCAGGTTGGTGGTGACCATCACGGCGGCCACGTTCTTCAATTGCAGCGTGGTGCCTGGCGGCAGCGCCACCCCCATCGACTGCAGCATGGACGCCACCGATTGCACGGTAAACGGGGTTTGCGTGGTCTGGTCGCCGGAACCATCGAGGCCGACCACCAGGCCGTAACCCATCAACTGGTTCTGGCGCACGCCGGCAACGCTGGCCAGGTCCTTCAGGCGTTCAGCCTGCACGGCTGGCGCCAGCAGCAAGGCTGCGCAGAGAGCGAGGAGCTTGAAATTCTTCATGATCAGAATGGCAGCAGGCTGAGGAAGAAGCGCGACAGCATCGACTGCACTTCGGCGCCATCGATATTGCTCTTGGTGCGGTATTCGACGCGGGCATCGGCAATCGAGGTGGAAGCCACCGAATTGCCGTTGATCGAATCCGGGTTCACCATGCCGGAAATGCGGATGAATTCGGTGGCCTTGTTCATGCCGACCTGCTTCTCGCCGGCGATGATCAGGTTACCGTTCGACAGCACTTCCACCACCGTGGCGCCGATGGTGCCGCGGAAGCTGTTGCTGAGGGTCTGGCTGTCGGCATCGGCAAACTTGTTGTCGGCACTGGTGGCGACGTTGGTGCCAAAGCGGTTCTGCAGCACGCCCGGAATGCCGAAGTTGACACTGCCCGACTTGCTGCCGGCGCTGGCGCCATTCTTGACGGCGGAAGTGCTTTCCGTGATGACGACATTGATCACATCGCCCACATGGCGCGCGCGGCGGTCTTCAAAGGCCGGGCGATAAGTGCTGGTCTGGAAGATCGCGCCATTGTTCTGCGCCACCGGCGGATACGGCGGCGGCAGCGGACGGGCAGTGGTAGGGCCGTTGACAATCGAGGTTGGCGCGCCGGCGCAGGCGGACAGCAGCGAAGCAGCGGCGATGATGACGAAGGCGGTACGCATGGCGGGCTCGCTCAATTACAGTTGCGACAGGCGTTGCAGCATCTGGTCGGATGTGGTGATCGCCTTCGAATTGATTTCGTAAGCGCGCTGGGTCTGGATCATGTTCACCATTTCCTCGACCACGTTGACGTTCGAGGTTTCCACATAGCCCTGCAGGATCACGCCGGTGCCGTTGGTGCCCGGCTGGTTCTGGGTGGCGGCCCCGGAGGAGCCGGTTTCCACGTACAGGTTTTCGCCCTTCGATTCCAGGCCGGTCGGGTTGATGAAAGTCGCCAGCTGGATGGCGCCGATCTGCTGCGGCGCCGCCTGGCCCGGCAAGGTGACCGACACGATGCCGTCGCGGCCGACCGTGATGCTGGTGGCATTGATCGGGATGGTGATGGCCGGCTGCAGCACGAAGCCGCTGGACGTCACCATCTGGCCATTGTTATCGCGCTGGAAGGAGCCGTCGCGGGTGTAGGCGGTGGTGCCGTCCGGCAGCAGCACCGGGAAGAAGCCGTTGCCGTTGACCATCAGGTCCTTGTCATTGCCGGTCGACTGCGGGTTGCCCTGGGTGTGGATGCGCTCGATGGACACCGGGCGCACGCCGGTGCCGATCTGCATGCCCGACGGCAGCTGGGTCTGCTGCGAGGAGGCAGCGCCCGGCTGGCGGATGTTCTGGTACAGCAGGTCCTCAAAGACCGCGCGCGACTTCTTGAAGCCGTTGGTGCTTACGTTCGCCAGGTTATTGGACACCACGTCCATCTGGGTCTGCTGCGCCTCCATGCCAGTCTTGGCAATCCACAGTGATCGAATCATTTGCCTGCTCCAAAAACGGTTTTCCTATGCAGGCATTATCCGGTGGCAAGGGTCAAGTCAAAGCCCCGATCTGGCCGGTTTTCCCCCGCCTATTCAAGCGTGTGGCACGAATTGTTCAGCTCTGCTATTGTTTGCGATTTGATAATTATTGCCATAAAGACAGAAATATGAGGACCGAACTCCTGTCCCAGGCGTACGCCGCCCTTGCCCAGTTCGCCAGCGAAAGCCGGCTGTACGAGCTCACATTGGAAAAAGACGAGGATTACGGCTCGGGCGGCTTGCTGGTCGAGGCCTTCCTGGCCGACGATTGCCTGCAGGAAATTTCCTTCCGCGACGTCATCGCCCTCTCGACCAGCGCCACCATCGAGCCTTCCAGCCTGCTGGGCCAGCGCGCCAGCTTGCAGGCCAGCCTGGCCGACGGCAGCCGCACCGCCTTCCACGGCTATATCAGCCATGCCGCCATGCTGGGCAGCGAAGGCGGGTTCGCGCGCTATCGCCTGCGCATGTCGTCCTGGCTGTGGCTCGCCACGCAATCGCGCAACAGCCGCGTATGGCAGGACAAGGGCGTGGCCGACATTGTGGATGAAGTGTTCTCCGGCTTCGCCCCCTACGCAAAATGGCAATGGAGCGACGATGCCCGCTCCCTGCTTGATTCGCTCCCGGTACGCAGCTACTGCTGCCAGTACCGCGAGTCCGACTACGATTTCGTACGCCGCCTGCTGACGGAAGAAGGCGTCGCCTGGCGCTTCGAAGACGGCGAAGAGGAACAGACCCAGGTGCTGTTCGCCGACAGCAGCCAGCAATCGGCCACACCGGAAGATGCCAGCAGCGCCGCCGGCCATGGCCTGCGCTACCACGCCGCCCGTGCCGGTGAAGAGTTCGACACGATCCAGTCCCTGCAGACCATGCGCCAACTGGTCAGCGGCGCGGTGGCAGTCCTCAGCTATGACTACAAGGCCAAAGCCGCCGTCAGCGCCACTGTTCCCACGCGCGTGAACGACCTCGGCAAGAACGCCTACCAGCCGGAGAGCTACGATTACCCCGGCCAGTACTTCTATGGCGACAGCGCCGAAGCCGAACGCTACGCCACGCTGCACATGCAGCTGCACGAAGCGCGCAGCCAGCAATGCCAGGGCCGCTCCACCGTGCGTACGCTGCGTGCCGGCACCCGCTTCACGATGACGCAAGGCGCCCTGCTCTCCAGCGACGACGGCGCAGACTATGTCGCCCTGCGCGTGCTGGGCGTCGGCGTCAACAACCTGCCGATTGCCGCCAAGCGTGGCCTGGCAGAACTGTTCGGCCCGATTCCCGAGCTGCTGGAAGCACTGGCGGAGCAGACGCGCGACCTGCCGGAAGACTTCAGCACCACAGTGGAAAAGGCGTCCGCCAGTGGCTATGCCAACAGCTTTGCGGCCTTGGCTGCGGATGTCCCATGGCGCCCCGCGCACCATGGTGGCGAAGGCCGGCAGCACGCCAAGCCAACCGCATTTGGCTCCCAGAGCGCAATTGTGGTCGGCGAAGATGGCCAGGACATGCCCCAGGGTGGCAACGAAATCCACTGCGACCGTCTGGGCCGGGTGCGGATCCGCTTCCACTGGCAGGATTCCGCGGACGCCACATGCTGGGTGCGCGTCGCACAACGCTCGGCCGGCGGCGGCATGGGCAGCCAGTTCCTGCCGCGCATCGGACAGGAAGTACTGGTGCAGTTCATCGAGAACGACATCGACCGCCCGATCATCGTCGGCGCCCTGTACAACGGCCAGGGCGAAAGCGGCATCGCGCCAACGCCTGGCGGCACCACCGCGCAGGAATCATCCGACCACTTCGCCCAGGCCCATGACCACGCCACCTCGGCGCAAGGCAACCTGGTCGGCGGCAATGGCCCGGTATGGCATGGCGCCGGCGGCGGCAGCGGCGCCCACCGCAACGCATCCGCAATGTGGGGTGTGCGCAGCAAGGAGTTCGGCGGCAGCGGCTACAACCAGCTCATGTTCGACGACACCGACAACCAGGGCCGCGTGCAGTTACGCACCACCCAGGCAGCCACGGAGCTGAACCTGGGCCACCTGGTCCACAACACCGACAACTACCGCGGCAGCCTGCGCGGCCAGGGCGCCGAACTGCGCACCGACGCCTATGGCGCAGTGCGCGCCGGCGCAGGCCTGCTGGTTACCAGCTACAAGATCACGCATGGGGCCTCGCAGCGCGAACCGGCTGGAGACAACACCGCCGGCATCGCGATGATGAAGCAGGCTGTCAAGCTGGGCGAAACCTTCAGCGATGTCGCGGTACAGCATGGCACCGTCGGCCTTGCCTCTCACATGGGCGCGCATAAGGCCAATGCCAGCGCACTCGACGAAAAAGAAGCGCCACTGAAATCGCTGCTGACGGCCGTCTCCGGCATGGTGGGCGACGGCAGCCTCGATGCCGCGCAAGCTGATGCCGGCGAGCGCAACTCCGGCGCTGGAGCGGGCAAGTTGCCGCACAGCGCCGATCCGATCATTGCGATCACAGCCAAGGACGGCCTGTCAATGAGCGCGGCGCGCGACCTGCAAATGGCCGCGGGCGAAACCGCAACCGTGATGAGCGGCGCCGACACGCAACTCGCAACTGGCGGCCAGATGCGCGTACACACGCAGCAAGCAATCGGCATGCTGGGCGGCGCGGTCAAGCCGGGCGAGCAGGACATCGGCGTGCAGGTCATCGCAGCGCGCGATCCAATCGACGTGCAGGCGCAGGCTGGTGCAATGATGGTTCAGGCGCTTGATGTGATCAATGTGAAGAGTTCCAACGCGCACATCGCTTGGGCTGCTGCGAAGAAGATCAGCCTGTCCACTGTTGGCGGCGCGAACATCACAATTGATGGCGGCAATATCACGGTGCAGTGTCCGGGCAAGATCGAGGTCAAGGCCGGAAAAAAATCCTTCACAGGTCCTGCAAAGCAAGACTATGTCATGCCTGACCTTCCGGCATCGGTATGCATCCCGTGCCTGCTGAAGGCACGTGCACAAGGTGCTCCTTTTGCGATGAAATAACATGCTCACTTTTCCCGAACTCGAACATATCTACTCGACCCATTGTCAGCCAAGCGGGCAAAAATTGTATCTGCTGGCGGACCATGCTGGCTTGCCGTGTCTTTCACGAGAATTGCGCACAAACGGCATCGACTGGATCAACCTCTTCGGAGATGACAAGCGCCCAGCGCTAACCTCTGCGTCCCCTTTGCTGATTGAAGTAAAGTTTTCCAATGGTCGACCAGTCAAGCGACAAGTCCTGCAGTGGCTGCAGGAAAATGGCCAGCATTCTTCAAGCGTGCTGCTTATGGCGTCGCCACTGGAGATCCAAGACCTCGCCCAAGCACTGTCCAAACGCGTTGACGGCATTTTGAGTGAAGGCGAAGAGATTGTAATCAGGTTTTTCGACACGCGGGTGCTTCCGAAACTCATGGGAGTTATGAAAGATGACGAACGAAAAGTTTGGCTGTCGATCGCAAGTGGCTGGTGGTTCACCAACCGCGACGGCATGACAGAACACATCGAGTCGGAATACCAACTGCACGACAATTTTCACCCACCTCTATCGCTCTCGGACGATCAAATGTCGCGTCTTTTGGACGCGAGCGAAGTCGACCAAATTGCGTATCTGCTCGAGAGTAACGTGCCGGAACAATTCCAAATCATGAATCCGGTCGACCGCTACCGGCTCTTGCGAGCGAAGATGACTACGGCCAAAGAGTTGGGAATTACGCAACTGGGAGATCTGGCCCTGTATTGTGGCCTTGCGCTTCTTCATGGTTCAGACTTCGATCTTCAACCTCCTTGGCATGACGTCCTGTTACGCGTGAAAGCGAGTGAAATGACGCTTGCGCAAGCGGTCGAACTGGTTGACTAACGAGAGGAGTTCTGCGTTGAAATTCATTCAATACACCTTGGCGCTGCTGCTGTCCCATTCCCTTTGCGCATGTGACGCTAGTTCGTCCCCCACACGGGCCACGCGATTTAAGAAAGACGAGTACAGCTTAGCCATTGTCGGCTACAACTACACGTCGAGATATATCGATCAGTTCTCAGTCAATGGCGCAGGCGGTGGAAACATTTACGTCAGTAGCCCGACCAGCGGTGGTGGTGGTAGCGTTTGCTGCTCGACCTTCTTCCCTGATGCACCCAACTTGAAAATGAAAGTTCGCTGGCAGTCCGGCGCTTGCCGTTACATCTCTTTTGTTTCGAAAGAAGGAGAAAAGACTTGGTCTCACCACCTTTTTTTCAAAGAGCGTGAGGTAACACCGATCATTGAAACAGTAGCCGAGCCTGCTTTCATGGAAGTCCACATTTATCCTGACGACCACGTGGAAGCTGTGGTAACGAGCGCCATGTCTGCTCCACGAGTAAAGCTCCAAGAAGACCGTGACTTAGATCCAGAATACCCTAGGTGCCCTAATGACCAAAAACCAAGATAAGAATTCATCAGTCGGCGACTCCATGATGCCAGCGTTAGAAGCGCAAGAGGATGCGCTTCGTCAGGCTGCAGACGGTGCTATGGAAATTCCGGCGGCCTGTGCTGCCCCCGCCCGACCGGCTTCGCCAAATGGCTCGCTTGCTGGCGTGATAGGGGAGCATGCTTCAGCCGACGGCTCATCAGGTAGCTGCCTGCAAACCTTATGGTTCAGTTTCTTTTTCGATGGGACAGGGAACAATCTGGATGCTGACGAGGGTACAAACAAACATAGCAACGTGGCCAAGCTGTTCCGAGCCCATAAGGCTAACAACTCTGCTGAGGGAATCTATCGGCTGTATGTGCCTGGCGTTGGAACCTACTTTCGGGAAGTAGGTGATGATGGGGGTACTACACTGGGCCTCGGTACAGGCGACGAGGGGGATGTCCGAATCGAATGGGCCATAAAGCAGTATGACAGCATGATTGCTCCACATATTGCCCGCGCCAAAAACCCTTCGAACTCGATCACCGAAATTAACATCGCTGTTTTTGGCTTTAGCCGAGGCGCGGCTATGGCACGCGCATTCACAAATGATTTCCTCGAACAGCGTTGCAAAGAGCAGCGCGGCCAGTGGAAAACAATTACTGGGGGTTATAAAGTTCGCTTCCGGTTCCTTGGACTGTTTGACACTGTAGCCTCGTCGGGATTACCAATGAGCACCAACAATATCGATAGCCGCGCCCTTCTTTTCGGCTATCAAACTAAGGTCAGGTTCCGCCTGGACAACGACGACGTTCGCCCTGAAGAACTCGCGTTTGCCAAGAATGCGGCACCCGGTGCAGACCCTTCGCCCGGCGTTTACGACGGCCATGCGGCATATGGCGGGAAAATGGCTATCCCTGAGATGGTCGAGGAAGTTCGACATTTTATTGCCGCCCATGAGGTGCGAAATTCGTTCCCAGTCGAAAGCATTTGTACAATGAAAGACGGGCGCTTATACAAGCCTGCCCACTTCTTCGAATATGTCTACCCGGGCGTTCATTCCGATGTTGGCGGAAGTTACAGGCCCGGTGAAGGTGCTCGAAGCGCCGACCCTAAAAACAAGCTGGGGTTGATACCCCTACACCACATGTACAAGATGGCTGTCGCTGCGGGCGTCCGGTTACTACCGCAGCCCGCCTGGAAACAACTCCAACGTGGCGACTTTGAAATGGGCGACGCAATCGTAGAGGCGTACAACTACTATATCGCGAAAGTTCCGAAATCAAACGTGTTGGGACAGTTGATCAATGCTCAAATGGGATTGTATTACGCTTGGCGCTTCCGCGATATCAAGCGCAAGCTATCTGGAAATAAGACAGAAGCCCAGACCATCACTAAGAACGAAGCTGTGTACAAGGGTGAAAGCGACCGCCTTGAAAAGCAAATTGCGGAACTAAAAAAGAAGGACAGGCTGGCACTTGAGAAGATCAACGTTCTCAATCAGCGCCGATACGCAATCATTCAAAGTAACTACGGCAACCCAAACGTTCAGCACGACTTGGCCGGCATCGATGCACAAATCAAAGCAGCCCAAAACGAGCGCAAAATTACTCGCGACGAGCTACTGCGAGCCAAAGCAAAGAGCGATGCTTTGCCTTCCGTCGGAGTACTTAAAGACGCAGTCGAATTCTACGACGAGCAGCTGCTGAAAGATGCGAAAGCTATTTACAGTGAATACGGCCCCTCGTTCTGGTCGAAAAGTATCGATCAAGATCAGCGTAAAAAACTGCGACCGCACTATTTGGCGATGATGACTGCTTACGAAAATGAATTCGTAAAGAATAACGGGCTTAAGGACGAAAGAATCATCAGCTTCTTTGACAACTATGTGCATGACTCGCTTTCGGGCTTCGCTACCGATGCCACGTTGCCGTCCGATCCCCGGGTGGTGTATGTCGGCGGCGACGAGAAGCTGAAATACGCCTTTAACCAGCACCGCGAAGAATTCGAACATGAACATGCATAGAACCGACGTGCTTGAATTGAGAAAGACGTTCCTTTCACTTGTCGAGCAGATTGCGTCAACCGTGAAAGTGCCTCTTAATTGACGGCGAACCGACCGCCCCGCCATCCGACAATGAACAATCTGCTTCGGGCGAAGCCGACTGCGACGTCGGGCGTAACCTGCTGACGAAAGCAGGTTACGCCCGGCGCTTCGAGGACGGGGAGTAGGAACAGCCGCTCGTGCCCTCTGCCGACAGCAGCCAGCAATTAACCACGCTGGAAGACGCCAGCAGCGCCGTCCGCGATGCGCCACCCGGAGTAGAAATCGACACACCCGGTGCGCCAACAGCTCAGCGGTGCAGTGGCGGCCTTAATGGCCGGCATCGTCGTCAACGAGATCAGAGAGTCCGCTTGCCAAATTAGGTACCTCCGGAGCATTCGACTGTGCAAGTTGGCAGCAACAATGCGGGAAAAATCATCATCTGCAAAATGAGCCACAACATGAAGGCAGGCATAATGGTTTGAGGCTCCCACGAAATTTCATCTTCCATGGGTGACGTAAAATAGTCGTCATACAGGAAGAGGCAGAAATGAAGAAATTACCCCGCCAGGCATTTACCGTGGAGTTCAAGAAGCAGGCCGTCGATCGCGTTGCGGCAGGCCAGTCGAT
>Ga0209050_1002248_pt1 | contig 17207 bp, 13 predicted proteins | sample Araplavi_mTSA_r2_FD_184276 | JGI IMG/M metagenome (GOLD analysis project Ga0209050, IMG submission 184276) | Arabidopsis root microbial communities from North Carolina, USA - plate scrape MF_Cvi_mTSA_r2 (SPAdes) (version 2) | ecosystem: Host-associated > Plants > Roots > Endosphere | place: USA... | reverse complement strand
CGTCTTCACAAGCCCCTCGCGCAGCGCGATCGACGGTTCCCAGTCCAGTTCGCTCCTCGCAAGCGAGATATCGGGTTTGCGTTGTGTCGGGTCATCCGACGGCAAGGGCATCTGTACAAGCTTGGATCCGGCCCCGGTCATCTCGATAACCAGTTCCGCCAATTCGCGGATGGTAAATTCGACCGGATTCCCAATATTGACCGGCCCGGTGAACCCGTCGCGGGAGTCCATGAGGCGAAGCAGGCCTTCCACCAGATCATCAACGTAGCAGAAGCTGCGCGTCTGCGAACCATCGCCGAAAATGGTAATATCTTCGCCGCGCAACGCCTGCATGATGAAGTTCGACACAACGCGGCCGTCCGCCGGATGCATGCGCGGGCCGTAGGTGTTGAAGATCCTCGCCACCTTCACGTCGAGGCCATGTTGACGATGATAATCGAAAAAGAGAGTCTCGGCACATCGCTTGCCCTCGTCATAACAGCTGCGCAGGCCGATCGGGTTCACATTGCCCCAATAGCTTTCGGTTTGCGGATGCTGTGTCGGATCCCCGTAGACTTCGCTGGTCGAGGCCTGAAGAATAGGAACCTTGATGCGCTTTGCGAGCCCGAGCATGTTGATCGACCCGATGACCGAGACCTTGGTCGTTTGCACCGGGTCGTGCTGATAATGGATGGGCGACGCCGGGCATGCGAGATTGAAGATCGCATCGACCTCGACAAACAGCGGCAGACAGATATCGTGGCGCAAGAATTCGAAGCGAGGATGGCCGAGCAAATGGGCTACATTGGCCTTCGCGCCGGTGAACAGATTGTCGACGCAGAGCACTTCGTCGCCCGCGGCTATCAGCCGATCGATGAGATGGGATCCGACGAAGCCGGCGCCCCCGGTAACAAGAACCCTTCGGGCCGAAAAATACTCGCGCGCCATAGATGCTTAACCCCTGATTGCCTCTTCGCGTCTAAACTGACTATCAGCTGTTTGAAAGCACGCATTGGGAAGAGTGACAATATGGGACATGAGGCGCTGGAAGTCTTGCTGGCACCGCGGCGCCGCAAGGAGACCGTACCGCGATGATCGTCGTAATTGCGTGGCTGATCGCGCTCCCCTTGTCCTTTTCTCTGCTATATCTCGGCACCGAAATCCTTTTCGGGCTGCGCCCGCTTCGCGGCCAGCCCGGCGGGGCGCAGGCCACGCCTGTGCGCATCGCCATCCTTGTCCCCGCTCATAACGAGGCCGCCGGAATAGCGGCAACGGTTCTGGCGCTTGAAAGCGCGGCGCCCGGCGCGAAGATATTGGTCGTTGCAGACAATTGCACCGATGAGACTTCGGCGCTTGCCGCGCAGGCGGGCGCAAGTGTCGCGGAACGAACCGATGCCGACCGCCGCGGCAAGGGCTACGCCCTCGCCTTCGGACGGGATGCACTTTCTCACGATCCCCCTGCAGCCGTTATAATCGTCGATGCCGATTGCCGGCTCGGCGATGGCAGCGCCGCTAGACTTGCAGCCAAGGCGATCGCAAGCGGCCGGCCGGTTCAGTCGGCAAACCTGTTGGTGTCAGTCGAACAGCCCACGCCGCTCGTCGCGGTCTCGAATTTCGCAATGTTGATCAAAAACCTTGTCCGCGCCCGCGGCCTCATGCGGCTCGGCGGCGGAGCCATGTTGTTCGGTACGGGCATGGCGTTCAGTTGGCCGCTGTTCGCGCGTCTTCCGCTCGCGACGGGCGATGTGGTCGAAGATTTGAGCCTGGGCCTCTGGCTCGCCAAAAAGGGTATCAAGGTCGGAATGGACGATGAAGCACTGGTAACGAGTGCCCCTGCTTCGTTGGAAAGCAGCAGAGCACAGCGGAGCCGGTGGGAGCATGGGTTCTTGCGGACGGCCGCCAGAGAAGGCTTGCCCTTGTTCTTGCGCGGGATAGCGAAAGCGTCGCGCAACCTGACGACGCTCGGCGCGCATCTTATGGTTCCGCCGCTCGCGCTGCTGATCCTTCTTGCGTCAATCGCCATCGCGGCGCTGATCGCCATCGCTATAATATCCGGAGATTGCGCCCCTGCCATTCTTGCAGGAACTGCATTCGCTTATGCCTGCACGCTGCTGATGGCCGCATGGTGGCGATACGGCCGCGCGATGTTGCCATTCGCCGCCCTGCTTCGCGTTCCGCTCTATATTGTCTGGAAGATCCCGATCTACCTTGGATTGTTTACTCGCAGCCAGACACGCTGGAACCGGACGGAGCGCGAGGGAGAGCAGCGTTGAGCTTGCGCCACCGCCGCCAGATGCCGAATATTTTGGGTCCTTCGACCAGGTAGCGGCGCCACAGACGCCGCGGCTCGGTGCCGAGCCTGAACAGCCATTCCAAGCCCGCACGCTGCATCCAGAGCGGCGCGCGCGTTTTCGCTCCGGTCAGGAACTCGAGCGAAGCCCCGATGCACAGGGCAACGCCGCGGGCCTGGCCTCGCTCCAATATTTCTGCGCAAACGATTTCGCTTTGCGGCGCGCCGATGGCGAAGAAGACGACATCCGCGGCGGCATCCTCGACAAATTGCGCTATGTCCAAGCGCGCCTTTGCATCATGGCGCACCCCCATCGGGGGTTGATAAAATTGCCAGTCAAACAGCGGATAGCGCAGCGTGAGCGCGAGGTGGAGCTTCGCGTCGCCGCCGATGACCACCAGCTTCTCGCGCGTAAGCCACTGGCCCAGTAAATCCGCCGTGAGATCGCTTCCCGTGACAACCGGAAGGTCTATCCCGGACAGATATGCGAGGCGCGACGATATCCGGCTGTCGCAGAGGCGAAGCGCAGCGTCGCGATAGCTCATCGTCAGAACGGGATCGTCCTTGCTACTCAGCTGGACGATATGATCGACATTGGGTGTCACGACATAAGAGAAATCGCTACGGGTGGAGAGCGACAGGACCTCTGCCACCGCTGCCGGCGGGTCCAGGCGATCGAACCGAATTCCAAGAAACTCGCACTGCGGTGCATAGGCGGCGGTCATCGTGTAATTATCCTGCCGAAAAGCCCGTTTGGAGGCGCCTGACCCGGCAGAAGGTCGATCCCGTAAAGCGTTGACGCGTTGTCGAAGCCAGCCTGGGCCGCCCGCGCGCAATCTTGCTGCAGGCGAAGGCAGATGGTGCGGTAAAGCTGCCATCCACTAAGGAGCGCCGGCGCTTCGTGGGTGAGCCGGCGAGCCACGGCAAGCGCCTCTCGTTCCTGGCGGCGCGCGAGCAGCCACTCGACATAGGACTTCGACATGGACGAATCCTGCGGATTGGCACGCACGCCTTGCCGCCAGAGGCGCCGGGCATTCTCCATGTCCTCGCGACCGGCGTAAGCATCGGCCGCCAGCGCCCATGCCCGCGTCTGCCCCGGACACTGGCTTACAGCGACTTGCGCAGCGCGCAACGCACCCGGAAAATCTTTTCGTTTCAGCAGGCTTTCGGCTCGAACCGTCAGGGCGAGGCAATGTGTCTCATCGCTGCGAAGGACTTCGTCGGCGGCGTTCAAAGCCTCGCGCGTCCGCCCTTCGCGAAGCTCGATCGCAGCGTCGACAGCTTGCCGCTGCCCCTGGGGAAGGCCATCGAGCAGGCTGCGCGCGCCAGCCAAGCGCTGCCGGTCCGCCAGAAACTCCGCCACCGCGAGACGCGCCGCCGGCGTCCCGGTCGACGCCACTTTTGCGAGGCCTGCATCACCGGGGCCTGCAGCCGCATATTCGCGCCAGATTGCCAGAATGAGAGGTATCTGCTCTTCGGGCAACTTCGGGTCGGCTAGCAGTGTAATGATTACTGAACCGGCGTCGGCCGGCCGCCCGTCCTTGAACGCGAAATTTGCCTCATCCATCCTTATGTCGCGGTTTTCGGGCGCAAGATTGCGCAGGAGAGAAAATTGAGCCCGCATCCCTGCCGCGTCGCGCATTACCCGATAAATTTCGAGCCGCGTCATGACGACGCCAAGCGTGTTGGGCTTCAAGCTTCCATAGCCCTGAAGAACCTCGAGCGCGCTTTGGGGGGAGCCCTTGCGCACCGCGACACGCGCTTTCAGAATGACGCCGCCTTCGTTGCTGGCATCCTGCTTCAATATTCTGTCGGCAAACCCGTTCGCCTCATCGAAGCGACTGCGAATGACAGCGTGAAGCCCGCGCACGAGAAGGGCATTCGGCTCATCGGGAGCAAGCGACAAGATGGCGTCGGTGGCCTCCAGCGATTCGCGAAAATGGCCTGTTTGCAGGCCCAGCTGCGATACAGCCTGGAGCGCTTCCCTGTTTGCCGGATCGAGCGATATGGCGTCGCTATATGCGTCATAGGCGCCCGAGACCGAACCAGCGGCGAGCTCGATGCGTCCTCGCAGGATATGAAACTCCGGCTCGTCATCGCGTGTCGCGATCGCTTCCTTGATCGCCAGGCGGGCCTCGGCGAAGCGGCGCTGGTCGAGCAGGGACTGCGCCTCCGCAGCATCCTTCGCGGCGGCAGCTTCTGATTGACCACAGGCCGCGAGCGCGGCGGCCACGCCTAAAGAAAATGTAAAGATTATGCCGCGAGAAACAGGTGGCACTGTATTGAAACGATCCATCAAGAGCCACGATTCCTAGGGTTAACGCGGTAGCCAAAGACCCTAGCCCATCTTATAGTATATTGTGTTAACCTGTCGACCGCTGAACTGAGAGACCCTGCATGATCAAAAATTGTCTAACCGTCGTGGTCGCATCTATGGCGGTTGTAGCGTCCTCCTCGCAGGCTCAGCCGACTGAAGCGCCCGTCCCCGCGCCCAGGCCCGCAATCGCTGCGACCGCCGCGCAGGTGAGCACGGCCGCGTCGACTTATCGCATCAACGCCGGCGATGAACTCGAGATCTATGTCTGGGGCGAGGAACGGCTTCAGCGCAAGGTGAAGGTCCTTCCCGACGGGACCATGGCGTTTCCGCTCGTCGGCCAGATCAAGGTTCAGGGATTTCTTCCCAAAGAAGTCGAAGCGCTCATCACCGGCGGACTCAGCGCGCAATATGTGGGCGCGGTCCCACAGGTTACGGTCTCGGTTCTTGTTCCCGCGGGAATGCAATTTTCCGTGATGGGACGGGTCAAGGCGCCGGGAACCTTTTCGCCGGGCCGCTATGTGAACGTGCTCGAGGCGCTCAGTATGGCGGGCGGACCGGCCGAGTTCGCGAACCTCGACAATGTCCTCATAATCCGCAAGTCGGGCGACCAGCTACGAACGCTGAACGCTCGCCTCGCTCCGCTTTTCAAAGCCGGCACCGATGCGAAAGACGTTGCCAGCGGAAATATTTTGCTAATCGAACCAGGCGATACGGTTATCGTACGCTGATCGAACGGGGGAGTTAGGTTGTGAGGAAGATTGCCTCTTCCATCGTGCTGGCAGCATATGCCTGCTGCTCACCGATGGCCTACGCTCAATATGAGCCTCAGATTGGCGTCGACGTTTCCGTGGGAGGCGGTGTCTCCACCAACCCGTTCCTCTATGCAGACGGCAAGACTGCGGCATCGGCGAATATCGATATTGCCCCATATGTGGTTGTCGAAGACGAGCTTGGCGAGACCCGTATCAACGGGAATCTTCGCTTTACACAATATAGCAAATTCTACGGCAACGACGTGTCGGCACGTATCGAAGCCGCCACCGAACGAAGGCTCGACGAGCGCAACACGGTGCGGGTTGCAGCCTCGGCGCAGCGTTTGCGATCGGCTATTCAGGATGGCCTGATTTTCGAAAGCGGCGGAGGATCGCAAGGTCCGGGCCCGCTTCTTCCGCCAACGGCGCCGATCATCGATACGACGCTTGCGGGGACGCGCGCGCGCATTACGTCGCTCAGTACGAGCTTCGGGCTCTCGCATATCCTGAACGAACGCAGTTCGCTCGATGCCGGGATCGAGCTCAACGGGACATATATCGACGAAGGCGCGGGCTTCGATTATCGAAGCGCCTCGAGCCATGCCGGCTATCGCCGCCAGCTCACGCAGCGAACGACTGTTACCTTCGATACGCAGCTTGGATTTGTCGATTATCTGAGCCGGCGAACCGGCGACAGCATGATCGTCTCGCCGCGCGTTGGAATCCAGCAGCAGCTCACCAATCGCCTCAGCATTGTCGCCGATGCGGGCATATCCTATGTCCGCACCGATGTCGGCGGCGGCGATCGCAGCAATTTGGTGTCCTTTGCGGGCAGCGTCGGTCTTTGCGATCGCGGCCCGAACCGGACCCTTTGCCTTTCGGGAGGAAGAAGCGCCCAGCCGACCGCGCTTGGCGGCGTATCAACCGTTACGACGGCTTCGTTGAACTATAATGCACAGTTGAGCCGGATCGATCGCGTGTCCCTGTCGGCAAGATACGGCCGCACGAACCAGGACGGCGCCGGTCTTCCCGTCGTACGCGTGACGGATTTCATCGGCGTTTCGGCGACCTACGCCCGCGATCTCAACGATCGGCTGGCATTCACCGTGACACCGGGTTATTCGAAGATCTTCGATGACACGCAGCGACGCAGTGCGAATTATTCGCTGATGGTCGGTTTGACGATGAAATTTGGAAAGCGGCGCTAGTGGACGACGGTAATTTCGATGCAGCGTTCGACGACGATGAATCCGGTGGCAGCTTTCTCCAGCAACTCCCCATCATTCTGTCGCAGCGTCGCTGGTGGATCATCATTCCGACGCTTGTCGGAATCGTCGCAGCCATCGCCGCGATCATCCTGATACCGCCAACCTACCGGGCCAACGCCATCATGCTCGTGGAGTCGCCCCAACTTCCCAAGGAAGTGATCGGGCTCGACCCCGGAACCATGATCGAACGACGGGTCGCAGCCATCCGACAGCAGATTACTGCCCGGCCGGATCTCGTTCAGCTCATCGAGCGGCACGGGCTGTACACGAGCGAACGCAAGCGCACGCCGCTCTCCGAAATTCTCACCGACATGCGCTCCGCAATCACCTTGACGCCGTCGGAAACGAGCATGCCTGGGGGGGGCGCAGAGAACCGGGCGATCGCGTTCGAGCTTGCCTTTGAATATTCAAGTCCCGAGCAGACGCAGGCCGTCGCCCAGGACCTCATGGACCGGGTGCTCCAGCTCGACGCGCGAGGAAACGCCGAACAGGCTACCAACACCGTCCAGTTCCTGAGCGATCAGTCGGCAGGGCTGGAAACCCAGATCGCCGCCCTCCAATCCCAGATCGCGCAGATCAATGCCCGCAACGGCAATGTGCTCGCCGGGGGCGGGATGATCATGGGAGGCGGTACGGGCAGCTACGATGTCCAGATTGCCGCCATCCAGCGTGACAATCAGCTTCTGATCCAGCAGCGCAATCTCGCGCAGACGAGCGACCAGCGCGATCCTATCGTTGCCGCAGCGGAACAGCGCCTCGCCAGCGCGCGGGCCGTCTATGCCGAAACCCATCCCGATGTGGTCATGGCAAAGCAGGCGCTCGCAGAGGCCAAGCGGTTGGCCAAGGACAATAGCGAGAAACTGCCGCTCCAAACCCTCGACGAGCAGATTGCCTTCAACAACGCCCAAATCGCAGCCCTTCGCAGCGCGAAGGCGGGCGAGACCGCACAGGTAAGCTCGCGTCTCGCGGCGCAAGCCCGCGCGCCGCTTGTACAGCAGCAGCTTGGGGAGCTCCAGCAGAGGCTCACGGCGGTAAATGCGCAATATGAGCAGGTGCAAAACCAGCTCATGGGCGCGCGTGCCGGGGTTCGAGCGGAAGACGAGCAGATGTCGGAACGGCTGTCGGTTGTCGAACCGCCGGTGATCCCCGACCAGCCAAGCTGGCCGAACCGCCTTATTATCGCGGCGCTGGGGTTGGCCGGCGGTCTGGGGCTCGGCTTCATCCTTGCACTCGCTGTCGAATTCTTCCTCCGGCCGATACGCGACCCTTCCACGTTGAAGGCGATCTTGGGCGCCCCTCCGCTCGGCATCATTCCTCTTGTCGACAACGTGCCCGTCCGGCGCGCGGGATGGCGCCGCTTCCTGCCGCTGCGCGGCAATCGTTGACTTCCCTATAATTAAGGTGGACCGATGGCTGATGCCGATTTGCCCCTCTCGAGAGACCAGCAGCTGCTGACGCTTTCCGCCCTCGCTTCATTCGCGCCGCCGCTGACTGCGATCAAGAAGCATCGCATCGTGGGTTTCGACAATCGGGACGCGCGCGCGCGCCCGTTCAATCTCCTGCGAACGAGCTTTGCAAAGAAGCTCAAGGAAGAAGGCCATCGGCTCATCGGGATCACCTCGGCCACACCGGCGGCAGGCAAATCCTTTTTGTCGATGAATCTCGCAAGCTCCCTGGCACGGGTCATCGAAGAGCCTTTGTACCTGGTCGACCTGGATATTCGCCGCGCCTCGCTTGCCGAGGAGATCGGGCTCGTGCCGGACCGCGGCATCGAGAGTTACCTTGAAGGGGCCGTCGAGGACCTTCGGGACGTGGGGCACCGGATCGAGGGCACGAAGCTCGCGGTATTTCCCACGGTTCGGCGCACGCGAAATACCGCGGAATTGCTCGCTGGGGAGCGTTTCGCGCAGATGATCGACACCTTGCGTAACCGCAGCGAAGCGTCGGTCATTTTGTTCGATCTTCCGCCCGCGTTCGCGAGCGACGACGCAATGATAAGCCTTGCCCAGTTGGACGCATTCGTCCTTGTCGTCGATTCGGGCAAAACGACGCGGCGCCACGTGCAGGATGTCATGAGCATGCTCTATCCGACACCTTGTATCGGCTCGATCCTCAACCGCTATCGGGGCGGCCTGGGTGATAGCTATGGTTATGGTTATGGCGGACCCGACTATGGCAAATATTATGCACGGAATGACCCGGATGCGTGACAGCGCCCGGGTTTAGCGTGCCGCAATTCCGACCCCGGAAACCGGAATGTCGGCCCCTACGGAGACTGTCGCGTGAAGATCGCGATTTGCGTGATTGCGAGAAATGAAGAGGCGTCAATCGGTTCGCTGATCGGACAGCTTGCCCGCCAGTCTTTACTTGCCCGGCCTTGCGCATTCCAGATTCTGATTTTGGCGAATGCCTGCAGCGACAATACTGCGGGAATGGCACAAGCCGCCTTCGACATGGCCTTCCGCGACCATGCGGCGAAACTCCTGATCCATGAAACCCCGCTGGGCGGAAAGGCGCGCTCCTGGAACGTCGCGGTGCACGACCTTGTCGATGATGACGTCGATATGGCGCTATTCCTCGACGCCGACATTGAACTCATCGATGCCGACGTCTTGGAGAGCCTTGTGGACAGCTTGCTCGGAGATCCGGATCTCCTCGCTGTCTCGGGGCATCCCATCAAGGATATTGCAAGAAAAGCGCACAAGACGCTGATTGATCGCTTCTCGCTTATCGTTTCGCGGCAGTCGGTAGCACCGCACGCAATCAATGGTTCGCTATATGCGGCGCATATGGCGGTATTGCGCAAGATCTGGCTCCCCGTTCCAACGCCGGGCGAAGACGGACTGTTGACCGCGATGATCCATACCAACGGCTTCTCCCATCCCGCACGCCCCGAGGTCGTCGCCCAGATCGCGCATCCAACCCATTATTTCGAGGCGCATTCCGTTTCCGGTTTTTTTCGCCATGAACAGCGGATGGCAATCGGGACGGTTATAAACGGCTGGATCTGCGAATTCCTGTGGGCCGGAGGCTATAAGGAGAATGCAGGCGCGGCGATCCGCGACCGGAACGAAGCCGATCCGGAATGGGTCGGACGCCTCGTCGAAAGCCGGGTTGCCGGGCGTCGATGGGCCCTGCCCCCGCGTATTCTGACCTGGCGTCTTCATAACCTCAAAGGAATCGGCTTCGGGAAAGCCTTGGCGCGAGCGCCCTTCTCTCTTGTCGCAACGATCCTCAATATCTGGCCGGCAGTCCAGGCGAACAGGATCTTGCGCCAAAAGGGATCGGCCGGCTTCTGGTGACCAAGTGCCGAAGCCGTCGCCGCTTCTTCGCCGCGCCCGTGCCGCGGTAGCGCCGCGCCTGCCATCACCCGGAGAAATCGCTGCGGAGGCGGCTTGAGCCTTCAGACGTCGCAGCGAACACGTCATAAAGGAGGGCGGGACAATCCATCGCGGCCACCGCTTCGACGACAACGAAAACGGCGGTCGCGAACCGAGAGAACCAGGCTGCAAAGCATGTTCAAGCGTTTGGAGCGGCGCAAGGTCAAGCCAGCGTCAGGACAATTCTTCGCCGTCGAAGAGCCTTTTCATGCGCGAGCCGGACCTCTGGATCTGGAATTCGTCCTCGACTTTTGTTCGTCCGGCGAGGCCCATGCTCTGCCAATGACTGCGGTCGGATATGAGCATTCTCAATCCCCGCAGAAGGTCGGACTGGTCCGACGGCGTAAACAAACAGCCTCCTCCGCCCTGCTCCACCAGCTCCGGTATCCCGGCGACGCGGCTTGCCAGGACGGGGCGTCCCATCGCCATCGCTTCGATCAGGACGACAGGAAGCCCTTCCATGAGGCTAGGCAGGACGAGAATATCTGCCTGTGCGATCGCGGCAAGCGTTTCGGGTTCAGGCAATGCGCCCGCAAAATCGATGCGATCGCAAAGTCCCAAGTCCCTGGCCTTGGCTCGCACTTCGCCTGCCAACGGGCCGTCACCGACGATGAGCAACTCAAATTCGAGATCTTCGGCGGCGATGGCGGCCAGAGCGTCGAGCAGGCCGAGATAGCCTTTTTCCGGCGACAGGCGGCCGACGCAGATGATGCGGGCGGGTCCGCCCTTGCTATGAGGCTCGGGCTGCGGCAGCGACGCGAGGTCGACACCGCACCGCACCACTGCCATCTTCGCCCAGTGGCGCTGAGCGACAATTCGCATGGCTTGGGCGCGCATGAAAAAGCTCGCGCAGGCGACGAAGGCGGCTTTCTCGATTTTGTCCGCCAATAGGAGGCCTGCCGGATAATCCGTCTCGGAAATTCCATGAAGGGTCAGGCTCCAAGGAATTCGGGCGTAGCGCGACGCAATGAGGGCAACGGTCGCCCCGCTGTTTGCGAAATGGCTATGAAGATGCGTGATACGCGCGCGGTGCATCAGACGCGCCAGGAGCATGGCTTCAACAAAATGAAACTGGGACCAGATAAAGGCGCGCACGCCAGGCGCGCGGTGCCCGGCTGCGAACCACCAGGCCGAGATGAACCGCCCGGGACCCGTGCACAGGTTGCTGACGAGCGCGGCAAGGTAAGCGAACGGCGATCGGCCGAGTAGATGTTCAGCGGCTGCGCTGGCGCCGGTCCCGCGCTGAACGCTGAACGCAGACACATCGACTTCGAGCGCGCGCAGCGCCGCTATCTCCCGCCGAACGAAGGTGTGGGACGGAGCATGATAATCGCTCACAAGATAGGCGACGCGCGTCATTTGTAGAAAATCGCACCGGGTTTCGTGCTGGCGATGACACTCCACGCGTATCGAAGCACCCCTATGGTCTCGGCGACCTTGCCTGCGAGCGTGTGGAGAGCCCGTCGGGCACCCCCTCGCATCGCCAATCTTCCAAATTGAAGCAACCAGAGCAATGGTGCAATTGCCAACCCGACAGGCCCTATCAGCATCCCGAAAAGCATGCCGACGAGAGCTACGCCGGCCGTCCAGGCAAGGGCGCTGAATAGCTGGCGGCCATATAATGGCCGTCCAAGACCCTGCCGCGTCTTGCGCCAGACCTGCGCATAGCCAAATCCGCTGCGGACGGTCCGCAGCCACCACTGACGGGTCCGATGCATGTCCGCGTCGTGGATCGTCATCGGATGGTCGATCCGCCAGACACGCCAGCCCAAGCCGCGGAGCCGATGACAAAGCTCGGGCTCCTCTCCAGCGATGAGCGTGGGATCATAGCCGCGGGCCTGCGCCAGCGCGTCGGTTCGGAACATAGCATCGCCGCCGCATGCGTCAGCTTCTCCCACGGGCGTGTTCCATTCGGCATCGCATAAGCGATTGTAGAAGCTGCGCTCGGGATACCGTTCGCGCCGCCGCCCGCATACGGCCGCGACCGACTGCTCCGAGCTCAAAAACCGCTCAGCCGCGCCGAGCCATTCTTCCTCGATTTCGCAATCGCCATCGACGAACTGGATATATTCCAGCCGAGGCCATTTACGCAGCATCGCCTGAAGCCCTTCATTGCGCGCCCGCGCCGCTGTGAAGGGCCGGCTGAGGTCGAGCTCCACGATCTCGGCGCCGTGCGTTCGTGCATAATCCACGCTTCCATCGGTCGAGGCGCTGTCGACATATGCCACTGGCACATTTTCGGGGATCGACTGAAGACAACGACGGAGCCGCTCGCCTTCATTACGGCCGATCGCGACCACTCCGATCCTACCACTTTTATCCATGTGATATCCGCGCCTGCGACACCCAAGCTTCCAGCCCGCCCGTAAGGCCCGCGAGCATGCTGGCTTCTCGAAACAGAATGACAAGCAGGAAAAACAACAGGGTCATCGCGGTATCCTGCCGGAGGAAACTCAGGCCCACGCCGCGCTTGCGCCATGCGAGCACGGCATATCTTCCGGCCTCCGACGCTACGAAGACCGCAAGCGCTGCATTCATCCCGTAACGTGGAAGGACTATAGGCAGTGCGATCACGATGACCGCAAGCTTGGCGACATTGCTGAACGCTACACCCGAAGGCTTTCCCACTCCCATCATCATCGCATCGGCCATCGAGGCCAGGATCCCGAACCAGCTCCCAACGAGAAGCACCGAGAGGAAAAAACCCGCCGCGTGATATCGTTCATCATAAACGAGGTAGATGAACTGATCCGCAAGAGCGATCCCCCCGGCCAGCCCGATCGCGACAACGACAAGAGCCGCAAGCCGCATAGGGCGGATTGCCTGTTGAAGATCGTAGCCCCTCTGAGCGGAGGCCGCGATCTTCGGAAAGATCAGCAGGCTGCCCATGCGCTGAAACAGCAGCGTTGCCGTTTCCGAAAAGGTTCGGGCAATGCCGTAGATACCGAGCAGCGCCAGACTGATCGCATCCGCAAAATAGAGACGGTCGAAATTCATCGCGAGGAAGTAGATAAGCGACGCGAGAAAAATCCATTTCCCGAAATGAAGTATCGAGGCGACCGCCTCCTTGTCCCAGCGCAATCGGTGCGATCGCCACTCGATCAGGAAAAAGCTCGCGGCGGCCGGCACGGCTGCGCCCAGGAGCAAGCCCAAAACAAGCGCCCAGATCGTCGGCATGAAATAGGCCAGCGCAATCTGCGCCGCAGCACCGAAAACAGCTGCGCCGAGATCGAATAGCGCAAGCTTTCGCACCTCGAAGCGTTTTTGCAGAAGAAACCGAGATGGCGATGTCACGCCAGTCAGAATAAAAATGGGGGCGACGGCCGGGAGCAGATAGAGCAGTTCGGGATTATCATAGCCCCGCGCGATCGGCACCGTGAGGAGGAGTGCGACCACAAACAGGAGAAGGCCGCGCACAATCTGTATTGTCCAGGCTGTATTGTAAAATTCGGGGTCGCTTCCCCGCGGGTCGTTGACGATGCTCTGACCGACACCGACATCGGTTAACAGTTCCCCGCCGGTTCGAAGCGTGTTGATCAGGAGCATGGTGCCGAGCAGCGCCGGCGCGAGCAGCCAGGCGAGAATGATGTTCGAGACCAGACGCAGGACCTGCGTGGCCAAAAATGTCAAAGTCACCCACCCCGCGGCATCGAAGAGCGACCGGCGCGAGCGGAGCATTATCCGCAGGCTCGAGACCAGCCTTCGGGGAGCAGGACTGACCGTCAAAGAGGACGTCCCGGTTTCAAGTCGAGGAAAGCAATGCTCATAGCGGCGAACCTAATATGTTCCCCCGCCATTGCGTTCTCGACGAAGCGACGCCCTCATCGGAAGCTTCCCTCTTCGCGTCGGTTTGCCGCATCGCTGCTCGCCGGCGCGCCGTCCGCGACTGCAAAATTGACTCGCGATGCGACTGCCGGATCGCGCCGGCGATGATTCCCAAAGAGATGGCAAAGACATATTGCGCGTGACCGGTGACAAATATCCATTCGACCAGTCCGTGGATCGATGTGACGAAGATCGCGACGGTTGCGCCCAAAACAACGTCGCCGCGAGGATCCTTTCGGTATTGAAACGCGAACTTCACCCCGCGCATCACGGGCCAGGTCACGAGAGCGATCAGCGACAGCAATCCGATCCAGCCCATTTCTGCCGCCGTCAGCAAGTACATATTATGCACATTTGTGGATCGACTGGCGTAGTTCCAGATGACTCCCGCCCGCTCGGAATAACCCTGCGAATTCGCCGTCACAACGTAGTTGTTCGCGCCAACGCCCATCGGATGGTCGCTCCACATCATCTTCGCCGCGCGCTCGAAGGCCTGTCTCTCACCATCAGGACCTTCATAGACCGACCGCCCCGCGAAGCGTTCCTGAAAACTGGTGATCCCGATCGGGATAAGCACTGCCAGCGACAGGACAGCAAGCCCGGTGATTTTCCATTTGTGCGGTGTCGGACGGCGCGAAAGCGAAAGAAGGAAGAGAATGCCGATGCCCAGCGCGACGAAGGCGATTGCGCCCCGCGACACGCCGAGTGCCACGGCGACGAGCGCTGCCAGCACCCCGGCCATGATCAACTTGTTCCGCTCTCCCGCAAGGAGCAGGGCCAGCAGCGGCAAGGTCACGAAATGCAGCATTAGCCCCAGGAGGTTCTGGTGCCCCATCGTTCCAGTGGCTTGGATAGCGCCCGAAAACCGCTGATCAATGGTGACGACCGCCTGAAACACCGCACCCAGAGCCAGTCCGAAACAAAGCCACCGTACCGCGCCGGGGCGGCCGGAAAAAGAAGCAACTGCCGCGAAAACGACGAAAACGCGGATCAGCTGGAACACGTAAAATGCCGCGCTCATGGGCAGGTTTGAAACCGCGACCGAGACGATTGCGGCAAAAATGTAAAGGAGAAACACGGCCACGAAGGGAAGCTTGCGAAACGGCGCCTTGCTCGTGAAGAGTATCCCGAGGGCAAGGCAGTCAAGAAGCGAGACCACGAGGCCCTTGGCGTAACCCGGCCACCCCTCCCAGCTGATGAAGGCGGCATCAAGATTGAATGCGCTGATGATGAAGGGGAGCAATCCGACCGTCAGATAGGCCCAGTGCCGCCGCTTGGGATAGCGACGTAACCACGCGATGATGACGGGCAATGAGAATATGATGATCAGGATACCGAGGATTCGCATCAGCGGCGCCCCCGGGATGCGAGCGCGCCGGCAGAAGGCGCTCGCCCCCGACTTTTCGAGCCGGGGTGGAGCCGGCCTTCTTCAAAAAGCAGAGAGATCATCAATATGCGTTCTTGTGCATCACGACACGGATCGTCTTGAGCAGGATGAGGACGTCGCTCCATAACGACCAGTCGGACAGATATTCGAGGTCGCAGCGGACCCTTCGCGCCAGATCTTCGACGCGCTCGGTTGCTCCGCGATATCCCCGGATTTGCGCGAGGCCGGTAATACCCGGTTTCAGGGCATGACGCAGCCAATATTGCTGGGACGCATGCCAGAACAGCTCGTCGCCGGCAGTCGATCCCAGGGCGTGCGGCCGCGGCCCCACCATGCTCATGTCGCCGCGTATCACATTCAACAATTGCGGCAGCTCGTCGATGCTGGTGCGCCGGATCACACGTCCGACCTTCGTGATGCGGTGGTCGTCGCGTCCTGTGGACAAGGTCCCGGCGGCATCACTGCTGTCGGCGCGCATCGAGCGGAACTTGAAAATCCTGAACTGCCGGTTCCCCTGCCCTACCCGTAGCTGGGTGAAAAGAACGGGGCCCGGGCTCTCAAGTCTTATCGCGAGCGCCACGATAGCGAGGAGCGGCGCAAGAAGGATTAGAGCGATCACTGCGACGACGAGATCCAAAGCCCGCTTCTGAATGCGGTTCATGAGATTAAGCGGGCCGCGGGACAGAATGATCGTATCATGCTCGTCATATTGTCCGATTGCGACCGCGCCGTGCAGGAGATCGCGATCAAGCAGTATTTCGCCTCCGACATCATGACCCTTGAGAAAGGTGGACCAAGCGGGGCGGTGATCAAACCTGCACGCCACCACAACTCTGTCGTAGGGCGCAATAAGGTGCGAGAGCGCGTCGATCATGTCGGGCCGGTCGAGATCCGGCCAAAGACCATCGGCGGCCACATCGACGACAGCGGCATGCGGCTCCGCCCGGGCCGGGAGGCCGTCGAGCAGGAGGATCGTCGCAACAACCGCATCGCCCATCGTTTTCTTTACGATGAAATTGAGAAAGACCTTCGACAGGATGACGAAAATACCGGCGGCGCCAAAGGTGACGGCAAGACCGAGGCGCGAGATTTCCTCGGCTTTGAACAAAAATCCCATGCCGATGATCACGATCGCCGTCGCCCCGAGCGCGCTCAGCGATCGCTGTATTCCTGTGAGGCGGTTCCCCAGCGTCTCCACGTCCTGCGCCTCGCGCGCAATTTCAAACATCAGAAATATGGGAAGGGCGATATAGATGATCGACTGACCGCCGGCGGCAAGCCACTTCTCTTCGCGAAGCTCGAGGGCGACCATATATCCCGCGACCAGCGAAAGCATGTCGAGCAGAAGCGAGAGGCAGTAGAGAAATGTTCTCTTGTCGCGCGCCGACGAAAATATCGGGCGCGCGCTTGCGGAAGGATCCACGACACGAAGCCGGGCGTGCCCTTCTGCCGGCAGGTCTGTTCTCGATCGATTCATCGCTTTCCCTAGACGCTCCGCACGCTGTTAGACGATAAATGTGGATTTTGCGTTGCCTTGGCCTGACCTTGGCCTTCGGCGAGGTCAGCGCGGACCCACCCATTCCCCCCGAAGCCGAGATAGCATCGCCCGAACCTGTGCATGTCCCCCACAAGGCCGAGACCCGATGACACGATGTCGAAGCTGCTGTTGGGAAACCGGCTGATCAGGATGGGATCGGTCGCGAACCAGTCGAAGCTGACGTAAAGTCCCTGGATGCCGCCAGCCGTCCCGTAAAAATATATGGCAGGCCGCTCCTGTCCGGGAGCCGCTCTGCCGAAGTCGAACGCGAACAGGCGAAAAGCGGGAAGTCCAGTGATCTTCGCGCCATCGTCCCGCAGCCACATCAGCTGATCATTTCGGTTTCCGCCCTCGCAATTGGCGTAAAGCATTTCTCCGCTGCGTCCGGGGACATACGCGAGCCGCGCCTGCCAAAACTGGCTCAACGTATGGTTTTTGGATCCGAGCGGGGCGAGTGTACCCTTCACTCGAT
>Ga0209050_1002242_pt1 | contig 17250 bp, 14 predicted proteins | sample Araplavi_mTSA_r2_FD_184276 | JGI IMG/M metagenome (GOLD analysis project Ga0209050, IMG submission 184276) | Arabidopsis root microbial communities from North Carolina, USA - plate scrape MF_Cvi_mTSA_r2 (SPAdes) (version 2) | ecosystem: Host-associated > Plants > Roots > Endosphere | place: USA... | reverse complement strand
TTCGGCGGTCAGGCGGCTGTAACAATGGTCGTGGCCTTGCAAAACCAGATCGACCTTGCGCTTTTCGAACACCGGCTTCCACGCCGCCTTGATTTCGGCGGTGTCGTTCGGGCGCGCGCAGGTGAAAACGGGCTGGTGGAACAATACGACGTTCCAGTTCGCCTTCGACGAGGCGAGCGTGGCGTCGAGCCAGTCGGTCTGCGCCTTCATTGCTCCGAGGTCGATCGCGGCGGTGCCGTCGAGGACGATGAAGCGCACCCCCTGATAGTCGGTGTAATAGGTCGTCGCCTTTACCGGATCGGCGCCATTAGAGGGGAGCGCGAACTGCGCGGGCCAATAGGGGCCGAGCTTGCGGCTTTCGGTGCCGTCGGGTTTCAGCACATCGACATATTCATGGTTGCCCGTCGCGGGCACCTGCGGGACGATCGCATAATTATAACCGCCCGCCTGGTTCCACTCGCCCCATTCGTCGTCATGGTCGAGGTCGTCGCGCTGGGCGACGAGATCGCCGGCGTGGACGACGAGGCGGATGTCGCCATTGGCGTGGAACGCCTGCCGGATCACGCGGCTGGCATAGGTCAGGATGCCGTTCTGGATATCGCCGAGGTAGAGAAAGCGGAACGGTTTGGCGTCGGCCGCGGCGGTGCGAAATTGATACCATTCGCTCCAGCCCGCCGCGCCCTTCACGCGGTACGCATAAGCGGTATCGGGCGTCAGGCCGGTGAAGCGGAGCTGATGATAAAGCGCGGGGCCATAGCTGCTGTCCACCGGCATCGTCGTGCCGGTAATCAGGCGGGCCTTTTCTTCGAGCGTAGGCCCGTCGACCGCCACCGCGAGCTGGGCCTGCGAGGCGGCCTGCGCGGTGTCGGTGCGGTAAGCGACCGCCATCTCGCGCGCCGGGTCGGCGCCGGGCGTGAGGACGATGCGGTCGGGCAGGTTTCTGGGCGCATAGGGAAGGCCGGCGGAGCGGGGGATGGGGCGGCCCTCCTCCGTCTGCGTGACGATGGCGAAGCCCGTTGCCGCCGGTTCGGCGGTCGCGGACGTCGCGAGGAGCGCCAGCCCTGCTGCCGCCATCGGCAGCAGGGCAATCGGGTGCCGCATCAGAACTTCACCCGCGCGCCGAATTTCATCGTCCACTTATACTGCTCGAACTGGAGCAGATTCTGGCGGGCGCCGACATTGTTATACGCGTAATATTTGGCGTTGTTGATGTTCACCCACTCGTAGAAGACCTGGACCTGCTTGGTGACATCATATTTGGCCGAGAGGTCGAGCTGGAAGTGATTGTCGATGATGCGGTCTTCCTCCGCGGTATCGCCCAGTTCGTCGAGATATTTGGAACGATAGGTGCCCGCGAGGCGAAGCGACACCGGACCCTTTTCATACCCCAGCGCCGCGTTGAACGTGTGCTTGGCGGCGGCGGGCAGGGTGATCTTGCGCAGGTCGGTGATGTCGCCGTCGGTCGGCACGTCGCCGGTCGCGTCGGTGTAGGTATAGTTCGCCGAGACAAGGAAGCCGTCGAGCGGCGAGGGCAGGAAGCGCAGCGCCTGCTGATAGCTGAGTTCGAGGCCCCAGATCTTCGCCTTGTCGCCGTTGATCGGGATCGTCGCCTCGTCATAGGCGATGCCCTGATATTCGCCGGCATCTTCGAGGTTGGTGTCGACGATGAAGTTCTTCACATCCTTGTAGAAGACCCCGGCCGACAGCGCGCCGTTATTCGGCAGATAATATTCGACCCCGGCGTCAAAGTTCCACGCTTCATAGGGCTTGAGGTTGGGGTTGCCGAATTCGCCCTCGCGCTCATTGTCGTCATTCTGTTCGATGGTGAAGCGCGGTGCGAGCTTCGACAGCTTCGGGCGGACCAGGCTCTTGTACCCGGCGGCACGCAGGACGAGGTTCTGCTGCGGTTCCCAGCGGACCGTCAGGCTCGGCAGCCAGTCGCCATAGCTGCGCTTGAACTGGTTGGGGACGGTGATGGCGGTGTCCTCATCGGCTTCGGTCCCGTCGGGCAGGTCGCCGCCTTCCTCGATCAACGTCACCGTGTTGGCGCGGATGTCGTTCTTGGTGTGCTCGTACCGCACGCCGCCGATGACGCGGAGCGTGTCGCTGTCCCAGCGGCCCAGCAGATAGCCGGCGGTGACATCCTCGCTCACCGAATAATCCTCGATCGACGAATCGAACAGCGAGTCCAGCTCGTTGAGTTCGAAGTCGGCGCGATTGGCGTTGAAGAAGTTGCGCACGCCCTTCTTGTCCAGCACCGGCGAGATATCGGTGATGCGATAGGTCTGGTCGCCGACGAGGTCGGCCATCGTCAGGCCGTCCATTTCCCAATATTGGGTCTCGAGATTATAGCTCTTGTCGCGCCAGCGGCCCTTGGCGCCCGCCTGCACGGTGAAGGTGCCATTGCTCATCGCGAATTCGCGGCCGAGATCGAGCTTTGCGCCCCATTCCTCGTCGCGCGAGTCCGAGAGCCCAGTGACCTGCACGCTGTCGAGTTCATATTCGCCGGGGTCCGAGAAATCGGCGATCGCGCCGGCACTGCCGCCGACCGTGTAGAGCGGCTTGCGCGGATTGGCGAAATTGAGGCCGAGTTCGAGGCCGTCGTCTTCGAAGGTCTGTTCGAAATTGGCAGGGTCGATCGAGCCGCTCTCGCGCTCGGTCGACTTGGCATAGCTCACCGAATATTTGGCATGCCAACCGTCGCTGTCGGTCTCGCCGCCCAGCACGATGCTGCGAATGCGCTGGCGTTCGAACCGGTCTTTCAGCGAACGCTGGATCGAAAGTTCGCCATCCTCGTCGCTATAGTTGACGTTTGCGCCGGCGCCCGAAACTTCGCCGGCGTCTTCGAGCTTGAAGCTCGTCTCGCGGCGATATTCCTGGTCGTCGAACTGGCTGTAGATGCCGCGGGCATAAAGCTTCGTCGAGGAACCAACCCGGAAGTCGAAGTTCAGATTGGCCGAGAGGCGCTTCCGTTCGACGTCATAGTCGCGATAATTGACCTCTTCGGTGGTGATCAGATTGCCGTTTTCGTCCCAGCCGTCGGCCTCGACATTGTCGGTTTCGAACTTGCGCTGATAATAGGAAATGCCGCCCGACACGCCGACGCTGTCGCCCAGGCGCTGCGAGAAATCGATGCTGCCCTTGGGGGTCAGCTTTTCCGAATAATCATTATAGCTGCCTTCGATCTTCGCGGTTAGCAGATCCTTGCGGCGCTCGAAGGCGCTCGTCGTGTGGATCTCGATCGAGGCGCCGATCGTATCGGCGTCCATGTCGGGGGTCAGCGACTTCTTGACCTCGATCGATTCGATGCTGTCGCTGCTGATCACGTCGAGCGCGACAGAGCGGACGTCGCTTTCGGGCGCCGGCAGGCGCACGCCGTTGACCGAGGTCGCGTTGAGTTCGGGGTCGAGACCGCGCACCGAGACGAAGCGGCCTTCGCCCTGATCGTTCAGGATGTTGACGCCGGGCAGGCGGCGCAGCGATTCGGCGACATTCTGGTCGGGAAACTGGCCGACCGCGTCGCGGGTCAGCACGCTTTCGATGCCGTCGGCGGCGCGCTGGCGCGACAACGCGCTCGCCTGGTTCGCCGACTGGCCGATGACGAGGATCGACCCGTCGGTGCCGAGCACAAAGTTTGCGGTCGCATTGCCCGACTCCGGCACGTCGATAGTCAGCGTCCGCGGCTCGGCGCCGACGTAGCGTGCTTCGATCGTATAAGTGCCCGCGGGAACGTTGCTGAAGCGGAAGGTGCCGTCGCGGTCGGCCTCGGCGACGCGGTTCAGTTCGACGATGCGTAGCTGCGCGCCTTGCAGCGCGCGCGTGTCGGTGGCGTCGGTGACGGTGCCGGTGAGGTCGCCGGCATAAGCGGCAGTCGGAAGCGCGGCTGCCAGCGAGAGGCAGGTGCCGAGCAGGATGCGCGAACGGACGGTACGAAGCTGGTGCATGAAAGTCCCCCGAGGAGTGCGAGAATGTCGCCGGGTCCTCTTGGCTCCCGACGAGTCGAGGGCGCACTGGCAGCGGTCTATGACCGCTGTGTTACGGGGGTGTCACAGTATTGAAATAGAAGGAAAGCGGTGTCGGGCAAGCGCAAGGGATTGCACCGGAACTTGTATCGAAACTGTAATTGTAAATTATTTTGACGGTCGAGCCGCCGCGGCCGTCAGCCGATATGCTTGAAGATCCAGCCGATGCTCGCGCCGCCCGCGGGCGCGGTGCCGGTGACGATGAGCTGTTCGGTCGGATGCGGCCGGCCCTCGCCATCGACCCACAGACTCTGCTCGATGTCGAGCCCGCCTTCGGAGGTCCGGAACTGCCACAGCGGGCCGCCATTGATGCGGAGCAGCGCGCCCAATTTGTCGGCGGTCAGGCTGGCCGAGATATGCGGGCCAAGATGGAAACGTAGCGCAAAGCCCTTTTCGCCCTTGCGCCGCGATCGCGGCGCGGGGAGCAGCAAATCCTCGCCGCGCAATTCGCGGCCGTTCGGCGACAGGATCAGCAGGCGGCGATGGATCAGCCCGTGGCGCCGCGCATAGCCGTCGTGGCTCATCTCGAGCCGGCTGCCCTGCGGCGTCTCGCGCCGGTCGAGCTCGACCTCGGTCACGCCTTTACCGAGCGACCCGTTCGCGAGGATCGCGGTCGAATTGCTGTCGGCGAGGATCAGGGTCGAATGCGCCGCGGTGGTACGCAGCCCGCGCGCAAGGTCGGCGGGGATCGTCGCACCGGTCAGCGCGGCACCGCCGCAATTGACGACGATGCGTTCCCTGCCGTCGCTGAGTTCGAACGCGAGGGTCGAGGCGCAGCCCGCTTCGGTAACGCGGGCAATGGGCGGAGGCGCCGCGTCGGCGAGCAGCACGACCTTGTTCGCGACGAGTCGCTGATAACCCCAGTCGCGCGCCTGCTTCAGCGGCCGCGTGCGCACGCCGCTGGCATCGACAATCGCCTGCACATAAGCGGCCGATGTCGCGCCGCTGCCCTGCCAGCTGCCCATGCCGCCGTCGCTGTGGACGAGGCCGAGCAGCGCCGGGACCGCGCGCGCGAGCACCTCCTGGATGAAGGGCGGCACTTCCATGCGGCGCATGTCATAGATTTTGACGAGCATCGACAGCGCCATGATCGCGTCGAGCTGCGCTTGCGGCGAGCGCGAGATATTGCCGCCGTCGGCATAGAAGCTCGTCTCGAGCACCCTGCGCAGCCCCGCCTCGCCAAACACCTGCCGCGGTTCGCCGCCGGGCATCAGCAGCGACGCGGCGACTATGCCGACCCACGCGACCATCTGGCCGGTGCCCGGCCGCGTCTTGTCGGCGACGCGGTCGAGGTGACGCGCCGCGCGCGCGAGATGGTTGAGCACCGCCGAGCGATAGACGAGGTCGCTCGACGACAGGATCAGCGGCGCGTGGCTCGCCCAGAACAGGATGCGCCACGCCGTATTGTCGGCTTTCCACGCGGGTTCGCTCACCGTCTCGCCGTGGGTGCCGAGCCAGTGGCGGACGACGGCTTCGGCGATCGGGGTGCTGTCGGCGCGCGAGCCAGTCGCGGCGAGATCGCGCAGCCAGGCGAAGCTGTGGAGATAGTCGGCAAAGGTCGGCGCGACGGTCAGCGCGGCGAAGTCGAGTTCGCCGAGCGGCAGCTTGAGCCCGCGGTGCAGGAAATGGCCGGCGCGGATCGCGGTGCCGGCGCGCGCGTCGCCCGGAACGGGATCGGTCGGAACGCCGAGCAGCTTGAGCGGGAAACGGCCTTTCAGGCGCAGCGCATGGAGCGGCGTGCGCCAGGTCAGCCGCGTGATCGCATTCGCGACCCGGTCGCCGAGCGAGAGGCCTTTGTCGGCGGGGAGGCGGATTAGCCTTTTGCCGGGCTCGATCGTGTCGTCGAGCGTCGCGGCATCGTCACCGAGATCGAGCGGCGGGTCGGCAGGGGCAGCGGTCAACGGTCTCCCCTTCATCGATCAGGCGCCGCGCAGCCGCCGAATATTGTCGGCGTAGGCGTCGGGGCCGCCCTTGAAGGTCGCGGTGCCCGCGACCAGCACATCGGCGCCCGCGGCGATCGCCAGCGGCGCGGTGCCCGCATCGATCCCGCCGTCGACCTCCAGCCTTATGTCGCGGCCGGTCTTGTCGATCATCTTGCGGACCGCCTCGATCTTGCGCAGCTGGCTCGAAATGAAGCTCTGGCCGCCGAAACCGGGATTGACGCTCATGATCAGCACGAGGTCGATATCGTCAATCAGATAATCGAGCATCTTCGCCGGGGTCGCGGGGTTGAGCGACACACCCGCCTGCTTGCCCAGCGATTTGATATGCTGGACGGTGCGGTGGATATGCGGCCCCGCCTCGGGGTGGACGGTGATGATGTCGGCGCCCGCCGCGGCGAAGGCGTCGAGGAAATGATCGACCGGCGAAATCATCAGATGGACGTCAAACGGCAAAGTCGAGTGCGGGCGCAAAGCCTTCACCACCGCGGGGCCGATCGTCAGATTGGGGACATAATGACCGTCCATGACGTCGATATGGACCCAGTCGGCGCCTGCGGTCTCGATCGCGCGCACTTCCTCGCCCAGCCGCGCGAAATCGGCGCTGAGGATCGAAGGGGCGATACGGACGGGAGTGGTGGCGGCGGTCATAGAGACCGGCCTTAACCATCAAGCGAGTCGGGGGCAAGCGGAGTGGGGCGGCTATCGACAGCTATCCCCAAATAATGTCGCGCAATGCTATCGCCAGCGCCAGCCGCCCTCGGTCTTCGCCCGATAGATCGGCATCGGGGCCAGCCCGGCAAGCACGACGAGGATCGTCATCAGAACGGGCCGATCCCTGAAAAGCCAGGCCAAACCGGCGATCATCGCGACATGGAGCGCCATGAAGAACCAGCCTTCCCAGACGAAGGGCAGGCCAGTGCCATAGCCATGGCGCTTGGCGCGGAACCAAGGGCTCTTTCGCATGAACAGGTGAAGCATGTCAGCCTTCTTCCTTCGGCGGCCGGCCGCGCTTTGGCGCTTCCGACTGCTTGACGTTCATCCCGCGCCGCCCCAGCGCCTCGCGCAGCAATATCTCGATTTCGGCGTTGGCGCTGCGCAGTTCGGCCGCGGCCAACCGCTCGATCGCCGCATACAGCGCGGGATCGAGACGGAGGGCAAAGGCTTTTTTCGACGACGCAGCCACCGGGCGAACTCAGTAAAGCGACCCGGCGTTCACCACCGGCTGCGTGTCGCGTTCGCCGCACAGCACGACCATCAGGTTCGACACCATCGCCGCCTTGCGTTCGTCGTCGAGCTCGACGACGCCCTTTTCGGACAAGAGGTTGAGCGCCATCTCGACCATCGTCACCGCGCCTTCGACCAGCTTCTTGCGCGCCGAAATGACCGCCTCGGCCTGCTGGCGACGCAGCATCGCGCCGGCGATTTCTTGCGCATAGGCGAGATGGGTGAGGCCGCATTCGTCGACGGTGATGCCGGCGACGCTCAGCCGCTCGATCAGCGCCTTGCGCAGCTCGACCCCGACCTCGTCGTGATTGCCGCGCAGCGTCACTTCCTGATGCTCGATATCGTCATAAGGGTAGCGCGACCCGATCGAGCGCACCGCCGCCTCGATCTGCGCCATCACGAATTCCTTGTAATCGTCGACGTCGAACAGCGCCTGCGCGGTGTCGGTGACGCGCCACACGACCTGCGCCGCCATCTCGATCGGGTTGCCGCGCAAGTCGTTGACCTTGATCTTGTCGGAAATGACGTTGTTCGCGCGCACCGCGATCTTCTTGCGCGACAGCCACGGTAACACCCAGCGCAGCCCGCTTTCGCGGTCGGTGCCCTTATATGCTCCGAACAGCTGGATCGCCGCGGCCTCGTTGGGGTTGATCAGGTAAAAGCCGCAGAGGATGATCGTGCCAAAGATCGCCGATCCCGCCACGACCGCCCATTTCCACGCAACCTGAATGTCGGCATTGGCATTGGTAATCGCCGCCCAAGCGGCGATCCCGAGCAGCAGCACCCAGATGAACAGCATCAAATAGCCGCTTTGCGTCAGCGCCCGCGTCTCCTGGCTGCGGTTCAGCGCCGGTGTCCCTGTTTCGACCATGTTTCCCTCCGAATCACTCGATATAAAGATGATATCATATTTATATCGAATCAGGCGACGGTCAATCGCAATTCTTGCCAGCCCGAGGGACATTGCCTACTGCCAGATTATGACAGCATGCGATGCTATCGGCCGTCGGGAGTGAAGCCCATGTCTCGCGCACAACGCCTTCTCGATTTGATTCAGCTCCTACGCCGCCATCGGCGGCCGGTTGCCGGGGCTGCATTGGCCGAAGAACTCGGCATTTCGCTGCGCACCCTCTATCGCGACATAGAGAGTTTGAAGGCCCAAGGCGCGCACATCGATGGCGAAGCGGGCGTTGGCTATGTACTCCGCCCGGGCTTCATGTTGCCGCCGCTGATGTTCTCCGAAGAGGAAATCGAGGCGCTGGTGCTCGGCTCGCGCTGGGTGTCGGAGCGGGCGGACGGACTTCTCGGCAAGGCCGCACGCAACCTGCTCGCCAAGATCGGCGCGGTGCTTCCCGAAGACCTCAAGGACAGCATCGACGCGTCGGGTCTGCTGATCGGCCCGGGCGAGCCGATCGCAGCGGGAGACGCCGAGCTTGCCGAAATCCGTCAGGCTATCCGGACGGAGCGCAAGACACGGATCGTCTATACCGACGAAAACGGGGCCGCCACCGAGCGGACCATCTGGCCTTTTGTCCTGGCTTTCTATGACCGCGTGCGCGTCGTCGTCGCATGGTGCGAATTACGCGAAGGCTACCGCCATTTCAGAACCGACCGCATCACCGCGCTCGACGTGACGCCCGGGCGGTTCCCGCGCCGCCGCGCCGCGCTGCTGAAGGAATGGCGAACGCTCCGAAACATCCCCGAGCAATGATTGCTGACAAAAATTGACAGCATGATGTCGTAGCCATCTCCCACCGGCGCGCGAACCCACGTCGCCCCCGATCCGAGGAGACCTATCATGCCAGACTTCAGCTTCCTGCTGCTGCACGTCGAAAACCATGCCGCCAGCGCAACTTTCTACAATGAATTGCTCGATATCCCGATCATCGAGCAGAAAGAGGGCTTTGCCATGCTGCCGTTGCGCGATGGCGTGATGCTGGGGCTGTGGTCCCGCGAAACGGTCGAGCCGACGAGTTCGGGTCAATCGGGCGCGAGCGAGGTCGCGTTCACCGTTGCCGACGCGGCGGCCGTCGAGGCGGCGCATGCCGACTGGACGCGGCGCGGTTTGACCATCCTGCAAGCGCCAACGCAGATGAGCTTCGGCACGACCTTCGTCGCGCTCGATCCCGACGGTCATCGGCTGCGCGTATTTGCACCCGGCGCCGCATGATCTGAAGGGACGGGGTCACTGTCCTTCCGACCGGGCCCGTTCGGCTCGGTCGGATCAAAACAAAGGGGAAGAAACCGCCCCCTTTGCCTCCTCCAGATTATTCGGTCGGAAAACCGCGCTTCTTCAGCGCGGCGGCTGGTCAGTCGTCAGGGGTCTTGGTCGCGGCGAATGCCGCGACCGAATCTCGAAAGTTCCTTACACCGCTGTTCAGCGCCACGAGATCGGCGACCGGCAGCCCTGCGGCCTTGAACAGCAGCTCGCCAAGGCACGCGGATTTCGCCTGCATCTCGATGCCTGACGGTGTGAGGGTGACAAGCACCTCGCGCTCGTCGTCGGGGTTGCGGCGGCGCGTCAGTAACCCCGACTGCTCAAGCCTTTTTACCAGCGGAGTGACGGTGCTCGACTCAAGCGCGAGGCGGGAAGCTATGCCGCCGATCGTGTCTTCGCCGCGTTCCCAGAGCACCTGAAGGACCAGATACTGGGGGTAGGTGATGCCGAGTTCGTCAAGGAGCGGCTTGTACGCACGCGTTACCGCTATGCTCGCACTGTACAGGGAAAAGCAGAGCGTCTGGTCGATCGTGAACTGGGGCGGGGCGGTCATGCGTGGTTCGCTTCGATAGTTATGGTCCGATCTTATATCGCGATAAATTAATTCTAGACAAGTCGGGATCCGCGGCTTAGGGGAAATTTATGATTCGTGATAAATATTATTGCGATATCTAATTTGGATGGGCGTTTGTCGCCGTGTTTGAGCCGAACTGTCCGTGACGTCGGGGATCGCAACTCGCGAATATTCTCGATGTGGGAATGCGGGGCCCCTCAAGCGGCCGAAACTGAAAAGGAATATCGAGTGGCAGAGCAAATCATTCCGGCGGCGAACTCAGCAGCCTGGCTCAAGAAATATTATCTGGTCCGGGGCCTGTTCTCGGTCGCCTGGGTAGGTGCAGCGGTTGCGCTTGGCCGCGAAAACGCGCCGATCGCGATGGCCCTCCTGATTGCTTATCCCGCTTGGGACGCAATCGCCAATTATGTCGATGCGATGCGCAGCGACGGTCTGTCGCGTAGCCCCTCGCAGGCCTTCAACGTGGTCGTCAGCGTCCTTACGACGATCGCGGTCGCGGTAACCATCGGCCGCAGCATGAACCAAGTCCTCGCGGTTTTCGCGGCTTGGGCGTTCCTCGCCGGTATCCTTCAGCTGGCCACGGGTGTGCGGCGCCGGAAATATGAGCGCGGCCAATGGGCGATGATCCTGAGCGGCGCGCAATCCACGACCGCCGGCTTTTTCTTCCTCAAGGAATCTCTCGCGCCCGCCATTCCGGGCATCACGTCCATCGCTCCTTATGCAGCGTTCGGTGCGTTTTATTTTCTGCTCTCGGCCGCGCTGCTAGCCCGCGCTGATCGCAGTGGGACAGGCGCGGCGAGCATCAGCCGCAAGTGATATTGTCGCCGCGATCTCCTGTCCCCGATCATCGCGTCTTCGGTTCCCCCCGCGCGATGGCTGAATTGATCGCGGCGGCAATGCCCCTGACCATCCTGCGGATATGATTTCGCAGGATGGTCCCCTTTTTGCCGGATGCTTTGCCGACTTGAGCCATTTTCGCCCGATGCAACAAGCCCGCCTTACGAAGGCGGATTATGGGCTGCTTTGGAGGTCGGCAACCGGTCGGTCACCTGCGGATATCAATTCCCCAAAAACAAAGGAGGCGAAATCGCCTCCTTTGCCTTCCCCGGTCTCAAAATCTCATTCGGTCGGAAAACCGCGCTTCTTCAGCAGCGCCTTCACATCGGGATCGCGGCCGCGGAACGCGCGATACGCCTCCGCGCGGCCGGTCTCGTTGCCGGTCATCAACAGGATCGTACGGAACTTGTCGGCGACCGTGCGGTCCCACGGACCGCCGGCTTCGGTGAACGCCGCCCAGGTGTCGGCGTCCATCGTTTCGGACCACAGATAGCTGTAATAGCCCGCCGAATAGGCGTCGCTGCTGAACAGGTGGCCGAACTGCGGCAGGCGGTGGCGCATGACGATTTCCTTCGGCATGCCCATTTCCTTTAGCGTTTCGCGCTCGAACTTGTCGACGTCGGTCACCGGCACCTTGCGGTCGTGGATCTTCATGTCGACGATCGCGCTCGAGAGATACTCGACCGTCTCGAAGCCCTGGTTGAACTTGTTTGACGCGAGGATCTTGTCGACCAGCGCCTGCGGCATCGGTTCCCCCGTCTTGTAGTGCGTCGCATATTTCGACAGCACTTCGGGGGTCATCAGCCAATTCTCGTTCACCTGGCTCGGGAACTCGACGAAATCGCGCGGCACCCCGGCGAGCGCCGGATAGTTGATGTGCTGCAGCAGATAATGGATGCCGTGGCCGAACTCGTGGAACAGGGTCGTCGCGTCGTCGAGGCTGATCAGCGTCGGCTCGCCCTTCGCGCCTTCGGTGAAGTTATTGTTGTTCGACGCGAGGACATTGCGTTCGCCGCCCAGCGTCTGCTGGCTGCGATAGGTCGTCATCCACGCGCCCGAGCGTTTGCCGTCGCGCGCGAAATTGTCGAGATAGATCAACCCGACATTCTCGTTCGTCTTGAGATTATAGACCTCGAAGGTTTTGACCTTGGGGTCGAAGACGGGGACGGTGCCGGTGTTTTCGCGGAAACCGAGGTCGTAGAGCTGCCCCGCCGACCAGAACATCGCCTGCGTCAGCTTGTCGAGCTGCAGGTACGGCTTCACTTCGCTTTCATCGAGGTCGTATTTCGACTTGCGGACCTTTTCCGAATAGAAACGATAGTCCCACGGTTCGATCGTCAGCTTCGGACCCTTGCCGGCCTTCGCGTCGGCGTCGGCGATCGCCTGCATATCGGCGACCTCTTCCTTGGCGCGCGCAACCGCGGCGGGCCAGACCTTCATCATCAGGCCCATCGCGTTTTCGGGGGTCTTCGCCATCGTGTCGGCCATGCGATAGTTCGCGTGCGTCGCAAAACCGAGCAGCTCGGCGCGCTGCTGGCGCAGCTTCAATATGTCGGCGATCGTCTGGTTCGTGTCGTTGACGTTGCCATTGTCGCCGCGGCTGACGAACGCTTTCCAGACCTTTTCGCGCAAGCTCCGGTTGGTGGCGTTCTGCAGCACCGGCTGCGCCGACGAGCGCGTGTTCTTGATCGCCCACTGGCCGGGCTTGCCGTTCGCTTCGGCGGCGGAGGCGAGCGAGGCGACGAAGCCGGGTTCGAGCCCGGCGAGTTCGGCCTTGTCGGTGACGAAGGTATAGAGTTTTTCGTCGCCGAGCAGCTTCGACGAGAAGCTTGAGAACAGGCCCTCGAGCTTGGCGTTCATCGCGACCAGCTTCGCCTTGTTCTCTGGCGACAGGTTCGCGCCGTCGCGCACCATCTCGTCATAGCTGCGCTCGACGATGCGGATCTGCTGCGCGTTGAGGCCGCTCGAATTGCGCTTGTCGTACACCGCCTTGTAGCGGGCGAAGAGCTTCGGATCGAGGAACAGCTCGGTGTAGAAGGTGGAGATTTTGGGGCTCCACTCGGCGTCGATCGCCTCGACGCGGTCGTTCGACTTGTTCGACGACTGCACCCCCCACAGCGCGAACAGCCGGTCGGCGGTATCGCCCGCGAGCATCATCGGGACGTGCGTGTTCTCGAAGGTTGGGGCCTCGGGATTGTCGATCACCGCCTGCACTTGCGCCTTGGTTTCGGCCATCGCCTTGGCAAAGGCGTCGGGGAACAGCTCGGGGTCCATCTTGTCCCACGGCGGCACCCCTTCGAACGGGCCGGTCCACGGCGCGAGCATCGGGTTTTCGCCCGCGGGGGCGGTGGTTGCCGGCTCAGAAGTGGTTGGGGCGGCGGCGGTCGGTTCGGCGGCGGTTGCGGTCATCTGGCTATAACCCACCATCATCGCAGTGGATGCAAGCAGGATCGACAAATGACGGGCAAAGGGCTGCGCGGTGCGCGACATAAACATATCTCCCCGGAGGATAAGGTTTCGGACGAAACCATGTCGGGGGGCGTCTTAACCTTATATGACAGGGGGGTGCAAGCCGCCTAGGCGCCAAATTCCTGCTGGATCAGGCCAGGCACGTCGACGCGGAAGCTGAAGATACCACCTGCATGGGGCTGCGCCTTGCGCTCCTCGTCGGTCAGATTCTTGCCCGCGCTGGTAACAAAGGCGGTCTGGAGGTCGGGCCCGCCGAACGCGATCATCGTCGGGCGCTGCACCGGCAGCTCGACCGTCTGGAGCAGTTCGCCCGCAGGCGAGAAGCGCACGATGCGCCAGCCGTCCCACAGCGCCGACCAGTAACAGCCCTCGGCATCGACTGCCGCGCCGTCGGGACGGCCGTTGCCCTGTTCGAACTGGTGGAAGGTCCGTTTGCCGCTGAGCGTGCCCGACGCGGGATCGGCGTCATAGGCGTCGATGCGGTGCGTCGGCGTGTCGGCATGGTAAAAGGTGCGGCCGTCGGGGCTGAAGGCGGCGCCGTTGCTGGTCATCAGTCCGCCGATCATCGGCGTCAGCGTCGCATCATGATCGACACGATAGAGGGTGGCGTGTGGATTGGCCTTGTCGGCGGTCAGGCTGCCGACCCAGAACCGGCCTGCGGCATCGACACAGCCGTCGTTGAAACGCTGATCGGGCAGGTCCGCCAGCACGGGCTCGCCAAAGGCGCGCGGCGCATCGCCCCAGGCGTCGATCAGCGCGCAGCCCGTCTTGAGCGCGGCGATCAGTCCGCCGCCCGCGCGCGGGGCGATGCAGCCGACCGGGCCGTCGAGCTGCATGATCTCGTCGGTACCGGTCGCGGGGTCGGTGCGGTGGATGCGGTGGGCGTCGATATCGACCCAGTAAAGGCGGGATTCGGATGCGCTCCAGCGCGGCGATTCGCCGAGCAGCGCTCCGGCATCGAGAAGAAGGTCGACCATTGCCCGCGCTTAGCCCGGCTTGCCCGCGTCGCGCCAGCGCCGAATTGCGGCCTTTCGTGCCGTAGCGGCATTTCTACTTGACGTGCACGTAAACGTAAGGTCAGGTGCAGGACGAAGCCGACGCGAAAGCGCGCGGTGCTTTGGTGCGGCCGGCTCCCCCGATGGTCCGTCCGCGCCCCGGGAAAAGGAATGTCCATGTCGCTCGATAATCTGTCGCGCTCCGCCTACTCCGACGATCATGAGGCGTTTCGCGCCACCGTCCGCCAGTTCCTCGAAAAAGAAATCGCGCCTAACGCCGCGAAATGGGCCGAGGATGGCATCGTGCCCAAGGATATCTGGCCGAAGGCGGGCGAGCTCGGCATGCTGTGCCCGACGGTGCCCGAGGAATATGGCGGCCTCGGCCTCGATTTCGGCTACAACGCCATCGTCGATGAGGAGAGCGCCTATTACGGCCGCGCGACGACGGGCTTCTCGCTCCAGTCGGACATCGTCACCAGCTATATCGTCAAATATGGCAGCGAAGAGCAGAAGAAGCACTGGCTGCCCAAGATGGTCGCGGGCGAGGTGATCACCGCGATCGCGATGACCGAACCGGGCACCGGGTCCGACCTTCAAGGTATGCGCACGACCGCGAAGAAGGATGGCAATCACTATGTCATCAACGGGTCGAAAACCTATATCACCAACGGCCAGAACGCCGACCTGATCCTCGTTTGCGTCAAGACCGACACCGAGGTCCAGCCGGCGTGGAGGGGCGTTTCGATCGTGCTCGTCGAGGCCGATCGCGAGGGCTATGAGCGCGGCCGCAACCTCGACAAGATCGGTCAGGACGAGGCCGATACCTCGGAAATGTTCTTCAACGATGTCCGCGTCCCGATCACCAACTGCCTCGGCGAAGAGGGCAAGGGCTTCATCTATCTGATGAGCGAACTGCCGCAGGAGCGCCTCTCGATTGCGGTGTCGGCACAGGCGTCGGCGCAGCGCGCGTTCGACGACACGGTCGAATTCACCCGCGACCGCAAGGCGTTCGGCAAGCCGGTCCTCGATTTCCAGAACACGCGCTTCGTGCTCGCCGATCTCAAGACCAAGCTGCAGGTTGGCTGGGCGCATCTCGACTGGGCGCTGTCGCGGCATTTGAAGAAGGAACTGACCCCCGAGGAAGGCGCTGCGGCAAAGCTGTGGCACACCGAATTGCAGTGGGAAGTCATGGACAAATGCCTCCAGCTTCACGGCGGTGCGGGCTATATGAACGAATATCCGATCGCCCGCGCCTGGCGCGCCGCGCGCGTCACCCGCATCTTTGGCGGCACGAATGAAATCATGAAGGAACTGATCGGGCGCAAGCTCTGATCGCTTGAAATCGCAGGAAAGGAATATTCCCATGGCTACTGCTTATATCGTCGACGCCGTCCGCACCGCGGGCGGCAAGCGCGGCGGCCGGCTCGCCGGCGTGCACCCCGTCGACCTCGGCGCCGCGGTGTTCGACGCGATCGCCGACCGCAATGATTTCGACACCAAGGCGATCGACGACGTCATCACCGGCTGCGTGTCGCAGGGCGGCCAGCAGACGATGGACGTCGGCCGCAACGCGGTGCTCGCCTCGAAATTGCCGGACTCGATCCCCGCCGTCACCATCGACCGCCAGTGCGGATCGTCGCAGCAGGCGATCCAGTTCGCCGCGCAGGCGGTGATGTCGGGAACGCAGGACATCGTGCTCGCGAGCGGCATCGAAAGCATGACGCGCGTACCGATGGGCAGCGTCGCGACCTTGTTCATGAAGGAAGGGCTCGGCCATTATAAGTCAGAGCGGCTCGAGGAAAAATATCCCGGCATCATGTTCAGCCAGTTCATGGGCGCCGAAATGATCGTCAAGAAATACGGTCTGACCAAGGACGACCTCGACGCCTATGCGCTCGAAAGCCACCGCCGCGGCAAGGCCGCGACCGAAGCCGGCAATTTCAAACGCGAGATCGTTGGCGTCGAGATCGACACCCCCGACGGCCGTCAGACGCACCTCGTCGACGAAGGCATCCGCTTCGACGCGACGCTGGAAGGCATCGCCGGGGTCAAGATCCTGCAGGAAGGCGGCTCGATCACCGCGGCTTCGGCGAGCCAGATCTGCGACGGCGCCTCGGCGGCGCTCGTCGTGTCGGAACAGGCACTCAAGGATCATGGCCTGACCCCGCGTGCGCGCATCCACCATATTTCGGTGACCGCGGGCGACCCGGTGATCATGCTCGAAGAACCTTTGTTCGCGACCGAACGCGCGCTCAAGAAAGCGGGCATGACGATCGGCGATATCGACGCCTATGAAGTCAACGAGGCGTTCGCGCCCGTGCCGCTCGCATGGCTGCAATATCTCGGCGCCGACCATGCCCGCCTCAACCAGCATGGGGGCGCGATCGCGCTCGGACATCCGCTCGGTGCCTCGGGCACCAAGCTGATGGCGACCTTGCTCGGCGTGCTCGACGCGACCGGCGGAAAATATGGGCTGCAGACGATGTGCGAAGGCGGCGGCCAGGCCAACGTCACGATCATCGAGCGGCTTTGATCTTTCTCCCCTCCCGCTTGCGGGAGGGGTCGGGGGAGGGCGTGTTTTTGCGCTTTGTTCCTCCAACATGCCCCACCCAAACCCTCCCCTAAAGGGGAGGGCTTCAAGGAGACCAACATGAAACTCGATTCCACCGTATCCGCCGTCGTCACTGGCGGCGCATCGGGCCTCGGCGCCGCGACCGCGCGTGCGCTCGCCGCGAAGGGCGTTAAGGTCGCGATCTTCGACTTGCAGGAAGAAAAGGGCCTCGCGATCGCGGCTGAACTCGGCGGCATCTTCTGCGAATGCAACGTCACCGACGATGCGTCGGTCGACGCCGCTTTTGCCAAGGCGCGCGAAGCGCATGGCCAGGAACGCATCCTCGTCAACTGCGCGGGTACCGGCAACGCGATCAAGACCGCGAGCCGGTCGAAGGAAGACGGCAGCATCAAGCAT
>Ga0209050_1002231_pt1 | contig 17327 bp, 9 predicted proteins | sample Araplavi_mTSA_r2_FD_184276 | JGI IMG/M metagenome (GOLD analysis project Ga0209050, IMG submission 184276) | Arabidopsis root microbial communities from North Carolina, USA - plate scrape MF_Cvi_mTSA_r2 (SPAdes) (version 2) | ecosystem: Host-associated > Plants > Roots > Endosphere | place: USA... | reverse complement strand
ATTCACCGAGCTGCGTAGCCTTGCAGGACCGAATGCGGGCCGCGGCCCCGGCCCGGAATCGAGCCTGCTCAAGATCAAGGGCAGCGAAATCCAGCAGCGGCTGACCGAACTGACGCTGGAAGCGGTCGGCCATTATGGCGCGCCCTATTTCCGCGGGTTTGGCGAAGGCGACAACGAGCATCCGATCGGGCCCGATTACGCCCATCGCGCCGCGCCAACCTATTTCAACATGCGCAAGACGACCATTTATGGCGGGTCGAACGAGATTCAGCGCAACATCATCGCCAAGATGGTGCTCGGCCTCTGAACATTGACGTCATTCCGGCGCACGCCGGAATCTCAACGCTTCGAGCTTGAGACCCCGGCCTTCGCCGGGGTGACGGTGAAATTAGGGAATAAGAAGAATGGATTTCACCTATACCGAAACGCAGGACATGATCCGCGACACGCTCGCCCGCTTCCTTGGCGACACCTATGATTTCGAAACGCGTCAGAAGTTCATCAATTCGGACAGCGGCCGCGATCCGGCGATCTGGACCGCGCTTGCGCAGGAACTCGGCATGCTCGGCGCGCCCTTTGCGGAAGAGCATGGCGGCCTCGGCGGCGGCGCGCTCGAAAATGCCATCGTGATGGAGGAACTCGGCAAGGTCATCGGTATCGAGCCGTACCTGCCCACCGTCGTCATCGCGGGCGGCGCGCTCAAGGCCGTGGGCGGGGCGCAGGCCGATGCAATGATCCCCGAGATCATCGCGGGCAATGCGATCATCGCCTTCGCCTATGCCGAGCCGCAGGGCCGCTATGACCTTGCAAACCTGCGCACCACCGCGAAAAAGGACGGTGCGGGCTATGTTCTGAACGGTCACAAGGGGGTCGTCTATGCTGCGCCGTGGGCGACGCATCTGCTCGTCACCGCGCGCACCGGCGGCAATGTCCGCGACCGCGACGGCGTGTCGCTATTTCTGATCGACGCCAACCTGCCCGGCATCGTCCGCCGCGACTATCCGACCGTCGACGGCAGCCGCGCGTCGGAAATCTATTTCGAAAATGTCGCGATCCACGGCGATGCGCTGCTCGGCGGCGAAGGCACCGGGCTGGCGCTGATCGAACAGATCGTCGACGAAGCGACCGTGGCGGTATGCGCCGAGGCGACCGGCGTGATGCAGAAGCTGCACGAAGGTACGCTGGAATATACGCAGCAGCGCAAGCAGTTCGGCGTGCCGATCGCGAAGTTCCAGGTGCTGCAGCACCGCATGGTGGACATGTTCATGGAAGTCGAGCAGGCGCGCTCGATGACAATCATGGGAACGCTGAAGCTGAGCCTGCCCGCGAACGAGCGCATGGCCGCCGTTTCGGCTGCCAAAGCGAAGGTCGCGCGCGGCGCCAACTTCGTCGGCCAGAATGCGATCCAGACGCACGGCGGCATCGGCATCACGCAGGAACTGGCGATCGGCCATTATTTCAAGCGCGCTACGATGATCGAGGGCCAATTCGGCAGCCACGATTATCATATGGACCGCTACGAGCGGATCACGCTCGCCGATTAATTCTCGGCCGCCGTCGGCGGAGCCTCAATAGGCGACGTCGACGGCGATCCGGAGTGTGCGTGGGCGAAGCGGGGTCATGAAACCCTCGTTGCCCTCGACAAACGGCGTGCCCAGCGAGAAGCGGTTACCGCGTGAATCGAACAGGTTCGTCAGCGTCAGCGATAGCCCGCGGCGCGCATTGCCGACGCGCATCGCGACCCCCGTGTCGACATAGTCGCCCTGGCTTTCGCCGAGCACCGGCCCGATACCGAGGCGTGACGGCCCGATGTAGCTGGCCCAGCCGTTGACGCGGAAATCTTCGTCGCCAATCATCGTCGCATAGTTGACCGACCCGCGCACCGCGTGGCTCGCGACATTGGGGATACGGCCGAGGCGGGCCGGTGCGGCATCGAACACCGGCAAAATCTGCGGAGAGAGATCGTCGACGCGGCTGTGATTATAGACCGCGCCGAGTTCGAAAGTCAGCGCGGCGGTCGGTCGCATTGCGACCGCGCCCGACAGGCTGGTAATGCGGCCGTCGCCGATATTGGCGGTGGTTGGAAAGCCCGTGCTGTCGATGAAATCGGCCTGGATGTTGCGCCAGCGGCTATGTGAGATCGAAATGCTGGCGTCGAGCAGACTCTGCCCCTTGTCGCCGAAGCGCATGCCCGCTTCCCACGTGCGGACCTGGTCGTTGAGGAAGCGGCGGACGAAATTGCCGTCGACGGCCAGACCACCGGGCCGGAAACCCTCTTGGTAGCGCGCGTAGAGCCGGACATTGTGCAGCGGGGTCGCGAGCAGCGAGAAGGACGGCAGCAGGTCGGTCTCGTTGCGCGACGCGGTCGTCGCGCGGTTCGCCTGAGCGAGCGCGAAGGACACGCCCTCGGCCGCGCCGCCGAGCTTGGCGTGCGACAGGCGGACGCCGCCCGATGCGATCAGGTCGGGCATCACTTCGACGGTCGCTTCGGCATAGCCGGTGAATTCGGTGATCTTGTTGGTCACGCCGGGCAGGATGGCGCGGAGCGGGCCATAGGCATATTCGCGGTTCTGCCGCGCGCGATTGTCGATAAAGCTCGCGCCGATGACCCAGCCGAGGCCGTCGTTATACGGCCGCGAAAGGCGATTTTCGCTGACGAACATGCGGGTCGCATTATGCTGATCGAGCACGCGCGGGACATTGTTCAGCGGGATGACCTGAATCGGCGCGAACAGCCGTTCGACGTCGACCGTGCCAACCGAAGGCAGGGCGGGCATGCCGCCGTTGGACGCGTCGGTCCCCTGCCGCGCTTCGGGCAGGCTGGCGTCAAAGCGTTCGAACAGGCGGTGGTCGATATAGGCGTTCGACGACTGGAAATGCAGGTCGTCCCAATCCTTCATCACGACGATCGTGCCCATGCCATAGCGCGCGGTCGCATTCTGCTCGACCATCGAGGTCCGCGTCAACGGCGGGCCGTCCTTGTCGGCATATTGCGCGTCGTCGGAGGTGATCGCCTGATAGACGCCGCCCAGATCGATCGTCCAGCCGTCGCCGGCCTCGAAGCGGAAGGTGCCGCGCCCGCCGCGCACATGGACGCGGTTGACGTCGTTCTGGCCGCGCAGCGGATTGTCGATATAGCCGCCGTCGGTGAGCATATAGCCGACGAGGCGCAGCGCATGGCCATCGTCGCTGACCGGAATATTGGCGATCGCCGCAATATCGCCGCCGGGGTCGCCGTGCTGGGTGACCGACACGCCGGCGATCGCCTGCACCGTCATCTCGCGCGGATCGGGCGCTTTCGGGACGACGCGGATGATGCCGCCGAGCGATCCGGCGCCATAGAGCGTGCCCTGCGGCCCTTCGAGGATTTCGACATTGTCGATGTCGTAGAGGCGGAGATCGGGATCGGGCGCGTTATAGCTGAGCCGGATATCGCCGAGATATTGGCCGACGGTCGACTGGGTCGGGCCGGTGAAGCTGGAATCGGCGATGCCGCGAATGAACAGCTTGTTGCGCCCCGAACCCAGATGGGTCGAGGAGACGGTCGCGGTGCGCGACAGGATCGAGTCCATCCCGCGCTCGCCGCCAAACGCCAAATCGCCGCCATCCAATTGGGTGACGACGCCGGCGAAATGGGTGAGGGGCAGATCGGTCTTCGTCGCGGTGACGATGATTTCGTCCTTCGCCGCAGCAACTGCATCATTCGATGGTTCGCGCGCGCGCGTCTGCGGCGCCTGCCGTGGCGGCGGTGCGGAGCGCGCGATGCGGGAAGATTGGGCCGGGCGGCGTTCGATACGCCAGCTTGTCGCGGAGACCCGCACCGCGCGCGCATCGGACCCGTCGAGCAGGCGCTGGATCGCCTTTTCGACGCTCATCCGTCCGCGCACCGGTTTGACGCGCGCCTGCCAGAGTTTCGCGTCGCCCACGCTGATGCTGACGCCGGCCTGCCGGCTGATCACGGGGAGCACGGTCGACAGGCTTCCCTTGGGCACATCGAACGCGCGTTCCTCCGCCGCCTGAACCTGCGCGGGCAGGCACAGCGCTATCGCTGCTGCGGCAAGGGAAAGGCGCGGGTGCATGCTCAGCGGGTTAAAATCCAGCCATCGCCCTGGCGCTGGGCCGTGGTTCCCGACAACGCCGCGAGATCGGCGATGGTGCGGTTCCGATTCTTGTCGATGATGAGTGCGCCGCGGAACGAAAGGTCACTCGCTTCGGGCGCGATGCTGACCTGCATCCCGGCGGTGCGCTTCAGATCCTCGGCAACGACCGCGAGCGGGGTGCCGTTGTAGACGAGCAGCCCGCTGCGCCAGCCGCCGATGCTTGCGACATCGACATCCTGGACGACCGGCGGCTGGCGATCGCCATCGCGGGCTTCGATGCCCTTGCCGGCGACGAGGCGGACCTTGTCGCGATCGTGGTTGTAGAGGACGATGCCTTCGGACACCGCGACCGACGTCTGGCGGTCGCGGCGCACCACGTTGAACGCGGTGCCAAGGTCGACGATCCTTGCGTCGCCCGTCTCGACGACGAACGGATCGCTGTCGCGGTGCACGACATGGAACATCGCTTCGCCCGATTCCAGACGGGCAAAGCGTGGGCGATCCTTGTCGATCTCGATCACCGAAGCGCCATTGATCTCGATCTTCGATCCATCGGCAAGCGCGATGGTGCGATGTTCGCCCGCGAGGGTTTCGATCCGGCTATCATTGCCCAGCAGGCCAAGGCTCGACAGGCTGATCGCGCCGACCAGTGCCGCGGCCATGGCGCCGCCGAACCAGGCACGCCGTGACGGACGACGCGGTGCTTCGGGGACGATCACGACCGATGGTTTTGACGTCGCCGGCAGGGCATCGAGGTCGCGGTCGAGGTTGGCCACCGCATCATAGATCGCGTTATGCTCCGGATCCTCGGCAAGCCAGTCGGCAAAGCCGTCCCAGTCGTCGAACAGGGGATCGCGCTGGCGGATCAGCCAGTTAATCGCGCGTGCTTCGGCGTTCGCCGCGTCAGCTTGCATCGAACTGCCTCCGTATGGTGGCGAGCGCCGCATAGACCTTGCGCAGATCGGCTTCGACGGTGCTCAGGCTGACCCCCATTTCACTGGCAATATCGCGTTGATTTTGGCCATCGACGCGGAACCGGCGAAAGATGCGCGCCGGGCGCTCGCCGGTCGCGGTGATCGCGGTCTCGACAAGTGTGAGCTGTTCGCGCGAGATCAGCGAGGTTTCAGTCGAGGGGATTTGCGTGGCCGATGCTTCCCCCCATGCCTTGTCGCGCAGCTCGCTCTGACGCGCCGACCGATAGCGGTCGAGCATCAGATTGTTCGCGGCGCGCATGATATAGGGCAGGGGGTCGGAAATGGGGCCGGTCTTTCGGTCGGTCATCCGCATCCATAGGTCTTGGAACAGGTCCTCGGCACCGTCGCCCGCACCGCGTACCTCCAGAAATCGCACGATGCGATCCCGGTTGGCGAGCAATACGCCTTCGATGCCTTGGGCGGCGTCGGTTCGGTCGGGCGACTCTGTCATGGATTGCTTGCTTTGGAACGCCATCTTCTGTCGGTGAGCGCCACCTCGATGTGCGCCATACGTCCCCCTGATGACGCCGTCATATAGCGCCCATGGTCCGCCGCGCAACTGCGGCGCTTTGAAAGAGAGGGCGGACCGTGCAAGCATCTGTTTTGTCGTTTCATTTCTGCCAAGGCAAGGGGGAAGCGTGGGTAGGGGTTACGCTTCCCCCTTGCGGGCGGGGCCGGCCGGGGGGCTAGAGGCCGACCCGCAGACTCGCACGGAAAGCCCAGCCGATATGGCTTTGCTGTTCCTCCGCGGACACTTCGCCAGCGACCTGAAAGGCCGAATTTCCGGCGATGCCACGGAAGCGGCCGACCCAGCCGCTCGTGCGATCATCAGGAGTAAGGGTGAAGGGCGTGCCGTCCTTGAACGACGCCGTCGTCGCGCCCAGCGTGCCGCTGACGATCTGGCGGCGGCCACCTTCGAGTTCGAAGCGCGTCCAGCCGTCATATTCGTCGGCACCGCCGAAATCGAGGCCGACGGCGACGGTGCCCGACACGGCAAGCTCGTCGCTGTCACGGCTCAGCACCTTAAGGTCGAGCGCTGCGCCGCCGCCGGTTTCCTGATAGCCGTCTTCCTTCAGCTTGAAGTAATCGACCGCGACCATCGGGCGGAAGCTGAGGCCTCCGACGCGCGTGTCATAGGCGACCGAGCCCGAGGCCGACCACAAGGTGCCATCCCATTTGCCCTTCATCGTCTTTTCGATGTCATCGGCGCCGGCTTCGGCGCGGAAGATACGCGTGCCCTTCAGGCTGACCGGGGCGCCCGACACGCGGGCGTTCGCCATGAAGCCGTCGGAGCGCAGGCGCCAGTGCAGCGCACCTTCGAACTGGCTGGTGCTGACCTCATTGGCGTTGCTGCCGTTGCCGTCCTTGCCGCTGAGATAGGCGATCGAGCCACCGAAGTTGCCGAGGTTGGTCTTGATCTCGGCACCGCCCGAAATGCCCCAGCCGCTGACGTCGTAGCTCGCGGTGTCGCCGACGCTCTTCGACGTGCCCCAGACCGCCTGGTTGACCCAATAGCCCCACTTGCCCTCGTCCTGGAACGGCGCGTTGGGATCCTGGAGGTAGCGCGACAGGGCGCGCGAGCCCGAGGTGACGGTTTCGAAGACGCCGCCTTCGTGCTCGGGAAGCATCTGGCCAAGCTGGTTGCGGAAATGGTCGCCGTCGGTGATGCCGAGGAACACGTCCTCGATCTTCTGGTCGGCGATCACCGCGTCGAGCACCGCGTCGAACGCGCCCGATTCCGAGCGGTTGAGCCCGAGTTCGGTCGTCGACTTGCGCGACACATCGACGATCAGCTGCGTCGCGTTCGAGGTCAGCGTACCCTTGTAGAGGAAGGGCAGCAGCGTCTGCGACGCGGTCAGGTTGTTCGCGCCGGTCAGCGTGCCGGCGGTCAACACGATATGCTTGCCTTCGGCCTTTTCGATGCTCGACAGCTTCAGCGCGAGCTTCGAGTCAGCGCCGAAGCTGGCGTTGCCACTGACCTGGAGGTTGGTTCCCGTGTTGCCGCTATCGAGCATCACGCCAAGCGTGCCCTTGTCGGTGACCGCGAGCGACGAAATCGTCGCGGCGCCGCCGACGTCAAAGGTGCCGCCGGCGACCGACACCGCCAGGCCCTGCGAATTGGCGAGCGTGCCCGAGAAGATCGAGCTGCCCCCGATGGAGAGCGTATCGGCGCCGCCACCGAAGTCCGCGAGACCGGTGAATTTCGACGTGCCGGCGAGCGTCATCGTGTCGCTGCCGGTGCCGAAGCGGGCGTTGCCGGCGTAGGTCGCGTCGCCCGACAGCGCGAGCTTGTTGTTGCCGGCGCCGAAGAAGCTGTTGCCCTTCACCGACCCGTCGGCGATGTCGAACACGTCGTTGCCGCCGCCAAAGCGGACGTCACCGACGATGCTGGGGGCCGTGACGCCCGACGCGACTGCCGTCTGCTTGACCGTTGCGCCATTATTGTTCGCCGACAGATCGATCGCGATGTTGCGGTCGGAGGTGGCGAGGGCGCCGGTGGCGCTGATTGCGCCGCTGTTTTCGACCGTCGTAACAGTCCCCGACAGGTCGACGATGGCGCGCGCGGTGCCGTTGTCGCCGCCGGTCTTGGCGTTGATCGAGCCGCTGTTGCGGATCAGCGGGACGTTGCCGCCGGCTTCGATCAGTACCGCGGTCGCGACGGCGTTGGCAGCTTTGCCGCCGGTCGTCGCGTCGATCTTGCCCGCGTTGCGGATTTCGGGGGTGGTGGCGCCGCTGCCGATCCGGATGGCCGTCGCCGCGGTATCTAGCGAGAGGGCGGTGACGCTGCCGGTCGCGCCGATGCCGATACCGCCCGCAATGGTGACCGCGCCGCCAAGGCCGCCGACCTGGATGCCATTGCCATCCTTGCCGGCATAGAGGCCGTTGCCGAGCACGGCGCCATCGATGATGAAGCCGAGGCCGGTGCCGGTTCCGCCGACGGGGCCAATCGTAACCGCACGGTCAGCCGAGCCGATCTTGATCGCGGCGGCCGAACCGAAGGAGCGCACGACGGCGTTGCCTTCCTTGTCGTCGTCGATGCCGTCCTTGTCCTCATCCTTATCGGTCGCATTCGTATCCTTCGGTGCTACCGCAAGGATGATGCCGCCCGTCACATTGCCTTCGACCGACAGCGCGTTGCCGCCGATCAGCAGGTCGTCGGCGTCGAGCTTCGACGGGTCGGCAGGGGGCGCGATGAAACGATAACCGGTCGCGGTAAGATTGCCCTGAACGACGAGTGCGCCGGTGATGTTGCCGGCGAGCCGCGCGCCGATTGCGTCAACACCCTGCGCGCCGATCGTGCCGGCGAGGCGGACATTGCCCGTCACGTCCTGAAGTCCGACGCCGAGCGCCTTGTCGCCGACAACGCTGATCGTGCCGTCATTGGTAAAATTGCCGGTCAGCGGGCCGCCGAGGCGGATGCCTGCGGAATTATTTCCTTCGATCGCGATCGCGCCGCTATTGACGATGTTGCCCGCGAAGGCGCCGACGGTCGCGATGCCGACGCGGTTGCTGCCGATCGCAAAGGCGCCGTCGATGTCGCCGTCATTGTCGATGTCGGTCGGCGCATAGGTTTCGCCGATCGTGATCTTGCCGGTGGCGCTGTTGGTGATGCCGCCCGTCGTCCCTGCGTTCGCGAGGATGCCGGTGGCGCCGTCGACGTTGCTGAACTCGATCGTGCCTTCGTTGACGACCTTGTTATTGCTGTCGATGGTGACCGCCGGGCCGGTGACGGTCGGCTTGATCGAACCGGCGGCGACGATCTTGATATCGTCGGCAGCGCCCGATTTGATCGTCGAGGTCCGCGCCGGCGCCGTGGTGGCGGTGCTGATCGTGGTCTCGGCAAAAGCGGGGGTTGAAAGAAGGGTGGCCAGGCAGGTGGAGGCCAGCAAAGTCTTGCGCATCGGGTTCCTCTTGTGATCGGGGGCCGGGATATCTTCCCGGCGATAATCACAAGACGGAGCAGCGCGGACGCAGCCTTGGAAAAAAATGCGCCTTAATCGCGGGAGGCAGGCTCGATCAGCGTCAGGCCGAGGGTCGAGGCATTTTGCACCGCCTCTTCGCGGCTGTTCGCGCGTAGCTTTCGCATGACATTCTTGAGATGCCATTTGACCGTTTCGGGCGCGAGCTGGAGCGTGCGGGCGATTTCCTTGTTCGACTCTCCGGCATTGAGTGCGCTCAATATCTCGATCTCGCGTTCGGTCAGGAAGGAGAAGGCCTCGCCGGGCGCGGCGGAGGTGCTCCCCTCGAGCGCGGGATTGCGCCGCGACGGTTCGGCCAGTTTGAGCAGCGCGAGGAAGGAGCCCGATGAATAGGCCTCGCTGCAGAAATTCTGCACCGCGCGCACGCCGGTGACGTCGAGTATGTCGACGATCGTGCGATGGAAGCCCGCACTGGCTGCGTGATTGAGAAAACGCACGGTCTCGAGCTCGACCATCTTGTCACAGCGCCCGCTAAGCTGCGGAAGGATGTTGAGCAGCGTCGCGGTAGCCCGAAGCTCGGCATCATCGGCGTTCGACGCAAGGCGCAGAAGCCTCTCCGCCACCGTCGTCAACCGTGGACGGTCGCCATGGGCGATCGCTTCATAGGCACGCATTTCACAGAGCAGGGCAAATGCACGTCCCTGCGCCGATAGCGGGTCAAGCACGGCGGCGTCCTCATCGGCGACCGCCAACACGGCTTCCACATCGATCGTCGGCGGCAATCTGAGCCGCGTCCGCTCGACAACGCACATCGCCTTCAATGGCATCCAATTACGTTCAAAAGCGATCTGTTCGGCGCGGTCGATCAGGGTCGCGGCGTCATCCACCCTGGCTGTCGCCGCGGCGACCCGAATGCAGATTTGAAACGCCTCGATGAGCGCGTCCTGAAAACAGCTTGGTTGCAGCCAGGGAAGGGCATTGGCGGCAAGATTCGCGGCCCCTCGCAGGTCGTCACGCTCGTAACGGCTGCGCGCCAACGCGGCGTCGATCAAGGCGCCTGCCAAACCGGGCTGGCCCGGAATCCGGCGGGCGTCACGCAGCACCCGTTCGGCCTCCGTCATCTGTCCTTGTGCGCGGGCGGCGGCCGCTCTGGCGCGGGTCGCGAGTGCCTTTGGTAAATCCATCGCGGTCGCGGCTGCGCCAGGGCGGAGCGGCCTGACGACATCGTGCACCAGGCCGAAAAGACCTCGACTTTGCGCGCCATATGCAAGAAAGGCGCGCATCATGTCGACGGCAAAGCCCGACAGTCGCTCTGGTGCCGCTAGAAACTGGTCTCCCTCCTCGACCACTGTCTCGGGCGCGTCACGGACAAGGCCGGCGTGAAGCAGGCCGATCACTTGCGCTTCGTCTGCTTCACCCGCGGCACGGAGCGCGGTAATTGCCGCTTCAGCATGAGGCTCCGCAGTCAGCACCGCTACCCAGGCGCGCGCGCGGATGAGGGCGGCGCTTTCCGAAATCTGCTCGCGAGGAAGCGCGTCGAGCCAAGTAGCAAGTTGCTCGACATCGCCGCGCGCGAGGGACGACAGCGCGGTGTGTCCAACGAGCCGTGCCGCATCGGCGTCGGCGCCAGCGGACAGAAACTGGTCGATCGCAAGTCCGATAAGCCCGCGCGTTTCAAAGTAGCGCCCCGCGACGCGATGCAGTTCGACTGCGCGTTCGGGCTCGTGCTGGTCGAGAAATTGCCGGAATACCGTCCGAACGGCGGGGTGGACATTGTACCAGCCATTGCCGTCGTCGGATCGCTCGACGAACATCCCTTGTGCGTGAAGATCTTCGAGGATCGATAGGCCTTGGTCTCCCTCGCCCAGCAATCGAACCAGCTCGTCGTTCAATTGTGGAGCGACACTAGCGCGGCCGAGAAATCGCCATATTCCGTCATATTGTTCGTCCCATAGCGGCAACAGATAGGCATCGATTTGCGCCGTGAGCGGGCTCCAGTCTCCTTTTTCGAGCCGATCCAATTTTTGTACGGCCATTCGCAGGCCGATGGGCCAGCCTAGCAGCAACCCATGGAGCTTTTCGCAGCCACGGACATCGAGTCCCGAACCCGCAGCGCGCAAAAAGGCATATATTTCTTCATTCGTCAGCCCGATCTCGGTCCGGCCGAGCCGCAACAGCATGCCGCGGCCTTCGGTGTCGTCGAGCCGGATCGCCGAAGCATCCCGCCCGACGAGGACAAGGCGCAGCTGTGGGGGCGGATGGCGTAATAGACGGTCGAGAACGTCGATTAGCCGCGGTTCGGCGACGCGGTCGATATTGTCGAGCACAAGAAGCACCGGCTGGTCGCAAGCCTCGACCCGTTCGGCCAGCGCACTGGCGAGGATAGCCGGCGAGGCGGGGGCGGCACACAGCGCGCTGACGCTATCTTCGGCGGGGGCGCCGCGCGCGAGGCGCACCGCTTCGAACAAGTGCCCAATCGCGGCGGTGTCGTTATCGTCAGGATCGAACGATACCCAGCCGGCGCACCAGCCGATCGAACGGGCCTGTGCGAAGAGCGTCGCGGCAAAGGCCGTCTTGCCATAGCCCGCAGGCGCCCGAACGAAGCAGATTTCATGTTGCGCAATCGCATCGAGCCAGGATTGCCACCGTTCGATACCAACGAGATCGTTGGGGAAGCGGGGCGGGGCGAACTTGCCGCGCGTGACCGGCCGCGGTTCCGCCGCGCGGTGCGGTGCTTTTGTGTCGGCCCTCGATCCCGGCTGGATGGTCATATCTTCGCCCTCCATCTGTCCGCCATGGCTATAGCCATGAGGGGTCGACTGCAAGCGTCCCCCCCATCGCTCCCCCCGCCGTCCGGCCTGTCATTGGCGGGGCGGGCGCCATAGCCTCCCAAGTGTCGAAGGGCTCACACAGAATGGGTCCGAACCGTGGGAGAAAAGGCGTGACGAAGAAGGCTATCCTGGCAAGCTGCTTGTCCACCACCATGTTGTTCGGCTGGCACACCGCCGTGCGGGCGCAGGAGGCGGCCTCCGCTGCCCCCGTTGTCGCCGAAGAGAGCGGCGGCATCGCCGAAATCGTCGTCACCGCGCAAAAGCGCGAACAGCGGTTGCAAGACGTGCCGGCGGCGGTCTCCGCAATCGGCGGCGACGCGCTTCAGGCCCGCGGCATCAACGAAACCTCCGATTTGATGGGCGCGGTGCCGAGCCTGCAGATTTCGACGCCATACGGCAAAACCCAACCGAACTTCTCGCTGCGCGGGATCTCGGTCGCGAACGAGTTTTCGGCGTCCACCGCATCGCCGGTCGGCGTCTACGTCGATGAAGTCTATCAAAGCTTCCGCGCCAGCCACGGCGGGCAACTCTACGACATCGACCGCGTCGAGGTGCTGCGCGGGCCACAAGGCACGCTGTACGGCCGCAACACCACGGGCGGTGCGATCAGCTTTTTCACAAAGAAGCCCGGATTGTCGGGCGACGAGGGCTATTTCACGCTCGGCTATGCCAATTACAACACCAAGACGGTCGAGGGCGGTTTCGACAAGACGATCATCCCCGATGTGCTGGGCATTCGCGTTGCCGGGACCGTCGCGAAGGGCGGCGGCTGGCAATATAATCCGGCGCAGGATCGCCATGTTGCAAACACCGATTCAATCGCGGGTCGCATTTCGCTGCGCTGGAAGCCGACCGAAACTCTCGACATCAATCTGAAGGCTTATACGGCAAAGGACGATCCCTGGACGGCCAATGCCTATTCGATCGGCCAGTTCGCAAATGGCGAAGACATCGTCGGCTATTCGCGCTTCAATCCCGCACAGAATGGCGGCCGCGCGCTGGGCAAGAATGAGGTGTCTGCCGACCAGGGCGGCAAGTCGCTCTCATCTTCAAAGGGTGTCGCACTCAACATCTCGCTAGAGCTCAACGACTATATCACGCTGACCTCGATCACCGGCTATGACACGGGCAAATACAGCATCTCGCCCAACGACTGCGACGGCTCGCCGCTCAATGTCTGTTCGATCCGGTTCAACAGCCGCAGCAAGAATTTCAACCAGGATCTGCGCCTGAACTATTCCGACGATAATATCGATTTCGTCGGCGGCCTCTATTACGGCAAGGACACGATCAAGACGCGGAACGAGCCCGACTTCTTCGGCGAATTGCGGCCGCTGCTGTTGGGGCTGGGCGTTCCCGGCGGTTATAACAACGCCCCGATCGGGACGCCCGACTCGATCCGCGTGCTCCCCGCATTCGCGCTCGATCCGACGCTGACGCCCGGCTCGGCGGGCTTCTGCGATCCTGTCGTCGTCAACCCGAACGGCTATTTCGATGCGCGGACGCTGGTCGCGTACCAGACCGATGCCGCGATTAACAACAGGGGCAATTTCCCGGCGGGCGGCGCCTATTATCAGGGATGCCTCGCCGCCGGGGCGGGGCCGTTCGGTCCGATCATGGGCGAACAGAGGTTCGACATCCAGCGCCCGTCAAAGGCGATCTATGGCGACCTCACCTGGAAGGCGACCGACCAGCTGACGGTGGCCATCGGCCTCCGCTACACGATGGACAAGGTCAAGTTCCGGAACGGCAGCACGATCATCTATGCGCTCGACGGGGTCACGCCGGCGGTGAACCTGATCCCCTATGCCTTTCCCTACGATCCCAATCTGCCCACGATGAACCTGCAGGAAAAGGCGAACCGCCTGACCGGCCGGGCCAATATCAGCTACAAATTCACCGACGATATCATGGGGTATATCCAGTACAGCCGCGGCTATCGCAGCGGCAGCTACAACGGCCTCGCCTATCAGGGGACCAATCAGGTCTATTATATCAAGCCCGAAAAGGTGAACGCCTATGAAGGCGGCCTCAAGACGCAGTTCCTTGACCGCCGCGTGCAGCTCAATCTCGCGGGCTTCTATTATGACTATTCTAACCAGCAGACGACGCAGGTCGTTGGCGCGACAACCTTCACGCGCAGCGCCAACGGCCGTGTATGGGGCGGCGAGGCCGAGCTGACTGTGGTGCCGATCGACGGCCTGCAGCTCAACGCGGCCTTCGGTTATCTCAACAGCAAATATAAGGGCAATGTGGTCGACCCGAACGATCCGGCGACGCAGTTCACCCGCAATGTGAACGGCAACCCGTTCCCCAACGCGCCCAAAGTCACTTTCAACGCCGGTTTCGACTGGGATATTTTCGAAAAGGGTGAGAGCAAGCTGACGCTGCGCGGCGACGCCAGCTATATGGGCAAATATTATTTCGACGCCTTTGGCGATTACGGGCTCGATCCGTGCGACAAGCCCGGTGCGCCCGGCGCCGTCCGCCCTGCCGGGGTCGCCTTTACCTGCGGCAATCCGGGATATTGGCTGTTGAACAGCCGCCTGACCTATCAGGCGAACGACAATCTGTCGGTCAGCGCGTGGGTCAAGAATCTGACCAACAAATATTACTACACCTACGGGCTCAATATCGATGTCTTCGGGCTCGATTATCTGAACCGTGGGACACCGCGTACCTACGGCGTCGAAGCGACCTTCAAATTCTGATCGCCGACGCCACGGGGACCGGCGGGCGCCCCCCTCCCTCAGCCCGCCGTCCCCGATTTGTTGCTGACCCTTGTTCGAGGAGCATGTCATGATGCGTTTTACCGGCAAGAGCGTGTTGATCACCGGCGCCGCGCGCGGGATCGGGCTCGCCGCCGCGCAGGAGTTCGCCCGCGAGGGCGCGTCGGTGACGATTACCGATATCGACGGCGATGAGGCGGAAGCAGCCGCAGCGGCAATCCGCGGCGAGGGGCATAAGGCTCAGGCGCGGCAACAGGACGTCGCCGACGAAGCAGGGTGGGCGGCGCTGGTCGCCGATATCGTCGCACGCGAGGGCAAGCTCGACATTCTGGTCAACAACGCCGGCATGGGGTTCCTGAAATCGGTCGTCGATACGAACCTCGCCGAATGGCAGCGGCTGATGGCGGTCAATCTGGAGAGCGTTTTCCTCGGCGTTCGCGCCGGCATCGAGGCGATGAAGGAAAAGGGCGGGACAATCGTCAACGTCGCCTCGATCGCCGCGAACGTCGCCGAACCGCTCTTCCCCGCCTACAACGCCAGCAAGGCCGGCGTTGCGATGCTGACCAAGGCGGTCGCGGTCGATTGCGCGCGCAAGGGCTGGCCGGTGCGGATCAACTCGCTCCATCCCGGCTATTGCGAGACCAAGCTGGTCGCCGATGCGGTCGGGAGCCTTGGCGACGCCGCCGGCGATTTCGCTACCGCGACGGTAGGCGCGATCCCGCTCGGCCGTATGGCGACAACGCGCGAGATCGCGCGCCCGCTGCTGTTCCTCGCCAGCGACGACGCCGCGTACATGTGCGGCAGCGAGCTGATCGTCGACGGCGGCTACACCGCGGTCTGACCCCAATCCTTCAAAGAACAGGGACGAAATCTCATGAGCAAGAAACCCATCATTGTCTATGGCGCCTCGGGCTACACCGGCCGCCTCGTCTGCGAATATCTGCGCGAACTCGGCATCCCCTTCATCGCCGCGGGGCGCGACAAGAAGCGCGTCCAAGAGGTGATGGACAAGGTGCCGGGCATCGAGACCGCCGACTATGAGGTCGTCGAGGTCGAGCATGACGTGAAAGCGCTGACCAAGCTGTTCAAGGGCGCCAAAGTCGTGTGCAACATGGTCGGCCCGTTCATCAAATATGGCCCCGAGACGGTCGAGGCGTGCCTTGCCGCTGACGTTCATTATCTGGACACCACCGGCGAGCAGGACTGGATGCTGCTCGCGCAGGAAAAATGGGGCGACGCCTTTGCGAAAAAGGGCCTGCTGCTCTCGCCGTGCGTCGCGCAAATGTACACGACGGGCGAGATCGCGGCGAACATCGCGCTCGAACAGGCGCCGGGGCTCGACACGCTCGACATGCTCGTGCTGTGGAAGGGCTTCCCGACCTACGCCTCGGTCCAGACGATCTTCACGATCCTGAAGGCGGACTGGTATTTCCTCGAAAACAACCAGTATGTCCAATGGCCAACGCTCACCGCGACCGAATGCCATGTTCCTGGCCAGCACGCGACCGCGCTTACCCTGCCGTGGGGCGGCACCTCGCACCCGATATGGTTCAAGCAGGATCCCCGCGTCTCGACGGTCAAAGTCTATGGCGGCGTATTTGCGCGCGAGGTGATGGACAATGTCGTCGCGATGACCAAGATGATCGACACCGATATCAAACCTTTACCGTTCAAGGAGCAGGAAGCGGCGCTCGCAAAGATGGCGGAGTCGGTGCAGGGCGACATGCCGCCGCGCGAAAATCCGCGGCTCAATACGAGTATCGATTCGGTTTACGCCTCGGGTCCGCTTGGCCGCGCGCATGTGCTGATCCACGGGAATTGCAATTACAAGCAGACGGGATTGATGCAGGCCTGGGCGGCGATGAACCTGCTCCAGCAGCCTCCACGCCGTGTCGGTTTCGCATCGGCGTGCCAAGCGTTCGGGCATCATGAGATTCTGGGCGTGCTGCGCCAGTTTGGACTGGCGCTGAAGCCGATCGTCACGGTCGACGATTGATGCGGCTGGTCGACTGGCTCGACAAGGGGGCGTCGCTCGGCGCCGGTGCGCCGTGCCTGACGATGGACGGCAAGAGCCTGTCCTATGGGCAAGTGCAGGCGGTGACTCACCGCGTCGCGCGCGGACTGAACGCCGCGGGCATCGTGCCGGGCAAGCATGTCGCGATCCTGTCGGGCAACGATCCGGTCGCTTTCGCCTGCGTCTTCGCCATTTCACGCGCCGCGGCGGTGTGGTGCCCAATCAACCCGCGCAACGAAGCGTCCGAGAACGCCTATGTGCTCGACAATTTCGATTGCGCAGCACTCTTCTTCCATTCGAAGTTCGCGGAACTGGTCGATGCGCTGCGGAAGGATCTACCGAAGCTGGAGCTGCTCGTCTGCCTCGATGCCGCACAGCCCTTCGCGCCGTCGCTCGACCAGTGGCTGGCGGGCGTAGCCAAAGTCCCATTCGCGGCGACGCCAGTCAGCGACCTCGCCATGCTTCCCGGCACCGGAGGCACGACCGGCCATCCTAAAGGGGTGATGCTGACCAACCGCAATCTGGAGGCGATGACCGCGCTGACCCTGATGGGCTATCCATTCGAGGGCCGTCCGGTCTATCTGGCGATGGCGCCGCTCACGCATGCAGCGGGGGTGCTGGCGTTCCCGATCATGGCGCATGGCGGCGAGATCGTGATCATGCCCTATCCCGATATCGGCGAATTCCTGAGCCTCGCATCGCGGCATAAGGCGACGCACACCTTCCTGCCGCCGACGCTGATCTACATGCTGATGGACC
>Ga0209050_1002230_pt1 | contig 17328 bp, 17 predicted proteins | sample Araplavi_mTSA_r2_FD_184276 | JGI IMG/M metagenome (GOLD analysis project Ga0209050, IMG submission 184276) | Arabidopsis root microbial communities from North Carolina, USA - plate scrape MF_Cvi_mTSA_r2 (SPAdes) (version 2) | ecosystem: Host-associated > Plants > Roots > Endosphere | place: USA... | reverse complement strand
GCTGATCTTTCTGCCTCTTCACTCAGACGCCGGTGTGCGCGCCGGCGCCAAGATGCCATGACTACGAGCACCGACGCCCTTTCCCTGCCCGTCGCCACACCGCGCCGGGCCGCCGCCTCCCGGCGCGGCCGCGTTGCGGCCCTTGCCGCGCTGCCGCTGCTGCTTTTCCTGCTGTTGTTCTTTGCCGGCCCGATTGCAGGTCTGCTCGGCAACGGTTTCAAGGGAGAGGACGGCGGACTGACGCTGGGCCACTATCGCCATCTGCTGGACACGCCGATCTACCGCATCGTGCTCGTCAACACGTTCACGATCGCCGCGGCGGTCACGCTGGCCTGCGTGCTGTTGAGCTATCCGCTGGCCTACCTGATGGCGACCGTGTCGCCCACGGTGGCGCGCGTGCTGTTCTTCGCGGTGCTGCTCCCCTTCTGGTCCAGCGCGCTGGTGCGCACATCGGCGTGGATCGCCTTGCTGGGCAAGAACGGGCCGTTGAACACGCTGCTGACGACAGTGGGCATTCTGGACCAGCCGATGGCGTTCCTCTATAACTTCACCGGTGTGATGGTGGGCATGACGCACGTGCTCATGCCCTTTGTCGTGCTACCGCTCTATGCCTCGTTCCGGTCCCTGGACGGCAGTCTGGTGCAGGCCGCGCAAGGCCTGGGCGCAGGATCCGCAGGCATCTTCAGCAGGGTCATCCTGCCTCTGACCAGTCCCGGCGCCGTTGCGGGCGGCATCATCGTCTTCATGAACGCGGTCGGCTACTACATCACGCCGTCGCTGATGGGCGGGCCTGCCCAGCGCATGGCTGCCGAACTGATTTCGCACAACATCACGGAAGAGCTGAACTGGGGGCTGGCGTCGGCCCTGGCTGGCGTGCTGCTAGCCACCGTGCTGCTATCGCTGTGGCTGTTCAACCGGCTGTTCGGTCTGAACAATCTGATCAGCGCCAGCTCCGGCAAGGGCAGCAACCACACGGGCTATCGACGCACGCCGGGCGGCCGGGTATCCGCAGTGCTGGGCGTGATATGCGCCGTATTCCTGCTGCTGCCCATCGTCGTCGTCATCCCGATGAGTTTCGGCACGACGGACTTCCCCATCTTTCCGCCACCCAGCTATGGGCTGCGGTGGTACGAGAACTTCTTTACCGATGGCAAGTGGCTGGCCGCCTTGGCGTCCAGCACTCGGATAGCCATCGTCGTCACCCTGCTTGCGACGGCGCTGGGCACAGCAGCAGCCTTGGGGGTCAGCAGATTGGCTAAGCGCCATCAAGGCTGGCTGGACGCATTCTTCATCGCCCCCATGTCTGTCCCAGCCATCGTCACGGCGGTCGCGCTGTACTACCTGTTCGCGCCCGTCGGCTGGGTCGCGAACTCCATGGCCGTGATCCTTGGTCATACGGTGCTGGCCGCGCCGTACGTCTACATCACCATGCGCGCGGCGCTGCGCAGCCTGGATCCGAGCCTCGAGCTTGCTGCGCTGGGCATGGGCGCCACCTGGCCCGCGATGTTCAGGTTGGTCATGCTGCCGGCGCTGATCCCCAGCCTGATCGGCGGCGCCGTCTTCGCCTTCGTCAGTTCTTTCGACGACGTGGTCATGGCGCTATTCCTGACGACGATACGCAACCGCACCCTCCCAAAACTGATGTTCGAAGGCCTGGCCAACGACTTCGATCCCACCGTTATCTCCGCCTCCTGCCTACTGGTCGGCGCAACGGCACTCATTCTGCTCGCCAACCTGCTGATCAGCAAAAAGAAGGAACACTGACATGCATAACGCTAACGACATCCTCCCGCAACGCCCGCCGGAAAGCCAAGGAAAGCCGCTGACTCTCGCGGGCATCCACAAGCGCTATGGCGATTCAGTCGCCCTGCCCGAGGTCGACCTGGCCGTGGCCCGAGGCGAGTTCTGCACGCTGCTGGGCGCGTCCGGCTCTGGCAAGACCACGCTGCTCAAGATCATTGCCGGATTCGAACATCCGGATGCGGGCGTGGTGACGATCGGGGGACGCGACGTCACGCACACCCCAATCGCGGATCGCAACATCGGCATGGTGTTCCAGAACTACGCCCTCTTCCCTCACATGAGCGTGTTTGAGAACGTGGCGTTTGCGCTGCGCATGCGGCGCTTGAACGATGGAGACATCCGCCGCCGCGTGCTGGAAGCCCTGGATCTGGTGAGCCTCGCTCCGCTTCAGGACCGCAAGCCGGGTGCGCTGTCGGGCGGTCAGCAGCAGCGCGTCGCGCTGGCCCGCGCACTGGTGTTCAACCCGGACATCCTGCTGATGGATGAGCCGCTGGGCGCGCTGGACAAGAACCTGCGCCAGTCCATCCAGCTTCAATTGCGCCGGCTGCACCAGGAATTGGGGCTGACCGTCGTCTTTGTCACGCATGACCAGGAAGAGGCTATGAACCTGTCGGATCGCATCGTCATCCTGGAACAGGGCCGCATTGTCGAGGCCGGATCACCGGAGAGCCTGTACCGCACGCCGGCCAGCGCCTTCGTCGCGGGCTTCCTGGGCGAGTGCAATTTCCTGCCTGCCAACGACGGCGTGCTGGGCGTGCGACCTGAACATCTGCGCCTGGGCAGCCGACTGGCCGGCGGCGATCAGCGGCATCCGGGAAAAGTGGTGGCGTCGACCTTCTGCGGCGTGCACTGGAAGGTCTTCATCGCAGCCTATGACAAGATCATCCTGGCCTATGCGCCGTTGAACGAGGACGTGGCTCAGCGCACGCCGGGCCAGGCCGTGACATGGGGCTTTCATCCGGCTGACGCCATGGAATTCGCCAACGCAGCATGATGACCGCCGCGCCAATCTCCACGCCTTCCCCGGTGCCTCGCATCGTTCCCGCAGGTGACCGCACGCTGCTGATCGAGTTCGCCGACCGTATCGACGCCGACACGAACGCACAGGTGCTGGCGCTGGCGCACAAGCTGCGAAGCGCCTTGCGCAAGACTCGAGGCTTGTCGAGCGTGGTCCCCGCGTACCGCTCGCTGGCGGTGGGCTTCGATCCGCTCCTGATCGGGCACGGCGCAGTGCGCGACCTGATCGCACGCAGCCTTGACGCCTGTGCTGGCGCGCCCATGCCCGTTCCACGCCGCTGGGAGGTTCCCGTCTGCTATGGCGGCGACCACGGGATGGACCTGCAGGCGCTCGCGGACCTACACCAGTTGGCCCCCGCGCAGCTCATCGCGCGCCACACGGCGCCCGTCTACCGGGTCTACATGGTAGGTTTCCTGCCCGGATTCGCGTATTTAGGGGGCCTCGATCCCCTGCTGCACACGCCCCGCCGCGCCATGCCCCGCGCGCACACGCCCGCGGGCAGCGTCAACATTGGCGGGCAGCAGACCGCCATCGCCTCGGTGCCCGGGCCCAGCGGATGGCACCTGATCGGCCGCACACCCTGGCGCAGTTTTGATCTGCGCCATGCCCAGCCCTTCTTGTTCGAAGCTGGCGACGAGGTCGCGTTCACGCCAATCGACGCCGACGCGTTCGAACACTTGGCCGCCCAGCAGGACGATCCCGCCAGCCGTCCGCAGCCACAAAGGGAAGTCCGGCCATGAACGCCCGGCTACGCGTCGAAGCGCCCGGCATGCTGACCACGGTCCAGGACCTGGGCCGCGCGGGTTATGAGCACATGGGCGTGCCGCCATCGGGCGCCATGGATCCGGGTGCGCTGCGCCTGGCCAACGCGCTCGTCGGCAACACGCCCAACGCCGCAGCGCTGGAATTCACCTTGCTGGGCGGCCGGCTGACGGTGCTGGACGCAGACTGTGCAATCGCTTTCGCTGGTACTGCCACTCTGCACATCGCCGCAACCGGCGCATTGCCCGCGCGCGCCCTGACTCCTTGGCAGTCCCATCGTCTGCCAGCGGGGGCCACATTGACGATCGGGCCCTTGGAGCGCGGCGTTCGCGGCTATCTCGCGGTCGGTGGCGGCATTGCCGTCACGCCCGTCCTGGGCAGCGCGTCCACGCTTACGCGCGCCCGGCTCGGGGGCCTCGATGGCCGTGCGCTGGCGCGAGGCGACGTGCTCGGCACGGGCGATAGCCGAAGCCGCTTCCCACGACGGTGGCTGGCGGCCCGCGACACCGGCTGGTTCTACCGGGACGAGCCCGTCGGCATCGTGCTCGGGCCGCAGCAGGACCACTTTGCACCGGCTGAAATCGAACGCTTTCTTGGAGCCACGTATTGCCTGGCGCCTCAGTCCGACCGCATGGGCTTGCGCCTGGAAGGCCCGGCCATCGCGCATGCCAAGGGCGCCGACATCATCACCGACCCCATTGCGGCAGGCAGCATCCAGATCCCGGGCGCGGGGCAGCCCCTCATTGCCATGAATGACCGCCAGACCACCGGCGGGTATCCAAAGATCGCAACCGTGATCTCCGCCGACCTTCCCCGGCTCGCCCAGATGCGGCCGGGCCAGCGGGTGCGCTTCGAGCCGCTGGAACCGGCGCAGGCCGTGCAACGCTGGCGGGACTATTTGGATTGGATCCGCGACCGTGAAGCTGCGCTACGGGCCGATCCGAACTTTCCCATCTTCCCCCTACTCTTTCCCTGATCCCCATGTCCATCACGCACGCCATGGAAGCATCCCCGCCCCACCTTCGGCAGGCGGCAACTGCCCCCTCCGCCGACGCGCGAGACCTGGTCGAAGAGGCCTATTCGACCATGCTGGACATGATCCAGCTCGGCAAATTGCCCATTAACCGGCCGCTGCAGGAGCGCACGCTCGCCAGCGCGCTCGGCGTATCGCGCACGCCGCTGCGCGAAGCGATGAGCCGGCTGATCGGGGCGGGCTTTGCGGTTCGCACCGCCCGCGGCCAACTGATCGTGCCGGAACCGTCGCTGCGCCAGTACCTGGAAATCTTCCAGATGCGCGTATTGCTGGAAGGCGACGCGGCCGCCGCGGCCGCGACCCGCATGCCCCCGGCTGAGGCTGCTGCCCTGCTCCAGCAGGTCGAAGAGATCCGGCGCCGGCAACACGCCACTCACGAAGAGAATCATCGTGTCGACAACCTGCTGCACGACAGCATCGCCCGGGCTAGCGGCAACCGGCTGATGGCGCAGGCCATCCACGACCTGCGCATCAAGGCGCGATGTTTTGACCAGAATGGCGCGCCGGAGCGGCTGATCCCTGGCTGCGACGAGCACATTGCCGTCCTGCAGGCTATTGTGGACCGCAACCCGGAAGGCGCGCGCGCGGCGATGCAAGCCCACTTGAGCAACGTGCGCGTCGGTCTGGTCGCCCGGCACACCGAAATTTGATATGGATTCCCCTCCCAGCATGTCTTCCCCAAAGCCTCTACTCATCATCATGAATCCGGTCACGCAGTCCGACCGCGACCAGATCGCCCGCCACTTCGAAGTCATCTTCACGCCGACGCCAGAGCAGTACGCGCAGGCCATTGCCGACCACGCCTCGCGCGTTGAGGTGGTGATGACCATCGGCGCCATTGGCTTGACGGCGGAGCAGATGGACGCCTTGCCCAATTTGAAGTTGGTGTATTCGATGGGCGCCGGTTACGAAAAAATCGACCTGGATCACGCCAGGCAGCGCGGCATCAAGGTCGCCAACGGGGCCGGCACCAACGACAGTTGTGTCGCCGACCACGCCATGGGCCTGATGATCGCGGTTATCCGTGGCATTCCGCGTCTGGACCAGCTTACGCGGCAAGGCGTGTGGCGCACCCAGTTGCCGCTGCCTCCCAACGTGTCGGGCAAGAAGCTGGGCATTGTCGGCCTTGGGGGAATTGGCGAAAAAGTGGCATTGCGAGCGCAGGCATTCGAAATGCAGATCGGATACCACAACCGCCGTCCACGCACGGGTTCGGCGCATCGTTACTTTTCAACGCTGGAAGAATTGGCGCAATGGTCTGACGTGCTGTTGGTCGCCATCCCCGGTGGCGACGCGACCTTCCACCTGATCGATGCCGGCGTCCTTTCGCATCTGGGAGCGAATGGATACCTGATCAACATCGCGCGCGGCAGCGTGGTGGACACCGCCGCTCTGGAATGCGCGCTGCGCGAGCAGACGATTGCAGGTGCTGCGCTGGATGTTTATGAAGGCGAACCGCAATTGCCTGTGGGCCTTGCTGATCTGCACAACGTGGTGTTGACGCCGCACGTTGCCGGGTGGTCGCCCGAGGCTATGCAGGCAATGGTGCAGATGTTCCTGGATAACACGGAACGTCTATACGCCGACGAGCCGCTGCTCACGCCATTGTGTTGACCCGCAGCAGTCCTGGCGCACTACCTTCTTTAGCTCTTCTTGGCTGTTCACTTTCGCCGGTAAGATTTTTCCTCCCTGTCGCAACATCGAGGCTCGGCATATGACCACAACCTACTTTGGGCTGCCCATCGTGAAAGACCGTCTGGTGCGCCTGGACGACATCCGCCGGCTTCCCTTCTTCGCATTCTGGGAGGAAAGCAGCCGGGGATCCGCGCTGTGTGAAGGCGATGACGGCGAGATGTTCGTGTACCTGCAGGACTGGGAGAGTTTTTCGGACCTGTTCATCAAGACCGGCAAGCATCGGCACAGCGGCTAAGCAGTGTTACGGCATCGCCGTCATCTGCCCGGCCTGCCTTGGCCATAATCAGCACGCGCCTCGTTAACAACCGAACCCAAACGCAACGAAGCCGCCCCGGAGGGCGGCTTCATGCTTTCAGGGGTGGTGGGCTGGGGCGTGGCTCACGCTGCCCTGCCCTTTACGCTACCGCAAGGCTCAGACCTCGCCCGGCAACGCGTAGGCGATCACATAATCGCCACGGTCCGGCGAGTTGCGGGCGCCGCCGGCCGAAATGACGATGTACTGCTTGCCATCGGCGGTCGACTTGTAGCTGATGGGAGTGCCCTGGCTGCCGACCGGCAGGCGGACCTTCCACACTTCCTTGCCCGTGCCGGCGTCATACGCGCGCAGGTAGTAGTCCTGCGTGGCGGCGATGAATACCAAGCCGCCCTGCGTGGCGAGCGTGCCGCCGATGGTGGGCATGCCGATCGGAATCGGCAGACCCAGCTTGACGCCGAAGGGACCGGTGTCCTGCACGGTGCCGACCGGCACCTGCCAGACCATCTTCTGCGTCTTCAGGTCCACGGCGGTCAGCGTACCGAACGGCGGCGCCTGGCACGGGATCTCCAGCGGCGACATGAAGCGCACCTTGGCGTTGATCGCGTAGGGCGTGCCCGACAGCGCCACGGGGCCCTGGATGGCGGCGGCTTCATTGCCGTCGCTCTTCTTGGCGTTGGCGCCGGCTTCGACCAATTGCACTTCCAGGCCGACGCGCATGTCATTGATGAACAGGTAGCCGTTCACCGGGTCGATCGAGATGCCGCCCCAGTTCATGCCGCCGAGCGAGCCGGGCAGGTTCAACGACGGATCCGTGCCGGGCGGCGTGAACAGGCCCGTGTAGCGCTTGGACTTGAAGTGGATGCGGCACAGCAGCTGATCGAACGGCGTGGCGCCCCACATGTCCGATTCCTTCATGTCGTTCGCGCCGATCGAAGGCATGCCGACGGAGAACGGCTGGGTCGGCGAGTAGGTTTCGCCGGGGATGTTGCCGGCCGGCACCTTGCGTTCTTCGACGCGGGTGAGCGGCTTGCCGGTCTGACGATCCAGCACGAAGATCTGGCCGGCCTTGGTGCCGAACACCAGCGCGGGCACGGTCTTGCCGTCGACGGGGAAGTCGGCAAAGGACGGCTGCATCGGGACGTCGAAGTCCCACAGGTCGTCATGCACGGTCTGGTAGACCCACTTCTCGCGGCCGGTGCTGGCATCGACGGCCAGCACGGAAGCGCCGTACTTGCGGTCAAGCGCGGTGTGCTTCACGCCCCACAGGTCCACCGCGGCGCTGCCAACCGGCATGAAGACGGTGTTCGATTGGGCGTCATACGACATCGGCGCCCACACGTTCGGGGTCGAGCGTACGTAGGTCTGGCCGTCGGCGGGCGCGGCCTGGTCTTCCGGGTTGCCCGGATCGAAGGCCCAACGCAGCTCGCCGGTCACCACGTCGAAACCGCGTACCACGCCGCCAGGCATGTCGGTGCTGACGTTGTCCGCCACGCGGCCGCCGATGACGATGGTCGTGCCGGCCAGCGTCGGGGCCGAGGTCGGGTGATACTCGCCCTTGTCGGCGCCCTTGCCCATGCCGGCGCGCAGGTCCACGCGGCCTTGGTTGCCGAAGTCGGCGCAGAAGGCGCCGGTGTCGGCGTCCAGTGCGATCAGCTCGGGCGTCACGCTGTTCATCAGGATGCGGCGGCGGCAGGCGGCGCCGGCGGCGAGGCTCACGGCCTTGACCGGCGTCGCGCCTTCGACGGTCGGCTGCTCAAGCGGCGCATCGATATCGAAATAGGCCAGGCCGCGGCAACGCATCCACTTCTTCTGCTTGGCGTTGATCTCGACCTTCCAGAGTTCCTTACCCGTGGTGGCGTCCAGCGCAATCACGTTGTTGTGCGGGGTGCACAGGAACACGCGGTTGCCGATCTGCAGCGGGGTCTGCTGGTCTTCGGCGCCGCCGCCACCGGGGCTGACGGGGGTGTCGCCCGTGCGGTAGGTCCAGGCAACCTCAAGGTCCTTCACGTTGTCGCGCGTGATCTGATCCAGCGCCGCAAAGCGGGTGCCGCCGGCAGTGTTGCCGTAGTGCGCCCAGTCCTTCTGTTCCTGGCCGGGTGCGACGGGCTTGAGCGCCAGAGTCTCGCCTTGCGACACGGGCGCGTGCGGCACGAACATGCCGGCCACGGTCGCGATAAAGGCCAGCGCCAGCACGGCGGCCGCAATGCGGGACGGCGCCGGGTTGGCGGGCAGCTTCTGCGCGCGGCGCAGCAGCGGCTGCGACAGCGCGACCAGGATGCCGAAGCCCACGAACACCAGCACGCGGGAGACGAGCGGCCAGAATTGCAGGCCCACGTCGATGACCGCCCAGATCGCGGTGCCGACCAGCGCCAGCGCGAAAAGCAGGCCGCCATTGGGGCGGCGGCGGGCGATCTGGATGCCGGAGACGGCAAGCACGACGCCGCACACCACGAAATACCAGCTTCCATTCAGGGCCACCAGGCGAGCGCCGTGGTAACCAAAAAAGAGCCCGGCGGCCAGAATGCACGCGCCCAGCACAAACAGCCACGCTTTTGCGAGCGCGGACAGGTCTTTATGTTGTTGATTCATAGGGAATTCCAAAACACGATACGGCCATGCAGCCGGCAATGCGGCCCATCGACCGGCCCAGAGTATAAGGGTTTGTCCTTACATTCGGGAAAAGCAAAGCCGCCCCGGGGGGCGGCTAGCGGACTTGCGGGCCATCATTCCTCGGTCTGGCCGAGCTCGATCCGATGCTGCGTGCGCAGCGCCTTGGCCAGCAGATAGCCCTTGTTGTGTTCGTTCGGATAGACCCCCGTCAGGCGGCAACCGCTGACCCGGATGCCCATGCGTTCCAACTGCGTGCGCTTGTCGGGATTGTTGGTCAGCAGTTCCAGATCATCGACGCCCATCGCCCGCAGCATCTGCGCCGCCGGCGTGTAGTCGCGGTCGTCCAGGCCGTGGCCCAGTTCCAGATTGGCGGTGTAGGTGTCGTAGCCCAATTCCTGCAGCCGGTACGCATCGATCTTGGAATACAGGCCGATGCCCCGCCCTTCCTGGCGCAGGTACAGCAGGTAGCCGCCCTCCTGGCTCATGAGGCGCAACGCTTCCTGCAGTTGCGGGCCGCAGTCGCAGCGCAACGAGCCGAAGACGTCGCCGGTCATGCACTCGGAATGCAGGCGGACAAGCGGCTGCGGGCCGGGTTGCCCGAATTTGAGGGCGAGATGGTCTCGGGCGTCAGCCAGGCCGTGAAAGCTGTACGCCAACGCCTGCGCCTCGGAGCCGTCGGCAAGACGGATGGGCAACCGGACAGTGGCGCGGATGGTGGCTTCGGGCAGCTGGACCGCGGCGGGGGGCGTTACGGGGTTCACGACAAACAGGTACGGGTATTGACTTGAGGCCGACAGAATACCGTATGCGCCCGCCGCACGCTCTTTACATCACGCGGACGCTGTCCACATCGAACTCGACGTTGTTGCGATCGCGGTCCAGTTCGCCGCGCAGTTCGACCTGGGTCTTGTCGTCGATCTTCTGGCCGGCGGGGAAATCGTCGTTGTCGATCTCGACGCGGATCTGGCCCGTGCCGTCGTCGAAAGTGTAGTGATCGTCGCCGTCGTGCGAGACGATCCGGCCGCGCAGGATGGCGTTCTGGTCATCGCGGCCATTGGCCAGCAATTCCTTGACCGTGGTGACGGCCACCGTGCTGGGGCCGCTATAGCCCTGCGCCGCCGGCTTGCCGGTGCTGGGGCCCGTGTAGCCCTGCGCGTGCGCCACGCCTGCCACGGCGGCGCCGGCCAGCACGGTGCTGGCCAGGAAGGTGCGGATGAACGTGGAACGACGGGTAGTCTGGGTCATGGTGCAGCTCCTTGCGCGGATTGCGCTTCGTTGTTGAACATGGCGCCATTTGACGCCCCGAAGATGAAGCAGACCTTAGCTTTGGGCACGGATGCGACCGTGATGTCGTCAGGCCTTCGTATCGATGGGCACAAGTAGCGTCACACCCAGCCCCCGGCCGTCCAGCCCCGGTCCGAACTGCAATTGCCCGCGGTGCATGTCTGCCACGCGCGCGACGATGGACAGGCCAAGGCCATTTCCCGGCACATTGGTGCCCAGCACGCGATAGAAGCGCTGCGTCAAGCGCTCGAGATCCGCCGGGGCCACGCCCGGGCCGTCGTCCTTCACACTGAGCGCGACGTATTGACCCGCGCGTTCGGCAGCGACCCGCACCTGGCCGCCTTGGCGGCCGTACGACACCGCGTTATGGATCAGGTTGCGCAAGGCGGTAAAGAGCGCATCGCGGTTGCCGGCCAGTGCCGTTTCGCGCGCATCGATCGTTATCGTAGTGCCCTGCGCCGCCGCCGTCGGCGCGCAGGCGTCGGCGGCGTCCTGCAGCAGGCCGGGCACATCAACGCGCTCGCGGGGCATGGCATCGGCCGATTGCGGGTCCAGGCGCGCCAGCTGCAGCAGGTTTTCGACCAGGCTGGTCGTGCGCATCATGTCGGCGCGCAGGCGCTGCAACTGGGCGGCAAGCGCCGGCGCCTGTTCGGCGGGATGGCTGCGTTGCAGCACCTGGATCCGCGACGCCAGCGCGGCGAGCGGCGTGCGCAGTTCGTGGGCGGCATCCGCGGTGAAGCGCCGCTCGGCTTCCAGCGCATGATCCAGCCGGCCCAGCAGACGGTTCAGCGCCGCCGTGATCGACTGGACTTCATACGCCCTGCTCTCCTCGGCCACGGGCGACAGGTCCGTCGGCGACTTGCCCTCGATGCCGCGCGTCATGCGCGCAAGCGGCTTGAGCAGCCGCCAGATCAGAAACCAGTTGATCAGCCCCAACAGGACCCACAGGCCGACCAGCGGCCACGCCAGCGATTCGAGCATGTCCCAGATCAGATCGGTGCGTTCGTCCATCTCTTGACCGACCTGTGCCGAAAACCCCAGCGTGTCGTGATGGCGGACATACACGCGCCAGTCCTCGCCGTCGGCGCGCACGTCGTAATAGCGGTCGCCGCGCCGCTCGGGGTCCACGAACGGCCGCTTGGGCGCGTCTTCGCCCCGCAGCAGCACCTCGCCCGTGCGCGACACGAGCTGGTAGTCCAACCGCAATGCGGGTTGCGCGTCGGCCGGGGACCGCTCGCCAGCCACGCGGCCGATGCTGCCTTCGCCCAGCGCCAGCACCAGCCGCGCGCCCTCTTCCAGCCAGTCGTCGTAGGCGTCGTTGACCTCCTTGCGAGCGATGGCCAGCACGATGAGGGTGCTGACCAGTCCGACCAGGATGCTGGAGCCGAGTGTCGTGCCGATCAGGCGCCGCCGCAGCGAATAGCCGCGCGGGGCCTTCGACGCGGCGTTGGATGGAGTCCTGGATGTCTTCTTGCGCCAGCGCATGTCAGTCGGCCAGGCGATAACCCTGGCGCCGCACCGTCTTGATAAGGTCGGCCGCCAGCTTGCGCCGCAGGTTGTAGATGTGCACTTCGATCGTGTTGCTTTCGACTTCGTCGCCCCAGCCGTACAGGGCTTCTTCGAGTTGCGCGCGGGACACGATGTGGCCGGGATGGCGGATGAGCGCGTGCAGGATGGCGAACTCCCGCGCCGTCAGCTCCACCTGCGCGCCGTGGTAACGGACCTGCTTGCCGGCCACGTCGAGCGAGACACCGCCGTGTTCCAGCGCCGGCGTGGCGTTGCCGTCGCGGCGGCGCAAGGCGGCGCGGATGCGGGCGGACAGCTCCTCCAGATCGAACGGTTTGACCAGATAGTCGTCCGCACCCAGATCCAGGCCTTCGATGCGGTCGGGCACCGCGTCGCGCGCGGTGATCATGATGGCCGGCACGTTGTCGCGCCGCGCCCGCAATCGCCGAAGCAGGTCGTCACCCGTCATGCCGGGCAGCCCGCGGTCGATCAGGACGCAATGATAGTCGTGCGTGGCAAGCGCGGTCTCGGCAAGATCGCCGCGCGTGACGCGGTCGACGACGTAGCCGTCCAGCTCCAGCCACGATTCGATCGACTCGCCCAGGGATACATCGTCTTCGGCCAGTAGGATACGCATGCGCTGACTATACGCGACAGGATGAAGCGAATCTTAAGCCTGGCGGCGGGACGTCATTCCGGTAATTCGTAGCTCGTGCTGCGTCCGCCCGCGGCCGCTTTGCGGAGCATGTTCCGATTCAGGAGATCGGTGATGTCGCGCAGTGCCGTATCGGGCGAACAGTTGGCGATGGCGGCCCATTGGGTGGTGGTGAGCTTCGAGCGATTTATTCTCCGCAAAATTTGCGGAGAATAAGCCGCCTAATCTCCGCATCCAGCGGCAATCACGGTTTGAATGGCACTACATCGACGTCAAATCCCGCCCACGCGGCTCACGCCGCCCTGCGTCACGATCTGAACGCGTTGGCCGGTCGAAATCGGCACGTCTGCCTCCTGCGTGATGACGCGCACGTCGCCCGAATCCAGGCGCACGGTGATTTCCAGCCCTGCCCGGCGGGCGCTGGCGTTTTCGATGGCGTTGCCTGCCATGGCGCCGCCAACCGCGCCGCCGACGGTGGTGATACGGCGCCCCGAACCGCCGCCCACGGCGCTGCCCGTCACGGCGCCCAGCGCGCCGCCGGCGATGACGCCCAGGCCCGAGGTCTGGGCGGCCTGGATGGTGACGGGCCGCACGCCGATGACGTAGCCAAGGGTGACGGTCTGGGCGCGCTGCGCCTGGTCGAAGGTGTAGACGCGGGACGACGCGGACGGGTTGGCGCAACCGGCAAGGACGGTTGCCAGGCCAAGAATGCCGCTTGCGGCGATAAGGGTCAGGGGACGACGCGGGGCGGCCTGCTGAGGCTTTTGCATGGTGGGTTCTCCGGAACGGCGCAATGGGGAATGCCGAGGCCTAGCGCGGCTGCGCCGGCGTGGGTGCGGGCGCGGCCGCTGCTGGCGGCTGGGCGCTGGTGCGCATGAACTTCCCATTCGCATCGAAACCGCCTATCGCGCGGCCATTGAAGAACACGACGCGCCGCGCGGTCCACTGCGGCTGCTCGGGGCCTGGCTGGTCGTAGCCGGCGACTTCAAAGTCGTACTGCCAGGCGGACACCGGTTTGCCGTCCTCCGCTATGACCGTGGTCTTTTTCACGGATTCCGCGTACCCCTTGTCGCGATAACTGACGTACCGGGTCGGCGGCATGGTGTCGCGCAGCGACGACATGTACTGGTACAGGTCGTCGTCGCTGGGTGGCGTGCCGTACTTTGCCAGATCGTTCTTCGTTGCGACCGTGCCGGCGCAGCCGGCCAGCACGCACGTGGTCAGGACAAGGAATAGCCTTTTCATCGGGATTGCTCCTAAGTACGCGTTCGCGCCCTGACTGCGGGCGCACGGCGGCAAGCCGGGTGGCGCTTGGGGAATCGTCAGGGGGTGGGCCCGGCGGGACGGGCGGTGGCCCCTCGGAAGGCGGAGCGCAGCAGGCTGAGCAGAAAGCCGCCTGTGAGCATGCCCAGGATGTAGACGCCGATGACAAGAACCGACGCCGGCAAAGTGAAGGTGGAGGTCCAGAGCGTCAGCGTGACGGATTCGAAGTTCTGGATCTTGAACGACAAAACCATTGCCGTGAGCAACACGATCAATACGATGTACAGGTAACGCATGAGGCGCCTTTCGTATTCGTTGTCGAACCGCCCCGAAGCCACCCTGGGGCCCGTCGTGCGAAAAACTATGCCACTCATCCGGCGCGAAAACAAGAAAAACAGGGCCGCGTGCAGCCGTCATTGTTCGCCGCCGCAAACAGGAACAGAATGTCTCTCGCCGCAAAAGCGGCATGTGTGGCCGGCCCATCATCGAATAGCCGCGTCCCGCGGTCTATCGTTGTGGGCTGCTTATAGGGGACACCTCATGGAAGCGATCAAGGATTGTTGCATGGCTGGGCACCCTCTGGACCTGGGACGGCGCGGCTGGTTGAAGGCCAGCGTTGGCGCGGCGGCGATGGCTGGCCTGGCGTTTGCGCCCGGCGACGCGCCAGCCGCATCACTGACGCAGGCGCAGCGTGACGCGATGACGCCGGACCAGGTGATTGACATGATGAAACGGGGCAATGCGCGCTTTCGGGCGGGCAAGCCTCAGAAGCACGACTATCTTGCGCAGAAGCGTTCCAGCGCCCTTGGCCAGTTTCCCGCGGCGGTGATCCTGAGCTGCATCGACTCGCGCGCCCCAGCCGAGATCATCCTGGACACGGGAATCGGCGAAACCTTCAACGGGCGCATCGCCGGCAACATCTCCAACAACGATCTGCTGGGCAGTATGGAGTTCGCCTGCGCGGCGGCGGGCGCGAAGGTGATTCTGGTGATGGGGCACACGGCATGCGGCGCAGTGGCCGGGGCGATCGACAACGTACAGCTAGGCCATCTGACTGCCCTGCTGGACGTCATCAAACCGGCGGTCGAGGCGACGACGTACACCGGAGACCGGAACGGCAAAAATGGCCAGTTCGTGGACGCCGTGGCGCGGACGAATGTGTTGCACACCGTCGAGGCCATCCGCAAGAACAGCCCGATTCTTGCCGGGCTGGAAAAGGAAGGGAAGATCAAGATCGTCGGGTCGATGTACGACCTGAGCAACGGCATGCTGACCTTCCTGGCATAGCGGACCCCGCCCGAAAACGGCCCGTCGGGCGCGCAAACCGATCCTCGATCGCGGCGCGCCCGCCCTGCCCTCAGGGCAACCGGCTCAGGCTGTATACCGAGGCCGGCGGCAGGTTCATCGGAACAAAGCGCACCCGCCGCGCGTACAGGCCGCAATCCTCAAGCACCCGTGCCGAGATCGGGCACTTCACGCCATAGGTGAAAAAGTGCATGGACCCGCCCGGCGGCATCGCCTCGAACACGGCGGTCAGCAGCTTATGGTGATGCGCGCCGCTCATGTTCCGTAGTGGCAGACCGCAGATGGCCGCGCTGATGCCGTGAAGCTCCGGATGGCTGTCCCGAGACAGCTCCTGCGCCGGCACCTGCAGGACGGCTGCCTCCGGGAACTGGCTGCGCAGGCTGGAACTCATTTCGGAGTCCTGCTCCACCAGGACCAGGCTGGACGGCGCGATCCCCTTGCGCAGCATCTCCCGGGTGAAGACGCCGGTTCCGCAGCCCAGTTCGAGGACCTTACCGGCTCGGGGCTGGATCGATTCCGTGATGGCGGCGGCCAGCGCCGCGCTCGAAGGGGCCACTGCCCCGACCGCCGCCGGGTTGGACAGCAGCGCCTTGACGAACTGCTTGCGTTCCTTCAGCCAGTTCATGGCCGGGCCAGCGTGGGACTTGTGCCGGGCAAGGGTCTTGAGGGGCGACATGGAAAACATCGAAACGTCTATCTCCGGGGCGACATGTTCAGGGAGACCTTACCTGCGGGCGGCGGGCGCGACCGGCAACGGTGCGTAAGCGACCCTGTCAAATGAAGAACGGCGAAAGGATCGAAAGATTGCAACGCGCGAGGCGCCGGATGGTGCAGCGCCGATTCTGCGGCATGCGGGCGACCGCGCCAATCGCCCAGACGAAAGACATCCAAAGGATGGCCGCCGACAAGAAATCCGGCTCAAAACCCGAATCAACGGCACAAATGAAAAGGCCGTAACCGGTTGTGTTCCGGATACGGCCTGTTTCTAGTCAGGCGGGGTCTGACGCGGGCTTAGACGCCCACGACCGAGACGGCCTTGGTGACCAGGTACGCCTCGAGCGCCTCGGGACCACCCTCGGAACCGTAGCCGGAATCCTTCACGCCGCCGAACGGCAGCTCAGCCGAAGGCGTCGCGGGCTGGTTGACCCAGAGCATGCCCACTTCAAGGCGGCGCGACAGCTCGTGCACCGTCTTGATCGAGCGGGTGAAACCATAGGCGGCCAGGCCGAACGGCAGGCGGTTGGCTTCGCGGATGGCTTCGTCCAGGTTCTCGAAGCTGCGGATGGCCGCGATGGGACCAAACGGCTCTTCGTTGAAAATATCGGCCTCGAGCGGCACGTCGGTCAGGATGGTCGGCGCAAAGAAATTGCCTGCGCTGCCCACGCGCTGACCACCGGTGGCCACGCGCGCGCCCTTCTCGGCCGCGTTCTTGACGATCTTGTCCATGGCGGCCAGACGGCGGTCGTTGGCCAGCGGGCCGAGCGTCGTGCCTTCGGTCAGGCCATCGCCCAGCTTGAGCTTTTCGGCATGGGCCACGAAGGCCTGCTCGAAGGCGGCCTTGACGTTCTTGTGCACCAGGAAGCGGGTCGGCGAGATGCAGACCTGACCGGCATTGCGGAACTTGGCGCCGCCCGACGCCTTGACCGCCAGTTCGACATCGGCGTCTTCCGCCACGATCACCGGGGCGTGACCGCCCAGCTCCATCGTGACGCGCTTCATGTGGCGGCCGGCCAATGCGGCCAGTTCCTTGCCGACCGGCGTGGAACCCGTGAAGGTGACCTTCCGGATGATCGGGTGCGGGATCAGGTAGCTGGAAATCTCGGCCGGCGAGCCAAACACCAGACCCAGAACGCCCTTCGGGATGCCGGCGTCGACAAAGCAGTTGAGCAGCGCGGCCGGCGAGGCCGGGGTTTCCTCAGGCGCCTTCACCAGGAAGGAGCAGCCCGTGGCAAGCGCGGCGCCCAGCTTGCGAACGATCTGGTTGACCGGGAAGTTCCACGGCGTGAACGCGGCGACGGGGCCGACCGGTTCCTTGATGACCAATTGCTGGGCGGCGGGATTGCGCGACGGCACGATGCGGCCGTAGACGCGCAGCGCTTCGTTGGCGAACCAGTCGATGATGTCCGCACCGGCCAGCA
>Ga0209050_1002226_pt1 | contig 17366 bp, 13 predicted proteins | sample Araplavi_mTSA_r2_FD_184276 | JGI IMG/M metagenome (GOLD analysis project Ga0209050, IMG submission 184276) | Arabidopsis root microbial communities from North Carolina, USA - plate scrape MF_Cvi_mTSA_r2 (SPAdes) (version 2) | ecosystem: Host-associated > Plants > Roots > Endosphere | place: USA... | reverse complement strand
CCAACGCGACGCTGATCGCGCGGCAGTTGCTCGGCGAAAAGGCCAGCGGATCCTTCGAGCACGCCATCCTCAAGCCTGCGCAGCACGGCGCGGCCACCCCGTGGCACCAGGACGAAGCCACACGGGAGGACGATGGCTTTGAATACCAGCAGCTCAGCATCTGGATGCCCCTGCAGGAGGCGACCCCGGAGAATGGCTGCATGCTTTACGTGGCGGGCAGTCACCTCGGCGAAGTGCTTCCGCATCGCTCGCCGCAGGGCGACCCACGGATTCATACCATTGAATGTGCCGGCGGCTTTGACCCGGCGACTGCCACGCCCTGTCCCCTGCCCGCGGGCGGCGCAGCGATTCATCACGGCCGAACGCTTCATACCGCCGGCCCGAATCAAACCGAGCGGCCACGGCATGCCTACATCCTCGCGTTTGAAACGCCGCCGATCCCGGCGACCACCCCGCGCAACTTCTATTGGAACCGCGGCAAACATTCCGCTGGGTTGGAGCGCCGGCGGGCCTGGCGCAAACGCGGCGGAGTGCTGATCGAATTTGGCCGCAAGCTCCGCGGCGGCCTGTGGCGGCAGCCGCGCCGCGTGCTCTTCGAAGCGCACCGCGCGTGGCGGGCGGTCCTGGGAAAAAAGTAGCGCAGATAAATCGCGAGCGCAGCGAGCCTGACCTTTGCGGAGCAAGGCGGAACGGCCTCTCCGAGGGCGTTCTTGAAATCATCCCGCGTCGCGATAGCGACGCCGTACTTTCGCTCAGTGCGAGGCTCGCTGTCACTCGCGTGTGGTTTTCGAAAACGCGCTCGGAGATCGCGTTTCACCATCGCTGCGCGATAAAAAATGGCGCCCTCCCGCATGATCGTTGGGGCATGCGGGAGGGCGTAGTGCGGGAAGGAAATTTTGGGCGCGGCGAGGGCGCCTGGGGTTAGCAGGCGTTGTCGCGTTTGAAGAACGTCATGAACATGATCTGGAGATCGAGCATGAGGCTCCAGTTCTCCTGATACCAAAGGTCGCACTTGATGCGCTCGGTGAGGTCGGTGTCGCCGCGAAGACCGTTCACCTGCGCCCACCCAGTGATCCCGGGGATCGCATTGTGGCGCGCATTGTAGTGCGGGATCTCGTGCTTGAAGTTGCGGATCAATTCAGGGCGCTCCGGACGCGGACCGACCAGGCTCATGTCGCCCATCAGCACGTTCCAAAACTGCGGCACCTCATCGATGTTCCATTTGCGCATGAAGGCCCCAATGGCCAGACGACGCGGATCGTTTTTGGTCGTCCAGCCGGCGCGGCCGTTCTTTTCCGCGTCGAGTTTCATGCTGCGAATTTTCAGGATCTCGAACTCGCGCCCACCAAGACCGAGCCGGCGCTGGCGGTAGAAGATCGGGCCAGGCGATTCCCAAAAGACGATCGCGCCGAAAATGGCGATCAATGGCACCGAGAGAACCAGGCCCACGCTCGCGCCGACGATATCGACGGCTCGCTTCACGGCTTGATTGAAGCACCGATCGAGCGGCAGGCGCGACACCCCGAGAATGGGGATGCCGCTGACCGTTTCGAGATGCAGCCCGGAGACCAGGATCTGGAAATACGACGGGATGAGTTTGAAGGTCACCATCTCGCGCTCGCAGATGTTCGCGAGGCCGACGATGTCGCCCTTCACGCAGTTCAAGTCGGTGAGCACCACCATATCCACGGCGTGGCGCTGGATGATCTCGGTGAGGTCGTTGTACCGGCCGAGCACGGCGGTCTGCGGCTTGCGCTGGAAACGCGAACGCATGGAGCCGATGCAGCCGACCACGGCGTAGGCGCTGCCTTGATCGCTGGCGAAGTGGTCGGCGAGCTTCTGGCTCTCGTCATTCCAACCGACGAAGAGGATGCGCTGTTGCAGGCTGGTGACGGCTTCCGAATGGCTCACCAGACTATGGAAGGCCCAGCGCCACCAGAGCAGCAGTGCGGGCGTGAGCAGCGATGCGATGACCACGTAGATGCGCGAGATCGGCGGATGAAATTTCAGCGCCAGCGAGATGGCGAGGAACGCCGCGGCCCAGACGAGGCTCGCCTTCAAAATCTCCAGCGACACCGTGCGCAGCCGCAGCAGCATATTGCGCCCATAGAGGCCGCGGCTGGCGAGGATGACGATCAGCGCCAGGCTGCCGAAAGCGATGTAGCCGGCGTAATCGCGCAGCGCCATCGAGTCCGGCACCCCAATCTCAGCGATACGGCTGTGAAAGCGGGCCCAAAAAGCGATGATCATCCCATAAGCGATCACCACGGCATCGCAAACCAGGCTGAGGCTGATCAACCGTTCCGGCAGCGTTTTGTCCCGGCTGGGCGCGGCTTCAAAAGTCGATTCGGCGGCAGTACCAAACGACACAGTCCCGCCAGCCGTAGCGGCCAGCGGTGCGGCTTCCAACGTTGGAAGCATGCTCAAGCAACTCTCCTTGCGCGGACTAAACATAATTCCCTATGTTTCCCTACTGTTTTTGTTTCCGCGGCGGCTGGGAGGCACCCGTCGCTGTATGTCGCAATAATGGGAATTCCCGGGTGCCAGGTCAAACTCAGTTGAGGTTTTCCCGTAAATCTTTACAATTAAACAGCCCTGCTTATTCATGGAAGCTCCTGACCCAGAAGAGGAAGGAGCTGAGCTGAAATGATAGAAAAATTTTCGCCGAATGGTGCCTGTTGCCGTGCGCGCTCCGACCGACTACAACGCGTGGCCATGATCGACCTCACGCGGAACTTCTATTTTGTCTACGGCGTCCTGACCATCATCGGCGGCGTCATCGGCTACGCCAAAGCCGGCAGCATGGCTTCCATCATCGCGGGAGGAATCTCGGGCGCGCTGATCCTCGTGGCCGCTTTTCTCCTGAAGAGCAATGCGATCGTCGGCCTCTCCATCGGAGGTGTCGTCGCCCTGGCTCTGCTCGGCCGCTTCGGCCCTGCTTTCCTGAAAAGCTTCAATTTTATGCCCGCCGGCCTGATGACGATCCTCAGTGCGATCGCCCTCGGCTTGACCATCGCCTCCTTCGTCAAAAGGTAGCACCCGGCTCTGAGGGTGAAATCTTCGCTGCCACCGCTCTGCGCCCTGGCGCTGCTGCTCGCCGGCTGCCCCGGTCCCCGACCGGAGCCGCCTCCGGCCACGCCTACGCCGACACCCGCTCCCACTCCGGAGCCAAAACCGACTCCGACGCCCCCACCCTACGTGCCGAACAAGCGCGTGGACTTCGGCAAGGTTTTCAACGGGATGCAGTACAAGGTGACGCTGGAGACCGAAAACGGGACCTCGGCCACCAAGGACCGCAGCGAACCCTCCAGCTACACCGCGGAAGTCTCCATCAAGGTCAAGGTCCCCAAGCCGCACAAGGACCTCGATGAAATCAAAGCGCTGAATCCGAAGCTGCCGGAACTTCTGCCCGCCCTGCCTCAGCTGCTCGACCGGGCAGCAGTCTCGCCGTTCTTCGACGATCTCTACCGACTGAAGGTGGAGAACCTGAACAAGAACCTCAACCGGCTCGATGTGATGCTCAGCCGGTTCAATTTCTACGACTGTGAGACGATCCTCGAGCTCCAGCATCCGGAAACCAAGCGCCGCGCGCTGTTCGTCCAGGCCGATATGGATGTGGACGAAGACGGCTCAGACCCCGAACGCGTGGCTGTGGTCGATGGCTCGTCCCTGACTTTCCAGCCGTTCACAAGCTACAAATGGGCGCGCAAGACCGATGCGCCGAATGCCTTTCTCGCTGGTCGCGAACAGGCGCTCGACAAAGCGAAGCGCGACCTCGCTTCCGGCGGATTGAGTTCGGAAAAAGCGAAGTCGCTCAAAGCCCAGATGGAGGACATCAAGTCCGAGATCCACAGCCTCAAGAGCTACAGCTTCCTGGTCGGCGCTGTGGACCCGTTTATCGTGCTGCCTTTCTGTGTCGTGGCGAAGAAGACGCCATTCTCGCCAGTCCCCGGCGACTACTGTGTCGTACTGGCCGGCGACAAACTTTACCCCGCCGTCGTCGGCGACGTGGGTCCGACTTACAAGATGGGCGAAGCCTCGATGCGCATCTGCAAGGAGATCAATACGCGCTCCAGCTCGATCCAAAGCGCGACCACGGACCTGAAGATCACCTACCTGGTTTTCCCCGGCAGCGCAGACCGGCCTTTCGCCGCACCTGATCTCGGCAAATGGCGCGAGCGCTGCACCAAGCTGCTCGAAGAACTCGGCGGTATCTCCGGTGAAGTGTTCGCCTGGCAGGATCTCACTACCCCGCCCCCGCCTCCTCCCGCGCCAACCACCCCAGTTCCCGCGACGCCCCCTCCAGCAAGCACTTCCGCGGCAACCCCGACGCCTGCTCCCAGCGCGGCTTCTCCGACACCGAAGCCCAATCCGGCAACCACGCCGCGCCCCTAAGGCACCGATTTTGTCGCGGTCGCGGCGCTCGCTCCAAAATTGGCTTTTCCCGCTAAGAACTCGCTGCCCCGCATATCTCCCACTTTCACATGCTTTCTTCTCTCCGCCTTCCCCTCGCCTGGATCGCTCTTTCCGCCGCGGCGCTCGCAGCGGCCGCTCCCGATTTCCCGCTCGCTCCGGCCGAGGAATGTCATCCGCGCAAAGGGCTGCCGAATTTCTTCGCCAAGGCGACGAAGGCGGGCAGCGAGGTAAAGGTCGGCTATCTCGGCGGATCGATCACGGCCCAGAATGGCTGGCGGGTGAAGTCGCTCGCGCATTTCCAGAAGACGTTCCCGGAGGCAAAGTTTTCGGAGATCAATGCGGCGATCGGCGGCACCGGCTCGGACCTCGGCGTCTTTCGGGTGCAACAGGACGTGCTCGATCAAAAGCCGGATCTGCTCTTCGTCGAGTTCGCGGTGAACGATGGTGGCGCCGATCCGCAGCAAATCTTCCGCTGCATGGAAGGCATCGTGCGGCAAACGTGGAAGGCGTTGCCGGATTGCGATATTTGCTTCGTGTACACCGTCACCGAGGCGATCGTCTCCCCGATGTTCGACGGCAAATTTCCACGCGCGGCCAGTGCGATGGAGCAGCTCGCTGAGCACTATGGAATTCCGTCCATTCACATGGGTATGGAAGTCGCCAAGCTGGCCAAGGAAGGCAAACTCGTGTGGAAAGCGCCGCTACCCAAGACCGCCGAAGAAAAAGCCGCGCTCGGCGACAAATTCGTCTTCGCGCCGGACAGCGTACACCCGCATCCGGAAACCGGCCACGAGCTGTATCTCCAGGCGATCGTGCGTTCGCTCCCGGCGATTCATTCCGCCTCGGGCGCAACCGGGCCGCACGCGCTCGGCGCACCGTTTGTCGCCGACAACTACGAGAACGCCCGCCTCGTCCCGATCGGCGAAGCCCAGCTTTCGCCGGGCTTTGTGAAGCTCGATCCGGCGAAGGATTCGATGGCGAAAAACTTCTCGCGGCTGAAGACGCTCTATCGCGGGGCGAAGCCGGGCGACACGATCACCTTCCAATTCAAAGGCACCCGGGCCGCGATCTACGACATCGTCGGGCCGGATTGCGGCCAAGTCATCGTGACCGTGGATGATCAGCCGCCGAAGACGGTCTCACGCTTCGATTCCTACTGCACCTATCCGCGCCTCGGCACGATGGTGCTCGGCACGGAGCTGAAAGACACCGTGCACACGGTGAAGCTGGAGATTCATCCCGAGCAGCCGGACAAGGCCAAGATCCTCGCCACGCGGAACAACAAGATCGACAAGCCCGAGCGGTATGACGGCACGGCGTTTTATCCCGGTGCCATCCTGATGCTTGGGGAGCTGGTGAAGTAGCCATTCCTATCGCGAAGCGATGGTGGCGCGTTTTCGAAACTACACACGAGCGCAGCGCGCCTAACCTCGAGTGAAGGCATGGCATCGCGCTGCGACGCATTGATTTCAAAAACGCGCTCGGAGATCGCGTTCCATTTGCTTCGCAAATATTTGGCTCGCTACGCTCGCCGCTACCCCAGCAAACCCGCTTCCATCCAGCGCTCGCGCTCGGTGGGGACTCGGCCGCTGGCGAGGGTGTGACGATCCTCCGGGGAAAGCACCACGGTTTCGTGCCAGCGATTGACCACCGGGAGATTCGCTCCGGCTTGATAAGCGACGAGTGCGCTCGGCAGGACGGCACCGGGCTGCAGCCAATCACCGGCGCCGGCGAGGAGGAGATCGATTTGATCGACGCCAAAGAGGCGCCCCACTGCGTGGAGTAGAAAAGCCGCGTCGATCTGCGCGGGAAGGCCGGATTGCTCCAGAATGCGCCCGGCGTGGGCGAGCACCTCGGGGAACGGCACGCGCTCCGGTGCGCGGCTGATCAGCGCGGCGAGGAAAGCTTTTTGAGCGGGTTGATCGAGAGCGAACTTCACGCCGTGCGCTCCGCTGACTTCCATGCGGACGCCGGAGCGCAAATCGACTTCAGTCTGGGCCAGCCGAAGCCGCGTGGTGAGGGCGCAGTCACGAATCGCGGATACTTCCAGCGCGCGAGGGTGGGCAATTTCATGACGGGAGAGCAGCGTGCTGCGGAAGCGGCGATTGCCGAGCAGATCGAGGAATTGCTGCTCGCCAAAGACATCGAGGCCGAGGCCAGCCAGCGGCGCGCGGACCTGGCCGGGGAGGTGGTCGAACGGCATCGAGGCAAAGTGAGCCTCGGACAAAAAGTGCAGGCCGTGCTGACGTGCGTGCGTCGTGAACTCTCGAAAACTGGCGGGGCCGCTCACGAGTTCGAGTTCATCGTGCAGCACGAGTTCCGCCGGTTTCGCGCGCAGATCGGCGATCAATTCGCGCATGAGCTCAGCGTACGGACCGCCTTGTGCCGCTATCGATTGCGCCAGGGCGCCCAGGATTTTCTCAAGCTGCCGGACACGCTCTTTCGGTTCGGAGAAGGGCTCCAACTCGGAGAGCAGGATGGAGCGCAATCCACTCACCAGCCCCCAGCCCGGCTGAGTATTGTAGCTGACGTAGGCGACGCCACTGGGCGCCAGCGCAGTCCGGCAAAGGGCCAGCACGCGCTCCCGCACATCGGCGGGCACCCAGGAATAAACGCCATGCGCAATAACGTAGTTGTAGGCCTCGGGCTCGACCGAAAACTCGCGCAGATCGGCGCAGACGAAACGGACGTTCTCAAGTTTCGCGGCCGCCCGCGCTTGTTCGGCGACGGCAATCTGGACCGGCGAAAAATCGACGCCGACGAACTGCGCATTCGGCAGCCGTTCGGCGAGCGGCAGCAGGTTCATCCCCTCGGCGCAACCAAGCTCCAGGACGCGGGCGCCTTCCGGAGCGGCGGCATCGATGCCCAGCAGGCGCGCGATCGCCCCGATCCGCGACGGATGAGAGAGCGGAATGGAACCGTGGCGGTAAGGGAGCGCGTCGTAGCTGGCGCGGAGGGCGTCGTTCATTTTTGGCACCATGGAAGAAGGCTCCGTGCAGATCAATCGAACCCGACAAGCAGTTCCGGATCGTGCAATACTGCGTCACGGAAAGAGGGATAACGCGGCGACCAACCCTGCGCGCGCAGGCGAGCGTTGCTCACCTGCTTGTGGGTCACGCCACGTTTGCGATTCGGATCGACTGGCCCGCTGGGTGGCAGCGGGCGCTGAAAATGTTCAGCCAGCCACCCGTAGACCTCGCGCTGAGGCAGCGGGGTGCTGTCGGCGATGTTGAAGATGCCGGACGCACGGGTCGTCACCAGCAGGGCCAAAGCGGCAGCGGCATCGTCGCGGTGGATTTGATTCACGTAACGCGCGCCATCACCTTCGATCACCGCTTCGCCGGAAAAAAACTTCTTTAGCAAGACCGAGCGCGCCGGACCGTAGATGCCGGCGAGCCGGGCGGCCACGCCACCCGACGCCAGAGCCAGATCCTCAGCGGCACGCAAAAGTTGCCCGGTCTCGCGATCGGGCCTGGCGGGCGATTCCTCCGTAACCACTCCACCATCGATCTGGGCATAGACCGAGGTGCTGCTGGTGAAAACCAAGCGCACCTCGGGGAACACGGCGAGCAGGTTGCGCACGCCATCCAGATAGACCCGGCGGTATTGCTCCGCCCCACCCCGGCCGGAGCTGGCGCAGTGGACCGCGGCATCCATTGCCGTCAGCCGCAGAGCGCGCAGCGAAGTTTCATCCCCCAGATCGCCGCAGACCACCGGAAACGATTCTTTGGCCAAAGCCTGCGCGGACTGCGACGAATGAGTCAGGCCGGTCACTTCCCAACCGGCGCTGCTCAAAAGCCGCGCGGTGGCGAGGCCAACATAGCCGCATCCTGCGATCAAAACTCGCGGCATAGAATGGCGGCGTTAAGGCAGCGGCTCGTTGCGCGCGGCGGTAAGCAGGCGGTACCACTCCTCCCGCGTGAGATTGATCTCGGTCGCTTTGGCGGCGGCGAGAATGCGCTTGGGCCGCGTCGTCCCGACGATCGGGATGATGCCGCTCGGGTGCCGCAACAGCCAGGCCAGGGCAATGATATCGCGCGTGGTGCCGTGGGCCGTGGCGATTTCATCGAGCGTGGCAATGAGATCGGCCACCCGATAACTGCGCTGATGCTGGAGCACATCGGTCGCCCCGTCGGCAAGCAATCCTCCACCCAGCGGGCTCCAGGCGAGCGGGATGATTTTTTTCTCCAGGCACTGATCGAGCGTGCCGTCGGTGAATGGGGTGAGCTGGCACAGGCTGATCTCGATCTGATTCACCACGAGCGGCTGCGACCAGGCGCTTTGCAAGAGTGAGAGTTGCGACGGGGTGAAGTTGCTTACGCCGAAGAACCGCACCTTGCCTGCGCGATGCAGGCGATCGAAGGCGCTGGCAACTTCGTGCGGGTCCATCAGCCAATCAGGGCGATGCAATTGATAGATATCGATCCGATCGATCTGGAGCCGACGCAGCGAGCCTTCGCACTGGCGTACGATGTAGTCGGCGGAGAAGTCGTAGCGATAGGGCGCATCCGGCAACGGGTCACCCTGCCTTCGAATGCCGCTCTTGCTCGCGATGACCATTTTGTCCCGAACACCTTTCAACTCGTGCAGCACCCGGCCGAAAACTTCCTCCGCCTGGCCGAGGCAATAGATATCGGCGTGATCGAAAAGCGTGTAGCCGGCTTCGAGGGCGGCTTCGACCGCGCCGCGGGCGGTGATGAAATCAGCAGCGGGATCATTGGTCCGCGCGATGCGCCAGCAGCCATAAGCGAGGCGGCTGGTGCGCAGACCGCTGGAACCGAGAGGGGACGTTTGCATGGACGGAAAGTGCCGGGACCAGGGCGCGGGTGCCAAGCGCCAAAGTCGAAAGGGGCGGTCCGATTACTCGAACCGCCCCTTTTAAACTGAGGACTTGGGATCCCGGCTACTTGCCGGTCACCTTCACGTTTTCGATTTTGAGCGTGCTGTCCTTATCCGGGACGCGGCCAGCCACGGCGAGGCCGAGGAGGACGCGGCCTTTCATATCGGGGATGAAGTCCGTGCCGAAGGCTTCCCAGGTGGTGCCATCGGCGGAGATGTAACCGTTCACGCGCTCGGCGATGCGCTCGATCTTGAGGAATTGCGGTGCTTTGCGATTCGGCTGGCGATCGGTGATGGTATCCCAGCCGCGTTTCTGGCGGCGCTGGAAGCAGAGCTGGCCGTCGGATTGGAGGATGAGGCCGATATAGGCGTCATCACCATTCAGACCCGTGCGGATGAGCAGACCCGCTTTCCAGGCATTGTTCGGCTCGAGCACTTCGGTGATCTTGGCGATGAATTCAAAATTCCCGCCCTGCTCACGATAGGCGTAGGCGAAGTTGTCGCCGCGCCCGTTGATGTCGCCGTTGTTGCAGCGGATCTTGAAGATGTCGTCCTTGAACTGGAAGTCGGTCTTTACGTTGCCGATCGTGTGGCCGTTGAGGCTCCACACCGGCTGGGCAACTCGGTTGAATTGCCAGAGCAATTCAGGGGCGTCGGAATCGGGTTTCACCACGATATCGATGCCCGTTTTCCGCTCGGCATCGGCGGGGGCGAGCACTTTACCGGAAGCTTCGTGCCGGATCTTGAAGAGGCCGTCGCCCATCGAGACGATCCGCCATTTCTGCGGCGGCAGATTCTTGTCGTCGACCTGCTGGACCTTCGTGCCATCGGGAGCGACTTCGATCACCTTGCTGCTGTTCACGGCGGCGAATTTGGCGAGTTCCTGATCGACCGTGCCGATGCGCCAGAACTGGCGGGTGAACAGCCCGGTTTCCGCGGTGCGCGGCTGGACCCCGACGGCAGTGCTCGAATCGGGGATCTCGAGGACCTTGCCCGAATTTTTATTCACGATGCGGAAGACGCCATACGTCGGCGGCTTGGCGACCTCGATCTTGTATTTGGCGATGTCAGTAAGATAAGGCGCGACGGCTTGCGCGATCCGGGAATCGTAGACGGGATCGAGCTTGCGCAACGAATCCGCGGCAGAGGAACGGTCGGCGATATTTTGCGCACCTTTCAGGCGATCCATGCCGAGCCGGAAGGCATTTTCCTTTTCCACATAGCGTTGGCTGACCGGTTTGAACTGGCCGATCCATTCTGCCGTGCCATTCGGATCCACGCTGCGGAATTGTTTGAAGAGCTGGATGGCTTCGTCGGGCTTGCCCACGTGCCAATCGTGCAGGGCGTAGAGGAGCAGAGCGGCGGCTTCGTGGCCGGTGGTGTCGAGCTTCTTCGCTTCGTCGACCGGGAAGGTTTTGTCAGTCGCGACATTGCTGGCCATCGTGATCAGGAGTTGGCGCATCGCCTCCTCTTTGATCTGCCCGGCCATGGCTCCGATTTGCGCGAACTCCGCGCGAGCCTGCGGGACTTTGCCTTCACTTAGCAAAGCTGCACCTTCGAAAAGCTGCGCCCACGCCCGATCCTTCGGGGAAAGCTCGGGCGTCGTCGCGGCCTTGCCGAAAAGCTCCACCGCTTCTTTTTTACCGGCGGCAAATGCTTCGATCCCAGGCTGGAGTGGCTCATAACGCGGGCCGGTCCGGACCGCAGCCCGTACTGCGGTCTTGGCCTTGGCGCTCTTCCACGAGGAATAGCCGAGGCTGCCCCCGATAAGGAGCACCACGGCAGCGACGGCGAGGAAGACCCAGGTGTATTTTTTCTGATCTTCGTCGGATTCGAGCTTCACGCGGGTCTTGCTCGCATCCGCGCCACCCTTTTTGTGCAGCTGCTGGAGCGCGTAGTCGAAACTCTCGATCACGTCGTCATAGCTCTGGAACCGTTTATTCGGATCCTTCATCAACATGCGGTTGATGATCTGGGCCGTGGCGTTCGAGACCCACGGAGCATACGTTTGCAAGCTGACCGGCTGACTCTTGAGGTGCTTGAGCGCGACAAGCGAGGCGCTCTCCGCCTCAAAGGGCGGACGGCCGGCGAGCGCGTGGAAAAGGGTGCCGCCGAGCGAGTACATATCGCTGCGGAAGTCCTCCGGCTGCTGGTCGAGCTTTTCCGGCGCCACATAGTAGGGCGTGCCCCAGACTTCGCCGCGGACGCTTTCTTCCTGTTCCTGGAAAACCGCGAGACCGAAGTCCACGATCTTTGCGGTGTGGGCATCGGCAAAAAGAATGTTCCCCGGCTTCACATCGCGGTGAATCAAGCCGTGCTGCTGGGCGGCTTTCAGACCGCGGGCGGCCTGGATGCCGACCTGGAGCACCTGGGCTTCAGCCACGCGGCCTTGCAGACCGATCAAGGTGTCGAGGGAGCCTTTGTCCACCAGCTCCATGACGAGGAAGAAGCGCGCACGATCGAACCCGGAGCCATACACGCGCACGACATTCGGATCAGTGACCGAAGCGGTAATGGCGGCTTCGTTTTCGAGCTGCGCGATGAGTTTCTGATCGGAACTCTGATCTTTGCGCAGGAGTTTGATGGCGACGTTGCGGTCGAGGCTGGGGTCGTAGGCCTTGTAGACCACGCCCATGCCGCCGCGACCGGCGACTTCCAGGAGGTGGTAGTGCGCAATCTGCGCGGTCACCGTCAATTCCGCGCCGCATTGCGGGCAGGCGATCCGTTCGAGGGGTTCGCGATCGGTCGTATCAAGAAGGGCCTCACAAGCCGGGCAAATTTGCAAAGGAGAACCGGGGGGAAGAACCGGACCACCACCAGGGGTGAGATCGATGTTCTGGGAGTCGGACAACGAGGTCATGGCGTTCTTGAGGTAGCAAACCCCATGCACAATAAAGGTTTAGGTGCGCGAAAACGTTGGTTTCCGGCAAAAATGGGGCAAAATAGTCGAATAATGCATAACCCATCCGCCCCCCAGCTTCTTACCGCCGAGGTCGCCGGGGATCGGCTGGACCATTTTTTGGCCGCCCAACTCCCGACTTTCTCAAGAGCGCGGCTCCAGGCGCTGATCAAAAGCGAACACATCACGCTCAATAACGCCCCCACCCGGGCTTCCGTCAAATTACGCCGGGGCGATCAAATCCATATCGTCGAGCCGCCCCCGGAGCCTTCCGAGGTCCTGGCCCAGGATATTCCGCTGGCCGTCCTCTATGAAGACGCAGATTTGATCGTGATCGATAAACCGGCGGGGCTGGTCGTGCATCCCGCGGTCGGAAATCGCGACGGGACAGTCGTCAATGCCCTTCTCTACCATTGCGACGAGTTGAGCGGGGTCGGTGGGGTGGAACGTCCGGGCATCGTGCATCGTCTCGATAAAGAGACGAGCGGCTGCCTGGTCGCGGCCAAAAATGACATCGCGCACCGGGCCCTGATCGAGCAATTTTCGGGTCGGGAAGTGACCAAAGTCTACCTGGCTCTCGCCGAAGGAGGCTTTCGGCTGAAGGGCGGATCGGTGAAAGAACCGATCGGGAGGCATCGCGTAAACCGGCAGAAAATGGCCGTGGATGAACGGGGCAAACCCGCGCATACGGATTGGCGGGTGCTAAAGACTTTGCCGGTCGGGGCGCTGGTGGAGTGCACGCTGCATACGGGGAGGACACATCAGATTCGCGTGCACATGAAACACCTCGGGCATCCGGTGCTGGGGGATGAGGTGTACGGGCGCCGGGGAAAATTTACCCGGCAAATGCTGCACGCGTGGAAGCTGGGCTTCACGCATCCAAAAACTGGCGAGCGCCTCAATTTTCAGTCGCCCATTCCGCCGGATTTCCGCGATGCTGGGGTCCCTGCCGACCTTTCATGAGCGACGCTCTCGATTATCTCCACGCCACCCTGCAATCCCTGCACGACAACGGGACGAAACTGAAAGCGCCCCGATCGGTGCTGGAACGGCTCGCTCACTCCAAGGCCCCGGCCGCCAAACGACTCGCGGTGGAAACACCCGCGGCTCCGCTTTCGACTTCGAGCCCCATCGTCGCAGAGACGCCAGCGCGGCGGCCGTTTTCCATTCCCTCCCCTGCTCCGGCTCCGGCGATCGCGCCGGTGGAAACCGGGCCGATGACTCACCTCGCCCCCGCCAGCGGGAGCAAAGCGGAAAGGCTCGCGGCCATGCGGCCCACGGTGCTTTCCTGCCAAAAATGCCCGAACCTCGTTGCCCGGCGCACGCAGGTGGTTTTCGGCGTGGGCAATCCGGAAGCGGAGCTGATGTTCGTCGGCGAAGCTCCGGGGGAAGACGAAGATAAACAGGGCGAGCCCTTCGTCGGGCGCGCGGGAGAATTGCTGACCAAGATCATCGTGGCGATGGGGCTCACCCGCGAAAAAGTCTATATCGGCAACGTGCTCAAATGCCGGCCCGATATGCCGCCCGGCGTCTCCGGCAATCGCAAGCCGCGCCCGGATGAGATGCAGACCTGCCTGCCTTACCTCCGCGAGCAGATCGAGATCATCCAGCCGAAGGCCTTGGTCGCCCTCGGCGCCACCGCGCTCGAAGGGCTCACCGGTGAAAACATTCCTGTGGGACGGGCCCGCGGCCGCTGGATGCAGTTTCACGGCATTCCGCTGATGGTGACCTATCACCCGGCCTACTTGCTGCGAAATCAGGCAATCAGCGAAAAACGAAAGGTGTGGGAAGACATGCTGCTCGTGCTCGAAAAACTCGAGCACCCGATTTCAGAAAAGCAGCGCGGGTACTTTCTGGCGAAAGGCTGAGCGAGCGCAACGAGCCTGAGCTTTGCGCAGGACACCAATGGTTCGCTCTCGCTCACGTTTTTTTCATCGCGCTCCTTCCACCAGATGCTCATCAGCATCGGTGAGCGCGTGCGGCGCAGAATCTTTGGCTGCAACGAAACTCAAGATGCGTTTGAGGTAGGCCTGCTGATATTCCTCCTGGAAGCCTTTCCTGGTGAGATAGGCCTCGCACCGCTGACGGGCCTGCTCAAATCGCCCGGTGCGTCGTTCCAGTTCGCCGCAGAGGCTTGCCGCGATCTGGAACTCCTCGGCAGAGATCGAGGATGAGGTCAGGGCGGCGGTGATATGCGTAAGCGCCACGTCGAGATATTCGCGGGACTCCTTCGGATTCGACTCCGTCTGCCAGGAAGCCGCGAGATAGTGCAGGCCGACCTTGAAAGGCGGTCCGCCCAGAAACGTCTGAATCAAGGCGGCACAATAGGATGGGGGCCGGCCTTTGGACGCGGTCTGGTAGGCCTCGGAAAGGATGTAGGGTTTGAGCCGTTCGAGCGGAAGCGGGAGGGACTCCGCTTGATAAAAAGCGAACCGGCACTTCGGGCATTGCGGCATCAGCCAGGTCGGCGAAATCTCCAGCCGCTTCAAGTCGAGCCGATTCTTGGAAGCCCTGGAGATCGATTCCCACGTGTGCTTCCACACCTGTCCATCAATCGGACAAGTAATCTCCCGACCATACGTCTTCGGCTGGGCCCACGAGGCCGGCAAAAAGAGGCCAGCAAACAGGGCAAGAACGAGAAGCAGGGGTTTCACTGGACGGAGGAGGAGGCACGGACGATTCCAAGTTCAGCACGAGGATTCAAGCCGGTTCGCGCGGTTCAGCGGCGCGCTGCCGATGAAAGCCCCCCCCGACGAAGCCCGCACTCCTGTGCGCAGCACGGCACGAAGCGCTAGGGCTTCTCCGCTGGCTTCAGCGCGATCAGCACATTCGCGATAGTGATCAGGGTGCCTCCGATGAGGAGATGCGGGGTGAAGGATTCGTTCGCGTATTCGACGCCGAGCCAGGTGCCGAGCATCACGGGCATGAAGAGGGCGAAAGCGGTGCCCCAGAGCGGTTCGGCGCAGTAGACGATGCCGGCGGTGGTCGCGTCGATGTGCGGCTGCCAGTGATTCATCATCAAGAAGGCGAAGAGCGAGCAGACCAGGCTGAGACTGAGGAAGAGCAGGAAAATGGGACCGCTGGCGAAGATGACGGCCGGATCGCAGAAGGAGTGGGCGTGGCTAAAAAGCACAGGCGATGAGACGAGGGCGATGATGGCAAACATCACCAGCGTAGTTCGGCCGGTGTGATTCGGCGCGAAAATCGGCCGCTCGATCCAGAGGAGCAGACAGGTGAAGAAACAGGTGGAGATCAACGTCTCCACTTCACCCCGACCGAAGCGCAGCGCGCCGAAATCGAAACGACCGAGGATCGCCACGCCGATCATGACGAGGACGACGCAGATCATCGTGAAGAGTGGCGGCCAGCGCCGGTCGCGGAAGGCGACCACCAAAGGGACGAGCACCGCGACAAATTGGGTCAGAAACGCGGAGGTGCTGGCGGCGGTGTGGACGAGGCCATCGGCCTGCACCAGCATCCCGAACCCACCGAAGAGCCCGAGCCCAATTCCCTGTTTCCACTCCAACGGAGTCATCTGAAAAAGCGCCCGCGGGTGGGCCAATAAGAGTAGCAACGCGGCGAGCCCGAAGCGTCCGCCCACCGAGAGCGCGGAAAAAAACCACGAGTCACGGCCAGGCAAAGCGGCATCCATGGCGAGCATGGAGGCTTTGCCGCCGGGAAAGGAAAGGCCCCATGCCGCCGTAGTGAGCAGCAGCATGAAGATCGCGCGGTTTCGGAGCATTTGGGGAAGAGGGGAAAGGGATGGAGGCAAGAGTCAACGCAAGGCCGGGGCCGCGTGGAAGTGATACTCGGTCAGCGAGCCAATAGATGCCGCAGCGAAGAAAATCCTCCCGCGAGCACAGCCAGTGTGACTGGTGCGAAGCACGGTGGAACGCGATCTCCGTGTATGGCCCGGGGAGATCGCGGACACTTGTTCGGGGACATCGCTGACAGTCAGCGATGCCCTGATGACCAAAAAAGTAATCGAACAACGTTATGAGTTTGTGCAGCTGGCGCGGGTGCCTGGCGCCAATGTGAGTGCGCTTTGCCGTCGGTTTGGGCTGAGCCGGGATTGCGCTTACAAGTGGCTCAAGCGCTATGCAGCTGGCGGCAAGGCGGCCTTGGCGGATCGCTCGCGCCGGCCGGCCCATAGCCCCGGCCGCTTGTCTGCGGCCCAGGAAGCGGCGTTGGTGGAGTTGCGGCAGCGTCATCCCAGCTGGGGTGCGCGCAAACTCTTGGCCCGGCTGGCCCAGACCGGGCAGCGAGCGCTGCCTGCCGTCAGCACGGCTCATCAAGTCCTCGTGCGCCACGGCCTGGTCGACTGGCCACCGGGGACCGTGCCGCCACGGCCCTGGCAGCGCTTTGAGCGGGCCGAGCCCAATGAGCTGTGGCAAATGGACTTCAAGGGGCACTTCGCGCTGGGCAACTCCCAGCGCTGCCATCCGCTGACGGTGCTCGACGATCACAGCCGCTACGCGCTCGGTCTTCGGGCCTGTGCCGGCGAGACCGACGCGGAGGTGCGCGGGCACTTGATCCAAATCTTCCGCCGCTACGGACTGCCCCGGCAGATCTTGTGCGACCATGGTCCGCCCTGGGGCAATGGCGCTGCACCGGAGCGCTGGACGGCTCTGGGGGTATGGCTTTTGCGGCTGGGCATCCACCTCAGCCACGGCCGGCCGCGTCACCCCCAGACCCAGGGCAAGGACGAACGCTTCCATCGCACGCTGATCGCGGAGGTCCTCGGCCGGCGCGATCTGCACGATCTGCGCCTGGCCCAGGCCGCCTTCGATCATTGGCTGGGCATCTACAACACCGAGCGCCCGCACCAGGCCTTGGACCTGGCCACCCCGATCAGTCGTTATCGAGTCAGCTCCCGGGACTGGCCCGAGGTGTTAGCGCCCATCCAGTACGCTCCCGGGGTGGAGGTGCGTACCGTACGCAGCTACGGGGTGCTGACCTGGCAGAACCGTTCTTTCGGTCTGGGCCGGGCCTTTGCCGGCCTGCCCATCGGTCTGCAAGCCACTGCTACCGATGGCCTGCATACCGTCCAGTTCTGCCACCAACTCCTGGGCCTGATCGACCTGCGCTCTGCCGCCCTGCCCAAACATCAACTCCAACCTTTGCTTCCCCTCTCTGCCTCCTTCACCTAAACCAAAACCCACTGTCAGCGATGTCTCCGAACACCTGTCAGCGATGTCTCCGGTCTATACAC